>Ga0302228_10003453_pt1 | contig 10258 bp, 5 predicted proteins | sample II_Palsa_N1_2_FD_193519 | JGI IMG/M metagenome (GOLD analysis project Ga0302228, IMG submission 193519) | Peat permafrost microbial communities from Stordalen Mire near Abisko, Sweden - II_Palsa_N1_2 | ecosystem: Environmental > Terrestrial > Soil > Palsa > Peat permafrost | place: Sweden...
GGGGCAGTATGCCGAAATCGCCGTCAAGCGCGTGCTGACGCGTGACGGCACTTCGAGCTACTACATCAACAACCTGCCGGCGCGCCGCCGCGACATTCAGGACATCTTCCTCGGCACCGGCCTCGGGCCGCGCGCCTACGCCATCATCGGACAGGGCATGATCGCCCGCCTGATCGAGGCGAAGCCGGAAGAACTGCGGGTGTTTCTCGAAGAAGCCGCCGGGGTGTCGAAGTACAAGGAACGCCGCCGCGAAACCGAGAGCCGCCTGCACGACACGCGCGAGAATCTGACGCGGGTGGAAGACATCGTCCGCGAACTCTCGACGAACCTGGAAAAGCTCGAAGGCCAGGCCGTCGTCGCGACCAGATTCAAGGAACTGCAGGCCGACGGCGAAATGAAGCAGCGCCTGTTGTGGCTGCTGCGCAAGAACGAAGCCGGCGGCGAGCAGGAACGCCAGCAACGCGCCATCGAACAGGCGCAGATCGACCTCGAAGCGCACACCGCGAAGCTGCGCGAAGTCGAAGCGCAACTGGAAACGCTGCGGGTCGCGCACTACTCGGCGAGCGACGCCATGCAGGGCGCGCAAGGCGCGCTCTATGAAGCGAACGCCGAAGTCAGCCGCCTCGAAGCCGAGATCAAGTTCATCGTCGAGTCGCGCAACCGCGTGCAGGCGCAGATTGCCGCGCTGACCGCGCAGCGCGAGCAGTGGCTCTCGCAGGCGCAGAAGGCGCAGGGCGATCTCGAAGACGCAGAAGAACAACTGGCCGTAGCGGAAGAGAAAGCCGCCCTAGCGGAAGACGAAGCCGCGGCGAAGCACGACGCCATGCCGGCGCTCGAAGCGCGCTGGCGCGATGCGCAGACGCAACTGAACGAAGAGCGCGGCGGCATTGCCCAGACCGAGCAGGCGCTCAAGCTCGAAGCGGCCCACCAGCGCAACGCCGACCAGCAACTGCAGCAGTTGCAGCAGCGTCATGAGCGGTTGAAGTCGGAAGCGGGCGGTCTCGACGCGCCCGATGAAGCCCAGCTCGAAGAGCTGCGCATGCAGCTGGCCGAAAACGAAGAGATTCTGCACGACGCGCAAACGCGCCTCGCCGATGCCCAGGAGACGCTGCCGCGTCTCGATGGCGAACGGCGCAGCGCGCAGGAACGCGTGCAGGCGGAAACCGCGCAGATTCATCAGCTTGACGCGCGGCTCGCGGCCCTCAAGCAGTTGCAGGAAAACGTCCAGACCGAAGGCAAGATCCAGCCCTGGCTTGAGAAGCACGAGCTGAACAGCCTGCCGCGTCTGTGGAAGAAGCTGCATGTCGAAGCCGGTTGGGAAACCGCGCTCGAAGCCGTGCTGCGCGAGCGGCTCGCGGCGCTCGAAGTGTCGAATCTCGACTGGGTCAAGGCGTTCGCTACCGATGCGCCGCCCGCCAAGCTCGCGTTTTATGCACCGCCGCTGGCGGCTGCGCCGGTGGCGAATGCTTCTACGCTGCGCCCGCTGCTGTCGCTGGTGCGCATCGACGACGCCGGTTTGCGCGCAGTCCTGAACGATTGGCTCGGCCTCGCCTTTGTGGCCGACGATCTGGCCCAGGCGCTGGCGATGCGCTCGCAACTGCCCGAGGGCGGTTCGTTTGTCGTCAAGGCCGGCCACGTGGTGACGCGGGTCGGCGTGCAGTTGTACGCCGCCGATTCGGAGCAGGCCGGCATGCTGGCGCGTCAGCAGGAAATCGAGAACCTGACGCGCCAGGTGCGTGCCCAGGCGCTGCTCGCGGATGAAGCCAAGTCCGCGGCGATTCGCGCCGAGGCCGCTCATACGCAGGCCTCGCAGACCTTGACGGACGTGCGCCAGCAAGCCGAGCGCGCAACCCAGCGCGTGCACGCGTTGCAGATGGACGTGCTCAAGCTCACCCAGGCGCATGAGCGCTACATGCAGCGCAGCACGCAGATCCGCGAGGAACTCGAGGAAATCACCGGCCAGATCGACGAGCAGCGCGCGCTGCGCGGCGACTCGGAGGCGAACTTCGAACGTCACGACGCGGAGCTGGCCGAGTTGCAGGCGCGTTTCGAAGACAACCAGTTGGCTTTCGAAGCCCTCGACGAAGAACTGACCGCCGCGCGCGCACAGTCGCGCGACCTCGACCGGGGCGCCACCGACGCGCGCTTTGCCGCGCGCAACATGGCGAACCGCATCGACGAGCTGAAACGCAGCATCCAGGTCGCGCACGAGCAGAGCGAGCGCGTGGCGGCCTCGCTGGAAGACGCGCGCGCCGAGCTCGAAACGATCAACGAGCAGACGGCGCATACGGGTCTGCAGGGCGCGCTCGAAATTCGCGCGGTCAAGGAAGAGGCGCTGCATGCCGCACGTCTCGAACTCGACGACCTGACCGTCAAGCTGCGCGCTCTCGACGAGACGCGTCTCACTGCCGAGCGCGCGCTGCAGCCGCTGCGCGACCGCATCACCGAACTGCAGCTGAAGGAACAGGCCGCGCGCCTGAACGCGGAACAGTTCATCGAACAGCTCGCCGCAGCGGGTGTCGACGAGGCCGAATTGCAGGCCCGGCTGACGCCCGATATGAAGCCGTCCTACCTGCAAGGCGAAGTGACGCGGTTGAACAACGCCATCGCCGCGCTCGGTCCGGTCAACATGGCCGCGCTGGACGAACTGAAGGCCGCCACCGAGCGCAAGAGTTTCCTCGATGCGCAGTCGGCCGATCTGAACAGCGCGATTGAAACGCTCGAAGACGCGATCCACAAGATCGACCAGGAAACCCGCACGCTGCTGCAGGGGACCTTCGATCAGGTGAACCAGCATTTCGGCGAACTGTTCCCGCGTCTCTTTGGCGGCGGTCAGGCAAAGCTGATCATGACCGGCGACGAAATTCTCGATGCCGGCGTGCAGGTGATGGCCCAACCGCCGGGCAAGAAGAATTCGACGATTCACCTGCTGTCGGGCGGCGAGAAAGCGCTGACCGCGACCGCGCTGGTGTTCGCGATGTTCCAGCTGAATCCTGCGCCGTTCTGTCTGCTCGACGAAGTGGACGCGCCGCTCGACGACGCCAACACGGAGCGCTTTGCCAATCTCGTGCGTGCGATGTCGGACAAGACCCAGTTCCTGTTCATTTCGCACAACAAGATCGCGATGGAAATGGCCCAGCAACTGATCGGCGTGACGATGCAGGAGCAGGGCGTGTCGCGGATCGTCGCGGTCGACATGGAAACGGCCGCGGGTTTCGCCCAGAATATCGTTTGAGTTCGGACGGCGCCGGTCTGCGCCCCCGCTGCGGCTTCGTTGCCGCGCGGCGCAGACCTCGTGGCGCCGCGCAAACAGAAGAATTGCTGATGGAGCATGCATGGACGAGTTGACACTCGGTTTGATCGGCGCGGGTGCCGTGGTGGTCGGGGGCGTGGTGGTGTACAACGCATGGCAGGGCGCGAAAGTGCGCCGCCGCATGCCGCGGCCAATGCCGGCCGACACCGCCGAAGCTTTTGCACGGGACGATCAGGAAGAACAAAGCCCGTTCATCGAACCGGCCAGACCCACTCAGCGGCGCGAGCCTGTGTCCGACGATGCGGGCGATAGCGGATCGCGCGTCGAACCCACCTTCGGCACGGCAGCGCCGCTCGATACGCCGGCGGATATCCAGGCCGAGACGACGACGCCGAACGGTTTCCCCGAGGCGGGGGGCGAGGCTGCTGCAGGCGGCGTCGACGACCCGGTCGAGCCGATCCTGCCCGCTGCGACCACGATCTCCTCGGCACCGCCGGCCATTGTGGACCGGCGCATCGATTGCATCGTGCCGATTCGCCTCGCCGGCCCGCTGGCGGGCGACAAGGTGATTCCGCTGGCGCAGCGTCTGCGCCGTGCAGGCAGCAAGCCGGTGCACATCGAAGGCAAGCCGGAAGGCGGCGGCGCCTGGGAACTGCTGCAGAACGGCGTGCGCTACGAAGAACTGCGCGCCGCGGCGCAACTGGCCAACCGCAGCGGACCGCTCAACGAACTGGAGTTCTCCGAGTTCGTCACCGGCGTGCAGCAGTTCGCCGATGCGATCGACGCAGCGCCCGAATTCCCCGACATGATGGAGACGGTGGCGATGGCGCGTGAACTGGACGGTTTCGCCGCCCAGTGCGACGCGCAACTGTCGATCAACGTCTTGTCCGATGGCGCGCCGTGGTCGGCCAACTACGTGCAGGCCGTGGCCTCGCAGGACGGCCTGCTGCTCTCGCGCGACGGCACCCGCTTCGTGAAGCTCGACGCGAAGCAGAGCCCGGTGTTCATGCTGCAGTTCGGCGATACCAATTTCCTGCGCGACGACCTCACGTATAAGGGCGGCCAGATGATCACGCTGGTGCTCGACGTGCCGGTGGCCGACGAAGACATCCTGCCGTTCCGTTTGATGTGCGACTACGCGAAGTCGCTGTCCGAGCGGATTGGCGGCCGGGTGGTGGACGATGGCCGTCGTCCGTTGCCGGAGACCGCGCTGCTGGCGATCGAGAAGCAACTGATGACCTTGTACGCGAAACTCGAGCAGGCGGGGATTCCGGCCGGCTCGCCGGCTACGCGGCGGTTGTTTAGCCAGTAGGCTGCAGCCACTGGGGCTACTGTTGCCACTGCCACTGCCACTGCCACTGCCACTGCCACTGCCACTGCCACTGCCACTGCCACCGCCGCGCGACGCGTGCCTCCCTGTCTGATGCAGCAGCGGCGCCGCGTGTGTGGCGGATCTTCCCCAGGAGGCGTCGTTGCACAGCAACCGCGCCTCAATCAACTCACCTCCTTCGGCCAGTCCGCACCGCTGATCCACGCCTTCAGCGCGGCCACCACCGCTTCATCCTGACCATAAAAGCCGTGATGCCCCATCGCCTCGCATGGGTTGCCGCGCGCGCTTCCTCCGCTGACCGCGATCAGATCGTGGCCGTCCTCCGCGATACGCTTCGCCGCGCTGAACGAACAGAGAAAACAGCCGTCGTCGACGTGATGAACGAAGAGCTGCCGCGCATGGATCTCGCCGTAGTTGAAGCCGGCCAGCGGCAGCGCCTGACCTCGTGACGGCGTGCTCAGCGTCGACGTGTGGATCACGGCGTCCCAGGTATCGGGCAGCGCCCGCCCAAGGAACGCCGAGGAAATCGTGCCGCGGCTCGTGCCGACGAGCACCAGCCTGGCCGCAGGGAAGCGGGTACGCAGGTCGGCCGCGACGCGGGCCACATCCTGAGCATGCCGCGGCGACGCACGAAACGCGTCCGAGTAGCCGCTGGGCTGGTCGGACGGGGCGTCGACGAGTGCAGTCGCAAAGCGGTCGTCGACGATCAGCGTGCGTGCCCGTACGAGAAAATTGTTCTTCAGACGCAGGCTGATGGCGCCGTCGCTAGCCTGTGCAAGTTGCAGGTCGCCGTCGCCACCGGCGAACATCACGAGGATCCAGTCGGGGTGACTGCCGTCCTTTTGCGTCAGCAGATAGGCGATCGACGCGTTGTCGGCCACGGCCACGCTGACCACCTGTTCCAGCGCGCAGGCGGGCGCTGCGTGCAGGAGGCTCAGCAGAGCGCAGAACGTCATGGCGAGCGAAGCCAGCCGGTTGAGGCTATGTCTGATTGCCGTTGTCAGATTGCGCATGCTCGTTCCTGTGGTGAGTGGGCCGGTGCGGCGTCTTGCTTAGCCGCTTACGGTCGCATCGCGCCGCAGGCGTGTCAATGCGGCGCGGGGCACGTTAGCCGTTCGGCCAGGGTCGACGGCCTGGGTGGGTGAGAAGGCGCACGAAACTGGCCATCCGGCCAATGTCCACGGCAGGCGGTTCCTGCGATAATCTGAGGTCTGAATTTCACCGGCGAATCTTCCGATAGCATGGCTCGAACTAGTGTCCCCAACCCTGCAAGCAGCGCCCCGGCGGAACGTGCCGTGTGGTTGCGCGCGGAACTCGAACGCGCGAACCACGCGTACTACGTACTCGACCAGCCGGACCTGCCGGACGCGGAATACGACAAGCTCTTCAAGGAGCTGCAACAGATCGAAACGGAACACCCGGATCTGATCACCCCGGACTCGCCTACCCAGCGCGTCGGCGGCGAGGTCGCGAGCGGCTTCAATCCGGTGGTGCACGACCAGCCCATGCTGTCGTTGAACAACGGTTTTGCCGACGAAGATATCGCCGCGTTCGACAAGCGCGTGGCCGACGCGCTCGGCAAAACGCCGGTCAGCTACGCGTGCGAACTCAAGTTCGATGGACTGGCTATTTCGCTGCGCTATGTGGACGGCCGCTTCGTGCAGGCCTCCACGCGCGGCGACGGCGCCACGGGCGAAGACGTCACGGAGAATGTCCGCACGATCCGCTCCATTCCGCTCACGCTCAAGGGCAAGCGCGTGCCGAAGCAACTGGACGTGCGCGGCGAAGTCCTGATGTTCAAGCGCGATTTCGACCGCATGAACGAACGGCAGCGCACGGCAGGGCTCAAGGAATTTGCGAACCCGCGCAACGCGGCGGCCGGCAGCTTGCGCCAGCTCGATCCGAAGATCACGGCGCAGCGTCCGTTGTCGTTCTTCGCTTACGGCATTGGCGTGCTCGATGGCGAGCCGATGCCGGCAACCCACAGCGCGTTGCTCGACTGGTATGCCGAGTTGGGCTTGCCGGTCAATGGCGAGCGGGCGGTGGTAGAGGGCGCTGAAGGGCTGCTGGGGTTCTTCCGCGCGGTGGGTGAGAAGCGCGACGCGCTGCCGTATGACATCGACGGCGTGGTGTACAAGGTCAACGCCCGCGAAGAGCAGGACGCGCTCGGCTTCGTGTCGCGCGCGCCGCGCTTCGCGCTGGCGCATAAATTCCCGGCGCAGGAAGCGCTGACGAAGCTGCTGGCGATCGACGTGCAGGTTGGCCGCACCGGTGCGATCACACCTGTGGCGCGTCTCGAGCCGGTGTTCGTCGGCGGTGCAACTGTGACGAATGCCACGCTGCACAACGAGGACGAGGTGCGGCGCAAGGACATCCGCATTGGCGACACGGTGATCGTGCGGCGGGCCGGCGACGTGATCCCCGAGGTGGTGAGCGCGCTCATGGAACGCCGCCCGGCGGATGCCAGCGAGTTCGTGATGCCCACGCAGTGCCCGGTGTGCGGCTCGGCCATCGAACGCCTGCCTGATGAAGCCATTGCCCGTTGCACCGGCGGCCTGTTCTGTCCGGCCCAGCGCAAGCAGGCACTGTGGCACTTCGCGCAGCGCCGCGCGCTCGACATCGACGGGCTCGGCGAAAAGATCATCGACCAACTGGTCGAACTGAACCTGGTGCGCACGCCGGCCGACCTGTTCAACCTTGGCTTTGGGACGCTCGCCGAACTCGACCGCTTCGCTGAAAAGTCCGCGCAGAACCTGCTGGACTCGCTCGAGAAGGCCAAGCACACCACGCTGGCCCGCTTCCTTTACGCACTCGGGATTCGTCAGGTTGGAGAATCGACGGCGAAGGACCTGGCCAGGCACTTCGGCTCGCTTGATCCGATCATGAACGCCACGCTCGAAGAACTGCTGGAAGTCAACGACGTGGGGCCGGTGGTGGCCGAGTCGATTCATCAGTTTTTCGCCGAAGAGCACAACCGCACGGTGATCGAGCAGTTACGGGCGCCGGGCAGGGTGACGTGGACGGAGGGTCCGCCCGCGCCGAAGGCGCCGCAAGGGGTGCTGGCCGGCAAGACGGTCGTGCTGACCGGCACCTTGCCGACTCTGGCGCGTGAAGAGGCGAAGGAAATGCTCGAAGCGGCGGGCGCGAAGGTGGCCGGTTCGGTGTCGAAGAAAACCGATTACGTGGTCGCGGGGGCAGACGCGGGCAGCAAACTTGCCAAAGCTGAGGAACTCGGCGTCCCCGTACTCGACGAAGATGGTATGCGTAAGCTCCTGGAGGGGCAGATAACATGATCCGCGAAATTCTCAAGATGGGTGATCCGCGCCTTTTGCGTATCGCCGCCCCGGTCGACCATTTCGACACCCCCGAGTTGCATGCCCTCGTGCAGGACATGTTCGAAACCATGCACGATGCGAACGGCGCGGGGCTCGCTGCGCCGCAGATCGGCGTCGACCTGCAGGTGGTGATTTTCGGCTTCGGCCACAACGAACGCTATCCGGATGCGCCGCCGGTGCCGGAAACGGTCCTGATCAATCCGACCATTACGCCGGTGTCGCAGGACATGGAAGAGGGCTGGGAAGGCTGCCTGTCGGTGCCGGGATTGCGCGGCGCCGTCAGCCGTTTCTCGATGATCCGCTATCACGGCTTCGATCAGTACGGCAAACCGATCGATCGCGTCGCCGAAGGCTTCCACGCACGCGTCGTGCAGCACGAGTGCGATCACCTGATCGGCAAGCTGTATCCGATGCGGATCAACGACTTTGCGAAGTTCGGCTTCACCGAAGTGCTGTTCCCGGACCTGGATCCGAATAGCGACGATTGAGCGGGTAGGGGTTGTATGACCGTGTGCGCCGGCGTTAGTAACGACCTCGGTGCTCCGCAGAAAAAAAGCCCATGCAGATGCATGGGCTTTTTCACGTTGGCTGGCTCTTCCTTGCCGCGCTTTACGCCTCGGCGCTCAACGCGTGCGCACGATCAGAACGACTCATCCGCCGACAGATAACGCCACTGACCCGGCGGCAACGCGCCAAGCGGTACGCTGCCCATCCGCACGCGCTTCAAGCCAACCACTTCCAGGCCGACCAGTTCGCACATGCGGCGAATCTGCCGCTTCTTGCCCTCGCGCAACACAAAGCGCAATTGCTCGCTGTTCTGCCAGCTTACTTTGGCGGGCTTGAGCGGCACGTCGTCGAGTTCGAGGCCGTGACGCAGCAGCTCGAGACTTTCGAGCGGGAAGTGCTGGTCGATCCCGGCCGTCATCTCGCCGTAAGTCACGCGGACCAGATACTCCTTCTCGACTTCCGAGTGACCGCCGATCAACCGCTTTGCAATCCGGCCATCCTGGGTCAGCACCAGCAGCCCGGTAGAGTCAATGTCGAGCCGGCCCGCCGGGGCGAGCTGACGCAGATGCGACACCGAGAAGCGGATGTCCGAGTGGTCGCCTTCCCAGCGGTTGTCCGGCGTGACGAGCGTGACGGCGGGCTGATAGCCGTCTTCAGCCTGTCCCGAGACGTAGCCCACCGGTTTGTTGATGAGGATCGTGACGAGGCGCGCCTGGATCGCCTGAGCTGCTGGATCGATCTCGATGCGCTGATCGGGGCGGACCTTGGAGCCGAGGGTGTCGATGGTTTGACCGTCGACCTTTACCCAGCCGTTTTCGATCCATTCGTCGGCTTCGCGACGCGAGCAGAGGCCGAGCTCCGACATCAGCTTGGAGAGGCGCAAGGTGCCGGGCGCGTCGTCGTGGTCGCGGCGATGGGCGGCCGGGCGCGGCGCGGATTCTTCCGAACGGGTGGGTCTCGCTCCCGGTGCTGCGCCGCGCGGGGCCTTGTCGGCGCGGGCCGGACGCTCGCTGCGTACGCCGCGCTCCGGGCGATCACCGTAGGCACGCTTCACGGGTGACGCGAACGGGCGCTCGCCGCGTTCCTTCGAAGTCGGACGCTCGTCGCGGCCGCCGGCCGGACCCCGCCGCGCGCTTTCGTCGCGCGGCGCCCGGTCGAACGTGCGGCGCGGCTCGGCGCCTGCGCGGTCAGCGCCAAAGCGGGGCCGCTCGGATGTGCTGCCGGGACGGCGTGTGTCGTCTGCTCCGCGCGGGCCCCGGGGGCCACCGGCGGCCGGACGACGCGAGCTGTCATCGCGCGCGAAGCGTGCCGGCCGCTCGCCACGGTCGCCTTCAGCGCGGCGTGGCGCGCCGCCGGGGCCTTCACGGCGCGGCGGGCGTTCGGTCCGATCGCCTTCGGTACGGCGAGGTGCACCCGCAAAACCTTCGCGGCGCGGCGGGCGTTCAGTACGTTCGCCCTCGGCGCGGCGCGGTGCGCCGGCGAAACCTTCGCGCCGGGGTGGGCGCTCGGTGCGCTCGCCTTCAAATTTGCGCGGTGCGCGCTCAGTCCGATCGCCCTCGGCGCGGCGCGGCGCGCCCGCAAAACCCTCGCGTCGCGGTGGGCGCTCGGTCCGATCACCTTCAAATCTGCGCGGTGCGCGCTCAGTCCGATCGCCCTCGGCGCGACGCGGCGCACCAGCAAAGCCTTCACGGCGCGGCGCACGCTCACCACGTTCACCCTCAAACCTTCGCGGCGCGCCGCCTGCCTCGTCGCGGCGCGGCGGCCGATCCGACGGCGCACGCCGTGCAGCGCCGCCGCTGCCCGCATCGCGTTCGCGCGAAAACGAGCCTTCAG
>Ga0302228_10003462_pt1 | contig 10237 bp, 10 predicted proteins | sample II_Palsa_N1_2_FD_193519 | JGI IMG/M metagenome (GOLD analysis project Ga0302228, IMG submission 193519) | Peat permafrost microbial communities from Stordalen Mire near Abisko, Sweden - II_Palsa_N1_2 | ecosystem: Environmental > Terrestrial > Soil > Palsa > Peat permafrost | place: Sweden...
CAGCTCGACGAATTCACCACGCGCATGGCGCAGTCGCTACGCTTTGCCGGCTGCCAGCCGGGCGACCGCGTACTGATTGTGTTGCCCGACTCGGCCGAGTTTATCGCGGCATTTTTGGGCGCGGCAAAGATCGGCGCGATTGCGGTTCCGGTGAATCCGCACGCACGGGCCAGCGACTATCGCCATTACTTGGCGAATTGCGGCGCGCGAGTGGCCCTGGTCCACTCGTCCACCGTGGGCGAGTTCGCGGCTGAAGCGCCCACCAAGGCGCTCGATTTGCTGGTCATCGTCGATCCCAAATCCGATACGCCCCGGCCGGAACGCATCGCCCGCAAAATCGTCGCGCTGGACGATTGGCTGCACGCGAAGACCTGCAGCGTACAGACCCATCCGACCAAAGCCGACGACGTCGCGTTTTTTCTGTACACCTCGGGAAGCGGCGGAGCGGCCAAAGCGGCCGTGCATCGCCACGGCGACATGCTGACTACCTCGCGAAATTTTGCCGAAGGCGTCCTGCAGTTGCGCGCCGACGATCGCCTCTACTCCGTTTCGAAACTTTATTTTGCGTACGGACTCGGTAATGGCATGTACTTCCCGCTGTTTTTCGGAGCCAGCACGATTCTGAATCCCGAGCGCCCGAACGCGATGGAAATCGCCGATACCATCAACCGCTTCAAGCCCACCGTGTTTTTTGCGGTGCCGACTTTTTACGCCCGGCTGCTGCAGGAAGCCGAACGCGGCATGCGCATTGATTTTTCGTCGGTGCGGCTGGCGGTTTCCGCCGGCGAAGCGTTACCGCCCGAGGTGTTCGAGCGCTTTCGCGCGCGTTTCGGAATCGAAATTCTGGACGGTATCGGCTCGACCGAAATGCTGCACGTGTTTCTCTCGTCGCGGCCGGGAAAAGTCCGCGCCGGAAGTTGCGGCGATCAGGTTCCAGGGTACGAAGTGAAAATTCTGGACGACGCCGATGTGCCGGTGCCCGACGGCGAAGTGGGGAATTTGTGGGTGAAAGGCGCGAGCGCCTTCACCGAGTACTGGCAGAACGCGGAGCTGACCGCGAAAACCAAACACGACGGCTGGGTGGTCACCGGAGATAAATTCACGCGCGACGCCGATGGCTATTTTCACTATTGCGGGCGCTCGGACGACATGATGAAGGTCGCCGGCATGTGGGTCTCGCCCGGCGAAGTGGAAAACGCGCTGATGGGCCATCCGGCGGTGTCGGAGTGCGCGGTCGTCGGCCAGACCGATTCGGTAGGGCTGGTGAAGCCGGTCGCGTATATCGTCCTGCGGCCTAGCGTGATTCGTCCCGGCGGCGGGCTCGATAGCGAGATTCATGGATGGCTGCGCACGAGGATGCCGCAATTCAAGTGTCCGCACGATTTTCGATTTGTGGCGGAGCTGCCGAAAACTTCGACCGGCAAAATTCAGAGGTATTTGCTGCGCTCAAATTGACTGTCGGGTTTTTGCCTTCCTCGTTTTAACTCCCAGGAAATAAAACCGGCTAGGATTTCGCGAGGTTCACATGGGTTGTGTTTTCGTTTGCTTTTGAATTGCCTTGCGCGGGCCGGCGCTCATACTAAAAGAGGACGAAAAGAAGCCCGCTGAGTCTGCGGCGGGCGAGCGGATAGGAGGACTTATGGCGATTTCAGGCAAGTCGTTTTCGTTTTGGCGGGCGGCGGGATTGGTGGTGGTGTTCGGGCTTATGGCTCATTCGGTTTCAGCGCAGCAAATCGCGGCGGCGGACGCAGCAACGCCGGATGTGGCTCAGGCGCAGTCGACTGCGGTGGCGCAAGGTGGGGAGGTTGCGCCTACCACGCTTTCGCTCAGTGAGGGGACGTCCGTGCATCTGCGGACGACGGATTACCTGTCGGCGTTGAACGATGGCTATGGCGGACAGTTTATTGGTGTGCTGGTTGCACCGGTGGTGGTGGATGGCTGGTTGGTGGCGCGGGCGGGGCAGTACATTGTGGGTGAGGCAGCCAGTGGCGACAAGAAGACCGTGTCGCTGCGGTTGAATCAACTGATTCTGGTCGATGGGGGTTTGGTGCGGATCGAAACTTCGCCGGTAACGGCGGGACTCGATACGCCGCCGCAGTCGATGCTGTCGTTCACGCTGACGAAGGCGGCTACGATTTCGAGAGTGCGCGGGCGGGTCACGTTCCGCACGGTGACGGCGGAGGACTACACGAACTTCCCGTTGGGTAACGCGCCAACCAAGATTCCGTTTGGGTATGATCCACCGTGCTGCATCGACCAGCATGGGTACGGACAATTTGCGGGCGACGGGTATGGGTACCATTATTATTATGGAGCGGGGTATGTGCCGCCTCCGGTGCAGATTCGATATTACGGCTGGCATGGCAATCGCTGGGGCTGGTAGGCGGGGAAATGCTTGACGCCGGAGGCGGATCGACCCGAGCGAGGTTTCAGCGGCGTGTTGGCTTCAAGACAAAATGGCTCTTTACTGCTAAAGTCCAAGGTGTAGATTGGACTGCAGGAGAGAGCCATTGCTTCCTCTGCATTTACAGGCTGAAAGTCACATCCCGCTTTATGTGCAGCTGCGCGATCAGCTGCGCGCGCTGGTCCATTCCGGCGAACTGCGTACTGGCGACCGCATCCCGGCCAGCCGCGAGCTGGCCACCCACCTGGGCGTGCACCGCACCACCGTGGCCAATGCCTACGCCGAACTTGAATCCGAAGGCTTGATCCAGGGGCACGTCGGGCGCGGAACGTTTATCGCCGGCACGCCGGTAAAACAATTCACTCCCCCGCCGCGCACCAATGGGAATGGTCACGGGGCTACGCGCTGGGAATCATTATTTGCCGACGACCGCGCCGAGGAATCCCTGAGCCGGCTGATGCCGGAAATTCCAGCCGATTCAATTGGATTCGTCACCGCGCGCCCGTCCGAAGAATTTTTCCCGGTGGAAGAGTTTCGACGCTGCGCCAACGCCGTGCTGCGCAACGAAGGACGCAAAGTATTGCAGCTCGGTTCGTCCGATGGGTATGAGCCGCTGAAGCGCGTGCTGCTGGATTTCTTCCGGGAGGAAGGCCTGGTGGTGCGCAGCGAACAGTTGCTGATTACCGACGGCTGCCAGCAGGCCATCGATCTGGTGTGCAAGGCGTTTCTGCGCCCGGGCGACGGAGTGGTGCTGGAAAACCCGACGTATCCGGGGGCTGTAGCGATTTTTGCCGGCACTCGCGTGCGAATGCTGGCGGTTGGCGTCGAGACCAACACGCAGCGAACCGGGCATGTGGGCCTGGACCTCGACGCTCTGGAATCGGTGCTGATGCAGAACCGCGTGAAATTTATTTTCGCCACCCCGGATTTTCATAATCCTACCGGGACTGCTATGCCGCTGGCCGAACGGCGCCGCCTGCTGGAAATTGCGGCGCGCTATCAGGTACCGGTGATCGAGGATTACATTTACGGGCGGCTGCGCCTGCGCGGCACGGCGTTGCCGTCGCTGAAGTCGCTGGACCGCAACGGCAACGTGGTTCAGATCGACAGCTTCTCGAAGATTGCTTTCCCCGGTTTGCGCGTGGGCTGGTGCATTGGCCCGGAGAGCGCGATCGAACGCTTGCGGCTGGTGAAACAATCGACCGACCTGCACACCGACCAACTGTCGCAGGCCACGCTGGCTGAATTTGTGCGTCGCGGCCATTTGACCCGGCACATGGCCAAAATGAAAAAGGTGTATCTGCGGCGGCTGGACGCGATGGAAAATGCGCTGCTGAAGTTCATGCCCGAAGGGGTCAAGTGGACGCGTCCGGAAGGCGGCTTATCGGTGTGGGTCACCTTGCCCGCGGGCTTCGACGCGGGAGAATTATTGATTCACGTGCGCGAACGCGGAGTGCTGTACATTCCGGGACGACATTTCTATTTCCAGAACCCGCAGCCGAACACGCTGCGGCTTGGTTTTGGGTCGGTGGACGAGAAGCGCATCGCCAAGGGCGTGGAAACGTTGAGCGAATTGCTGAAGGTCGAATTTCGCAAGCGCCAGCGCGGAGCCCGCGGCGAACTGCACACCCGCGTGGCGTTGGTCTAGCTATTCTTTGACACAGCATGAGCGCTGCGCATACCGGTACGAAATGGCTGGCGCATATGAAGTTGCGCGGGCACGAGACGTGGGTCTATGTTTTTCCGGCCGCGCATTTAGTGGCGTGTGGCTTCAGCTATGCCGGAGCCGTGGTTCCCGCGTTGCGGGGCTGGGCGATCTCGTTCACGTTCATTTTCTGGTCGGACTGGCCGGTTTCGGCGGTGCCGTACGTATTAGGATGGACGCGTCCGGGAATTGCAGAGGTCTGGATCATCCTGGCCGGTACGGTGTGGTGGTTCCTGATCGCCTGCGGAATCGAATGGTTCATCCAGCGTTCCAGGGCACCGCTGACGTTGGGACGCTTTTGAGGGAAGGGACGAAATGCTGATCGAGCCGAACCCGACGAATGTATGTTTTGGCTGCGGTGGCGGAAACGCGCGCGGCATGCAACTGACCTTCGAGCAGGATGACGCGGCGCGCAAGATCGTTGGGCGTTTTCGTTTGGGCGCGGGATATCAGGGCGCGTTTGGAATTATTCACGGCGGCGTGATCGCGGTGGTGCTGGACGAAGTGATGGGCAAGGTCTGCCGGTTTCGCGGCGTACGCGCGGTGACCGCCGAGATGAACATCGAGTATCTGAAGCCGGTGTGGGTCGATGCCGATCTGGTGGTGGAAGGGTACGAGAAGGAAATGACCGGACGGAGTCTGCATCTGGTGGGCGAGATCAAGGACGCGTCAGGAAACGTTCTGGCGCGCAGCCGCGGGCGGTTTGTGATTCTGGGCACGGCGCAGAAAAAGCAGGATGGAGCAGCGGAACAAGTTTCCAGTACGTAAAATTTAGAAAGCGAAGCAAACGGGAGAGCGCGATGGACTTGATGAGCAATAATTTGTGGCGCGTGAAAGTCGGCCTAGCCGAAATGTTGAAAGGCGGCGTGATCATGGACGTGACCAACGCCGAGCAGGCCAAAATCGCCGAGGACGCCGGCGCCTGCGCGGTGATGGCGCTGGAGCGCGTGCCGTCGGATATCCGTAAGGAAGGCGGCGTGGCGCGGATGGCCGCTCCGCGGATCATTCGCGAAATCATGGACACCGTGTCGATCCCGGTGATGGCCAAGGTGCGCATCGGACATTTTGCCGAAGCGCAGGTCTTGCAGGCGCTCGAAGTCGATTACATCGACGAGAGCGAAGTGCTGACGCCTGCCGACGACGAACATCATGTGTGGAAGCATGGGTACAAAGTGCCGTTCGTTTGCGGCGCGCGGAATCTGGGCGAAGCGTTGCGGCGCATCGCCGAAGGCGCGGCCATGATTCGCACCAAGGGCGAAGCCGGCTCCGGCAATATCGTCGAAGCGGTGCGGCACATTCGCACCATCGTTGGCCAAATGAAGCGGCTGACTTTGCTGGGCGAGGAAGAATTGGTGCACGAAGCGAAAGAGCTGGGCGCGCCGTTTGAATTGGTGGCCTGGATCGCGAAGAATGGAAAATTACCGGTGCCGAATTTCTCGGCCGGCGGCATTGCCACTCCGGCGGATGCGGCGCTGGTGATGCAACTCGGCGCGGAGGCGGTTTTCGTCGGCTCCGGAATTTTCAAGTCGAGCGATCCGTCGGTGCGGGCGCGCGCGATCGTAAAGGCGACGACGCATTACAAGGACCCGAAAGCAGTGCTCGAAGCATCGGAAGAATTGGGCGAGGCGATGAAGGGCCTCGATATTCGCCAAATGGAAGAGAAGGATTTGCTGCAGACCCGCGGCTGGTAGTTGCCGCATCTCGGCACGAGGAAGGCTCACGCCAAGCGGTTGATATGGCCGCTTGGCGTGAATTTTTTAAATCGCCATGACAATCGGAATTTTAGCACTACAGGGTGATTACGAAGCGCACGCCAAGATGCTCGATCGCATTGGCGTTGCGCACCGTTATGTCCGGACCTCCGACGATTTGAGTGGCCTCGATGGAATCATCTTGCCTGGCGGCGAAAGCACAACACACCTGAAGGTGATGACGGAAGAAGGACTGTTCGAGCCACTGAGGAAATTTGGCGCCGATGGCGGGCCGGTGTACGGCACCTGTGCCGGCGCGATTTTGCTGGCTCGCGAAGTGCACGGGCCGCCGCAAGCGTCATTGGGACTGCTGGACGCGTCGGTGCTGCGGAACGGCTACGGACGACAGCTCGCGAGCGACGTGCATGTGGTGCAAACCAAGCTGCGTGAACAGCGAATCGAAATGGTTTTTATTCGCGCGCCGATTTTTGAAACCGTTGGGCCCGAGGTTGAAGTTCTAGCGGAATTCGGCGGCCACCCCATTTTGGTGCGGCAGGGAAATATTCTCGCTTCGACGTTTCATCCGGAATTGACTGAGGACACCACGATTCACGAATACTTTGCGCGAATGGCGAACGACAACGGCATACGTTGAGCGCTGCGGCCACGCGTCATGCACTTCGCCGCCATCAGTAGTTTCCGTCTTACTCAGCTCTAAACCCGCACCCTGCAGAAGGCGATGGGTGCGGCACCCGGAAAAACGAATTGGCGCTGCGGATTCTCTTGCGCTTCGACAAAAACTGATTCACTTCATCATCCGGCCTGACAAGACCCCACGAATTGTGACATTCTCTAAGCGTCATGGGCGAACCGATACGCGTGCTTTTTGTCTGCGTGGGGAATTGCGTCCGCAGCCAGATGGCTGAGGCGATTGCGCGGCATTCGCACGCCGACATTATCGCTCCGGAGAGCGCCGGAGTGACGCCGCTGGGTTTCATCGACAAAACCGCGAAGGCGGTGCTGCACGAAAAGGGAATTTCGGTGCACGGGCAATTCTCGAAGGGATTGCAAAGCGAAGAATTGAAGACCCCGCACCTGATCGTGAATATGTCGGGCATTCCGGGCGGGTCGCTTTTCGCTGGGAAGATATTCGAGGATTGGGATGTACAGGATCCATTTGGCGAGGACATCGAGCTGCATCGGCGCATTCGCGACAGCATCGAAGCACGGGTGACCCTGCTGGCCGCGCAACTACGCACCAGCCTGCGTGACGACAGCATGGAACCGGGACGGGGCAGCCAGCGTTAGGTCCACGACAACAGGTAATCGCAGCCGCATACGGTCATCAGCCAAGGAATCATGCGTCGAGAACAAACCAGCGTCTCCCAGGAAGATTATCTGAAAGCGATCTGGGAGCTTGTGCAGGAAGAGCAGACGCCGATCAGCGCGCGACTGGCGGAAGATTTGGACGTCACGCCTCCGGCGGTGACGGCGGCATTGAAGCGCATGACTCGCGGCGGATATTTGCGCGTGCGGCGCGATGGACGCATCGAGTTGTCGGCGAAGGGCGAAGAGATCGCGCAGCATCTGGTGCTGCGTCACCGGCTGGCCGAGAAACTGCTTACGGACGTCATTGGGCTGCCTTGGTCGCGAGCGCATGAAGAAGCCGAAAAACTGGAGCACGGCATTTCACAGGAAGTGGCGGACCTGCTGTTGAAGCGGTTTGGCCGGGAGAGCCGCTGCCCGCACGGCGTGCCGCTGGTCGGGGGCATGGCCAAACTGCGCAAGAAATTCGGCGCGCTGAAATTGTCCGAAGCGGAAACGGGCGGTGAGTACGAAGTCTTGCGCGTGTACGAGAAGGACCCAAAATTCCTCGAGTTTCTGGTGGGTCTGCAGCTTCAGCCCGGCGTGCGGGTGAAGGTGCACCGCCGCGAATACGACGAAACCATGGAACTATCCGTCTCCGGTCAGCGCGCCAAACACATACATTTAGGCAAGCCCGCGACCCAGCGGGTCTGGGTGGGTAAATCCGCGGGTTGATTCAGGAACTCGAACTGAGCCACGGAGCAGTCTGAGCGTTACGATGACGGGAAGCCCGGTACCGGGAAAGAAAAAGGAATGGCCATGGTGGTTTTGGCTATTCGTCATTTTCTTCCCTATTCCGATTGGATTGGGCCCTTGGTGGGTAGCAGTCATCTTCGCAGCGGTATTCGCCGTATTAGTGTGGGTGATAATCCAGGACTTCAAGAATAATTCCTCGGCATAATCCAAATGGCACGACTGCCGGCCTCGGCGGGCTATTGCCTTTCGCCATCTGGCAGGAATATGATGGGCGGGTCTGGCCAGTTATCGCGAATTCAGGCTCGGATCACATGATGGCAGGCGCTGTGCATTTTCCCCGGGTTGGCGCGTCACGCAAGGCTGAATCCCCTGCAGCCGGCGAATCGGCGAATATTATTTCCAGTTTTATCCGGGTTTCAGGCGCGACTCGCGCTTTTTCGCCTACAAAAAGTTTCCGCATCGATTTCTCGTAAATCGTTTACAGACTGAAGGAGGATTACGAAATGGCAACGGCAACCTCGGTCGTCCAAATGGATCCGAAGGTCAGCGGGTACGTGGGCAAGACCCACAAAATGCTGATCAACGGCAAGTGGGTGGATGCGGCCAGCGGCAAAACTTTTCCGACGTACAACCCGGCCACTGGCGAAGTGCTTTCAAACATCGCGGAAGGCGATAAGGAAGACATCAATCGCGCGGTGAAAGCGGCGCGCGCGGCCTTTGAAACGGGCGCGTGGTCCAAGATTTCGCACTCGGATCGTTCGCGGATGATCTGGAAGCTGGCGGATTTGCTCGAACAGCACCTCGAGGAATTCGCCCAGCTCGAATCGCTCGATAACGGCAAGGCGTTGAAGGTCGCACGCGCTGCGGACGTTCCGCTGGCCATCGACCATTTCCGCTACTACGCGGGTTGGGCGACCAAGATCGAAGGGAACACCATTCCGTTTTCGGGCGCGCCACAGGGCAAGTTTTTTGCCTATACCAGCCGCGAGCCGATCGGCGTCGTGGGCCAAATTATTCCGTGGAATTTTCCGTTGCTGATGGCGGCGTGGAAGCTGGCGCCGGCGCTGGCGGCGGGTTGCACCATCGTGCTGAAGCCAGCCGAGCAGACGCCGCTGACGGCGCTGCGGCTGGGGGAACTGGTCCAGGAAGCGGGCTTCCCGGATGGCGTGGTGAATATTATCCCGGGCTACGGCGAAACGGCCGGGGCGGCTTTGGCGGCGCATGACGACGTGGACAAAGTGGCGTTCACCGGCTCGACCGAAGTGGGCAAGCTGATCGTTCATGCGGCCGCCGGTAATCTGAAGAAAGTGTCGCTTGAACTCGGCGGCAAATCGCCCAACATCGTGTTCGATGACGCGGACGTGGAAGCGACTATTCCCGGCGCGGCCAGCGCGATTTTCTTCAATCAAGGGCAGACCTGTTGCGCCGGCTCGCGGTTGTTCATCCAAAAAGATATTTTCGACAAAGTGGTAGAAGGGATCTCGGAGAAAGCCTCGAAGATTCGCGTGCGCCAGGGATTCGATCCGGATTGCGATATGGGCCCGCTGGTTTCCGAAGAACAGCTGAATCGCGTGGTCGGCTACATGGATTCGGGCAAGAAAGAAGGCGCCCGCGCGACGGTCGGCGGTTCCCGCGAAGGCACCAAGGGCTACTTCGTCAAGCCCACGGTGTTGGTCGATACCACCGACAAAATGAAGGTCGTGCGGGAAGAAATTTTCGGACCGGTCGTTACGGCCAGCCCGTTCAACAGCATCGACGAAATCGCCGCGAAGGCCAATGACACGGTGTACGGTCTGGCGGCGGGCATTTGGACCAAGGACATCAAGAAGGCGCACGCGCTGGCCGCGAAAATCAAGGCCGGCACAGTGTGGATCAATTGCTACAACGTGTTCGATGCGACCATGCCGTTCGGCGGATACAAGCAGTCGGGCTGGGGCCGCGAAATGGGACACGAAGTGTTGAAGAACTACACCGAAGTGAAATCGGTTTGCGCCGCGCTGTAGATATTTTCAAGCGGCGTTGCGGTTAAAATGCGGGGCGGATTTCAGGTCCGTCCCGCATTTTCTTGTAGGAACACTTGGGAGGAATCATCGTGATTCAAGTGGCCCTGAACGGTGCGCGAGCCCGCGACGAAAATCCGACAATTCCTTTTACGATTGCGGAAATGGCGGAATCGACGCGCGCGGCGGTGGCGGCCGGTGCAGCGTGCGTTCATTTTCATGTGCGGGGCAGTGACGGACGGGAAAGCGTGGATGCCGGCGACGTGGCGGCGGCGCTGCGGGCGATGCGCCAGGCAGTGCCGGGCACGCCGATTGGCGTGAGCACCGCGGAATGGATTGAACCGGATTCGGCCACGCGACATGCCAAGGTTTCGGC
>Ga0302228_10003467_pt1 | contig 10230 bp, 9 predicted proteins | sample II_Palsa_N1_2_FD_193519 | JGI IMG/M metagenome (GOLD analysis project Ga0302228, IMG submission 193519) | Peat permafrost microbial communities from Stordalen Mire near Abisko, Sweden - II_Palsa_N1_2 | ecosystem: Environmental > Terrestrial > Soil > Palsa > Peat permafrost | place: Sweden...
GGAGCGCGTGCTGCGCGCGGTCCAGATCGCGGTGGACGAGAAGATTGCCAAGCCGATCCTGATCGGCCGACCGGCTGTGATCGCTCAGCGCATCACGAAGTACGGCTTGCGTTTGACAGCCGGCGTGGATTTCACCGTTGTGGATACCGATCACGACGAGCGGTATCGCGACTTCTGGCAGACGTATCACACCATGATGGCGCGCAAGGGCATCAGCGCGCAGATGGCGAAGCTGGAAATGCGTCGCCGCACTACGCTGATCGGCGCGATGCTGGTCAAGAAGGGCGAAGCGGACGGCATGATCTGCGGCACGATCAGCACGACGCACCGCCACTTGCATTTCGTCGATCAGGTGATCGGCAAGAAGGAAGGTTGCAGCGTCTATGCGGCAATGAACGCGCTGGTCCTGCCGGGTCGACAAATCTTTATTGTCGATACGCACGTGAATGTGGACCCGACCCCTGAGCAGCTTTGCGAGATCACGATCATGGCGGCGGAAGAAGTGCGCCGCTTTGGTATCGTGCCGAAGATTGCTCTGCTGTCGCATTCGAACTTCGGTACCAGCAACGCGCCGACGGCTATCAAGATGCGCGACACGCTGGCCTTGCTGCGGGAGCGTGCGCCGGATCTGGACGTGGACGGTGAAATGCACGGCGACGTAGCGCTGGATGCCAATCTGCGTCGCGAAGTCCTGCCGGAATCAACGCTGGTAGGCGATGCGAATTTGCTCGTACTGCCGAATATTGATGCCGCGAACATTTCGTACAACCTGCTGAAGACGGCCGCGGGCAATAACATTGCGATTGGCCCGATACTGCTGGGCGCGGCTCAGCCGGTGCATGTGCTGACGGCGTCGGCTACGGTGCGCCGGATCGTCAACATGACGGCGTTGCTGGTAGCGGACGCCACGGCTGTAGCGCGGTAAGGTTCAAAGCTCGGGTTCGAAGCTCGGGTTCAAAGTTCGCGGGGCTAAATCCCGCCGGATCCGAACCCGCGCAGGGCTGGCGGGTTCGAGTAGAACTCTGGGAAGAGGGCTTGCAGAAATAAAAAGAGGGATTGCGACAAGTGGTCGCAATCCCTCTTTTTCATTTCTGCGACGATTGCGCCGCAGAGTTGCAGCGTTTAGTCGGCTTGATGACTGGCCCTAATGCTAATGACCGGCTTGATGATCGGATTCCTGGCGGTCACTCCCCACGCCGGAACGAAAAAAAGGCGTGCCGGATGATCCGACACGCCACGAGGTATGCAAGGGGTTTGCTTTCTCCTCCAAACAGCGATGGTGCCGACTTTGTGCCGTGGGAGCTTCGCGAGAGAGGCGACGCTGGTTCCACTCCCCAAACCATGCATGAAGTCATTATTCGCCCAAACAAGATAAAAGTATCTCAGATTTATCCTAAATGCGATTGAGGCCTATATTTCGAGCATCAACGAAAAAGCGCTGGCGAGCCGCATGTAACGGTCAGATACGAGGCAAAAAGCGCCTGAAAAACGGGCATCTTCCGAACCAACATTGATTCCCGGTGTCATTAGCGATACCCTTACGTCTTTCATGGTCGTCATATTTCTGGGTTCAAAGCGGGGACAGGTTTCGTGAAGCGCGCGTGGTTTTGTGGGTTTATCGTGGCGCTATCTTTGGTGTTGAGCGGCTGCGGGAAAAGCGGGCCGAATTCCCAAAGCCCGGCCGCGAACACCTCAGCAGGAGCGTCGCAGGCGGAACCGCCGCACGTGTTGCAAGACAAGGACAAGCTGAAAAGCGATCCGCGCGCAGAGAGCTGGCGCGATGCCGCATCAACGGGTTCGGAACCGTCGCAGACTACCGTCGACGCCGCACAATTGCCGAAACAGGCTGTTGTAACGCTGCGGCGGATCGAGGCTGGCGGGCCGTTTCCGTATGAGAAAGACGGCATTGTGTTCGGCAACCGCGAGCGTATGCTGCCGCCGCACCCACGCGGCTTTTACCACGAATACACCGTTCCTACGCCGCGCGCCCGCGATCGCGGCGCACGTCGGATCGTATGTGGCGGGCCCCGTCGGCAGATCGACAACTGCTTCTATACCGACGACCATTACGTGAGTTTTAAACGCATTGCGGGATTAACTTCGGGATGAACGGCATGAGCGACAACATCTACGCGCACGACAACGGTGTCGCGGGTGATCTTTTCGCCGGCGATGGCAACATGTTCCAGCGAGTTTTGCGACTCCGCACGACAGACGAAAATCGACCCGACGACGAACAGAGCACGGCGCTGTCATCATTGAACGAGGGGTCTATGAGTCTTTTCAAGACGGTACGATCGAATATCGTGCAGTCGATCCGCGCTTTCAGGGTCCAGGATCTCGCCGACGAAGCGAGCAAGCTGGGCCAGCATTTTCTCTACGCGTATTGCGGCCAGGCCCAGAGCAAGCAAGAAGTGCTCGAAACCATCGCGACGTCGTTTTTGTTTCCCAAGCACTTCGGGAAGAACTACGACGCACTGTACGACAGTCTGACCGACCTCGTACACAAAGCCGGTTCGCAACCGGGTTTCGTGATCGTGCTGGAAGCGCTGCCCGTTGCGCAGAAATTTGACAAAGAAGGGCGTGAGACTTTGCTCGACGTGTTTCGCGAAGCCTCAGAATTCTGGGCGGAACGGCGTGTAGCGTTCAGGGTGTTTTACTCGTTCGCATGAACCGTTTGCCCGAGCCGTTCGCTCGAACGTAAGCGGTGAGCGCCCGAGTGCCGGACCCAGTTTTGCGCGCAAGGCGCTGCGTCTTCTTGGCGCAAAGAAGTTAGAAAGCCGGTCGTCGTCTGTTAAATACAGGCGCTGACCGGCTTTTTTGCGTTTGATTTGGGGTTGGATCGCAGCGGGGGCGGTTAATTCACCACCCGCCCCAGCGCGCGGCGAGCGCCCCAAGGACGGCTATACCCGCCGTTTCGGTGCGCAAGACGCGAGGTCCAAGACCCAAGGTGACGAAACCGGCATCGACAATGGTCGCTTCCTCTGCCGGCGAAAATCCGGCCTCCGGCCCGATCGCGATGGTCACGGGTGCGGTGGGCGCGCTCGCGGGCAAAGAGGCAAACCCAAGCTGCGCTCGCGGCGACAGCAGCAGCCGCAACTCGCCGTCTTCGGCGGGCGGCAGGTTGCCGAGCCATTTGTCCAGGTCCTGAGGCGCCGCTACGTCCGGCACCCGATTTCTTCCGCATTGCTCGCACGCGGCTCGCACCAACGCCTGCCAATGTCCTTGCCGCCGCGCCGCGCGTTCTCCCGATAGCCGCACCACGCCGCGCTCGGCAGTAAGCGGAACGACGGACGCGACGCCCAGTTCCACCGCCTTCTCGATCAGCCAATCCATCTTGTCGCCGCCCGCCACACCTTGCGCCAGCGTGATTCGATACGGCGGCTCCGCTTCGCGGTCGGTGAATTCATCGAGTTGCACAGTCGCACTCCGCTTGCCGATGTCAACCAGACGCGCACGATATTCACCGCCCGAGCCGTTGAACAGGTGGACAGTGTCATCTGATTGCAGGCGCAGGACGTGAACATGGCGGACGACATCGTCCGGCAGGGGCATGATTTCGCCCGCGACGAGCGGACTGGCAACAAAGAAACGTGGCATGAAGTGACTCGCCCGGACGCGGTGAAGCGCGCGGGCAGGGAAGTGATGGATGTTCGAGCGTTGCCTGATCAACGTTCAAGATTCGACGCACAACGTAGAACGCGACGTGCCCAGCCTAGTTCAAATGCCGGGCGATTGCCCAGCGATACCCGTCCGGGTCTTCGAACTGCGCAAAACGATCGCCCCAGTACTGGTCCTGTGGTTCGATCAGCGGCTTCGCGCCAACCGCGACTGCGCGTGTGAACGCGGCGTCTACATCGTCTACGTAGAGATAGAACGATTGCGGCGCCATCAGGCCCGTGCTTTTCGGCGTCTTCGCGTGCGAACCGTACGCGCCTTCAGGGGCGAACATCAGGATCAACTGTCCGCGATACGTCATCTCGACGTGGATCACGGCGCCGTCGTCGTTGACGCTGTCACGCACCGCAAAACCGAGCGCCTGTTCGTAGAAGCCCGTGGAGACACGGGCGTCGCGAACGGTCAGGTAAGGCGTGAGCCACGGCACATCGGCGGGGCGGGGGTCGGACATAAGGGCTTCTCCTCGAGCTCGGCTTGATTGATGCATTGTGCCATGGCGCCCTTTGGCAGCAGGGCTGCGCGGATTTCTGTTGCTGCGCTACGTCGCGTCGGCTCGATATGTCGCTGCAGGGAGCGTGCCCGCGCGAGGCATTCGTTATGATTTACGTTTCCTGCGGACAATCGCTCTCGGCGTCGCCCGGGCGCCCTTCGGCCCTCGCGCCAGTGCCTTAATGTCGTCTGCTAGAATAACCGGCTTCCGATCCTCTTCGTTTCTCGTCGCTCCGGGTGTTGAAAACGTGGTTTCATCGTTTGCTCCGGTGCGTCGCCGAGAATCATCCCAGGATCTTTTCAGGACCTACCGGACTCGACATGACGACCCCGACTTCCAGCCAGACCACCCTGATGGCCAACGCAATCCGTGCGCTGGCAATGGACGCCGTTCAACAAGCCAACTCCGGCCATCCGGGCATGCCAATGGGCATGGCGGAAATCGGCGTCGCGCTCTGGTCGCGCCACCTGAAGCACAACCCGAGCAACCCGCACTGGGCTGACCGCGATCGATTCGTCTTGTCGAACGGTCATGGTTCCATGCTGCTGTACTCGTTGCTGCACCTGACCGGCTACGACCTGCCGATCAACGAACTCAAGAATTTCCGCCAACTGCATTCGAAGACGCCGGGACACCCGGAATACGGCATCACGCCGGGCGTGGAAACGACCACCGGCCCGCTCGGCCAGGGTCTGGCGAATGCAGTCGGCATGGCGCTCGCCGAAGCGCTGCTCGCGGCTGAATTCAACAAGGACGGCGCGAAGATCGTCGACCATCACACGTACGTGTTCCTCGGCGACGGCTGCATGATGGAAGGCATCTCGCACGAAGCCTGTTCGTTTGCCGGCACGCTCAAGCTGCACAAGCTGATCGCGCTGTACGACGACAACGGTATTTCCATCGACGGTCACGTTGAGCACTGGTTCCACGACGACACCCCGAAGCGCTTCGAAGCCTATGGCTGGAACGTGATCCGCGCGGTAGACGGCCACAACGTGGACGCAGTGGACGCTGCCATTGCGCAAGCGAAGAACTCGGATAAACCCACGCTGATCTGCTGCCGTACGACTATCGGCAAGGGTGCGCCGACCAAGCAAGGCAGCCACGATTCGCACGGCGCGCCGCTGGGCGCCAAGGAAATCGCCGATGCCCGTGCCGGTATGGGCTGGACCTGGGAACCGTTCGTGATTCCGCAGGAAGTCTATGCAGCGTGGGACGCGAAGGAAGCCGGTGCGCGTGCTGAAGCGGAATGGAACAAGCAATTCGATGCCTATCGCGCGAAGCATTCGGCCGAAGCCGCTGAATTCGTCCGCCGGATGAACGGCGAACTGCCGGCCAAGTGGGCGCAGGACGCGAAGGACATTGTTGAAGCCGCGAATCAGAAGGGCGAAACGATCGCCACCCGTAAGGCTTCGCAGCAAACGCTCGATGGCCTCGCCGCGGCGCTGCCCGAATTGCTGGGCGGCTCCGCCGACCTGACGGGCTCGAATCTGACCAACTGGAAGGCATCGAAGCCGGTGCGTGCCGGTGGTGAGGGCACGACCGACATCCAGTGGGGCAACCACATCAATTACGGCGTGCGCGAGTTCGGCATGAGCGCGGCCATCAACGGCATCGTGCTGCATGGCGGCTATCGACCGTTTGGCGGCACGTTCCTGACCTTCTCGGACTACAGCCGCAACGCGCTGCGCGTGGCTGCACTGATGAAAGCGCCGTCCATCTTCGTGTTCACACACGATTCGATCGGCCTGGGCGAAGATGGCCCGACGCACCAGTCGGTGGAGCAAACGTCGAGCTTGCGGCTGATTCCGCACTTACAAGTGTGGCGTCCGGCCGATACCGTCGAGACCGCCGTGGCATGGACATACGCCATTGAGCACAAGGGGCCGTCGGCGTTGATCTTCACGCGCCAGAACCTGCTGTTCTCGGCACGTAACGACGTGCAGATCGCGAACATTGCGAAGGGCGGCTACGTGCTGCGCGACTGGAACGACGACATCCCGGCACGCAAGATCATCCTGATCGCGACCGGCTCGGAAGTCGAACTGGCGCTGAAGGCCGGTGAGAAACTGGCGCAGGAAGGCATTGGCGCGCGCATCGTGTCCATGCCGTGTACGAACCTGTTCGATCTGCAAGACCAGGAATATCGCGACCGCGTGTTGCCGAAGGGCGTCGTGCGCGTGGCGATCGAAGCCGGCGTGACCGATTTCTGGCGTAAGTACGTGGGTCTCGAAGGCGGCGTGGTGGGTATCGATTCGTTCGGTGAATCCGCGCCCGCCGGCGAGCTTTTCAAGTATTTCGGCTTCACCGTCGAGCATGTCGTGGAGACGGCAAAAGCCGCGCTCGCGGGCTGATCGGGCGCTTGGGTTAGCGCTATACCTCAGCTAACCCAGCGAACCCGGCAGCAGCGAACTGGAACTTTTTTTCAGCCATCAGGAGATAGACCATGACGATTCGCGTTGCAATCAACGGCTACGGCCGGATCGGCCGCAATACGCTGCGTGCCCACTATGAATACGGCAAGAAGCACGACATCGAGATCGTTGCCATCAACGACCTCGGCGACGCTGCCACGAACGCGCACCTGACGCAGTACGACACGGCGCACGGCAAGTTCCCGGGCGAAGTGTCGGTGGATGGTGACTACCTCGTGGTCAACGGCGACCGGATTCGCGTGCTGGCTAACCGCAACCCGGCTGAACTGCCGTGGGGCGAGCTGAACGTGGACGTCGTGCTGGAATGCACGGGCTTCTTCACAACGAAGGAAAAGGCCAGCGCGCACATCAAGGGCGGCGCGAAGAAGGTCATCATCTCGGCGCCTGGCGGTAAGGACGTTGACGCAACCATCGTCTATGGCGTGAATCATCACGTGTTGAAGGCGTCGGATACGGTGATCTCGAACGCATCGTGCACGACGAACTGCCTGGCACCGCTCGTCAAGCCGCTGAACGACAAGATCGGCCTGGTGAACGGCCTGATGACCACGATCCACGCGTACACGAACGACCAGGTCCTGACGGACGTGTATCACGAGGACCTGCGCCGCGCGCGCTCGGCCACGCATAGCCAGATCCCGACGAAGACGGGCGCTGCGTCGGCGGTGGGTCTGGTGTTGCCGGAGCTGAACGGCAAGCTGGACGGTTACGCGATTCGCGTGCCGACCATCAATGTGTCGATCGTCGACCTGTCGTTCATCGCTGCACGCGACACGACGGTGGACGAAGTGAATTCGATCATGAAGGAAGCGTCGGAAGGCTCGTTGAAGGGCATTCTGGGCTACAACACCGCGCCGTTGGTGTCGATCGACTTCAACCACAACCCGGCTTCGTCGACGTTCGACGCGACGCTCACGAAGGTGTCGGGCCGTCTGGTGAAGGTATCGAGCTGGTACGACAACGAGTGGGGCTTCTCGAACCGGATGCTGGACACGGCTGTAGCGCTGGCTAACGCGAAGTAAAGCCGCAAAGTACCTGCAAAGTGCAGCCGCGAAGTAACGCGGTGAAATCAAGCTGAAAAAAAGCCGCCGGTTTGCAAGAACCGGCGGCTTTTTCACACGTTGCGCGCTGAATCACACGCACGATTGGTCAATCAAAATCAGTTCTTCCTGTGCGGACAGTGCTCCTTCGTGCACGTGCCATACAGTGCAAGCGCGTGCTCGTGCAGCTTGAAACCGCGTTCCTTCGCGATATCTTGCTGACGGCTTTCGATTTCTGCGTCGAAGAACTCTTCCACCATGCCGCAGTCCAGACACACCAGGTGGTCATGATGGGTCCCTTCGTTGAGCTCGAATACAGCTTTGCCCGATTCGAAGTTACTGCGCGACAGCAGGCCGGCTTGCTCGAACTGCGTAAGCACGCGGTAGACGGTGGCAAGACCGATGTCGAGTTCCTCGTGCAACAGGTTTCTATACACGTCTTCTGCAGTCAGGTGACGCACAGGACTATGCTGGAAAATCTCAAGTATCTTGAGCCGGGGCAAGGTCGCCTTCAGCCCGATATTTTTCAGATCGGCGGGATTGGTCATCGCTAGGCATCCCTAGAGTACAATTCAAGGTTCTCATAGTAATGCGTTTTTACCGTTCCGGTCACCATCCGAACGAAATGGCGCGATCTCCGAAAGACTCCGAAACTTCTTGCGCCCCCACGGGCGATGGGCCAGGCGAAGGGTGAAATGAAGGGTGAAATGTTTCTAAAATCTTTATTGAATAGCCGGGAGAGCCGTCGTATGCGCGGAACTTTGATCGCTGCCGCCACTATGACCGTCCTGGCCGGTTGTTCCACTTACGATAGCGTTACGCAGAGCTTCGCGCAGCACATCACACCGTATCGGATTACGGTGGTACAGGGGAACTTCGTTTCGGCGGAAGCGGCAAGCCAGATGAAGGTCGGCCTGACGCGCGACCAGGTGAAGACGCTGCTCGGCACGCCTTTGCTGGCAGACATGTTCCACGCGGATCGCTGGGACTACGTCTTCTACTTCAAGCGCGGATCCACGTCGGTCGTGCAGCAGCGTGATTTCGTCGTGCTCTTCGCGGGCAATACCGTGGCGAGCTGGTCGGGCGGCGAGAATTTGCCGTCGAATCTCGAATTGCTTGCTGAAATTGATGGCGACAAGGGCGTTAAGCTGACCGCCGCTACGGCTGCGGCCACGGCCGCTTCTGCCAACGGCGCCAGCGCAACGGCGGCGGCAACGGCGGCAGCGGGTACGTCAGCCAGCGGCGCAGCGGTCGCGGGAGCGGCAAGTGCGCCGGGCATCCAGCCGGATGCATCGAATGCATCGAACGCATTTGCCGGCGACGCGAACCAGCAAGCCGCCCAGGCCGCCAATCGCGCGACCGACGCCGTGCAGGCACCCACGGGCCGCACCCGCTCGTCGGCCATGCCGACTGTGCCGGGGAACCCGGGATTGCCGCCGAACGTCAGCGCCGCAGGCAACTCGCAGATCCAGTTGCAGCGTCGTCCGGCTCCCGTCACGATCCCGGACAGCACCGCTGTAGGTCCGCAAGGCACGTCGCCTGCCCCGGCGAACACGGGCAACGGTCTAGGCGCGTCCTCCGTGCCGGCGACGACTACCAACTAAGCAGAACGGCGGGCCGACAGACGTTGCCCGCCTGCTTTGTCTGGTTTGATCGTCGATGACCTATCCTGTTCGGGCGGCCGCGAGCCAAGCGGCGGCCGCATCGCTTCCATGTTTCTGACTTCGTCGCTCCAACTCACGCGAGACACGCCATGAAAATCGCCATCGCCGGCGCATCGGGCCGCATGGGCCGCATGCTCATAGAAACTGTTCTCAAGGACGCCAACGCCACGCTGGCCGGTGCGCTCGACAAAACCGGATCGCCGCAACTCGGCCAGGACGCAGGCGCGTTCCTCGGCCAGGAGACGGGCGTTTTACTGACGGACGATATCGAGCAGGTTTTCGCCAACGCGGATCTGCTGATCGACTTCACGCGTCCGGAAGGCACGCTCGTGCATCTGGAAGCGGCGTTGCGGCATAACGTGAAGATGGTTGTCGGTACCACCGGGTTCGACGATGAACAGAAAGCCCAATTGCGTGCCGCCGGTGACAAAATCGGCATCGTGTTTGCGCCGAACATGAGCGTGGGCGTGAACGTGACGCTCAAGTTGCTCGAGTTCGCAGCGCGGCATTTCGCCGAAGGTTACGACATCGAGATTATCGAGGCGCATCACCGCCACAAGGTCGACGCACCCTCGGGCACCGCGCTTGCGATGGGTGAAACCATCGCCCACGCGCTCGGCCGCGAACTGAAGGATTGCGCGGTGTACGGCCGCGAAGGCGTGACCGGCGAACGTGATCCCTCCACTATCGGTTTTGCCGCCATTCGCGGCGGTGACATCGTCGGCGATCACACTGTGTTGTTCGCGGGCATTGGCGAGCGGATCGAGATCACGCACAAGTCGGCCAATCGGCTGTCTTACGCGCAGGGCTCGCTGCGCGCTGCGCACTTCCTGGCCGGCCGCGAGCGGGGGCTTTTCGACATGCAGGACGTGCTCGGTTTGCGCTTGGCCTGAGCCTGAGCCTGAGCTTGAGCCACCCAAACC
>Ga0302228_10003482_pt1 | contig 10212 bp, 10 predicted proteins | sample II_Palsa_N1_2_FD_193519 | JGI IMG/M metagenome (GOLD analysis project Ga0302228, IMG submission 193519) | Peat permafrost microbial communities from Stordalen Mire near Abisko, Sweden - II_Palsa_N1_2 | ecosystem: Environmental > Terrestrial > Soil > Palsa > Peat permafrost | place: Sweden...
CGCTTCAACAGCTTCGTGGTTGAAAGCCTGGTAAGCGGTGCCGTGGACGCCCTGGTTCGCCACGGTGTGAGCGAAAGCGATATCACCCTTATCCGTGCCCCTGGCGCCTTCGAAATTCCACTGGTTGCGCAGAAAGTTGCACAACAAGGCGAATACGCGGCGATCATCGCCCTGGGCGCAGTCATTCGTGGCGGTACTCCGCACTTCGAATACGTGGCTGGCGAATGCACCAAGGGCCTGGCCCAGGTGTCCATGGAGTTCGGCGTGCCGGTAGCCTTTGGCGTACTGACCGTTGATTCCATCGAGCAAGCCATCGAACGTTCCGGTACCAAGGCCGGTAACAAAGGTGCTGAAGCTGCCCTGTCCGCCCTGGAAATGGTCAGCCTGCTGGCGCAGTTGGAGGCCAAGTGATTAGCGACGACAGCGATCAGTTCAACCCCCGCGACCCACGCCCAGCGGACGCCGGCAAGCCATCGAAGAGCGAAAAGCGTCGTGCGGCGCGTCAGCTCGCGACCCAGGCGCTGTACCAGCGTCACATGGCAAAAACCTCGCTGAACGAAATCGAGGCGCAGTTTCGCGTCGACAACGACTTCAGCATGGCCGATGCCAGCTACTTCCACGACATCCTGCACGGCGTTCCGGCCAATCTGCCCGAGATCGACGCTGCATTGGCGCCATGCCTGGACCTGACCATCGAAGAGCTGGACCCGGTTGAGCTGGCCGTATTGCGCCTGTCCACCTGGGAGCTGCTCAAGCGCGTCGACGTGCCGTACCGTGTGGTGATCAACGAAGGGATCGAACTGGCGAAAGTCTACGGTTCCACCGACGGTCACAAGTTCGTCAACGGCGTGCTCGACAAGCTGGCCCCGCGCCTGCGTGAAGCCGAAGTGAAGGCGTTCAAGCGCTAATCAGCGCTTGTATCAGCCATGGGCGAGTTTGAGCTGATCCGCAACTACTTCGCCGCCGCGCCCTGTGCGCAAGGCGGCGAAGGCATTGCACTGGGGATCGGCGATGACTGCGCCTTGCTGGCGGTTCCTCCCGGGGAACAACTGGCGATTTCCACCGATACCCTGGTGGCCGGCGTGCATTTTGCCGACCCCTGCGATCCGTTTCTGCTCGGCCAGCGCTCGCTGGCCGTGGCAGTCAGCGATCTGGCGGCCATGGGCGCCCATCCGCTTGCCTTTACCCTTGCTCTGACCACCCCGACGGTTGATGCCGATTGGTTGCAACGCTATGCCCAGGGTTTGAACGCCATGGCGCTGAGTTGCGGTGTGGGCCTGGTGGGCGGTGACACCACCCGTGGGCCGCTGAGCCTGACCTTGACGGTGTTTGGTCGGGTGCCGGCGGGGTTGGCGTTGACCCGTAGCGGCGCGCGGCCGGGTGACCTGCTGTGTGTTGGCGGTGAGTTGGGTAATGCCGCCGGCGCTTTGCCGCTGGTGCTGGGGCAGCGCAGCGTCGAGGCGTCCATTGCTGAGCCGTTGCTTGCTCACTATTGGTCGCCGCAACCGCAGTTGGCCTTGGGCCTGGCCTTACGCGGGAAGGCCACGTCTGCGCTGGATATTTCCGACGGTCTTTTGGCCGATTGCGGGCATATCGCCAAGGCTTCATCTGTCAGCTTGCTCATTGAGCGGCAGAGGTTGCCGTTGTCTGCGCCGTTGCTGGCGTTTCTTGGCGATGATGGCGCCTATGACGCAGCTTTGAGTGGAGGCGACGACTACGTGCTGGCCTTCACCTTGCCACCTGCCGAGCTGGTGCCGTTGCTGGCCGACGGTTGGCCGATTCATGTGATCGGCCGTGTGGCACCGGGGCAGGGCGTGGTCCTGCTGGACGCCGCCGGGCAAGACATCACCCCGGCCATTCGCGGTTATCAGCATTTTCGCGAGACCCCGTAACGGATCCTCCTGCCCAAGGCCTTGGGTACCTGAGGGCCGCCGGTTGCGCTACCCTTTATTGCGTTACGTAGGGCTATTGGCTGATGCTCGGCATGTGTGGTGTTTTACGTGAGGTCATTGATATGGACGTTCGCCGCTGGCTGTTGATCCTGCTGTGTGTAGGGGTGTCTTCGGTATGGGCGGATGATATTCCTGTGGTGCCAAGTGAGATTCGTCTGGCCAGCGAAACCTGGAACGACTACACCAACGCTGACGGCAGTGGCCTGGCCTGGGATGTGTTGAGGCAGATCTTCGAGCCGCTAGGGGTCAAGGTTCAGGAGCGTACCGAGCCGTACACGCGTTCGGTCGGGCTGGCCCAGCGGGGTGAAGTCGATGCCTGGGTCGGTTCCTACCGTGATGAAGCCACGGGAGTGTTGTACCCCCATTGGAACTTCGATTCCGATCATATTTATGCGCTGGGGCTGGCGACCACGCCGGCACCCACCCTGGCAACCCTGGGCACCTATCGCTTGGCTTGGGTGCGGGGCTACAAGTACAACGAGTACTTGCCCAATCTCCATACCTTCAAGCAGATTGAGCGTCGCAACGGTATTCTGTCGATGCTGCAGTACGGGCGTGCCGACTTCTATATCGACGCGCTGACCGAAGCGCGTTTCCTCCTTGCCCAGGCGCCTGATCCCTCACTGTTCAAACTCACTCACGTCGCCGAACTGCCGTTGTTCCTCGGGTTTGCCGACAATCCGCGGGGCCAGGCGCTGCGCACGCTGTTTGACCTGCGTATGGAGGTCCTGGTGAAAAATGGCGAGTTGAAGCCGATTTTCGAGCACTGGCATCAGCCTTATCCGTTCTGACGCCCATAGAATCAGGACAAAGGCCAATCAAACGTATTGATCTTTATCAGCGATAATTCAGCTTAAGCGTCTGTAGGAACGTGCTGTTACAATGCACGCCTCTGTGTAATTTGAAATCAGGAGCACACGGTGCCCGTCGTTTTCGTCGCCGCTTCCAAGCTGCCTACCCCCTTTGCCCAGTTCACCATGCACGGTTTTCTTGAAGAGACCACCGGGCGCGAACATGTCGTCCTCAGCCTGGGTGATGTGGCTGATGGCGCCCCAGTGCTTGGCCGTTTGCACTCTGAATGCCTGACGGGTGATGCCTTGTTCAGCCAGCGTTGCGACTGTGGTTCGCAACTGGAAGCTGCCATGCAGGCCATTGCCCGAGAAGGCCGTGGCGTGTTGCTGTATTTGCGCCAGGAAGGTCGTGGCATTGGCCTGTTGAACAAGATTCGCGCCTACGAGCTGCAAGACGGCGGTGCCGATACTGTGGAAGCCAATGAGCGCCTGGGCTTTGCCGCCGATCAGCGCGACTATGCCATCTGCCTGCCAATGCTCGAGCACCTGGGCGTCAAGTCCCTGCGTTTGATGACCAACAACCCGCGCAAGGTCAAAGCCTTGACCGACATGGGCATCACCGTTGCCGAACGTGTGCCGCTGCACACCGGCCACAACCCGCACAACAAGCTCTACCTGGCCACCAAGGCCAGCAAGCTCGACCACATGATGGGTAACGAACACCAGGGCGAGGCCGACCGGGCGTGACCCGTGGCCAGGTCCGGCGGCGACTGTCCGTTAATTGGTGGCAGTACCTGGCGCTGGCGCTGCTGCCGTTGTTCGTGATCAACCTGGTGTTTGGCAAGACCGAGCCGCTGTTGCCGGTGCTGGCCATGCCGTTGTTTATCGCCGGTGTGGCGTCGATGTTTGTCAGCCTGCGCTATTTCAATGGCTATAAACACGCGCTGATCAATACGCAAAAAGCCCTCGATACCCCCGAAGAACCGGCTGCCTGGATCACCTTGGCGGCCCGTCGGCGCATGGCGCTACTGATTGCCGCATTACCGGCCTGGATCGGTGCGCTGGCTGTCTTCGTTGGTCTGGAAGCGGTGCCGCTGTTTCTGTTGGCGCTGTCGACCCTGGTGCTGTTCTACCTCTACCGCATTCCGCGTCAGCTGGGTTGATGCGCGCCTGGCTGGCGGTTTTGTTGCTGGCTGTCAGCGTGTCGGCCGGCGCCGTGGAGCGTGTGGCCAGCCTCGCTCCGTCCCTGTCTGAAATCGTCGTTGAATTGGGCGCTGCCGATTTGCTGGTAGGCGTGCTCGATGGCGGCGATCGACCTGCACAACTGGCGCACGTGGCCTCTGTCGGGCGTTACGGTCAGTTGGACATGGAAAAACTCCTGAGCCTCAAGCCCGACCTGATACTGCTGTGGCCCGGCAGCGTCGGGCCGGCTCAGCGTGAGCAGCTCCAGCGTTTGAACATCCCGGTCTATGTCGCCGAGCCCCATAGCCTCGAACAACTGACCACGCAGGTCGAAGCCATCGCCCAGCAACTGGGGCGTGCCGAAACAGGCCGGCAACTGGCTGCACAATTGCGCCAGCGCCTAAATGGGCTACGTCAGCGCTACTACCGAGCAGAGCCGCTGAGGGTGTTTTATCAGGTGTGGAATCAGCCGTTGTACACCGTGGGCGGTGGGCAGATCATCAGTGACGCGTTGAGTGTGTGCGGGGCGCGTAATGTGTTCGATGACCTCAAACTGCCGGCGCCACAGGTCAGTATTGAGTCAGTGTTGCAGCGCAATCCCGAGGTGATTCTGGCCGGTGACCAGGCGCAGCTGGATGCGTGGAAGGCGTGGCCGCAGGTGGCGGCGGTGGCGCAGGGGCATTTGTTGCGGGTGCCGGACAAGGGCCTGGAGCGGCCCAGTGGGCAGATGTTGGAGGCGGTGGCCAGGTTGTGTCAGGTGATTGCGCCGGGTCTTTGAGATCGCTATCGCAGGCAAGCCAGCTCCCACACGTCCAGGCACCTCGATCAACTGTGGGAGCCGGGCTGGCCCGCGATGGAGTCAGCCCAGGCTCCGGATCCATCAGCTTAGAGCTGCGGCGTCCAAGTTACTCCGAACATCCACACTCGACCCTCTTCCCGATAGTTGTAGTTGTTCTCGAAGTTGGGTTCATCGTAGCTGTAACGCGCTCGAGCATAAGTCTTGTCCAGTAGGTTATCGACCTTCACCGACAGCAACACTTCACGGCTTAAGGCCCAACTGCTGCGCAATCCCAGCAATCCATAACCACCTAGGCGGTTCTTGTTCATTTCATCGTCGTAACTACTACTGACCGCTTGCCAGCTAGCGCCGACACCTAATTTATCGAACTGCCGATCCAGATCCAGGCTCAAGGTTCGTCGAGCACGACGAGCCAGAGTGTGGCCGCTTTCTCGGTCGCGGGGATCGATGATCGCCAAGCCCAAGTTGCTTTGCCATCCGAACAGCTCCTGCTTCAGGGTTGCTTCGAAGCCATTGATACGAGCAGAGGCTACGTTGTACGGGATGTAGTAGTTCTCTTGGCGAGCAACAATCGCGTCTTTGAGGTCGGTGCGATAGAGCGAGGTTTCCAGGCGCGTACTGTCGGTCAATTGGCTACGCCATTGCAGCTCGTAGCTTTTTGAGTGCTCGGGTTTGAGGCTCGGGTTGCTGCTGCCGGGATAGTAGAGATCGCCGAAGGTCGGCGCTCGGAAGCCTTCGCTGTAGGACAATAGCACTTGGTTATCTGGATTGAGTGGCAGGGTGAAGGTGCCACTCCAGGTATTCTGGCTACCGTATTGCTGGTTCTTGTCGTGGCGCAGGCCCAGTTCGGTCGAGAATGCATCCGACTGGAAGCGATGCTGAATAAAGGCTGCGCGATTCCAGCGACTGGTTTCATCCAGGCCGCGACGCTGGAAGAAATAGTCAAAGTCGCTACGAACTCTGTCTTGGTACCAATCGCCGCCCAGTATCAGGCTGTTCTGGTCGTTCAGCGTCAGGTCGTTCTGCCAGTTCACCGAATCGCGGTAGGTGTTGAACACGCTGACCTCATCACTGAGTTTGTCGCGTTTCTTGTCGCGGTTCTCGCTATGCCCCAGTTCTAACCGCGTTTGCCAGCGTTCATTGAGCTTGGCGTCGATATAGCTACTGACGCTGCTTACCGTGTAATCGGTATAGGGCTGTTGGCCGACGCTTTTCAGCAGGCCGTAGTCCCAGCGTCCGTCCGGATTGTCGTACTCTGACTTGCCCCGACCATCCAGCAGGTTGAAACCCACCTCAACGTTGTCGGTCAGGGTGTGGCTGAGGTTCAGGCTCAAGGATTTATTGCGGTAGGCATCGTGATCGTTATCGGCAGAAAACGACTCACGCGTCCAGTTGATCCCTTGTGTCTCATCCAGGCTGGCACCGAGATTGAAGCGGGTGCGCTCATCGCCGCCGGACAGCCCAAGGCTGCGTTCCCAGGTTTTGTTGCTGCCAAATCCCATGTGCAAACGCGGATGCACGCCGGGCTGCGAATTGCGGCGGGTGAAGATCTGAATCACTCCCCCAATGGCATCACTGCCATAAATCACGGAGCGAGAGCCGCGTAGTACTTCTACCCGTTCAATCTGGTCGACACTCAAATACTGCAGCCCACTATCGCCGGAAGAAGCATTAGCGATGCGTTGGCCATCCACCAGTACCAGGCTCTGAGCGGTCTTGGTGCCGCGGATGAATATCCCGGGCAAGCTTCCGCGCCCGCCGGTTTGTGCCACCTGCACACCGGGCACACGGCTGAGCAGATCGGTCACGCTGGATGGCTGCAAGCGGTCGATATCATCACGCGTAAACACTGTGTTAGCCGCGCTGCTGTCATTACGCGCCTGAACCTGGCGGTTGGCGCTGATCACCACGTCGGGCAGCTTCAGGGCGTCGTCGCGCTCAAAGTTGTCGGCGAGCAGGTCAGTGGCGGGTAGCAGCAGAAGGGGCAGGGCGAAGCGAAGGTGGCTCATGGGCTTTCCATAGCATTCAAGAACAATACAAAATCAATGTGGGAGCTGGCTTGCCTGCGATGCAGGCTCCCCGAAACGCTGTAGCCGCTGCCGAGGCACGAGGCTGCGATGCGGGCCGCAGGGCCGCCCCTAGGGTCGCTACGTCGGAATGCCGCACCAAACCCATCGCAGCCTCGTGCCTCGGCAGCGGCTACAGAATCAGACCATGGCGCAATTTTGTAGATGCACCCACATTTGATCCGCTTTTTTGGGTGTCTGAGCTACAGCCCCAGCAGTGTCATGCGCTGGCGAACCGAGGCTTCAATCCCCGCTTCATCCAGCCCACACTCCGCCAGCATCTGCGCCGGCTTGGCGTGTTCGACATACGCATCCGGCAAGCCCAGGTGCAGCATCGACTTGAGGATATTCTCCCGCGCCAGGAACTCACTGACCGCCGCACCGGCGCCGCCCATGATGGCGTTTTCTTCGAGGGTCACCAGCAGCTCATGACTGCCGGCAATCTCGCGCACCAGGGCTTCATCCAGAGGTTTGACGAAACGCATATCCACCACGGTCGCGTCGATTTTCTCGGCGACTTTCAAGGCTTCGGCCAGTTGTACGCCGAACACCAGCAAAGCAATTTTGCTGCCCTGGCGGCGGACGATGCCTTTACCAATCTCGATCGGCTCCAGATCTTTCTCGATCACCGCATTCGGCCCCGTGCCGCGCGGGTAGCGCACCGCCGCCGGGCCGTTGTACAGGTGACCGGTGCTGAGCATCTTGCGCAGTTCGTTCTCGTCGCTCGGCGTCATCACCAACATGCCGGGGATGCAGCGCAAGAAGGACAAATCGAAACTGCCGGCGTGGGTCGGGCCGTCTTCACCCACCAAACCGGCACGGTCGATGGCGAACAGCACGTCGAGATTCTGCACCGCCACGTCATGTATCAGTTGGTCATAACCACGCTGCAGGAAGGTGGAGTAAATCGCCACTACTGGCTTGGCGCCTTCGCAGGCCATACCGGCGGCGAACGTCACGGCGTGTTGCTCGGCAATCGCCACGTCGAAATAACGCAGCGGGAAGCGTTCGCTGAACGCCACCAGGTCGGAACCTTCCTTCATTGCTGGCGTGATGCCCACCAGGCGCGGGTCGGCGGCGGCCATGTCGCACAGCCATTCGCCGAACACACCGGAGTACTTTGGCCCGCTGGCTTTTTTCGGCGCAGCGGCCGGAGCGTCCACCGGTTCGAGCTTGGTGATGGCGTGGTAACCAATCGGGTCGACTTCCGCCGGGGCGAAGCCTTTGCCTTTCTTGGTGACGATGTGCAGGAACTGCGGGCCCTTGAGGTCGCGCATGTTGCGCAGCGTGGCAATCAGGGTCGGCAGGTCGTGGCCGTCGATCGGGCCGATGTAATTCCAGCCCAGTTCTTCGAACAGAGTGCCGGGGACCAGCATGCCCTTGGCATATTCTTCTGTACGACGGGCGATTTCCCACGCGCCGGGCAGACGCGACAGCACTTTCTTGCTGCCTTCGCGCATGCTGGCGTAGGTACGGCTGGACAGGATTTTTGCCAGGTAGTTGGACAGCCCGCCGACGTTGCGCGAGATCGACATGTCGTTGTCGTTGAGGATCACCAGCATGTTGGCATCGACTTCCGGCGCATGGTTCAGCGCCTCAAAAGCCATGCCCGCCGTCAACGCACCATCACCGATCACCGCAATCGCCTTGCGATCGCTGTTTTGCAGACGGGCGGCAATCGCCATGCCCAAGGCTGCACTGATGGAGGTACTGGAGTGGCCGACGCCAAAGGTGTCGTACTCACTCTCGGAGCGACGCGGGAAGGCGGCGAGGCCGTCCTTCTGGCGCAGGGTAGCCATGCGCTCGCGACGACCGGTGAGGATCTTGTGCGGATACGCCTGATGACCCACGTCCCACACCAGCCGGTCGTCCGGGGTGTCGAAGACGTAATGCAGCGCAATGGTCAGCTCTATGACGCCCAGGCCGGCGCCGAAATGCCCACCGGTCTGGCCGACCGTGTAGAGCAATTCCAGGCGCAACTCATCGGCCAGGGTTTCCAGCTCGGCTTCACCCAGACGGCGCAGGCCGGCCGGCGTGTCAGCACGGTCGAGCAGGGGCGTGGACGGGCGCTTGCGGGGAATCTCTTGAAACGTCGTGGGCATCAGGCGAATCGTTATAGGTATAAGAAGAGGCAGCAGTTTACCTCAAGCATCGCAAGCTGCCCACGCAGTGCACCGAAGTTGGCCGATATGCGGTGCAAACGGCCAGTGATCTCAGTGGCGGCGTTCGACGATATACCGCGCCAGGTCACGCAATGGCTCGGCTGCCGCGTCGAAAGGTCGCAGGGCGTGCAACGCCTGGTCCCGTAGCTCAAGGGCATAGGCCTTGGCGGCCTCAAGTCCGAGCAGCGAAGGGTAAGTCGGTTTGTCCCGTGCGATATCGGCACCTTGGCGTTTACCGAGGGTCGCGGTATCACTTTCGACGTCGAGAATGTCGTCCTGGACCTGGAACGCCAGGCCAATGGCCTGTGCATAAGTCTGCAACGCCGCCAACTGCACTGCGTCGGCACGGCCACTGGCCAAGGCGCCGAGCTGCACGGCCGCTTCAATCAGCGCGCCGGTCTTGTGGCGATGCATGTATTCAAGGGCTTTTTGATCAAGCTTCAGGCCCACCGAGCCCAAGTCAATCGCCTGACCGCCCACCATGCCGGCAGGGCCTGCGGCGTAAGCCAAGGCAGAGACCATCCGCAAACGGGTCTCGGCGCTCGCACCACTCAGTTGCGGATCCAGCAAGGCACTGAATGCCAGACTTTGCAGGCCGTCCCCGGCAAGGATCGCGCAAGCTTCATCGAAGGCTTTATGAGTCGTAGGCTGGCCGCGACGCAGATCATCGTCGTCCATCGCCGGTAAATCGTCGTGCACCAGGGAGTACGCGTGAATCAGCTCCACCGCACACGCCGCACCGTTGGCCTGTTCCGCCGGAGCGCCCAGGGCCTCGCAGGCCGCGTACGCGAGCAACGGCCGCACACGCTTGCCACCGTTCATCACGCTGTAGCGCATGGCGTCATACAAACGGTTCAGCTCAGGGCTTGGGGCGACAAACAAGGTTTCCAGCGCAGCATTGACCCGGGCCTGGCTGCTGGCCTGATAGGCAGCGATCATTCAGGCTGTTCCGCATCAAAAGGTTCTTCGGCCAACTCCCCATCACGCTCCAGCAACACCTGGACCTTCTGCTCAGCCTGCGCCAGCGCGCTCTGGCAATCGCGGGTCAGGCCGATGCCTTGCTCGAATGCCGTCAACGAGTCTTCCAGCGACAACTCGCCGTTCTCCAGACGCTCGACCAGTGCTTGCAGGTCAGCGAGGGATTGTTCGAAATCGAGTGCAACTTTTTTGCGGGCCATGGCGGCTATTCCGGTTGACGGTAAACCGGCGCGACACTAGCAGACATGGGGGATTGGGGCAAATGAGGGGGGGCTTGGGGGC
>Ga0302228_10003487_pt1 | contig 10208 bp, 9 predicted proteins | sample II_Palsa_N1_2_FD_193519 | JGI IMG/M metagenome (GOLD analysis project Ga0302228, IMG submission 193519) | Peat permafrost microbial communities from Stordalen Mire near Abisko, Sweden - II_Palsa_N1_2 | ecosystem: Environmental > Terrestrial > Soil > Palsa > Peat permafrost | place: Sweden...
TTCGTTGCCATAAGTCTGATGGTAGTTTCGTACGGATGGGTGGCCGGCATTATCCTTGGACGCGTCGCCACTTTTGGCAACGATTATGTGAATCAGCCACGCTACATATTGCTGTATGCAGGACACGTGATTGCACTGTTGCTCATGTGGGCCGAGCCCCCACAAGCGACGCTCCAACCCTCAAAATGGCGATACGTGATGGGCATATGGGTGCCGGCGTCGGCGTGTCTGATTCTGCTGCTGGTGCAAATACCCCTGTCAATCGATGCCTGGCACAAACAGCCTTACCAGTGGGCTTACGATGCTTTGATGGCCACGCAGATCGACCAAATTGTCAGAGATCCTTCCCAAGTAACCGATTGCCTTCCAGAAGAACATAGTGTCTGCAACTTGGCGCCAGGCAAACGTCTACAATTGATTCAATTGTTGAGTGTGAACCGTCTCAACATTTTCTCGCCGCAAGTGCAGCGACGACATCATTACCTGCCGCCGTTGTCTCCAATACCTGCCGAATCGATGAACACGCAAGCACAGTGAATTGAGATGCAGGTGCGCTGCGGGTTGACTTGAGGCTTCTTGTACTGATCGGCGCTACTTGTTTCATCGACAAACCATAAGATATGCGGAAACCGGCATGAGCAATTCGGAAAAACCTGAGTTTGATCGTTACGCGGACAAATACACCGAGCTGCATCAGGCCAGCATTGCTGCAAGCGGAGAAGAGCCATCTTTTTTCTCGGCCTACAAGGCAAAGTACATGGCCGCCCGGGTTCTTCCGAATCCTTCGGGGCAACCGCTATCGATCCTGGATTTCGGTTGCGGCATAGGAAACTCCATACCGCATCTGCGCCAGGCTTTTCCAGAGGCCGAGCTTTTTGGCGCGGATCCTTCAGGTGAAAGTATCAAGCTTGCGCAGGAAACCCTGTCCCGCGAAGCGTCGTTCCAGGTCGTCCCGGAATCGGGGTTACCCTATGCGAGCGATAGCTTCGATGCCGTGCTTGTTGCATGTGTTTTTCACCACATCCCACCCGACGTCAGGTTGTACTGGATGGGCGAGCTTCGGCGTGTCATGAAGCCTGGTGCGCAGATTTTCGTGTTCGAACACAATGTACTGAATCCGCTGACGGTAAAAGCCGTCAACGAATGTCCATTTGATGAAGACGCAATTCTCCTGCCTAGAGCTGAACTGCTAAAACTCGCTCGCGATACCGGATTCGGTGACATCCGCGTGCGTTATGTGGTGTTTTTCCCTCACGCGTTGGCCGCATTGCGTCCGCTGGAATCCTTCATGGGGTGGCTCCCACTCGGCGCCCAATACGTTCTTCAAGCCTCGTCTTGAGGCTGGCGTGCACCCTGCAACGAAAGAACTTCGACGGCACGCGTCGGGCCACCTCCACTATGGCGATCACTGCGCTCGCACGATGATTCGCGAGAGAAGGAAAGTCATTGGTATCGTGAGCACACTCACCAGCAATGGCGCCAGCCATGCCGAGACATGCACTACGCCAATCAGCACTTTCAGCATGAGAAGGCCCAGCAGGAACTGTGCGAGATAAACCAGCGGGTAATACAACGCGGAGCGTGCCCGAAGTGGTTGGCGGAACACGAACATCGCATTGAACACGTAGGACACGGCGATGCTGACGATATAGGCGATGGCGTACGCTATCTCGTAGCGCAACCAGTGAAATAGCAACAGGTACACACTGTAGCCCACGACAGTGTTAAGTACCCCTCCTATCAGGAAGCGAAAAACCTCTCCAGTCCAGGCCGGAGCCATCGAGCCAAGCCGCGAGCCCGCTCCTATTATTCTGGATAGTCGAAGTCGCATCTCAAGTTACTGTCATGGTGGGCTGAGGGAGGTCGTCGTGCCGGCCACTTGTCCTCCGACCTGGTTTTCAACCAGATAAACCGGTCGACGAAAGGTGGCGCCCATCAATCTCCCGATGTATTCGCCAACCACGCCAAGAATCAGCAGCTGGATGCCGCAGGCGCACAACACCACGGACATGAGCGATGCATAACCCGGATCGGTAATGCTTCCGGTCAACCTTCCACAGACTACGTAGATAAGATAGAAGAAGCTGACAGCCGCCAGCGCGGCACCACCGTAGGTGGCAAGGCGCAGCGGCAAATGGGAGAACGTGATGAAGATATTGGCCGCGTGAGATAAAAGCTTGCGCAAGGTATAGGTGCTTTTTCCGTGTTGCCGCTGCCCGTGCGGCACCCGCACTGTACGGGCCGATGACGTCATCCATGACAACATCCCATCGATGTAGGGACGGTTCAAGCCGAAGCGATCGAGCTGCTTGGCCAGTGGTGAATGGATCGCGCGAAAGGAGCAATAGTCTTCATTGAGGTCAGGAAATGCACGCTTGAGCATGCGCCGCATCAATTCGGAGCTCAAATTGCGATATGCGGCGTGAGTACGCTTTTCGAAGATGCCATAAACCAGTGGATGATTGTCGTCACCGGCTGCGAGCATGGACGGGATCGCTTCCGGTGGGTGCTCCAGGTCATCATCCATGGTGACAATCCATTTACCGCGCGCGTTGGCAATTCCGCAGATGGTTGCCGCGTGCTGACCAAAATTCCTTCCCAGACGCAGTCCCACGACGTCCGTGTGACCCCCGGCAATCGAACCAATGACCCCCCATGCATCCGCTTGGCCTCGGTCATCGACCAAGATCACCTCATGGCTGAGCCCTGCCGATTGCATGGTTGCGGCTACTCGACTGCAGAGCTCTGGAAGAGCAGAGCTGCCGCCGTAAACCGGAACAACAATCGTGACATCCACGAGATAATCAGCAGCAGTATTTGGCATATGGCTCTCACTCATGTTGGTGCTGTGCATTCGACGCCTGAAAGCCGCGAGAAATCGTCGCCGACTTGAGAGCTATCGCTTTGGCGCGTAGTACTTCCTGATGACACGTTCTATGTAGCCATCACCGAGGTCGATGCCCAAATGAGCGCCGGTTTCAGCCGCCTTTTTGGTATCGATTTTCAGTGGGTCACCTTTTTCCACGATGGAATAATTGGCGGGTTTCCCATGCACGCGCTCGAATATTTTCACGATTTCGGTCATGAGCATGGATTTCCGGGCTGCAATGGAGACCACGGAGGCACTGCGATCATCCATTTCCGTGATCAGGATTGTTCCGATAGCCACCAGGTCGTCGATGTCGATCAAATTGCGTTCGGCATGCGCCCATACGGTGAAGTGTTCACCAGATACGATCCTGTCATGGATAAAGTTGCTCAGCGTATTTGGATTTCCCATTGCCCCCACCACTTGAGGCAAACGGAGAACCAAGCCACCAGCGGATGAGAGCACCAGCGATTCCATCAGTTTCTTGTGCTTCATGTAGGGCGTTAGCTCACCCTCTTCAACGGTGACGCCGCAGCTACCGAAATATACAAGTCGCTTCGTTGCATCAGCTTGCAACTGGCGCAGAAGTGAATGCTCCCGTGCAAACTCGCTGCCGCGCGTCTCGAGAGAATTGGACACACCGGAGGCGAATATGATGGTTTCGGGATCTTTGCCGAAATGTGGTTCGAAGGCACGGGCCAAAAGTCCCTTTCCAATGATCACGGCCAATTTCCAGCGAAGGTACGGAGCACCATGGCGACTATTACAGGGCGACCCCGACTTGATGATTTTGCGTCGTTGAATCTATTGCCAAAAATCATGACCAGCGTTTTATCCATGTGGCGAATCGATTTGGTCGGCGCACCGTTTGAGTGTATGGAAACAGCCTGGCACGCGTCCGGCGTCGCGCAAGCTTCATGGTTGAAGTCGGAACCACGAGGAAGCATCCGGTATTTGCCGGTCAGAGTGCCTGTTCCAACTCTGGTATCAGCTTGAACAGGTCGCCTACCAGGCCGAGATCGGCAATCTCGAAGATCGGTGCTTCGCCGTCCTTGTTGATCGCGACGATGGTGCCGGCGTCCTTGATGCCGGTGAGGTGCTGGATCGCGCCGGAGATGCCAATCGCCATGTACAGCTCCGGGGCGATGATCTTGCCGGTCTGGCCGACCTGCATTTCGCTGGGCACGTAACCAGCGTCGACCGCGGCGCGCGAGGCACCCACGGCGGCACCGATCCGGTCGGCGAATTTATAGATGATGTCGAAGTTTTCCTTCGAGCCGACGCCGCGACCGCCGGAGACGACCTTGCTCGCGCTCTGCAGGTCCGGGCGATCGCTGCTGCCCTGCTTGAGTTCGACGAAGCGGGTATGCGTGGGCAGTGCCGCGTCGATGGTCAGTGCTTCGATCGGCGCGCTATTGGCGCCATTGCCCGCGGCGGCCCACGAGGCGGAGCGGATCGTGGCGACCACGGGGTGATTGGCGTCAGCCTCGACGGTGATGATCGCGTTGCCGGCGTAGATCGGGCGCTTGAAGGTGTGTGCGGCTTCCACGCTCATCACGTCGCTGACCTGGGCCACGCCGAGCAGGGCGGCGACACGCGGGGCGACGTCCTTGCCGAACGTGGTGGACGGCACGAACACGTGGCTGTAGCCGGCGGCGGCCTTTGCGATCTGCGGTGCGAGCACGGCGGCCAGTGGATGAGCGTTTTCGGGCCTGGCGACGGTGAGTACGCGGCTCACGCCGTCGATCTTCGCTGCTTCGGCGGCGATCGCATCGGGAGCGTCGGACAGGACCAGCACGTCGATGGCTTCGGCTTTGACGGCAGCGGCCGCGCTCACGGCGCGCGCAGTGGAAGAGTTGAGTTTGCCGCCCAGATGTTCGGCGATGACCAGAATCTTGCTCATGTGAAATCTCCAGGATTTCTGATTAATGTCAGGGCTGCTTAGAGCAGGCCTTTCTGCTTCAGCGCTGCGACCAGTTCGGCGGCATCCTTCACCATCACGCCCTTGCTGCGCTTGGCCGGTGCTGCGTAGTGCGTGGTCTTGAGATGATCGTGCGCCTCGACGCCGAGCGAGCCGAATTCGATCGTATCGATCGGTTTGGCCTTGGCCTTCATGATGTCTGGCAGCTTGATGAAGCGTGGCTCGTTGAGGCGGAGGTCGGTGGTGATCACCGCCGGCAGTTCCGCCTCGATCACCTCCAGGCCGGCGTCGACTTCACGGGTCACCGTGGCCTTGCCGTCGGCGATCTCGACTTGGCTGGCAAACGTGGCCTGCGGGCGATCCCACAGCGCGGCCAGCATCTGGCCGGTCTGGTTGGCGTCATCGTCGATGGCCTGCTTGCCGAGGATCACCAGGCCGGGCTGTTCCTTCTCGATCAGCTTGAGGAACACGCGCGCCGCGGTCAGCGGCTGCACGGCTTCCGCGGTAACGACGTGGATCGCGCGGTTGGCGCCCATCGCCAGACCGTTACGCAGGTGCGCGGTGAGATCGGCCGGACCGATAGCGACCACGATGACTTCCGTGGCGACGCCTTTCTCGCGCAGACGCAGCGCCTCTTCCAGCGCGATATCGTCGAACGGGTTGGCGGACAGCTTGACGCCATCGGTGACCACGCCGGTGCCGTCGGGTTTGACCTGGATGCGCACGTTGTAATCCACCACGCGCTTGTAGCCGACCAGAATTTTCATCAGGGATTCCTTCTACGGGCGCCCGTGGGGCGCATGCGGGAATGAAACAATGGACTATTCTAACCCGAGCCGGCGCCACGGCTCGGGGATGGCCCGGATTCTTTGCCGGGGATGCAGTAGCGGGCTGGCGCGGCGGTCATTTCGGTATGATGCGCAGTCATCTGGCATGGAGTGGGGCATGAGGGTTCACTCCATGAACCGGATCACGGCAGTCGCCGGCAGCGGTCGGCATGTTTCGATATCGGGGGCGTCCCCGCAATGGCCGGGTTTTGGCATTGTCAGCCGCGGCAACGAGCGACCATGACGCAATCCCGTCTTTCCATCGTGATCTGCACCTTCAATGGGGCCGCCTACCTGCGGCCACAGCTGGACAGCCTGTTGGCGCAGACCCGCCTGCCCGATGAGATCGTGATCGGCGATGACGGCTCGACCGACGCCACGCTGGACATTCTTCAGGTGTTTGCCGAGCAGGCGCAGCGCGCCGGCATCGAGGTGCGACTTCGACGCAACCCGGTCAATCTTGGCTACGTCGGGAATTTTTCCGCGGGGCTGCGCCAGGCTAGCGGAGAGGTGTTGTTCCTGTGTGACCAGGACGATGTGTGGCGCCCCGACAAGCTGGCCAGGATCGAGGCTCGCTTCAACGATGATCCGCAGTTGCTGTTGCTGCATAGTGACGCGCGGCTGGTGGATGCCGCCGGCGAGTCCCTGCAGTGTTCGCTGTTCGATGCGTTGCAGATGACGCCACAGGAGAAGCAGGCTATCCATGCGGGCCGCGCATTCGAGGTGGTTCTGCGTCGCAGTTTTGTCACTGGGGCCACGGCTGCGCTGCGGCGTGACCTGGTCGAACTGGCGTTGCCGGTGGCGCCGGACTGGATTCACGACGAATGGCTGGCTGCAGTTGCGGCGGCGGCTGGCCGGATCGATTTCATCGACGAACCGCTGATCGATTACCGCCAGCATGGCGCCAATCAGATCGGCATGCGCCGGCGCACATTGGCGATGAAGTGGCAGGATCTGCTGCTTCCGCGTAGCAGTCTTCTGGCTGACGAGGCGGGGCGGTTGCAGCATCTGGAGGATTTTTTCATGCAGGCGGAGTTCCTCGGCGGCGCTGACCGCGCTGCACAGATCCGGCACAAACGCACCCATTTCGAGCGACGTGTGGCGATCGGCCGGTTGCCACGCTGGCGGCGTTTGCTGCCGATCCTGCATGAGGCTCGCGAGGGTTGTTATCGGCGGTACGGTACAGGTGGGCGGTCGATGCTGCGGGATCTGCTGCGGCATGACTGAGTTTCCCCCAACCGATGTCTGCGCGGTGATCGTGAGTTATCACCCTGAGCCGGCCGCGATCCTGGGTCTGGCCGACGGGATGGCGCGGCAGGTCGGTGCCGTGGTGCTCGTCGACAACGCCAGCGGTGGCGACTGGCAGCTCGTGCTGGCTGAGACATTGTCGGCCCGAGGCGGGGCGCTGCTGGGCCAGCCGCACAACCTTGGCTTGGCCGCCGCACAGAACATCGGGATCGAGTGGGCGCGAGCAAATGGGTACCGCTATGTACTGCTGCTGGATCAGGACAGCGAACCGGGCGAAGGCATGGTGGCGTCACTCCTCCAGGCACTGCAAACGCTTGTGCTTACGAATCGGATGGCCGCAGTGGGGCCGCGTTTCCATGACGTGCGTGAAGATCGTGATGCGCCGTTCGTGCGCGTCGGCTTTCCGTTGAATCGCAAGCTCTGGTGCGCGACTGACACGCAGCACATCGCCTGCGATTTCCTGATCAGCTCGGGCGCGCTGATTCCGCTGGCCGTGCTCGATCAGGTTGGCCCGATGGACGCGGGGTTGTTCATCGACAACGTCGATCTGGAATGGGGTTTCCGGGCACGGGCACAGGGCTACGCACTGTACGGGGTGTGCGCGGCGACGATGCATCACCGGCTGGGCGATGCCCGTCGTGCGCTGCCTTTGGGTGGACAGGTCGTAGTGCATGGGTCACTGCGGCTGTATTACATGATGCGCAACCGGGTCTTGCTGTACCGGATGCCGCACACGCCGCCGGTGTGGATTGCCCAGGACCTGCCGCGCGTGCTGGCCAAGCTGCTCCTGTTTGGCGTGCTGATCGGGCCGCGGCCGCGCAACCTGCGCTGCATGCTGCGTGGCCTGTGGGATGGCCTGCGTGGCCGGCGCGGTGCATGCCCGGCCGAGCTGTTGCCGAAACGCGAGCCCGGATGAGCGGGCATCGAATACCTACAGGTTCTGGTAATTCGGACCCGAGCCGCCTTCCGGTGTGACCCAGGTGATGATTTCGTACGGATCCTTGATGTCGCAGGTCTTGCAGTGCACGCAGTTGGCGGCATTGATCTGCAGCCGCTTCCCAGCCTCGTCGTCGACGATTTCGTAGACATTAGCCGGGCAGAAGCGGGTGCACGGATTGCCGTATTCCTCGGCACACTTAGTCACGCATATCGAGGTGTCGGCCACGTGCAGGTGGATCGGCTGATCCTCATCGTGTTCGGTGGCGGCGAAGTAGACGCCGGCGAGGCGATCGCGTGGAGCAAGCGTGCGCTGCACGTAGTCGCGCTTCGGCTCTTCCTGCGCACCGAGCTTGTGCAGCGATGACCAGTCGGCCTTGTTCTTCAGTGTCCACGGTGAGGCACCGCCGGTGACGGTTTCCCATGCAGCATTGAGCATGCCAAACCACAGGCCCTTCTTGAACGCGGGCTTGATGTTGCGGACTTTCTTCAACTCCGCCATCACGTCAGAACCGCGCAGCTTCGCGTCGAAGCCCGCAGATGTCAGCTCGTTCGCGACCAGGTGTTCGGCAGCAAGCATGCCGCTTTTGACCGCCTGATGCGTACCCTTTACCTTTGGCACGTTGAGCAGGCCGGCGGTATCGCCGATCAGCAACGCACCGGGCATTTCCACTTTGGGCAGCGACTGATAGCCGCCGGTGACGATGGCGCGTGCGCCGGCGGAAAGGATCGTGCCGCCGTCCAGCAACGACTTCATCATCGGGTGGTTCTTCCACTGCTGGAAGGCCTCCCACGGCTGGTAGTTCGGATCGCTGTAGTCGAGCCCGCTGACATAGCCGAGCGCCACGCGATCCTTGTCAAGGTGATACAGGAAGCTGCCGCCATAGGTGTGGCTGTCCGCCGGCCAGCCGAAGCTGTGCACGATCTTGCCCGGCGTCACGCGCCCAACTGGCAGCTGCCACAGTTCCTTGATGCCGATCGAGTAACCCTGCGGATCGCTGTCCTGGTCCAGCTTGAAGCGTTTGATCAGCTGCTTGGTCAGGCTGCCGCGCGCGCCTTCGGCGAGGACGGTGACCTTGGCCTTGATGTCGATGCCTTCGGTATAGCCGGGCTTGTGCGTGCCGTCCTTCGCCACGCCCATGTCACCGATGCGCACACCGGCGACCGAGCCATCCTCGTTATATATGGTGTCGGCGGCGGCAAAGCCGGGGAATACGTCCACCCCCAGTGCTTCGGCCTGCGGCGCCAGCCACGCGCACATCGCGCCGAGCGAGACAATGAAATTGCCGTGATTCTTCATCCCTGGCGGTACGGGTAGCTTGCGGCCGCTGTCTTTGCTGAGCAGCCAGAATTCGTCCTCGCCGGCCGGTACGCAGATCGGCGGCGGGTTGTCGCGCCAGCCCGGCAGCAGTGAATCCAGCGGCTGCGGTTCGATCACCGCGCCGGACAGGATCTGTGCGCCGATGGTCGAGGCCTTCTCGATCACGCACACGCTGATCTCGGGCTTCAGCTGCTTGAGGCGGATCGCGAACGACAGGCCGGCCGGGCCGGCGCCGACGACGACAACGTCGTATTCCATGGTTTCGCGTTCGCTCATGGCGGACTCCGTGGTGCTGTGGGCAGATGCAGGTGTGCGCCGTGCGTGGCGGTATGGTTCAGGCCGCCATTGTCCGATTTCGCGTGTCATGCGGCAACGCGTGCTGCGCCACCGCTTGCAATAGTTTTACCTGAGGCGGTGATAATCGCCGGAACTTGCAAGGAGCTTCCATGAATTCGATGCCGCCGATCGCCGATCTCGACCTGCGTCGCGCCTCGCTGTGCCAGCTGCTGCACTGGCTGGCGGTGGGGCGGGTGCAGCCGCAGGCGCTGGCTGACGTCTATCAGCACGCGATCGAACGGCTCAATCCTGAACTCAATGCTTATGTGGACCAGCGCTCTGGCTTGCTACAGGAGCAGGCGCACATGGCCGATCGCCGCCGCCGTGACGGCGTGATCGGACGGCTCGACGGGATCCCGCTGGCGTTGAAGGATAATTTCGACATGGCCGGTTGGCCGACCCGTGCCGGCCTGCCGGGTCGCGAGTGCCCGGTGCAGGACGACGCGCATGTGGTGGCGCGGCTGCGTGCCTCCGGCGCGGTGCTGGTCGGCAAGACCAATATGGACGAGGGTGCGCTGGGTGCGTCGACCGACAACCCGCACTTTGGCGCCACTCACAATCCGCATCGGCACGGCTACAGCGCCGGTGGCTCTTCCGGCGGTGCGGCGGCAGCGGTGGCAGCGGGTCTGGCAGTGGCGGCGGTCGGTTCGGACAGTCTCGGCTCGATCCGCATTCCGGCCAGTTATTGCGGTGTCTATGCATTGAAGCCTACGCATGGCGAGATCTCCGCGCGTGGCCTGGTGCCGGCAG
>Ga0302228_10003493_pt1 | contig 10199 bp, 6 predicted proteins | sample II_Palsa_N1_2_FD_193519 | JGI IMG/M metagenome (GOLD analysis project Ga0302228, IMG submission 193519) | Peat permafrost microbial communities from Stordalen Mire near Abisko, Sweden - II_Palsa_N1_2 | ecosystem: Environmental > Terrestrial > Soil > Palsa > Peat permafrost | place: Sweden...
GGCCACCGAGGACATAGTGGCCGAAGTGGCGAACGGGTCCGAACAAGACGCCCTCGACGCGGTCAGCGCGGCACAGGACGCGCTCGCGGGATGGGCGGCGACCCCGCCGCGGCAGCGGGCCGAATGCCTGCGCAGGACCTTCGAGCTGATGACCAAGAACACGGACTCCCTGGCCCGGCTGATGGTGGCCGAGAACGGCAAGGCCCTGCGCGATGCGAAGGCCGAGGCTACCTACTCGGCCGAGTTCTTCCGCTGGTACGCCGAAGAGGCGGTGCGGATGGAGGGCGTGCTGATGCAGGCGCCGTCTGGGGCCAACAAGATCCTGGTGATGCGGCAGCCGGTCGGCGTCTCGGTGCTGGTCACCCCGTGGAACTTCCCGGCCGCGATGGCCACCCGCAAGATCGGGCCCGCGCTCGCGGCGGGCTGCACGGTGGTGCTCAAGCCGGCCTCTGAGACCCCGCTGACCGCGCTCGCTATCGCCGCACTGCTCGCCGAGGCGGGCGTGCCCGACGGCGTGGTCAACGTAGTGACGTCACGGAAGTCCGGTCCGGTCGTCTCGGCGATGCTGCACGATCCCCGGGTCCGCAAGCTGTCCTTCACCGGGTCCACCGAGGTGGGCCGGATCCTGCTGCGCGAGGCCGCGGAGACGGTGGTGAACTGCTCGATGGAACTCGGCGGCAACGCGCCCTTCATCATCTTTGAGGACGCGGACATCGACGCCGCCGTCGAGGGCGCGCTGATCGCCAAGATGCGCAACGGCGGCGAAGCGTGCACCGCCGCCAACCGCTTCTACGTGCACGAGGCGGTCGCCGACGAGTTCAGCCGCAAGTTCGCGGCGCGGCTCGACGCCATGGTCGTCGGACCGGGCATGGACGAGACCACCGACGTGGGCCCGCTCGTCAACGAGCCGACCCGGACCAAGGTCGCTGAGCTCGTCGAGTCGGCGGCCGCCGACGGCGGCAAGGTCGTCACCGGCGGCCGGGCACCGGACCGGCGCGGATACTTCTACCAGCCGACCGTCATCGACCAGGTGCCCGCGGGAGCGGGCATCCTGGGTACGGAGATCTTCGGGCCGGTCGCGCCCGTGGTCAGGTTCACCGCAGAAGCAGACGCGGTCGCCTGGGCTAACGACACCGAGTTCGGGCTTGTCTCCTACCTCTACACCGGTGACCTGAGCCGCGGCCTGCGGGTCAGCGAGGCCCTGGAAGCCGGCATGGTCGGCCTCAACCGCGGGATCGTGTCCGACCCGGCCGCCCCGTTCGGCGGCGTGAAGCAGTCGGGCATCGGCCGCGAGGGCGCGCACGACGGACTTCTGGAATTCACCGAGACGAAGTACATCGCTACCAATTGGTAACCAGCTCCTCATCCTGTCCCTTTCCATTTGACCTGCCGGAGCGGCTAGGCTTCGCTTTCCATGGGCGGACCGCGAACCGGCGCTGAGTCCCAGTCACCGGCCAGGGCGGCGTCACCCGGCGGGACTGTCGAGCCCGGGCGCCCGCTCGGTGGCCGAAGGCGCTGGGCCGCGATAGCGACCTATCTGCTGGCCGGCGTGGTTCTGTTCACGGTGTACCTGCGGCTGTCCGAGACCTATGCGCTGAACTCCGACAGCGCGAACATCCTGCTGATGGGATGGGATCTGCTCCACGGCCACCTGGTGCTGCACGGCTGGTACTCCTCGGACGTGTCCTTCTACCCGACCGAACTGCCCCAGTATGCCCTGCTGGAAAGCTTCCTCGGCCTGCACATGCAGACGGCGCACGTCGCGGCGGCCATGACCTACACGCTCACGTTCCTGCTCGCCGTGGTCCTGGCCAGGAGCGGCTCGTCCGGCCGCGCGGCCCTGATCAGGACGCTGATCGCAGCCGGGATCATGCTGGCCCCGCAGTTCGGCCTCGGCGTCTTCGCCCTGGACCTGTCGGTCGGCCATATCGGCACCTCGGTCCCGCTGCTGCTGATCTGGCTCCTGCTGGACTGTGCTAGCCCGGCCAGGGGGGCACGGGGGGGCGGGCAGCCCCCCCGTAAGCGGGGGGTTCCGGGGGGTCGCCCCCCCGGGCCAGCACTGCCAGTACTCGTACCGGTGCTGACGGGCGTGCTGCTCACCTGGGTGCTGGTCGCCGACCCCATCGTGTACGTGGTCGGGATTGGCCCCCTGGGGGCGGTCGCCGCGGCGCGGGTGGTCCGGGGCTTTTTCACCGATACGGGTCACTGGACCGACCGCATCGCCGCCCAGTGGGACGACCTGTCGCTCGGTGCCGCGACCGTGGCCGCGGTCGGGCTCGCGTGGGTCGTCAATAACCTGCTCAGCGCCCTGGGCGGCTTCACCGTGAACCGGCTGCCGTTCCACCTGACGCCGTGGCATGACCTGCGCCACAACGCGTCGGCCGTTTGGAAGGTGCTTGAGGTCTTCGGCGCGAACTCCACTGGGCTCAGCGGTATCTGGCTCGCTCTCGCGTTCTTGCACATGGCCAGCGTGCTCGTGGTCTTGTGGGCCCTGACGCGGGTGGCGCTGCGGTTCTTCAGCGTCAGCCTGGTCGACCAGGTGCTCGCCGCGGCCATCGTCCTCAACGTGGCGCTTTACCTGCTCACCAACGCTTCGGACGAAGCAGCGCACGAAGTCGCCATCATCGTGCCGTTCGGCGCCGCGCTGGCGGCGCGGGTGCTGACCCGGAGCGACCCCCCTTGGGCCCGCCGAGTCAGGCTGGCCGGCTTCGCCGCCGGGATCCTGGTCCTGGCCGGCTATACGGCGGGGCTCGGGTACGAGATCAGCCAGCCGACGGCCCCCCCGGCCAACACCAGCCTCGCGTCCTGGCTGCTTGACCACCATCTCACCTATGGGCTCAGCGGCTACTGGACAAGCAGCAGTGTCACGGTAGACAGCGACGGGGGGGTCGATATCCGGGCGCTCTCGCAGTTCAGCCTGAGACGCGACCTGTGGATGTCCAACGTCTCGTGGTACAGCCCGACCCTGCATTATGCCAACTTCATCGTCCTCGACAGCCGGCCGGGCTTCATGAACCACTGGGAGCCGCGGGCCCTCGTCCTGAAGTACTTCGGCCGTCCTGCCCGGACGTATCACACCGGCCCCTACACCGTTCTGGTCTGGGAGAGGAACCTGCTCAGCAGCATCCCACGCTAAGGGAGAGCACCAGGTGAGCGTCAGCGATGAACGCGCAACGGCCATCCCCGCCGTGCGGGCCGGAACCGGGCGTGCGACCATGCCGGGTCGCCGCGGCCGGTGGTGGGTGATGGCGGTGGCGACGGCGGTGCTGTTCGTGCTGCTGTGCGTCCGTAACCGGTTCCTTTTCACCACGCGGCTATATGAGGACGCGGACATGGGCGCGAACTCAATCCTGATCGAGCAGGCGCGACACTTTACGCTGCTGGTCGGAAACTACTCCCGGGACCATTTCCACCATCCCGGCCCCGCATACATGTACGTCCAGGCAGCAGGCGAATCCCTGTTGTGGGCGTGGCTACACGTGGTCCCGACCGCGTGGAACGGCCAGCTGTTCGCGGTATACCTGCTGAACAGCATGTTCGTGGCGGTCGTGGTCGGTGTGGGCTACGGCTGGACCGGGTCGCTGCGCGGTGCGGCGGCGTGCTTCGCGACCGTGGTCGCCTTCTCGTCCGTGCACCCGGCCGTGCTCAGCTCAGACTGGATGCCGTATCTCTACGTGCCGACGTACATTGCCTTTCTCGTCGCGGCCGCGTCGGTGGCGGCGGGGCGAGCGCGAGACCTCTGGATAATGGCGCTGACGGGCTGGTTCCTGATTCACGGGCATGCGTGCTTCCTCTTCTTCGTGCCGGTGATCAGTTGCGCCGTGCTGGCGGCGGTGCTGTGGCCCCGGCGCCGCTGCCTCGGCGCCTCAGTGCGGTCCTTCTTCGCCACGCAGCGGCGGGTGTGGGTTCCCGTGGCGGTGATCAGCGCCGTGTTCGCCTTCCCGATCGTCCTCAACCTGGTGCTGCACTGGCCTGGTCAATTCGGCCTCTACCTGAAGTACACGTCCTCCAACAAGGCCCGCGGCCATAGCGCGGCGCGAGTGGTGCGTGATGCGCTGTGGTACTGGTGGTCGTACCGGGATGCGTTGGTCTCTGGGCTGGTCCCGGTCGCGGGATACGCGGTCGCTGCCGCGGTCACCAGGTGGCTTGCCCCCGTTCCGCTGCGCCGCTTCCTGGTGGCGTTGCTTGCCGTCAACGCCGTGTCGTCGCTGGCGTTCCTGTACTACGCCGCGACCGGGATAGACGACCTTTCCTCGCACTACGTCGGCTACTTCTACTGGTCGGCGCCGGTCATTACGCTGCTAGTCATCGCGGTTGGCGTGATCGAGGCGCTGCCGCTGCGGTTGGGTGCCGTCGCGGTCACCGTCGCGGCCGTGCTCGCGCTCGCCGCCCTGGCGGTCGCACCGAACACGCAGACCAGCACCAACAGCAGCGATCCGGCCGTGCTCGGTAGCGGCCCCGACACCGATCCGGCGCTGCCCGGTGTCGTCTCCGCGCTCGCCGCGCGTTCAGGCGGCCGGATGATCGTCTTGCGGTTCGACCACTATTCCTGGCCTGACATCACCGGCTTCCTCGTGCAGGCGGAGCGGACCGGGGTGCGGGCGTGCGTGGCGAACCCGGCGTGGACCGTCATCGTGACCACCCAGTTCATCTGCACGAGCGCGGAAATCACGGCGGGCCGCATCTTCTGGTTCACTCACACCGGACCGCGCGGCAGCACCGTCATCGACCGGCTCCGCCAGGCCGTGGTGACCGCTGGGCGGGGTCCGTGAGTGCCGGCAACGCACAGCTTCCCGAAGCTGAGGATCACGAACCGCCAGTTACGACGGGATTCGAAAGGCTTCGTGCCCGGCGAGTGCGCCCATGGGCGATAACGGCAGCATGGGTGCTCGGGGTCATCGCCGCCTTTGCGTGCTACCTTCAGCTGGCGCGGACGCGGGCCGTCAACTCCGATGGCGCGAGCCAGGCCTTGCAGGCCTGGGACATGCTGCACGGCAACCTGCTGATGCACGGCTGGTTGCTCGGGGACGTCTCGTTCTATACCACCGAATTGCCGCAGTACATGCTGGTGGAGTTCATCCGCGGGCTGAACTCCGGCGTCGTGCACGTGGCCGCGGCTATGACCTACACGCTGGCGGCGCTGCTGGCCGGGCTGCTGGCCAAGGGCAATTCCACGGGGCGTCAGGCGGTCGCGCGAGTGCTCATCGCTGTCGGCATCATGCTCGCGCCGCAGCTGGCTTCCGGGGTGAACATCCTTATCTCCTCACCGGACCACATGGGCACGTCAGCGGCGGTCATGGTGGTGTGGCTGATCCTGGACCGTGCCCGTCCCCGCTGGTATGTCCCGGTTATAGCCGGGGCGTTCCTCGGCTGGGCGGAGGTGGCGGACATGCTGGTGCTCTACATCGGGGTGCTGCCGCTCGCGGCGGTATGCGCGGCCCGCACCTGCCAGGCCGTGGCCACCGAGCGGAAGCCACTGGCGTCGCAATGGTACGACACGGCTCTCGGCGCTGCCGCTCTCCTCGGGGCGGCGGCGGGCGTGCTGGCGCTGCACGTCATCCATGCCCATGGCGGGTTTTTCATGCCGTCGCCCGCCGCGCAGTTCGTCCACAGCGGCGCCGCCCTGGCGCGCAACCTTGACATCGCCGCCCAGGGGTTCCTGCTACTGTGCGGCGCCGACTTCCTCGGGCTGCGCCTGACGGCCAGTACCGCGTTCACGATGCTGCACGTAGTCAGCGTATTCCTAGCGGCATCGGGGATATGGCTGGCGGCGCGGCGCTTCCTGCGGGACCACGATCTGGTCGCTCAACTGCTGCTTACCGGCGTGGTTATCAATCTGGCCGTCTATGTGCTCAGCACGAAGGCCAACGTCGTTACGCAGACCCGCGAGATCGTAGCCGTGCTGCCGTTTAGCGCTGCCTTGGCCGGACGCCTGGTGGGCGGGCACCTACTGACCGGGCGGATCAAGGCGGCCAAGCTCATACCGCTCCTGCTCGTCGCGGGCCTTGGCTACCTAGTCGGCCTGACGGGAGAGATCAGCCAGCCGACGGTCACCGCGCAGAACGCCCAGCTCACCTCCTGGCTGCTGGCCCGGCATCTGCACACCGGCCTGTCCGGCTACTGGGAGTCGAATGTCGTCACGCTGACCAGCGGTGACCGGGTCCAGATCCGGCAAGTAGCACTGTCCGGCGGACGACTCATCCCCAGCGCCTTTGAGTCGAATACGCAGTGGTACGACCCCAAGCAGAATGCAGCAAACTTCGTGGTGCTTTTCCCCGGTGTGGCCGGGTATCCGGGCTTCACCAACGAGCGAGCCACGCTGGCGACGTTCGGCAAGCCTGCGCGAACCTACCACGTCGGTTCCTACACGATCCTGGTCTGGAACAAGAACCTGCTGAACGAGCTCAGCTGAGTTATCGCACGTTGCGGTCACGACATGGTGAGCCTGCGCTGCGTCACCACGACCAGGGCAGGCAGCGTGAGCGCGGCGAGCGAGGGGAGCAGCCGGGCCCCGAGGCCGCGCCTGGGCGTGCCCAGGAGAATGATCACGGCCAGCAGGTAGACCTCGATGAAAGATCTCAGGTCGGCGTCGAGGCTGCCCCACGTGCTCGGCGTCACCACGCAGATCTCGATCAGGTAGAGGACAAAGGCCAGCCGTTCATAGACCGGGGCGCTCGTGGACCGCAGCGAAGCCAGCGCCGCGATCACGAAGAGGGCGAGGATGGCTATCTCCAAGAACCACTGGTCGTACTGGTCGAACTGATGCGTATTGATGTGGGTGAGGTTGTTTTTGAACGCCTGGAACGGGGCGACGAACGGCGTACCCGCGTTACGGCCGCCGTCGGCCAGCAGCGGAATGCTTCCGGTCGCGGCTTTCACCACGACCTCCCAGGCTACGAAGACCCCGGTGGGTACCGCCCACACGAGATCGTCTCGGCCGGGCCGCTGGCCGCGGCGCAGGACGCCGATGACGCGCATGATGGCGATGGCGGCCACGGCGACCATGACCGTTTCCCTGGTCAGTGCGCCGTAAGCGAGGAGCAGGGCGGCCAGGACGGGCCGCCGCGCCCGCACGGCCAGCAGTCCGGCCAGCAGGCAGGCGGCGGCGAGCGGCTCCGCGGTATCACGGGACAGGCTGGTAATCAGGCCGAAGTACCCGGGCAGCAGCAGCCCGGCTAGCGCGTGCCGCCCGCTGTCCCGGGCGAAGATGCCGCCCAGGTAGCCGATGGCGCCGATGGCGGCGATGTTGACGGCGACGAGCACGGCGGGCACCAGGAAGTGCTGGCCGAAGGAGAACAGCCAGGTCAGCGCGGGATAGCCGATCCGCATGTACCGATATGGCCGGTCCATTCTGATGCCGTATGCCGTCTTGCTAAGGTTCAGCGGACTGAGTGCCAGCCGGTAGAAGAACTGGCCGTCGTAACCGTAGGTCGGCGCGACCGCCACGCCGGGCGGCAGCTGGGCCGGTTTCGCGAAATGAATCCCGACCAGGATGAACCGGCTGATATTGCCGTGGGCCCAGGTCTGCCAGCGGGCCAGCGCGAAGCCGAGCGCGGCGAGTAGGGCGATCAGGCCGGCCACGGCGGGCTGGTCCGTCCTGCCGGTGGGCGACTGCGGGCCCGTTCCACCGGAATCGCTGGTGGCGGCGATCGCGCGGCTGTCCCCTGTGGCCACTTCCGGACCGTCCGGCATGACCGACGCCGCGACCTGCCTGCGCGCCATACATGCTCCTGACCTGGCTCTCTGGGGCATTCCTTGACAAGCGGGCCAGGCCAGCCGCGCTTCGATCGATCCGAGAGCTTACCGTACGTGAGCGATTCGCTGGTGAAGAACTCTGACGCCACGGGTCGTTCCGGGAAAGGAGCGTTCGCCTGCTACCTGAGGGGCAGGTTGGCGTGCAGCGACAGCAGCATAACAAGCCCCTTCGCTGGGATGGATGGCGGTAAGGTGAAGCGCCAGAGAGACGTGTCGCAGGCGCGCCCAATGCGGCGCTACCCGAGGCCCCCGGAGGCCTGCTATTACAGCCGGAGGTATAACACGGTGAACTTGCCTGATCTCCTCGACCGGGATGTGGTCGTCATCGGGGGATGCGGTCATGTGGGCCTGCCGCTCGCGCTCGCTTTCGCTGACCGTGGTGCCAGGGTGGCCATTTATGATCTGAGTGAGGCTGCGGTCGCCTTGGTGAACTCGGGCCGGATGCCGTTCGCGGAGCCCGGAGCGGGTGAGGTGCTGCACCGGGTGCTCGATGCCGGGCGCCTCGAGGCGTCGACCGATCCCGCCGTCGTGGGGACGGCGGAGCATGTGGTGGTGGTGATCGGCACGCCGGTGGACGAGCACCTGAACCCGGATCAGACGGCGATACCGAAAGCGCTCGGCGGGTGCGTCGGCTACCTGCATAACGGGCAGCTGCTTGTCTTGCGCAGCACCGTATTCCCCGGGGTGACGGCGCTGGTGGAGAAGATGGTGGCCGGGCTTGGGCTGGAGATAGAGGTCGCGTTCTGCCCGGAGCGGATCGCCGAGGGCAAGGCGATGACGGAGCTGTTCGAGCTGCCGCAGATCATCTCGGCTCGCAGCGCCGCCGGGACGGAGCGGGCGTCCCGGCTCTTTCAGAGGCTGACGAGCAAGCTGGTGGTGATGTCGCCTGAGGAGGCGGAGCTGGCGAAGCTGTTCACCAATGTCTGGCGGTACATCAAGTTCGCCACCGCCAATCAGCTCTACATGATGGCGAACGAACGGGGCCTTGACTTCGAACGGATCCGGATGGGGCTGACCGAGGATTACCCGCGGGCAGCTGACATGCCCGCCGCGGGCTTCGCGGCCGGGCCGTGCCTGTTCAAGGACACCATGCAGCTCGCCGCCTACAACGACAACAACTTCCCGCTCGGCCACTCGGCGATGGCGATCAACGAGGGCCTGCCGCTGTATGTGATACATCGGCTGGAGCAGCGGTTCAAGCTGGAGTCGATGACCGTCGGGATCCTGGGGATGGCCTTCAAGGCGGGGTCAGATGACATCAGGTCCAGCTTGTCCTACAAGCTCAAGCGGATCCTGGAGTTCAAGGCGGGCGCGGTCCTGTGTACCGACCCGTACGTGACGGTCGACCCTGGCCTGCTTCCGCTCGACGAGGTGATCGCAAGGTCGGACGTGCTGGTGGTCGGGGCGCCGCATCCGGACTACCAGGGGCTGGTGACCGGCAAGCCCGCGGCCGACATCTGGGACGTTCTCGGACACGGTGTCCGGATATGAGCGAGCGTCCCCGGGTCTCGGTGGTCGTGCCCGCGTACAACGAGGGCGGTCACATGCTGGGCGTGCTGGACCGGCTTTTTGAGTCGGTGCGGCTGCCGTGTGAGGTACTGGTGGTCGTCGACTCGCCGGGCGATACGACGGTGCCGGTGGCCGAGGAGTACGCGCGCAAGGAGCCTCGGCTCAGATGCCTGGTCAACACCTACGGCCAGGGTCCGGCCAACGCGATCAGGTTCGGTATCGACGCCGCGGCCGCGCCGGTGGTCGTGGTGACCATGGCGGACGGCTGCGACGACGCCAGGCAGATCGACGAACTTGTCCGGCTGGTGGAGCGCGGGGTGGCGGTCGCGGCCGCGTCCCGCTATATGCCGGGTGGCCAGCAGGTGGGCGGCCCGGTCATCAAGGGCACGATGTCGCGTCTGGCCGGACGGTCTTTGCGGGCCTTCGCTCATGTCGGAACCAGGGACGCGACGAACTCGTTCAAAGCGTATTCAACGGAATTCGTCAAGGAAGTAGGCATCGACTCCAGGGACGGGTTCGAGATCGGCATCGAGCTGACCGCCAAGGCCAAGCGGCTGCGGCTGCCGGTGGCGGAGATTCCGACCATCTGGCTGGACCGGCAGGCGGGCATGTCGAACTTCAAGGTCGCGAAGTGGGTGCCCAGTTACGTGCGCTGGTATCGTTTCGCGTTCGGCCCGCAGCTGACCGCGGAGGAGGTCCGCGAGCGCGGATCGGACCTGGTGGCCCCTGGGCGGGAGCAGCAGAAGCGGCGGGAGAGTTAATGGAGCAGGTTCTGGTCAGCGGGTCCGCGGGCTTCATCGGCGGATACGTCGTGGAAGAACTGCTGAAACGCGGCTACGCGGTGATAGGCCTCGACGACTTCTCCAAATACGGGAAGGTCAAGAAGTCCTACGACGATCACCCGCATTACCGGCTCGTCGAGGGCGATGCCAGGG
>Ga0302228_10003497_pt1 | contig 10190 bp, 13 predicted proteins | sample II_Palsa_N1_2_FD_193519 | JGI IMG/M metagenome (GOLD analysis project Ga0302228, IMG submission 193519) | Peat permafrost microbial communities from Stordalen Mire near Abisko, Sweden - II_Palsa_N1_2 | ecosystem: Environmental > Terrestrial > Soil > Palsa > Peat permafrost | place: Sweden...
CCCCACCCCCCGCGTATCTCCTCTCGCAACCGAAACCCGAAGGAGACCTTCATGCGTCTGTCCGCCTTAACCACCTGCGCCGCTCTTCTCGCAGTTCTCCCCCTCAGCGCCCAATCCTTCTCCACCCACCCCTGCTCCTCCGACGACGAACACCACTGGTTCAACGGCGAGCAGGCCTGCGAAGTCCGCACCGCCACCTTCCCCCTCGTCAACGGACACCTCAACGTCAACAGCATGAACGGTGGCATTGAAGTCATCGGCGAAGACCGCCAGGACGTAGCCCTCGAAGCCCGCGTCAGCGCCCACGCACTCAGCCAGTCCGAAGCCGAATCCATCCTCAAGGAAATCACCATCTCCACCGGCGGCACCGTCGAAGCTCATGGCCCCACCAACTCCGGCATGCACAACTGGTCGGTCGGCTATAAGCTGCTCGTCCCGCATCAACTCGCCGGCAAGTTCCACACCATGAACGGCGGTCTCGCCCTCACCAGCATCCACGGTGACATCCAGGGTGAAACCACCAACGGCGGCCTCCACATCCAAAACCTCGGCGGCAACGTCAACGTCAGCACCACAAACGGCGGCATCAAGGCCAACCTTGACGGTCCCACCTGGCAGGGAAGCGGCCTCACCGCCAGCACCACCAACGGAGGCGTCAGCGTCAAGCTCCCCTCCAACTACTCTGCCCACCTTGTCGCCAACACCACCAACGGCGGCACCTCCCTCAACCTTCCCAACGCCAACCAGGACGGCGTCCATCGCCATAACATCGACACCAATCTAGGCTCCGGCGGCCCCACCATCAGCTTTGAGACCACGAACGGCGGCGTGTCCATCGACTAAATCCAATATCCGTCGAAAGAGAGCTTCCTCCGCCCCCTCGAAAAGAATTCCAGTCCGCTAATTTTCCAGCGGTCTGCAATTCGTGAATCGAGGGGGCGATCTTTTCGTGAATCGCCCCACACCGGGTGCCCCGTGTCCCGCTTTTGGGACTCGGGTTTGCAGCAGCCTCTACACTCCACAAAACTTCTCTCCCCTCCCGCACAACCCGCCCCCCATTCCACGCCTCTGACTACCTGTCCCACTTCTCTCAGGAGTCACGCATGACCACCTACAGCTCCAACCACATCGCCGGCCTCAACGTCTCCAGCCACACCCTCCTCGTCTGGATCCTCATCGGCCTCGTCGCCGGCTACATCACGGGCAAGCTCATGCGTGGCGCCGGCTTCGGCCCTCTCATGGACATCGTCGTCGGCATCCTCGGCGCCCTCATCGGCGGCTTCATCATGACCCACCTCGGCTATGCCGGCTCCGGCGGCTTCTTCTACACCGTCTTCGTCGCCGTCATCGGAGCCGTCCTCCTAACCTTCCTCATCCGGCTCGTCACCGGCGCCCGCAACCGCCTCTAACCCAGGCACGATCCAGCGCTCGCCGTCCGCGCAGGACCCATCTGAACGAAATTTTATGTCCGCCGATTTCCCACGGCGCTATACTCAACTTCGCAAGTGAAAGCACTCCACGAGGTCTCCCCTATGAAAAAGCTTCTCGCCATCTGTACCCTTACTCTCACCTTCGCATCGGCCAGCGCGTTCGCCGAAACCCTCCACGGCGTTGTCTCCGACGCCATGTGCGCTAAGAGCGATCTCGCCAAAGCCTCCGGCCCCGACCACGCCGCCTGCGCCAAGAAGTGCATCGGCATGGGCTCCCCTGCCGTCCTTATCGTCGGCACCAAAATCTACACCGTCTCTAACCCGGAAAAGCTAAACGCTTTCGCCGGTAAGACCGTCACGGTCGACGGCTCCGTTGCCGGCGACACCCTCACCGTAGCGTCCGTAAAATAAGGCCGTCTAGTCCTGCCGCGCCAGCGGCAGGACCACCGTCTTTCCCGTTTGCGCCGACCGCCGCGCTGCGTCCAGAATCTCTGTCACCGTCACATTTGTCTTCAACGAAGACAAGCTGTCCCCCTCGTCCAATCCCCCCAGCACCGCCTCCAGGTAGTGCAATGGATCGTCATACGGCGCTTGCGGTGACGGAGCGACTTCTTTCATTTCAGCGTCATCCCGCTCCTTCCGAACCACCATCTGGTTCCCGTCCAGCGTCTTCGCGTAGCCCGTCCGCCCATACACATCCATCTGTTTCACCCCGAACGGCCAGTCCCACGACGCCTGCACAATCACCACGGCGCTCTTGTACTTCAGCAAAATGTCCGCCTCATCCGCCACCTTCGGATAGAGTTCCGGCTGCAAATGCTGCGTCACCGCACTCACGCTCAACGGCGCCTCCCCGTGCAGCATCCCCGTAACCAGGTCCGGCCCGTAACATCCAAAATCCGTCAGCGCTCCATCCCCATCCATCGCCGGATCCACCAGCCACTTCAGAAACTCCGGCTGCACCCCAATCTTTGCCGGCCCCTGGTGTCCATCCCTCACCACCACCTTCACCATCGCCCCGAGGTCACCATCTGTAAGCAGTTGCGCTGCCTTTGCATTGCTGCCATACCAGCTCGTCTCGTAGTCCACCAGCACATGGATCTTCCCATGTTTCGCCGCTCGCTCCATCGCGAGCGCATCCTCATACCTGAACGCGAGCGGCTTTTCCATCATCACGCTCACCCCCAGACCCGCGCATTCTTCCACAATGCGCCGATGCTCGCTGGGCGCCGTAAACACCAGCACCGCCTGCGGATGCGCGCGCGCCACCATCGCCGCAATGCTCGTGAACCGCAAGTCTGCCGCCAGGTGATACCTCTTCGCATACTGATCGAACAACGCCTGGTCCGGCTCCACGATCCCCACCAGTTCCACGTCCGGGCGCTTCAATATCGCCCCTGCCGGCACCATCGCACCCCCACCCAGGAACGCCGCCACATGCCCATGCACGAGTCCCACAATCCCCACCTTCAAAGGAGTCGCAGCCGCAGCGTCCCCACCACCCCACCCCAACGTCACACCCAACGCCAGCACCAGAGCCTTCTTCATCTATCACCTCGACAAGAGAACCCATCGCCCTGCGACGGTGGGCTCATCCTATCAACATCCCTCCTGAACCGCCCACAGACGCCGTTCTCCGCTTCTCGTCGCCAGACCGCCTGAAGGAGAAACCCTCCCATCTCGTCCCGTTTTGGTATCTGAAGCAAAGAAGTGAGCTTAGTGACACTACTCTCGCTCGCAAAACTGCCGATGCTCAGAGAGTGGTACCTAGGTGCACTCCTTTGCAACTTTCGCCGTCTAAACTCTTGAATTCGGCTAGGATAGTCTTCGAGTGTGCCTAGCCTCCAAGGAGTCAGATTGAAGACCGCTGTTCGCGCCCTCACGACGCTTTGCTTTGTACTTGTATCCTGCTCCCTGGTTCATGCCCAGGCCATGCCGGCCGCATCCAGACCCTTCACCCTCTCCGCATTCGGCGGCGCCACAGGCACCTTTACCGGCCTCGATGGCGGCAAGAATCTCGGCATCACCGCCGGCGGCGACCTCGGCTTCAAACCCTTCCACTACTACTACCCCTCCGTAGAAGTTCGCGGAACCTACCCCATCGACGATGGCCATGTGGACTCCCAAAAGAACATCCTCGGCGGCGTCAAGGTTGAGCGTTTCTTCGGAAACTTCCACCCCTACGTCGATTTCTTCTTCGGCCGCGGCAAGATCGACTACCTGAATGGTGGCTACCCCAATCCCGCCGGCACGCTGCTGTATCTTGACTCCATCTCCAACGTATACGGCCCGGGCGGCGGCCTCGATTTCGTCCTCACCGACCACTTCGCCCTCAAGATTGACGCCCAGTATCAGCACTATGGCGCGCCCGTCACCACCAGCGGCAGCCTTTGGTCCACGCCCCTCACCATCGGCGTCGTCTATCGCTTCGGAGGCGTCTACCCCAGTAAAGCGGAGATCCACTAAGACTCCCGCACCACCTCGCAATTAATAGTGCTGCACCACCTCGCGATGCCGCTCCACCCACCAGCATGGGTTACTGCCTTCCTGCGGATAAATAGACTTGGTGCACGGCATCGCGACCGTCCCATTCGCGTAATAGTCTTCCTTCCCGCCCTTCAGGTCGGCCACGGTATACAGGTCAACCGTCACCGACCCCATGCCCCCGCCGCGTGCGACCCTCACCCTCCAAACCGCAAAGTCCAGTGGATACAACAGCGCCGCGATCAGCAACACGATTCCCACCCCCTTCAGCACCATCTTGAAGGCAAACTTCTCGATGACGAAATCTTCAGCCATACACTCCTCGCGCTCTCCCGCAGACTAGCAGAACAGCGTCCATCCCCCTGAATTTCAGCTCTTTTTCGTGCCCGCCTCGATACATTCCCCGGGTCACTTTCCTTTCGCCCAACATCAAATAGCAGCCCGTCTATGGGAAAATAGAGGTAGGTAAACTCATCATCGTGTCGAAACAAACCGCGTCGTTCTTTGTCGTTTCTGCATTCTTTGCAAGTCTCACTCTCGCAGCTCCCCTCGGCGCGCAGCAGTACGTCGCGACAGCTAACAATCCTGTCATCTTGCCGGATGCTCCCACCCCCCAGCTGCCCGCCTCCAACTCCCCCGACAGCTTCAGTTCCTCTCAGTCTTCTGACCAGCAGCAGACCAACCAGCCCTCCCCAACTCCCGGGCAGCAGACAACCACGCCTCCCCAGGCAGAAACTCCCCAGCAAACAACTCCCCAGCAAGAAACTCCTGAGCAGGTCAAAGCCCGCGCCGCCGCCGAACTCAAGCTGGAAACGAAACAGCGCATGGCCGGAGTGATTCCAAACTTCAACACCGTTAACAACGGCAAGGCAGCCCCGCTCAGCCCTGGCCAGAAGTTCCATCTCTTCTTCAAGGGTGCGTTTGACCCCTACCAGTTCGTACTCGCCGGCATCGACGCTGGCATCGGCCAGGCCGAAAACGAAAACCCCGGTTACGGCCAGGGCTTCGAAGGCTACGCCAAGCGCTACGGCGCCAACTATGCGGATAACTTCAGCGGCAACTTCTTCGGCAATGCTGTCTTGCCGGTGGTTCTCCACCAGGATCCCCGCTACTTCCGCCTGGGCCATGGACCTATCCTCCATCGCGCCCTGTATTCCATCTCCACGACCTTCCGCACCTACAACGACAAAGGCAAGTGGCAGCCCGCTTATTCGAACCTGACCGGCAATTTCATCGGTGCTGCTATCTCCAACCTCTACTATCCCGAGGGCGATCGCGGCATCCAGCCCACCCTTCGGCGAGCCCTCAGCGTCACCTACCAGGGCACCATCGGCGGCCTGCTCCAGGAGTTCTATCCTGACGTCGCTCAGAAATACAAAAATCACCGAGCCCGAGTGGCCGCAGCCAAAGCAGCAGCCGACGGCATTACCCCGATCCCCCCCGCCAAGCCCAACACCACGCCAACTCCCCAGCCCTAGCGCAATCCCATCGCGGGAATCTGCTGTTGTTCTTGCCCTTGCCTTTCTTTCTGTCATTCCCTCCGGGAATCTGCTGTTGCTCTTGCCCTTGCTTTTCTTTCTGTCATTCCCTCCGGGAATCTGCTGTTGTTCTTGCCCTTACCTTTCTTTCTGTCATTCCCCCCGGGAATCTGCTGTTGTTCTTGCCCTTGGTTTTCTTTCTGTCATTCCCTCCGGGAATCTGCTGTTGTTCTTGCCCTTGCCTTTCTTTCTGTCATTCCCTCCGGGAATTTGTTCTTGCCCTTGCCTTTCTTTCTGTCATTCCCTCCGGGAATTTGTTCTTGCCCTTGCTTTTCTTTCTGTCATTCCCTCCGGGAATCTGCTGTTGTTCTTGCCCTTGCTTTTCTTTCTGTCATTCCCTCCGGGAATCTGCTGTTTTCTCGCTCGCGCCCCAGCTACAAATTAAACAGTTCCCGCAGCCGCTTCGTCTGCGACCGGCTCACCGGCACTTCCGTCTGCTTGCGATCATCCATCCTCAGCTGGTAGCTCGACTTGAACCACGGCACCACCTCGCGGATATGCTGAATGTTCACCACAAACGATCGATGCACTCGCCAGAACTGCTCCGGGTCCAGCTGATCGGTCAGCTCCTCCAGCGTCCGGCAATTGGAATCCCCTTCCAGCGCCTTGGTCACCACCGAGATCCGCCCTTCCTCGATCGTGGCAAAACACAAGTCCTTCTGATCCACCAGCAGCAAACGGCTCTGCGCCCGCACCACCACCTTGCCTGACCGCCCTCCCACCACCCCCGCCGGCGCAGCTGCCGCCGCCGAAATCCCCGTCCGCTCTTCAACCATGCGCAGCAGCGCATCCAGCTTCGCCTCCGCGCCCGCCACCCGGCCAGCAACCCGCCCCTCGCCCGCACCTGCACTCGCCGCCAAACTCCCCGGACTCTCCGCCACCATCTCCGTCGAGCTCATCCGCTCCCGAACCTTCTCCAGCGTCCGATGCACCCGCTTGCTATCAAACGGCTTCAGCAGATAATCGACCGCGTTCACCTCAAACGCCTTCACCGCATATTGGTCGAACGCCGTCGCAAACACCACCTGCGGCAGCTTCATCTTTTTGTCCTGCGCCAGCACCTTTTTCAGAACCGCAAACCCATCCAACCCCGGCATCCGGACATCCAGAAAGATCACGTCCGGCTTATGCGTCCGAATCAGCTCCACGGCTTCAATGCCATTGGTCCCCTGCGCCAGCACGGACACGTCCCCCGCGGCATCCAGCAGGTACTGCAGTTCCTGCCGCGCCAGCGGCTCGTCATCAATAATCAGCGCTGTCAGCGGAGTTGCCATGGCTGCGAATAGTGTACGCGCCAGCGCGCGAGGTCCTTCCTCTACGCTCTACACTCTATCCCCTACACCCTGCCTTAATCGCTGTAAACCCGCAGCCGCGCCGGAGCCCCATCCTGCGCCAGCTCATGTCCGCAGCACGTGCAGAACGCATCGGTAAGCTTCACCCCGCGATGGCACGCGCCACACACAGGAGCCATCTGGAACTGGCACTGCGGACAGTAGTGGTAGCTAGCCGCCAGCGTCGTCGAACAGTTCGGGCACTTCGACAAAATCGGTTGCCGCAGCAGGAAGTACACCACCGCGCCGATTCCACCCGGCAGCAGCACGCACACCAGCATCCACAGCCCCGCAGACATCCCCCGCCGCTTCACATCGCGGCTCACATATCCCAGCAGCAGCGCATAGCTCGCCACCAGCGAGCCCCACGCATACCCCATCATCAGCCGCAGCGGCAGCAGCTCATGCTTGTGGTGCGGCATCACCCAGTGGAAGATCACCTGCATGCCAGCGAACAACAACACGGCCAGCACCATCGACCAGCGCGGAATCATCCGCAGCTCATCATCTCCAGCAGAGATCGCGTCGCTCGCGCCCGATCCTGTCCCCATCCACTTCGGCATCATAGCTGTGCCTCGCTATCGGAACGCGTCCGTGCCCGCTTGAACCACACCAACCCCAGCACCGCCGCCGTCACCGGCAGCGACCACAGCAGCAAAATCATCAACTGGTCGCTAGCATCCGGAATCCCATTCGGCGTCAGGTCATACCCATCCAGAATGCCCCACAGCGCATAGCAAATCGCCACCATCAAAATCGACGAAATCCCCAGCGGCACCCACAGGCTGCGCGTCTTGCTCTTCTGTTCCCGCATCGACAGGGCCTGCTCGCGCACCACGCGATGCGTCCGGTTCACCACCACGCTACGCGCCCCGGCGGCCATCACGGCACCCCGAAACGCCTGCGTTACCTCCCTGTCCTGGTCCTCTGGACGACGTGAATTCAAGCATCCACCTCCGCGCCGCGGTCGCTTCCCCGACCAGCCCCCGCACGCAGCTTCAGCAACTCAGGCTTCAGCGCGGCCAGCCCCCGATACAGCCGCGATTTCACCGTCGACAGCGGCGCCCGCGTTACCGTCGCAATCTCCTCCAGCGACATCTCTTCATGGAACCGCAGCGTCAGCACCTCGCGATACGCCGGGTCCAGCGTCAGCAGTACCGTCGCCACCTCCGACGCGTTCTCGCGATACTGAAACTGCTCCAGCGGCGACGGGCCCTCCTGCACAATCTCAAACGGCCGCGAGTCCGAATCCTCGCCACCCTCGCGCATCTCGTCCAGCGACGCCATCGTCCGCTTGCGCGAAAGATCGATCACCAGATTCCGCGCAATCGTGAAAATCCACGTGTCGAACCGCGCCTTGCCGTTATATTGCGATCCCCGCCGCAGCACCCGGATCCAGACCTCCTGGAACAGGTCCTCGGCAACCTCGCGCTTGTTCGTCAGAAACAGCAGGTACCGCATCAGCCGATGCTGGTACGTCTCGATCAGCTGATCCAGCAACTCCGGATCCTGCCGCTTCAGACCGCGCGCAATCGCCGCGTTCTCGCGCTCAACCTGCTTCGCCGCCTCGGCCGTCAGTACTGTCGGAGTTCTCACGCTCATATGGACGCTATTTTGCTGCAAAAAGTCTCGGTGGACGCAACCTATATTCTACCGTCCGGTCGCCGCCCCGAGCGGAAAAAAGTCACTACGTGGCTACTCCCCCGCGATTCACCTCCCCGCATCCGGAACTTCTCCGGTAGTCTCGGGTTAGAAAAATTGCACAACTGTTTCCGAATCTTCCAAACGCTTTTTCCCGTTTGCGCATCCCACTGTACAACAGGTGCTGCGCTCTCAAGCCCAAGCCCTCAAAGAAGACAAAGAAGACAAATCCATGAGTTTCATACTTCCTGCAACACTTCTTTTCATGCTCGTGGCCGCTTACGTCTACCTCTGGCGCTCCAGCCAGGAAGCGCAAAAATTCGCTCGCGACTATCAGGACCGCGGGGGTCTGCTCATCGACGTCCGCAGCCCCGCCGAATTCAAGTCCGGCCACCTACCCCGCGCCATCAACCTGCCGCTCAACGAGTTGGACGCCTACGTCCCCCGCCTCACCCAGGACAAGAACCAGATCCTGCTCCTCCACTGCAAGACCGGTCTGCGCAGCGAACTGGCCGCCCAGCGTCTCAAGCGCCAGGGCTACGCCAACGCCTTCAATCTAGGCTCCTACAGCCGCGCCGCCCGCCTCATCCTCCGCCACCAGGCCGCGGCCTAGGCCCCCCGCCTTCCGTCCAGTTACACGGAAAGAGCCTTTCATCCAATTACACTGAAACAATGGATGTTTTGTACGGCCTGCACCCGGTCGAGGAGGCCCTCCGCGCCGGCACCCGACCTCTCGACCACCTCTCCGTCTCCCGTGAGCGCGATGCCCGCCGCGACCCCCGCATGGACGCCGTCCTCGAGCTCGCCCGCGCCAAAGGCATTCGCATCAGCACCGAGCCCCGCGACCAGCTCACCCGCCACTGCAAGACCGACGCCCACCAGGGCATCGTAGCCTTCGTCCGCGATCGCAAATTCCTGGCCCTCGAAGACCTCCTCACCGCACCAACCGGCCCGTCCGGCTCCAAATTCCTCCTAGCCCTGGACGGCGTAGAAGATCCCCACAACCTGGGAGCCCTCCTCCGCTCCGCCGACGGCGCGGGCATCGACGGCGTAGTCCTCCCCGAGCGCCGCTCCGCCCCCCTCAGCGCCGTTACGGCCAAGTCCTCCGCCGGCGCCAGCGAACACGTCCGCATCGCCCAGGTCGTCAACATCACCCGCGCCCTCGAAGCCATGAAGAAGCACCACATCTGGATCGTAGGCCTCGACGAGCGCGGCACCCCCGACTACACCGACTTCGACTTCCACCAGGATGTCTGCCTGGTCTTAGGCAGCGAAGGCTCTGGCCTCCACGACTTAGTCAAGCGCACCTGCGACCACCTCCTGCGGATCCCAATGGCAGGCAGCGTAAGCTCCCTCAACGTCTCAGTAGCCGGCGCCGTAGTCATGTACGAAGCCATGCGCCAGCGCCGAGGTCACACCCAACCGCCCCCGCCGGAGTCTAAACCCACAAAGCCCCGCAAAGGCCTCGGCTCCTGACGGCAAAGGCGAAGGCTCCCAACCACCACCCTTGCGCAGTACCCAAAACCGCCGTCATCTCGACCGAAGCGCAGCGTAGTGGAGAGACCCCTGTATTTGTCGTTGCACTTGTTTTTCTTTCTGTCATTCCCTCTGGGAATCTGCTGTTGTACTTGCTGTTGCCCTCGCTGTTCTGCCTGTCATTCCGCAGGGATTTGCTGGTTCTCCTGCCGTTACCCTTCTCTCTCCCAAAGGAACCTGTTTCTTGCCAACTAACCCAGAACCATCGTCATCTAGACCGGAGCGTAACG
>Ga0302228_10003504_pt1 | contig 10181 bp, 11 predicted proteins | sample II_Palsa_N1_2_FD_193519 | JGI IMG/M metagenome (GOLD analysis project Ga0302228, IMG submission 193519) | Peat permafrost microbial communities from Stordalen Mire near Abisko, Sweden - II_Palsa_N1_2 | ecosystem: Environmental > Terrestrial > Soil > Palsa > Peat permafrost | place: Sweden...
CCAGCTCCACAGCCTCGTCCTTATATTCCTGGGTGTACTTCTTGCGAGCCTGTCCCACTTCCGGTTCTCTCCTCGTAGACCATCGTGCCACTTCGGATGGTGTCTACGAAACCGGTGGGGGTCCAGGCCCGTGTCCGCCGGAGCGTGTGGGGCGTGACTGAAAGGCCGGGGGCCCAGCCGGGGTCGCGCGCCCGGACGGCCCGGACGCGGCGGGCGAGCAGCTTGGCCACCCCGGAGCGGGTCAGCCTGGAGTGGTTCGGCCCGGTGAACAGCGGGTCGGCGTCGGCGCCGACGCCGGGATGCCGTCCGCGGTGGTCGAGGTAGCCGCCCATGAGCTGGGCGGTCGGGCCCATCACGGGCACGTACCGGACCTTGGAGCCCTTCCCGTGGATGACCGCCGTCATCGGGCTGCCGCGGCGGATGTCGGTGACGTCGAGGTCGCACAGCTCCTGGACGCGGGCGCCGGTGTCGTAGGCCAGGGCGAGCAAGACGGTGTCGCGGACTGCGCGCGGGCTGGCGGTGCCGGGCTCGGCGAGCAGGGCCTTGACCTCGTCGCCGGTCAGGTGGTCCAGTTGCGGGGCCGGGGTGTTCTTCTGCCGGATCGCCAGGACCTGGGTGACCTGGTCGAGGTGGCCGGGCTGCTCGACGGCGGTGTAGCGGCAGAACGACTTGATCACCGCCAGTCGCTGGTTGCGGCTGGATGCCGAGCAGCCCCGCTCGGCCTCCAGCCAGTCCAGGAACCGCAGGACGCGGGCCCGGTCGATGTCGGCCAGGCGCAGCTTTTCCGGCGGTATCCTCTCAGCGTCCCTGAACCAGGTGAGCAGCAGCTTCATCGCGTCCCGGTAGGAGGAGACGGTCTTGGGCGAGGCGGCGCGCTCCCCGGCCAGGTAGCTGGTGAAGAACTTCGACAGCCAGCGTCCGGCAAGGTCCGGGGGCGGCGCGGGCCGCGGGCTCACTGCTGGTCCCCGGGCGGCGGGGGGATGACGTAGCCGAACCGGAGCTGGGCCTGGGCCATCACCTCGGGGTAGGCGTCGGCGGTCAGCCGCAGGTAGTACTGGGTGCCGCGCAGGTCGGCGTGGCCCATGTAGCACGCCAGGTAGGGCAGCGTCACGGCCAGGTCCGCGCCTTGCGCGGCCCAGCGGCGCAGGTTGGCGACGGCGAAGCCGTGGCGCAGCGAGTGCGGGTGGGGGCCGCCGGCGAAGTGGGGGATGCCGGCGTCGGCGAGGTAGCCGCGGAACCGCAGGTATGCGGTGGGCTGGCTGATCGGACGGCCGGGCGCGACGCTGTAGAACACGTGGTCGCTGGTTTCGGGGCAGGGGTGCGCGGCCGCGATGTAGCCCTCCAGGGTGGCGGTGAGCCGGCTGGTGACAGGCACGGTCCGGCTCTCGCCGTTCTTGGAGTCGCGGATGCGCAGCGCCCCGCTGCGGGCGTCCACGTCGGCCAGGGTCAGGTGAAGCGCTTCGGAGATCCTCAGCCCGGCGCCGTAGAGCACCCGGAACAGGACCGGGTCGACGAGCGCCTTGTTGGTGTAGCTGGACATCGGCTGGGAGTCGATCGCGGTGAACAGGCGGCGCACCTCCTCGTCGGTGAACACGTACGGGGGCTGGTGGCGGACGCGGACCTGGGTTGCCGCGGCCGGGACGTGTGCCTGCCAGCCGGCCGCCTGCGCGTACTCGGCCAGCTGGCGCAGCGCCAGCTCGTTGCGCCGGACGGTGGAGGCCCGCAGGTGGCGGCCGTAAAGGAACCCGTCGACCGCCTCCTTGGTGATAGACCCGTCCGGGTAGCCCTCCCGCTGGCAGTAGCCGGCGAACTGGCGCAGCACCCGCTCCGGGACCTTGAACCGGTACCCGCCGGCGTGGCGCGAGGCGGCCAGCCCGTCGGCCAGGCCCTGCAGCGTCGCCTCAGGCACCGCCCTCGCCCGCCCCCGCCTGGCCGAGGACGTCTTCGACGTCCAGCGCGCAGCATCGCAGCCGCCCGGTGTCAAAGCGCAGGTAGTAGGCCTGGGTCGTGTCGGTCGAGGCGTGTCCGAGCACGGCTGATACCACCGGCATCGGCGCGCCGTTGCCGATCATGGCCACGGCCAGCGCGCCGCGCAGGGAATGCATCCCGCAGGCCTGGCCCGCCGGGAGCTCGACCTGCGCCCGGGCCGCGTAGTGCGACAGCCGGGTGCCGACCGACGAGGAGCAGCCGAACGGGCCGAAGGGGTGGCGGTGCTTGACGAACACCTTCGCGCACGCGGTCTCGGGGCGGCCGTGCCGGACGTAGTCGATGACCGCCCAGCCGACGTCGTCCAGCAGCGGCAGGCTCAGCGGCCGGCCCGTCTCGCGCTGCACGACCGTGAGTGCCTTCGCCCGCCAGTCCAGGTCGCCGAGCTCGAGCTGGCGCAGGTCGGAGATCCGCAGGCCGAGCCGCGCCGTCAGCAGGATCATCGCGTAGTCGCGCTTGCCGACAGCGGACTGGCGGTCGATCACGGCCAGCAGCCGCCGGATCTCCTCAGCGGTCCACAGGTGCGGCTCGGACTCGTGGCGCAGGTGCCGGTCCGGCGGCAGCCGGCCGGCCAGGCCCTGCGGCCCGCGGCCCGCGGCGGCCAGGAAGGCCAGGAAGTCCGCCAGGGCCGACCTCAGGCCCGCGACGGTCTTGCCCCGCAGCCCGCGCTGGCGCAGCAGGAAGCCCGACACGTCCCGCACGCCGAGGCCGGCCAGGCCGGCGCCCGTCTCGTCCAGGTAGGCCAGGAACCGGCTGGCCGCCTTGTCCTTAGTGGCCACGGTCGCCTCGGCGTTGCCGCGCGCGCGGCACGAGGCGACGTAGTCGTCTCGCAGCGGGCGGAACCGGGCAGGACAGCCGTCCCTGGCCGGGATCACCGACTGGTCGATGACCAGCTCCCGGCCCGCCAGCGCGCCGGCCATCAGCACCGCCGCCCGGCGGACCGCCTGGACGCGCTTATCCTGGACCCGCTCGTGTAGTGACCCCAGCCTGATCCCGGTCTGGCTGGCGATGAAATCCACGCACACCTGGTCGCTCGCGCTGTCCAGGCCGCATCCGGCCAGGAAGCCTGCGAACCGGTCCAGCACGACCTGGTATTTCCCGATCGTGTCCTCGGACCTGCGTGCCCCGCGCAGCGCCGCCAGGACACGGCCCGCGGCGGCCCCGGCATCTGCCTCTCCCATGATTACCACCCCTGCGTTCAGCTAGCCGAATGAACGAACCGGGTGATTCTCTGCGCATCAGGCAGACAGGGCAACATTATGCGGACCGCAGCACGAGCTCCCCCGCCCCCAGCAGCGGGAACGACACGACAGGGCACATAACCCAGCCGTCCACCTAATGCCGCAGGTCATATACGCGCCGACCGAGCTGCGGTGACCCGTGAACCGTCCCGGAGCTTCCGAGAGTTCCGGGGGAGTGCCGAAAATCCAGAAGCCGGTTGGCCGTAGCCCCACCGGGACCGAGTTCCGTGGTGCCTTCCAACCTCCCGGGTCGTTGCTGTACCTGCTTAACAGACTCTGGGCTGTGATGCCAGGGGCTGGCGAGTCGGGTAGTGCGGGTGTTAAGGTGCGACATCGTCCGAGGTGGGGGGACTGCTAATGGATGACAGCGGAAGAGATCAATTTGCCCGGGACGTGAGCCCGGCCCCGGGTCCTGCTTCCGCCGAAGGCGCCCTGGCCGGGCCGGTCCTGCGGCCGGACTGGGTTCCGTGGATGGTGGCCTTGGCCGTGTTCGCGATCTACAGCGTCATCTCGGTGTCCTATATCGTGCGGCTCGACGTGGGCTCGCCGGACCTGGCCGTCTTTACCGAATACGTCAAGCAGTACGCCCACTTGAACGCGCCGATCGTGGACGAGCGGAGCCCGGGCATGGACCTGCTCGGCGAACACTTCCACCCGATCGTGGCGCTGATCGCTCCGCTCTTCCTGGCCGCCCCAACCCCGGTCACACTGGTCGTGGCGCAAGCCCTGCTCGTGGCGGTCTCGGTCATCCCGGTCAGCCGCGCCGCCTCGGCAAAGCTGGGCCGGATGCCGGCCCGGATCATCGCCGTGGCGTACGCGCTCTCCTGGGGCCTGCAGCAGCTGATCGCCTTCGACTTCCACGAGCTCGCCTTCGCCGTCCCCCTGCTGGCGTGCTCTCTGTCCGCGTTGGTACGCGGCAGGACCAAGGCCGCCGTGCTGTGGGCACTTCCGCTGGTTCTCGTCAAGGAAGACCAGGGTTTCACCGTGGCCGCCATCGGCCTGGTCATGCTGATCATGGCGTGGCGGGCTGGGCGCACCCGGGACCCGCGTTATGTCAGGGCCGGGCTCTTCCTCGTGCTGTGGGGCCTGGCCTGGTCCGCGCTGTCGATCGAGGTGATCATCCCGATCTTCAACCCGTGGCACCAGTACGACTTCTGGTCCGATGGCGGCGTCCTCGGCAACACCAGCAGCAACAACGCCGTCATGGCCCTGTTGGGCCAAATCGCCAACGACTACCCACGCAAACTCGGCACCCTGGCGCTGACCCTGGCACCGGTGGCCTTCCTCGCGCTGCGCTCTCCGCTCAGCCTGGTGGCGGTACCCAGTATCCTCTTGCGCTTCATCGACACCAACCCGAACTACTGGGGACCCTACTATCATTACAGCGCACCGCTGATGCCTATCGTCTTCGTCGCTGCCATCGACGGGCTGTCCAGGATCCAGGCCGCCCGCGGCGCCACGGGGTCATCCAGGCGCGCTGCCGCGGCGATCGTGCGGTACAGCCCTGCCCTCATGCTGGCCATTGCGCTTGGGCTGTGTTTCTGGGCGCCAGTCAAGTACCTGTTCCAGCCGCAGACCTACACGATCAGCCAGCATGTCCGGGTCGAGGAAGCGGCCATGGCCAAGGTGCCCGACGGGGCCACGGTCGAGGCGACGGAGAGCATGGGAACGCTGCTCGCCGCCCGGGCCGACGTGTTCTACGCTCGCGATCCCCGCAACCCGGCCCCGCAGTACATCGCGATCGACCCCAAGGACTACTACGTTCAGCCGCCCATCGGGTCAAACGTCGGCCAGTGGGTCAAGCGAGACCACCCGGATGCCAGTTATCAGCAGATTTTCAGTCGGGACGGTGTCTACGTCTTCCGCCGAACCTAGCCTGGCGGCTAGGCCAACGGGCCACCAGGGGAAAACGATCGTGGTGCGACGTCATCGCAGCCTGGATCAGGCAAGTGTGGTTGCAGTAGACACTGGCCATTAGCAAAGCTAACTAGGTCGGGAAGCTAGCGACACCGTCATCGCCACCGACGCCAGCAAAGAACACCTCGAGCAGCTCGTCAGCAGCCGCAACGCCGGCCAGAGGCTCATCGTGTCCCCGGCGGACGTCTCTGGCCTCGCCGGACTCTGATTTCATCTCCGGACAGATCCTCAACGTCGACGGTGGCTTGACCACGCACTGAACGGAACCGATCACCGGGCCCATCAGATGCCGGCCGTGCCGGCTGTGCCCCAACGAAGACAAGCAACGTGAGTCAAGCTCAAATTGTGCTTCTTTGCTGTGGCGAGTCTTATTCGGCACTACAGCGGTCGCGGGAAGCAACCGGATACGTCACTCCGGGCACCCGAGTGCGGGTCTCCGTCGCTTCAAGCGGGCCGGAGCGAATCTGCGTGACTCAGGGCAAAGTCCTCCACCGATCCGGGACGGTGACCCGTCACCTCCTCTACGTCCTGGGTCGTGATTCCCAACGCAGTCGTCCCTTGGCGCAACGTCGAGAAGTACGCGATCGTCCCGGTCACTGCCGCATCCGGGTAGCCCGCAGCCAGCATGTCGTCCCGGTAGCGATCGGCCGAGGGGACTTGCAGGGGGATAGGAGTGCCCACTCCGGCCGATAGTCGCTCGGCGACCTCGCCATAGGTGAGCAGGTCCGGTCCCGAGGGGGTGTAGATCCTCCCGGCGTGGCCGTCTTCGCTGAGCACCGTGGCCTCGACATCGGCGACGTCTTGCACGTCGACCATGTTTATCCGCACCTCGGGGGACGCCAACGGGATTACCAAGGCTGAGGCCCTGGCGATACTTGGTGTCCAGGAGAGCAGATTTTGCATGAACTGGGTGGGCCGAACGATCACATACGAGATCCCGGTGCTGATGAGATGCCTCTCCGAGCGTCCGTGAGCGTTGACGAGGCCACTGGCTGAGGCGTCTGCTCCCACCGCTGAGTGTTTCACGATTGTTCGTATTCCGGCCGCTACCGCTGCGTCGATGAAGCCGATCTCTATGGCGGCCTGGTCATCGACAGAAGGGGTTAGCAGAAACGCCGTATGTACGCCGCTGAACGCGCCTTCCAGGGTCTGCGGCCGCCGCAGGTCGGCCTGAAAGAGTTCGACGTCGAGTCCAGCGAGCGGCGATGGCGCGCTGCGGTCACGAACGATCGCCCGGACGGCTTGCCGGCGCTCCCGCAGCCTGTGCACCACCGCCGTGCCGACGGTCCCTGTAGCTCCAGTAACGAGAATCAACACTGCAACCTTTCTTCGCCCACCAAGGAGATCTGATTGGGTCCCGAGTCTGATGCTTTCCGAACCGGCGCTCGGCGGAGATCAGGACTTGCCCGTCGGAACGAGCGCGATCGAGGACCGCTTCGCCGGGCGCTGCCCGCATGCCGAGGTCGCGGACGTGCACGGCGTCATGCCCGGCCGCCTTCAGCGCATCGGCCAGAAGAGGGGGAGAGGTTGTTGTCGATGAGGAACTTCACGCCGCGTACCGCAGCGGCAGCTCTCGCTCGCGTATGGACCAGTAGCCGTGGACTATCCGGTTCCGTAGCCGGATCGGCTGCTGCCAGGGCATGTCCGGGAATTTGTCTTTGACCTCAGCGGAGACCTGTCCGGCGGCCTCGCCGATCACCGTGAAGTTCCATAGCAGGGCGTCGCGGCGCTGGCGGTCGGCTTCCAGCTGGCCGACGGTGATGTCGGCAGTCAGCTGCTGGGCCTGCTCAGCTGCATCGATCATCTCGGTGAGCAGGAGGACGTCACGCTGCATAGACTGGCCGAGCCTCGGCGAGCACAGACGGTCTCAGCATCGGATGCAGGGCGCGCAGGGACACCAGATCTACCCGATGGCCGAACAATCCGGCGAGTTCGTCAGCGAGTTCCTCGATCTCCCAGCCCAGCCGCCGTCCAGGGCGCAATGTGTACAGAACATCGATGTCGCTGTCAGGCCCTGCGGTCCCGCGCGCCCGCGAGCCGAAGATCTGAAGCTGGGCGATCCCGTACCGGTCGCAGATGTCGGCCAGACGTCGCTCGTCAACATCGACGCCGGGGATAATCACCATGGTTTCAGGTTAGCGCCAGAAGGTTCACCGATGCTGGACCTCAGTCATGTGCCGCGTGAACCCGATGAGCTCGTCGGCATAGCCGAGGATGCACGGAGGTTCTGATCGAAAGTCCTACGTCACCACGGCTGCCGCAGCAGGAGCAGTTCGTCCCGTGCCAGCGCAGCGCCCGCGCGTACGCCAGCCACGGTTACCGTGAGGTATTCGGCAGTTATCTCCTCCGCCGTCATACCGGCGGCTAGGCCGTTTCCCCACACTAACATTTGTAATTAGCGGGGCTAACGAAATCCGGGGAGCCATACGGGGAGCCAACGCAGGCAGGCTTCCTGCGACACAGGGCGACGTCCAGCGACAATCCGTCCAGCACTCCAATCCGGGATCGCCTCGGTGGCCGGTACTGTCGTAGCCGTTCCCGCGCGTGCGGCCGTGAGTTCCTCGTAGTAGCCCGGCTGGCTGGCGGCGATCGCGGTCAGGCTCCACACATGGAGAAGGCGCCGCAGCTGCTGGTATCCGGCTGGGTCATGCGCGCCGTCCACCGCCCGGTGGTACTGGCGGAGAAACTCCTTGCGTTCTCGTTCAGGGAGGTCTTTGAGGATCACCAGCGGATCGGCGGGGTCTTCCGTCGGCTGTGCGGTCACGCGACTCAGCTTACGCCCGCCTATCGTCCCCACCCTGTCCGCCGCACCGGCCAGGGCGTTGGCGGTGCAGTACTGATTCAGGCCGTCCAACCGACCGATCAGGTCCACCACTGCCGCGCCTCGATTCTGCTCAAGTTCTGCTGCCTGACGGAATGAGTTTGATTAGCGAGGCTAACCAGTTTGGGGGAGCCAAAGGGGGAGCCAACGGAGGCAGGCATCAGGCGACGCACCAGTTTTTGCAGTTAGATGGCCTTTTTGAAACGCTAATCGGATTCCCGGTAACCACAGCCGGGAACCACCGGTGAATGCTCCCATACCGGGGAGGTGCCCAGGGGCCATGGCAGCATCATCTTCGGTCACGAGTGCGTGCCCTGCATTGACAGCAGGTACCACTGGCGTTGCCGGGGCCGCTGGCGCGGCGTCCTCTGCAAGGGCTTCGGACCTGACGGCAAGCGCAGGCGGGACAAGGTCAGCGGCCGACCAAGTAGGACGTCATCGAGGCGCTGAGGAAGAAGAGCGAGGAAATTATTACCTTGGAAGAACAGTCGGGGCTGCTGCGGCAGATGTCGGGGCTGCTGCGGCAGATGCTAGCCTCGCGGCGGCTATTGATGATTCTGGATAATGCCGCTGCCGAGGAGAAGGTACGTCCGCCGCGTCTCCCAGAGCATGCCACGGCAAGTTCCAAGGGCCGGATGGCCATCCCGCTGCCGTAATGGATGCGGACCAGTGACCTCTACTGTGCAGGGAAATCCAGGACGGTTCCCTACCGATCACGTGTGTGTGGGTCTAGCCTCAGGTCATGGCGCAGATCGTGGTGGTGGGGGCTGGTGTAGTAGCGCTGGGGACCGCAATGCTCCTGGCCGGTGACGGTCATCGGGTCATCGTGCTGGAGCGGGACCCGGAGGGGCCGCCGAGTGACCCTGTTGAGGCTTGGGAGCGCCGGCAGCGTCCGGGGTTGAATCAGTTCCGGATGGCGCATGCTTCCTGGGGGGGTTCCGTGCGGTTGTCGACGCCGAGCTGCCTGGGGTCTCCAAGTCCTTGCAGGATGCTGGCGGATTGCGGCTGAACTTTATCCGCGACGTGCTGCCTGCGGAGATGAGCGGCGGCTGGCAAGACGGCGACGAACGCTACGAGTGGCTGACTGGCAGGCGCGTCCTGGTGGAAGCTGTGCTTGCCGCGGCGGCCGAGACCGCCCCGGGTGTGGAGGTCCGCCGCGGCGTGGCCGTCGCGGGTCTCACTAGTGGCGCTTCGGCGCACACTGGTGTCCCGCACGTGACCGGAGTCCGGACGAAGGCCGGCGAGTCAATCCCGGCTGACCTAGTGCTGGACATGAGCGGGCGGCGGTCAACCTTGCCGGGCTGGCTCCAGGACATCGGCGCCCGCCGTCCTACCGAGGAGCTGGAAGACAGCGGGTTTCTGTACTTCGGCCGGCACTTCCGGTCGGCAGACGGGTCGGTGCCGCCGATGTTCGGGCCGGCCCAGATTCCCTGGGGCACCATTACCTCGCTCACCTTGCCCGCGGACAACGGGACCTGGTCCGTGGTACTGGTGACCGGCTCCAAGGACACGGTGCTGCGGTCGCTGCGCGAGGCAGACCGCTGGGAAGCGGTGGTACGCGGCCTTCCGCTGGTCGCTCACTGGCTGGACGGGACTCCGATCGATGACGGCGTTCAAGTGATGGCCAGGCTGGAGGACCGCTACCGCGGCTTAGTGGTCGACGGGAATCCGGTCGCCACAGGCGTAGTAGCCGTAGCCGATTCCTGGGCGTGCACTAATCCCAGCAACGGTCGCGGCGCGTCTATCGGCATGCTGCATGCCCTGACGCTCCGGGATCAGTTGCGCGTGGTTGGCCTTGATGATCCGGCGGCATTCGCCGAGGCGTTCCATGCCGCTACCACCGAAACCGTTGAGCCGTGGTACCGCGCGACCCTCACCAGCGACCGGCACCGGCTCGGTGAGATCGAGGCCGGTATCCGCGGCGTGGCCTACGACTCACAGGACGCTGCGTACCAGCTGGAGAAGGCCCTCGACACCGCGTTCCAGCAGGACCCGGAGTGCGCACGGGCGAGTCTCGACATCGGGTTCGTGCTGCGTACGCCTGAGGAGATCTTCGCCAGGCCCGGGCTGCGTGACAAGACCCTCCAGCTAGAATCCCACTGGCGCGAAGCGCAGCCGTTCGGCCCCACCCGCGAGCAGCTCCTCGCGCTGGTTTCTGCGCCGTAAAGGAGGCCAGATGGGACGGGTAGACGTCAATGGGGTCGGGATCGAGTATG
>Ga0302228_10003505_pt1 | contig 10177 bp, 8 predicted proteins | sample II_Palsa_N1_2_FD_193519 | JGI IMG/M metagenome (GOLD analysis project Ga0302228, IMG submission 193519) | Peat permafrost microbial communities from Stordalen Mire near Abisko, Sweden - II_Palsa_N1_2 | ecosystem: Environmental > Terrestrial > Soil > Palsa > Peat permafrost | place: Sweden...
CGACCGGTGTTGCAGATCCGTCAATATGGAAAGCATCTCTCATCAAAGGACTTAGCTCCCACGAAAGTTGTATTTACCGAAACTATATTATCTACAGAGTAACTATGCGATTGGACTTTTAACTCAGTTCTGTGCTTAATCTACCTGTACAAAAATGGCCATAAATTGCTTTAAATCTTTGACTTGAGATTGCATCCCCGGTATCCTCACATGAGTACCTTATGATGCAAACCAACACAGTATGCAACGCACGCAATCGTCCTCGCCCGTTTACCGCAGCCGCACTCATGCTGCTGGTTACCGTGGCCGGCGTCACGGCGCATGGCACTGAGAGTTCGAATGCCAATGGTGATCCTCATGCGCCTAAAGCGCACAAGTGGTCGCAGGTAGGCAAGGCATCGTGGTATGGCCGTCGCTTTCAGGGCCATCGCACCGCAAGCGGCGAGGCCTTCGACCTCAACATGCTCACCTGCGCTCACCGCACACTACCCATTGGAACGCTGCTGCGGGTGACCAACCTCACCAACCGCCGCTCCATCATGGTGCGCGTCAACGATCGCGGACCGGTGCCAACCGGCGTGATTGTAGATCTATCCTTTGCAGCGGCTCGCTCGCTGGGGTTTAATAGGAAGGGCAGCACGCATGTGCGCCTGGACAGGGTCGATGGAGCAGAAGCAGCTCAAGTCAACTGGCCAGAATTGTTCCGGCCCGAAGGCTTGGCCGCATCTCGTTAACTTTTCGCAAGCGACTTCGCTGGCCTCCCTACCGGAGAAGATTCGATGACTGAGCAGTTCTCCGCCCGCAGCTCGCCCCATATTTCTGCCTTTGAGCAGGCACAGGAGCGCTTGATTGTCGCTCTTGATGTACCCACCGCAGATGCCGCTCTGACACTCGCCGGTAAGCTCGAAGACCAATGCCAATGGTTCAAGGTTGGCCTCGAGCTCTACATCGCCGCCGGCCCTTCCATCGTCGAGAAGCTGGTGAGCCGGGGACACTCGATCTTTCTCGACCTGAAACTGCACGACATTCCCAATACGGTTGCTTCAGCGGTGCGATCGGCATCGTCGTTGGGCGCATCGATGCTGACAATTCACGCGGCAGGTGGTCCGGCAATGCTTGCGGCGGCTCGCGATGCAGCGGCGAACATGGCTGCGCCTGCGCAGCTGCTAGCCGTGACCGTGCTCACGAGCATGGATCGAGCTCAACTCAATGCCATCGGAGTACCGAATGCTCCAAACGAGCAGGTTGCGCGGCTGGCAAAGCTTGGCCTTGACGCGGGCATCAACGGCTTTGTCTGCTCTCCGCAGGAGGTTGCATCTCTGCGCGCGCTCGCTGGCGCTGACGCAGTGCTTGTAACTCCAGGAATTCGGCCCACGGGAGCGGACATAGGCGACCAGCGACGCATCGCGACTCCAACTCTTGCTCTCGAACAAGGCGCAAGCTATCTGGTCGTGGGGCGGCCGATTACTCAGGCTGCCGATCCGGCCCTCGCCGCGGAAGCCATCCTGATGGAGATAGCGGAAGCTCTGGCAATCGCTCCGACGGAGTAAGTCGACTTAGTCCTGACTTACATCGCCCCCTTGCCCCACAGGACAGCCGGGACAGTGCCGATCAGTATCTTGAAGTCTAGCAATAGAGACCATTTGTCGATATATTCGAGATCCTGGCGGATCCAGTTGGCGAAGTCGGTGTTATTGCGTCCGCTCATCTGCCAGATGCACGTAATTCCCGGTAAAACGCTGAAGCGCCGCAACTGCGCTGAGTCTTCAATCTTCAGCACGTCGCGCACGGCAAGCGGCCTTGGACCTACCAGCGACATATCTCCGGTAAGTACATTCCATAGCTGAGGCAATTCATCGACGGATGTCTTGCGCAGGAAGGCACCCACTTTTGTAACTCGCGGGTCCTGGCGAATCTTGAAGACCGGACCGCCGAGCTCATTCTGATGCTCGAGCTGTGCCTGCAATACTTCCGCATTCACAACCATCGTGCGAAGCTTGAACATGCGAAAGCGCCGGCGATGGAGCCCGTATCGATCCTGCGAGAAGAAGATGGGGCCCTTGCTGGTGATCTTGATTGCAATACCGGCAGCGATCAGAACAGGCAGCGACAGCAGCAGCAGCGCGCTTGCGCCAACGATATCGACCGCGCGCTTTACGTATCGTGTGGAATCGTCGCGCACCATGCGCAGGATTGAGTAGTTCTTTCCGGGCTTGCGATCGAGTTGAGCGATATTGGTGTGGAACAGATGCGAGGAGTGGCGCACCTCGACGCCAAACTGTTCGCATACGGCAATGACCTGCTGGATCGGCTCGTACATCGACTTGACCGGCAGCGAGCAATACACAACCGACACTGGATTTTCTTTGAGCAGAGTATCCAGCAGATCCAGCCCGCCAAGGTGACGGTGGCGCATCTCCGCTGTGCCGACGAAGTCATCGTCGAGGACGCCGACAACGTTGTAGACCGGGGAATCGACCATCTCGTTGTAGGCCGCCTGGCCGCCGCGTCCGGAGCCGACGATGAGCACTTCGCGTTTGGGAATGATCGTGTCGATAGAGACCCAGCCGATGAAGCATGCAACGGCAAGGATGATCAGACTGAGCAGCGAGGTTGCAAGAAAGAAGCCGGCGTCGACCTGCAGCGCCTGGTCCCAATTCAATTTGGCCAGCAGGCAGGGATAGATCACGATCGCGCAGAGAAAGGCAGCTAGAAAGCTTGCGGCCATCTCCTTGTGCAACATCTCTTCTGAACGCAAGTGGCCGCGGCCCGTCGCGAGACGCGACACCAGAGTGACGCCGCTCAACATACCGATCTCGAGCAGGCTTACCCTTGGGATATACCACCAGGCAGAACCCTGAAACATGAGTCCTGGATGCTTGACGAACCAGTATGCGCTCAGCACAAGAGCCGGCGCCAGATCGCGCGCCAGCCGGTAAATCGTCGTGTGCAGGGTTCCGATCTCCTGCAGGTGCCGTTCAAGCTTGTTCCAATCCAATTTCTGTTTCTCTGCTTTAGCCGCAATCGCTCTCGGAGTCGCGTCGACAGTCCAGTTTCCCATCGCTCAAACCACCTGCCGGGAGTGCCGGCGAATCAGTTGCAGCGTGCGCAACGTTAAATTTTCGTTTGGCCCTTTTGCGAACAGCTAAGTTATTTCGCCCAACCATTCACTGTGAGAATGCTGACTGTTCGCTTACATTCTCTCATCGGCGAAGGATAGAAAACATGAGATAAATCGGCCCATCCCCCAAAAGCCGTAGGCCTCTGCAACCTTTCAGGACCAATACGAAACGATGTATGAAGGCTAAGTCGCGAAGAAAACGTTGCCAGGCTTTCATGGCTTCGTAACAGTACGATTCTGCCCTCACAGAGTTGTATAGAGAGGTGATAAATAGTTCACACACTTGTGACATATCCAGTGGTGATCGCGGGCTCGTGGGCGTTACAGGCAAAGTCGATCAAAATTGCGCAGAACCTGGTCGGCTTACGCCACGATTAGATTCAGTCTGGAATCGCGTGAGCAAAATGGTGCTGCATGTTTCCTGATGTCGAGGCACCATGGATCTTGGTTAATGGAGGAATCAATGGCAGAGACAGCAGTAGGACTTTTTCAGCACGCAAGCACCGCCGACTCCGTGGTGGATGCGTTGCGTGCAAATGGCCTTCCAACCAATGGGATTCGCACCCTTGCTAAGCCCACAGCGATGGCGGTGGACAGCTCAACCAGCACGCCCAGTGTAGATTTTGCTGCTGAGCTTGCGCGCGACCTGCGTTCCATAGGCGCAACAACCTATGAGTGCGAGTCCTATCTGGCTGGCTTGCGAAGCGGTCACGTCCTGGTGTTTGCCACGGGCTCGCGCGCGCAGGTGGATACCGCAATCAGTGTTATGAACGCATATGATCCTATCGAGATAGAAGAACTCGCCGGAGCCGCGGCGTCCTTGCCCAGCGTTCGTGAGGGAGAAGCAGGGGCGCATGAGGGTATTGCCTTGAAATCTGACCAGGAGCGCGCCAAGAGCGAAGGCGCACGCATCTTCTCCTGGTAACGGGTCCTGGCAACGAGTTGTGAAGTGCGTCCTGTTGATGATCCAGGTAGCATCCTATTCCTGCCTGGTTTATCCGATTCGTCGAAGATCCCACGCTTCGCACAACGCCTGACCTACATAAGCCGGAGCGCGTCGACGTCCACCACAAGATTGCGCCTTGGTATCCCAGCCTCGTCGGCATGGACAAGCACACCGCGCAGGGCCGCGTTCAGCGCCTTGCGCGAACTGGCTTTCAAGATCATGTGAAAGCGATAAGTTTCCTTGATGCGCGCAATCGGCGCGGTACAGGGTCCGAGCACGCGCACACCCACCGGCTTGGCGTTTTCGAACCACTTGCCTAGAGCCGCAGACCAGCCTGCAGCTTCTTCCAGTTTCTTCGATTGGATGAGCAGGTTCGCCAGCACGCCAAAGGGTGGATAGTGCATCCAGCGGCGATACTTTAGCTCTCGCTCCACAAACCCCGCGTAATCGTGTGTAGAGGCAGACAGGATCGCGTAGTGATCAGGATGATAGGTCTGGACCACCACGCGGCCAGGAAGCTCGCCACGGCCCGCCCTGCCCGAAACCTGCGTCATCAGTTGGAAGACCCGCTCCGCGGCGCGGAAATCCGGCATCGAGAGCGCGTGATCGCAGCCGACCACGCCGACCAGCGTGACTCCATGAACGTCGTGTCCTTTGGCAATCATCTGCGTTCCGACAAGCAGGTTGATCTCGCCGGAATGAAGGCGCGCCAGCAGCCTCTCCATGTCATGGCGGCCGCGCACCGTGTCGCGGTCCATACGGCCGATGCGCGCCGAAGGAAAGATCTCCTGCAAGCGCTCTTCACCTTGCTGCGAACCGGCGCCGAGATAGTAGAGGTGTTCACTGTCGCACTTGGGGCAGCGCTTGGGCACCGTCCGGCGATATCCGCAGTAGTGGCATTCGAGGCGCTGTCCGGCGCTGGCGATGGCATCGGGCGAGTCAACCGGCTTGTGATGGGTGAGCGAGATCGCGCAGTTATGGCACTCCAGCTTTTCGCCGCATGCGCGGCACATGGCGACGAACGAATAGCCGCGCCGATTGAGCAGGATCATGGCCTGTTCGCCGCGATCGAGGGCCGCCTGTGTTTCAGCGATCAAAGAGCGCGAGAACAACTGCTCCTGTCCGGTCTGCTGGAATTCCTGGCGCATGTCCACGAGTTCCACCGCAGGCAGAGGACGGTTGTTCACACGCTTGGCCATGCTGATGCGCTGATACTTCCCTGCCTCGGAATTCTGCCAGCTCTCGAGCGATGGTGTGGCTGAGCCAAGCACGACGGGAGCATTGGCGAACTTGGCCCGCATCACGGCAACATCACGCGCGTTGTAGCGCGGCGTCTCCTCCTGCTTGTAGCTGTGATCGTGCTCTTCATCGATCAGAATGAGGCCAAGATTGGGCACGGGCGCAAAGATCGCCGAGCGCGTGCCTACAACGATGGGCGCTTCCCCGCGCCGGATGCGATGCCATTGTTCCGAGCGCTCGGCCGGCGTGAGAGCCGAGTGCAGCAGCGCGACGCGATTGCCGAAAGTTGCGTCCAATTGCGCAGCCGCGGCCGGCGTAAGCCCGATCTCGGGAACGAGGAGTATGGCGCCCAGGCCGCGATCCAGGATGCGCTGCATGGCAGCCAGATAGACCGCAGTCTTGCCTGACCCAGTTACGCCGTGCAGCAGAAAGGGCTGAAAGCCGGTTGCTGTCGCGATCGAGGCCAGCGCTTCCATCTGCGGCTCGTTCAAAGCATGATTGGGATTCACGTGACCTAGACCGCTCAGGTTGAAGGTCGCCGGCCGTTCGTCGATGCGCACCAGGCCTCGGCGAACCAGCGTTTGCAGTGAGCTCGGCGACGAGCCGCTGCGTTGCAATTCAACGAGTGGCAACTCTCCTCCGCAAGCTGCTAGCTCAGCTAGGATGGCCTGTTGCTTCGCAGTCAGAGCAGGGAGCCGCGCCTCGGGAACAAGCACAGCAAATCGTTCGAGACGGCGTGCATCGCGCTCTGTAGTGGTAGTCTCCCGTACGATCCACTTCTTGCGCACCATCGCGGCCAGCAGGGGCAGACTGGCCGCGGTTGCGGTGCGCAGCGTGCTCAGCTTCACGGGCTCGCCATCGGCAAGGCGAACGAGGACCTTGTGCTCGGCATCCTGCCATTCTCCTGAGAGACTTGCTTGGCCAGCCTTGTTTCGGCCGCGCTTGGTGGTTTCCTCATGTCCATCAAAGCTGCCTGCGAGCGCGTCCCGCCCTGCATCGGTGATGCGGTAATACACCGTACGGCGAACCTCGGCGGTGAGCGGCAACATGCCGCGCAGGACTTCGCCAACCGGGGCGAGATAATACTGCGCCATCCATGCCGCGAGTTCCAGAAGGTGATCGGAAAGCAGCGGCTCTTCATCCAGCACCGTCTCGATGGGCTTGGCTTCGAACTCGGTCGGCGCATTGCGGTGCAGTTCCATGACCACGCCGACCAGCTTCTCATTCCGGAAGGGCACAATGACACGCGCCCCGCGCTGCAATTCCACTCCGAGACCCACCGCGTAGGTAAAGGTTCGATCGAGAGGGATCGGCAGCGCGACTTCGCAGTAGGTGGGCATAACGGCCAATCCTCAGTGTAGGGGATGCAGCGTCGAATTTTTCCTGAGGGTATTTCGGGAGATTTCGCGCAGATATGGACAAGCGCCGTGGGGAGCATTCCGGTGGGGCGATGAAAAGGATCATGGCCCTGCCGGAGTGAAGATAGATCGTTGCTGAACCGCGCCGTCTGGAGCTTCAGAAACTTTAGGAGCCTTGCCCTATGAAATCATCCGCTGTGTCCCTCGTGTTTTTGGTAGTGCTTTTGATCGCCTTCGCAATACCCGCCAACGCGCAAACCCGTGCAGCCTCAGAGACCTCAGCCGGCCCTGTTGCGGTCTCCACCTATTCGACTTTCTCCGACCCGCTCGAGCAGGCGTTCACCATTCAAGTGCCGTCAGGGTGGAAGACCGTTGGTGGACTAGCGCGGCGCGCGGCGCTGCAGATCAACCCATTTGTGCGCTCGCTGTCTCCGGACAAGAGGACATACCTCATCATTGGCGAACCGACATTGCCCAGCTATGTTCCGCCCAATCAAATGCGCAACACCCTCGGCTACCGCGAAGGCAAGATGTTCAACTCTGGACTGGGCGGCCTGTCGATGGTCTTGCACTACATGAACGGCACGGAGTTCGCTCGTGTCTACGGGCAGACTGCGATGCAGGGACTGTGCACCAATCTGCGCTTCTCCGGATCGCGCGAACGATCGGATATGGCCAGCAATGCGGACAGGCTCGTGCCGACCGTGATTCCTTCGATCTCTACAGGTGGCGAGGCGCGCTTCACCTGCATGCACGGCCATGAAGAGATGGAAGCACGCATGGAAGTCGTGACCCGCACCACGCGCGACAATGTGATGTGGAATGTGATCTTCCTCAAGGGCTTTATCGCGCCCAAATCTCAGGCCGACAAGGCAGAGGAGATTCTGACCCATGTTGGCGCGAGCTTCACCTTCAACGCGGCGTGGTCGCAGCGGCAGAGCCAGATCGACCAGGCAGCCGCGGACCAGATCAATCGCAACATGCAGCAGTATTTTCGCCAGGAACGTGCGGTCATCAACAATCTCAACGCAGCGGACGAGAATTTCTCTTCGATGGACGACATCATCTCCGGCTACAGCACCTATCACGACGCGGCTACTGGCAACGACTACAAGCTGAGCAACACCAACCCCTACAAGTGGGCGGACAACAGTACGGGACGCATCGTTTCGACGCCGACCAACATTCCGCCAACCTGGGGGAACTACAGCCCGATGCCGCGAATTTCCTAGCTGAATCGACGGGTGTTCCTTCATGAACTCCAGCGCAAGGTCCAGCCGTATACAATCTGTTGCTGATGAAAAAACGCGTATCCAAACCCGCTCCCAAAGCAAAGACCTCACCCATCACCCTATCGGTAGACATTGGCGGCACCGGCATCAAGATGATGGTGCTGGATGTCAACGGTAAGCCGCTGTCGGATCGCTTTCGCGCACTCACTCCGGAAGACCCAACGCCCGACCGGGTCTTAGCCGTTCTGGACGATTTGCGTTCGCAAATTGGAGCCTTTGACCGCGTTTCCGTCGGATTTCCCGGTGTAGTGAAAGACGGTGTGACCTTGGCCGCACACAACCTCTCTCCCAAATGGGCCGGATTCCCTCTCCAGGAAACACTGCAGGAGCACTGGAAGAAGATCGTGCGGGTCGCCAACGACGCCTCGGTGCAGGGCTACGGAGCCATCTACGGCAAAGGCGTCGAGCTTTGCCTCACACTGGGCACCGGACTGGGCTCTTCGCTCTTTACCGCAGGTCACCTGTCTCCGGGGCTTGAGCTAGCCCATCACCCATGGCGCAAGGGCAAGACCTACGAAGATTTCCTAGGCCTGCGCGGCCTGGAGAAGCACGGCAAGAAGAAGTGGAACGAACTGGTCCAGAGAGCCATCGATCAGACCAATCAGCTCTTCAACTGGGACTACCTGCACCTGGGCGGCGGCAACGCCAAGCACATCAACTTTGAACTGGCAAAGAACGTCCGCATCGTTCCCAATCAAGAGGGCCTCCTGGGCGGCGTGGCGTTGTGGCGCAATGATCCGAAATGCTAACGCAATCTGTGTAGCAGGTCCCGCAAAAAGAGTATGCTGGGGCGTTCCCCGAGTTGAGCTCCGATAGCCGGCTTGGGCGGGAATATGAGGGCTCTGTCTACGAGTGCTGCAACGATAAACCGTATCGCCGCACTCCTTCTGCTGGCGGAAATGGCCCAACCCGCTCTGGCGGCCAAACGCATCACGGTCAAACAGCTCGATCAAGCGCTTGCTAACGCCAACGAAAAACCCGACCAAGTGGTGGCGCGATGGCTTGCCGGCCTCGAATTGATCGAGCGGATGAGCACTCAGGATCTCCTGTACTGGAAAGAGGCTATGCCCGGCATCGCGTCATCGCGGGCGCTGACCGCCTTGGCTGATTCTTCGGCGTTCCTTAACCCTCCTGTCGAAAAGATGCCAAAGACCGTTCCACCCGACCACGATGCCCAACAAAAGCTGCTGGCGCTGGCTTCAGCCTACGTCGACGACACGCTCTCAAAGTTGCCGAATTTCTTCGCGACGCAAGGCATTACGACTTTTGAAGACACTCCGTCAGATCGCGAAGGCCAGCAAGTAATCGCATACCAACCTCTTCACTACGCCGATTTCAAGACCGCGAACGTTCTTTATCGCGGCGGCAAGGAAGTGATGGAAACCCGCTCCGGAGAGTTAACTGAAAAGGATGAGACAATCTCGCCAACCTCCGGCCTGTTATCTTCCGGCGAATTTGGCCCTGTCCTCAAGACTGTGCTCGCAGATGCTCAAAAGGGCAAGTTGGCATGGAGTCACTGGGAAAGCGGAATCGACGCGCCAATCGCGGTTTTTCGTTATTCCGTGCCGCGCAAGAATTCGCAATACAAGGTAAAAGTCCTGCTGCCGGGACACAGCTACCCCGCTCAATCGCGGCCGGCCTATCATGGCGAAATCGCTGTCGATTCATTGAGCGGCACCATCCTTCGCATCACGCTGCTCGCCGACCTGATCGATGACGATCCTATGAGCAAAGCCGATCTGATGGTGGAATACGGCCCGGTGGAGATCGGAAAGAGGTCCTATATCTGTCCGATTCGTTCGACTGCCATCGTGATCGCTTACCGCGAAAGCCGGACTGTCGGAGTGGACTCCAGGCGTTTCGATGAAGGCCGGAAAGGCCCCCAACAGACGCTTCTCAACGACGTCACATTTGGACATTACCAGGTGCTTCGTTCCGAAGCGCGAGTCCTCACCGGGGCCGACACGGACGATGATGGAAAGCAGCCTTAAGGCTCTCAACCACTCTCCCTTGCGCTGTAACAGGAAAATCATCTTCATGGAGGTCGCAGGCCGGGGTGCGTCTGCTATCTTCGCTCACAACACAACCCCTTGGCCCCGCGGGCCGGGAGTGAGGTGATCTATGCCATGCAATCCAGACGAGTTACGACACGTTCCCCTATTCGAGCTTCTAGACGATGACGAGGCACAAATTCTGGCAGCGCGTGTTGAGGTGCGGCGAT
>Ga0302228_10003510_pt1 | contig 10168 bp, 8 predicted proteins | sample II_Palsa_N1_2_FD_193519 | JGI IMG/M metagenome (GOLD analysis project Ga0302228, IMG submission 193519) | Peat permafrost microbial communities from Stordalen Mire near Abisko, Sweden - II_Palsa_N1_2 | ecosystem: Environmental > Terrestrial > Soil > Palsa > Peat permafrost | place: Sweden...
CCGGCCGGATATTTGAACTGGACGTATTCGACAATCATAGGTCAGCCTCCCTGTCGCTTCTTTTATTGTAGCATTATCTGTGCGTTCGGGGGCCTTGCATCGCAGCGGGCCGATCCGTTAAAACAGGGCGGTCCAATATGGATTAACGCGGAATTCACCGCATTCCGCGATCTTGACCGAGATTTTGGACCGAGGGCTGATGATGGCGATGAGCCACCAGATTGGCGCAACAAACCGGACGGCCGATGCGGCTGGGCCGGGCGCTATCCTCATTCTTAGCGGGCTTCTGCTCCTTATCGCCCCCTGAGGGCCGGCTGGGCGTTTGCGCCTGGGCACTCAGGGGTCGGCTTAAGCCAGGGAACCCAGAGCGTCCCGGGGCCGGCTATCTCGCCCGGCGGCGCAGACGAAAAGGAAGCAGAAATATCATGACCGCTCAAACCCAGTCCGAAAAGGACCGCGTCGTTATCTTCGACACCACTTTGCGGGATGGCGAACAATGTCCCGGTGCCACCATGACGCATGAGGAGAAGCTCGAAGTCGCCGGGCTTCTCGACGAAATGGGCGTCGACATCATCGAGGCCGGCTTTCCCATCGCCTCGGAAGGCGACTTCGCCGCCGTCAACGAAATTGCCAAGCGCACCAAGAACGCCGTCGTCTGCGGGCTCGCTCGCGCCGCCTTCGGCGACATCGATCGTTGCGCCGAAGCCATTAAGCCGGCGGCGCGGCGGCGGATTCATACCTTCTTGTCCACCTCGCCGGTGCACATGAAGTACAAGCTGCAGAAAGAGCCGCATCAGGTCTACGAGATGGTGATCGCCCAGGTGACGCGGGCGCGCCGCTACACCGACGACGTCGAATGGTCGAGCGAGGACGGCACCCGCACCGAGCACGACTTCCTCTGCCGCTGCGTCGAAGCGGCGATCAAGGCCGGCGCCACCACCATCAACATTCCCGACACTGTCGGCTATTCGGTGCCCGAAGAATATTTCGCGCTGTTCAAGATGGTACGCGAGCGCGTGCCGAATTCCGACCAGGCACGGTTCTCCGTGCATTGCCATGACGATCTTGGCATGGCGGTGGCCAATTCGCTCGCCGGGGTGCGCGCCGGCGCCCGTCAGATCGAATGCACCATCAACGGCATCGGCGAGCGCGCCGGCAACGCCTCACTCGAAGAAGTCGTGATGGCGATGCGGGTGCGCAACGATGTGATGCCATACTGGACCGACATCAATGCCAAAATGCTGACGCGGGCGTCGAAGCTCGTGGCCGCGGTGACTTCGTTCCCGGTGCAGTACAACAAGGCGATTGTCGGACGAAACGCCTTCGCCCACGAGAGCGGCATTCACCAGGACGGCATGCTCAAGCACACCCAGACCTACGAGATCATGATGCCGGAGGATGTCGGGGTGAAGCAGACCTCGCTGGTCATGGGCAAGCATTCGGGGCGGCACGCCTTTGTGCATAAGCTCGAAGAGCTCGGCTATCGTCTCGCCGGCAACCAGCTCGAAGATGCCTTCGTGCGCTTCAAGGCGCTCGCCGACCGGAAGAAGCACGTCTACGACGAGGATCTCGAAGCCTTGGTCGACGAGGAAATCGCGACCGCGCAGGATCACATCAAGCTCGTCTCGCTCTCGGTCATGGCCGGGACGCGCGGCCCGCAGCGCGCCACCATGAAGCTCGATATCGACGGCCGCTCGATGATCGAGGAGCGCGACGGCAACGGTCCGGTCGATGCCACCTTCAACTGCATCAAGGCGATGGTGCCGCACGAGGCCAAGCTCGAGTTGTATCAGGTGCACGCCGTGACCGAGGGCACCGACGCGCAAGCCGAAGTCTCGGTGCGCTTGTCGGAGAACGGCCGCAGCGTCACTGCCAAGGGCGCTGACCCCGACACGCTTGTCGCTTCGGCCAAGGCTTATCTCGCCGCGCTTAACAAGCTCGTCGCAAGGCGGCTGCGCGGCGAACGCGAAGAACGTCGCATCCACTCGACGGATGTGGGATAGGGTCATCACCGGGCCGGCGCGAACGCGCCGCGACCGGGTGATCCATTTTTAGCGCCCGAAACGGGATTGCCGGGCCACTTGGCCCGAAGACGGCGCTTCGCGCCTGTCGTCCGGCAATGACGCTCAATGTTTGATCGGGCAGCCGCCGTCCGCGAGTGAGCGGAAGGCCTGGTCGGGGGGGATGGCGCCGAGGATTTTGTAATAATCCCACGGCTCTTTCGATTCCTCCGGCGTTTTGACCTGAGCGAAATACATGTCGTGGAGGAGACGGCCGTCCTCGCGCAGGCGGCCGTTCTTGGCGAAGAAGTCATCGACCGGCATGTCGCGCATCTTCGCCATCACGGCCTTAGCCTCATCGGTACCAGCGGCGGCAACCGCCCTGAGATAATGGCGGACAGCGGAATAGACGGCCACTTGCGCTTGCGTCGGCATGGCGCGGTGTCGGGCAAAGAAGCGCTTCGACCAGGCGCGCGTCTCCGCGTCGCGGTCCCAGTAGAAGCCGGTGACGAATTTCAGGCCCTGGGCGTTTTTCAGCCCGATGCTGTGGATGTCGGTAATGAAGACCAGCAGTGAAACGATGCTCTGGCCGCTGCGCGGTAGCCCGAACTCGTTGGCTTGTTTGGTGGCGTTGATCATGTCGCCGCCGCCATTGGCGAGTGCCACGACCTTGGCGCCCGAAGCCTGCGCCTGCAGGAGATATGAACTGAAGTCAGCAGTGTTGAGCGGGTGGCGAATGCTGCCGAGCACTTTGCCGCCGGCGGCGCGCACCGCGCTTGTAGCGTCTGCTTCCAGCGAGTGGCCGAACGCATAGTCGACGGTGAGAAAAAACCAGCTGTCGCGGCCTTCGGCCACGACCGAGCGGGCAAGACTAGTGGTCAGCGCGTAGCTGTCATAGATCCACGACGCTTCGGTCGGCGTGCAGGACTTGCCGGTGAAGGCCGTGGAGCCGACGGCGCCGGCGATGGCAATACGGTTATGCTCGGCGGCAAGCTGTTCGACCGCAAGCGCCACCGCGGAATTGTCGAAGCCGATGGCGAGGTCTACTTTTTCCGCATCGAACCACTGCCGCGCAATCGCGGCCCCGATGTCGGCTTTGTTCTGGTGATCGGCGAAAACGACATCGACTGGCTTGCCGAGAACTGAACCGCCCGCGTCCTCGACGGCCATTTTCGCGGCGACCACCGAGCCCGGGCCGCCCAAATCCGCATATAGCCCTGACTGATCGTTCAGTACGCCGATTCTGACAATGCCGTCGGAGACCTGGGCTCTGGCACAATCGGCGCGGCTGCCGACAGCGGCGCAGGCCAGCATGAGCGCGATGGCAAATCGCACATTATCCCCCGGACCGGTTGCCCGAGGTTAAGCGCCGCCTTCATGGGCGACAAGATGGGTGAGGGAACAGTGCGCCGAGAACGGGCGGCCTATTGCTCGCGATTGACGAACAGCGCGTTGCCGAGGCCGGTGCCGATGGTGAAGGTGGCCCAGCTTTCCACATCGTCCATGAACGGGACTTCGCTCAAGCCCTGCACGACCGCGTCGTTGTGCATCACGATTGCTGTCTCGTGGTCGCCGATGCGGGGGATCGCCTCAAACAGCACTTTCGGCAAATTGAAGCGGCTGCTTTCCCAATTGCCCGGCAGGTTCTGAGCGCCAGCTTCGATCGAGCCATCGGCATCGATCTTGCCCGGACAGCCGATGCCGATGAACGGCGCGAGACGTAACTCTTCTTTTTTTGCGCGATTGATCAGCCGTTGCAGCATGCTAATCAAGCCGTCGACCGCTTCCTCGCGGTTGAGCTTTTCGTCGCCATGACGCCACAGCTCGAACTTCCACACCTTCGCCTTCGACAGATCAGCGGCGTTACGCAGGTTAAGTTGCACCACGCCGGCGCGGATATTGGTGCCGCCGATATCGACGGCAAGGATGGCGTCATGCGCCTCAAACATCCATGCCGGCGCGAGCTGTGCGGCGCCAAGAAGTCCCGCCTCGTCGGGGTCGTTACGAATGATACAAATCTCGGTATCGATTTTGTCAGCCTTCAACAGCACCGACGCTCGGCCGATCGCAAGCTCGCCGACACGGCTGCCGGTGAAGCCGCCGCCGATCACCAGGCGCGACGCGTCTTTCCAGCCTTTGAGTTTGAGAAAGCGCCGCAACACCACGGCGAGTTCTTGCGCGAAAGACTCGATGGCGCTTTGAATAATACCCGCGGTCTCGGGATCGCCGCTGGCGAGCAATTGGTCGAGCTTTTTCTTCGCGATTTTGCTCGACGGCTCGTCGCCGAATGGGTCATGATCGAGGTCGCGCAACGGCTTTCGCCAATTTTCGATAAACTTGCGAACGCGCCCTTGCTGGCGCGATCGCCAATGAAGCCCTAATCATCCTTTAGTTCGACGTTGTAGTCCGCGACTTCCACTGCCGGAAGACGCGCAGCGCCATGCGCAAGCGCCGGTGCTGGCACATTCGCGGAGGATTGTTTGCCCATCGCGGCAATAACCCGCGACGCGGCAAAAAGTTCAAGCGGTTTGGTGCGCCGGCGGCCCCTGCGAAATGGTCACCGAGTGACCGAGCAGCCGAATGATTTCATCGGCGACCTGCGCGGGAGGCGGACCAACATCGACGGTCAGCGGATCTTCGCTCGGGTCAGGTTCTTCGAGCGTGTCGATTTGGCTTCGCAGCAACTCCGGCGGCATGAAATGGCCGTGGCGCCCCGTCAAATGCTCGGCGATCAAATCTCGACCGCCGCGCAAATAAACCAATCGTACTTCAGGCCGGTCACCGATGACGATCTCACGATAGGTTCGTTTGAGCGCGGAGCACGTGATAATGCCCGGTTGCTTTTTGGCGCGCTGCTGATCGATCCAAGCGGCGACGTGTTCGAGCCACGGAAGCCGGTCGGCATCGGTCAATGGGATGCCGGCGTGCATCTTGGCGACGTTTGATTCCGGATGCAGTGAATCGCCTTCCTCAAACGGCCAGCCAAGCCGAGCGGAAAGTTCTTCGGCGATGGTCGATTTGCCGGAGCCCGATACGCCCATCATCACTAAGATCGGCGGATTTCCGCGATGGCGGCTGGCGCTGTCGAGACGACGTACGCCGGCCGCGTCGGCGACGAAAACCGGATCGGCCCGGCCGACGAAAAGCCCGCTTTCCACCACGCCGACGATGCGCTTGATCCGCTCCTCGAGCCGCGCCGGATCGTCGATGCGGCCAAAATCGCAATCGAGAATGCAGTTGCTGCCGTCGGTGACGAAAGGCACGCCTGACGAAAGGCGCGTACGGGCGCCGGCGCCGAGCACTTCGAGCGACTCGCGCGTCGCCTCGAGGCCGAAGGCGACCACTTCCACCGGCAGCGGCATTCGCGCTCCGAGCCGTTCGACCATCTTGCTGCCGTCGACAACAATGGCGAGACGGTGGCTTGCAGCCGCGACGATTTTCTCGCGCAACAAGGCCCCGCCACCACCCTTGATCAAATTGAGCGTGCCGTGCTCGACCTCATCGGCCCCATCGATGGTGAGGTCGATTTGCCGATGCTCGCTGAACGAGGTCAGCGCAATTCCGGCCGCCTTTGCCTGAATTGCCGTGCGCTCTGAGGTGGGAATGCCGACAAAACGTAGTCCTTCGCGTTGACGCTGCGCCAGCGCCTCGACCGCGAATGCCGCGGTCGTGCCGCTGCCGAGCCCGACGACCATTTCATTCTCGACCAATTGCACGGCGGCGTCGGCGGCGGCGCGCTTGAGAGCGTCGACATCGGCGGGCGCCGCGGAAGGAGCTGTTTTCATGAGGCGACCGCCGCTGCGGCCGCCTTGGAGCGGAGCTCGGCTATGGCCTTGGCGTAATCCTGGGCGCCAAAAATTGCCGAACCGGCAACGATCGCGTTAGCGCCGGCGGCTGCGGCCAGCACGGCCGTCGTCGCGTTCTCGCCGCCATCGACTTCGATGACCGGCTGCAGGCCGCGCTCGCCGCACATCGCGCGCAGGAGCCGAATCTTGGGCAGCATTTCGGGAATGAAACGTTGGCCGCCAAAGCCGGGATCGACGGTCATGACCAGAATGACATCGCACAAATGCAGGACATATTCGATGAGCTCCGGCGGCGTCGCCGGATCGAGAACGACGCCGGCTTTTTTGCCCAGCGCGCGAATGTTCGACAGCACCCGATGCAGATGGATCGTCGAGCCGGGCTCGGCCTGCACCAAAAGGTGATCGGCGCCGGCTTCGGCGAAGGCGGCGAGATAGCGTTCCGGTTCGACAATCATCAAATGAACGTTGAGTGGTTTTGCTGTCGCCCGGCGGATCGCCGCCAGCACGGCCGGCCCGATGGTGATATTCGGAACGAAATGTCCATCCATCACGTCGACATGAATCCAATCTGCGCCGGCCTTGTCGATGGCGCGGACCTCGTCATCCAAGCGGGCGAAATCGGCAGAGAGAATTGAGGGCGCGATAATGATTGAGGGCGGCGCGTGGCGCGCATCGACGCGCGCAGCTTCGAGTGTGGACGCCGGTCCTCGCTTCATGGCGTCTGCGCGCCCGCGCGTCGGGATGGGCTTTCCTCGCCGGCGGCCGCTCGATCGGCAAACCAAATCAACTCGCCGACCGGCTGGACGCGCGCCGCAGGCACGTCGCTGTTGCCGCTTCGTATCGCGCTGAAGATTGCCGCCTTTTCTTCGCCCGCGACTAGGAATGCGACTCGTCGGCTGCTGTCGATCGCCGGATAGGTCAGCGTGATGCGAATCTCGGGCCGGCCATGCGAAACCGCCGCCACCCAGCGCTTGCGCTCGTTCAATACGGATTCTTCGGGCAGCAGCGATGCGGTATGGCCGTCGCCGCCAATCCCAAGCAGAGTGATATCGAAGAGGGGCCGCCGCGGATCCAGCGTGGCCGCGCCATAGGCATCCTGCAAAGTCCGCTCATAGCGCAGCGCGGCGTCTTCAGGCGTGCCGTCGGTCGGAATCGGATGAATGTTCTCCGGCGGCACCGGCGCCTTTGAAAGCATGGCTTCGCGGGTCATCCGGTAGTTGCTGTCGGGATGATCGTAGGGGACGAAGCGCTCATCGCCCCAGTACCAGAAGACGCGCGGCCAGGGAAAACGCGCTCTAAATTCGTCGGAGGCGAGTAAGCCGTACAGCGCCTTCGGCGTCGAGCCGCCCGAGAGGGAGACGCGGAACGGCCCGCGCGCCACCAGCGCCGCTTGCGTCATCCACTCCGCTACGTGATGCGCCAGCGCGACCGGATCCGGCAATATTTCAACGCGTCCGATCGACCCGCTCATGTGCTTAGTGCCTCGCCGATAGGATAAAGGCCTCCATCGCCTTGGCAAAACCCTCATCATTATAGGACGCGGTAACGGCCGCGGCTTGTGCCTTGACCTCATCCGAGGCGTTGCCCATGGCAATGCTGAACCCCGAGCGCTTGAACATCAGCACGTCGTTTATTTGGTCGCCAATGGTCGCGATCTCCTCTGCCGGCACGCCGAGATGTTGCGATAGATATTCCACCACTGCGCCCTTGTTCGCACCCTTGTTGGTGACGTCGAGATAATAGGGTTGCGATCGGGTGGCGGTAGCGCGTTGGCCGAACGCGGCTTGCGCCGCGGCCTCACAGTCGCGCACCTTGTCGAGATCGTCGCTAACGCCGACAATTTTGGCGACGTCCTGCAAATGCTCGCGAACGTCGGGCACGACTTTGGCCTCGAATTTGACGGTCCAGGCCTCGCGGGTAACGTGTGGCGCATCGGCCTTCGTGATCAGCCAATCGTTGCCGCGATAGACCCAGGTATCGAGACCGCGTTTACGCATAAGCTCGATGGCTTCGCGCGCGACGTCAACCGGCACTGTCTTTTGTTCCAGGATGGTGAGATCGCGTTTGACGAAAAGCCCGCCGTTAAAGCCGGCGATCGGCGTATCGATGTCGAGCGGATCGAACAGCATCGCCATGCCAAGCGGCGGCCGGCCGCTGGTTATGGCGAAACGGATACCGGCGTCGCGCAGCGCGTTGACGGCTTTGCGCGCCCGGTCGGTCAATATCTTGTCCTCGGTGACAAGCGTGCCGTCGACGTCGGCCAATACCAACGCGATCTTACGCTTTGCTGCCATCGGTATTTCCGCTTGGATGATCGAGCGAGCGCCATGCGCGACGGTCGCGCGCCAGCAATTCGTCCGCCGCGGCGGGACCGTCGCTGCCTGCGGTATAATTCGGAAAGTCCCGAGGTGTGTTGTCGGCCCAGGTATCAAGAATGGGCTGCACGACTTTCCAGCCGGCTTCCACCGTATCGGCGCGCTGAAAGAGCGTCGCATCCCCGATCATGCAATCGTAGATCAGCGTCTCGTAGCCGGTATTGGGGGCGACCTTGAAATAGGTCTTGTAAGCGAAATCCATGCTCACGGTGTCGAGCGTCACGGTAGGGCCGGGCCGCTTTGCCGCGAATTCAAGCGCGATGCCCTCGTCAGGCTGAATGCGAAGGATCATCCAATTCGGATGCATTCGCTCCACACTCGTATCGCGGAACAAGGCATACGGTGCCTGATGAAAGCGGATCGCGATCTCGGTCGTCCGGCGCTTCATATATTTGCCGGTGCGCAAGTAGAACGGCACGCCGGCCCAGCGCCAATTATCGATATTCAGTTTACAAGCAACATAGGTCTCGGTCGTCGAATTCGGCGCCACATCGGGTTCCTGCCGATAGGCTTGAACTTGCTTGCCCAAAACTTGCCCAGCGCCGTATTGCCCGCGCACGGCGTTTTTGAGCACGCTTGCGGGATCGAGCGGCTTGATCGCCTGAATCACCTCAGTCTTCTTGGCGCGGACGGCGTCGGCATCAAAAGAGATTGGCGGCTCCATCGCCGTCATCGCCAAGAGCTGAAATAGGTGGTTGGGCACCATGTCGCGCAGCGCGCCGGTCTTCTCGTAGAACTTGCCGCGGTGCTCGACACCAACCGTCTCGGCGACGGTGATCTGAACATGGTCGATCTGCTGCCGGTTCCAGAGCGGCTCGAACAGGCCGTTGGCGAAGCGCAGCGCCATGATGTTCTGGACTGTTTCCTTGCCAAGGAAATGATCTATCCGATAAATCTGATGCTCTTGCAGCGTCTTTAGAATCTCGGCGTTGAGGGCTTTAGCCGAAGCAAGATCGTGGCCGAAGGGTTTTTCGATAATGACGTGACGCCACTGGGGCTCGGTTTCGGTCGTGAGACCGGCGGCTCCCAACGCGTCGACCGCCGGGCCAAAGAAGCGGTCGGAGACGGCGAGATAGAACAGGTAATTCCCGCCAGTCGAAGCCGTCTTGTCCAGCCCGGCCAGATGATCGCGCAGCTGCGTATAGGCGCCGGGGTCGTTGATATCGCCTTGAACATAGCTCATGCGCTCGGTGAGCCAGCTCCACGCCGAATGATCGATCGCGTCGACGTGAAACTCTCCGCCCTGACCAACGAAATCTTCCATCGCACCGGTTAGCTCTTTCCGCCATTGCTCGATGCTGCGGGCGTTATGGTCGAAACCGACGAGCTGGAATTGATGGGAGAGCTGTCCGGCCTGGACCAGATTGTAGAGGGCCGGAACCACCAAGCGTTTGGTAAGATCGCCCGCCGCGCCGAAGATCACCATGGCGCAGGGCGGCGCCGGGACCCCGCTTTCGGTCTGTTGCGCGCTTTTTGCTCCAGCGCTGCTATTCGGCCTCTCGTTCATCGACGTCCTTATTTTGCGCTCGCTGCCAACCCACGCTGCTCCTCTGGGCGTTAGTGGCGGCCGAGGAGCTCCAAAGCAACAGAGACGACCCGATCGGGTTCGAAACCGAACTTGCGGTCTAATTCTTTGAGCGGCGCCGAGGCGCCGAAAGTCTTCATGCCAATGACGCGGCCGGTCGGTCCGACATAGCGGTCCCACCCGAGAGTCGATCCCTGCTCGACCGCGAGGCGCGCTTTTATGGCGGGAGGAAGAACCTCGTCACGATACGACTGGGGTTGCAGTTCGAAAATGTCCCACGACGGCATCGACACAACACGCGACCGAATCCCTTGCGCCGCAAGCGCGTCATGCGCCTGAACGACCAAGGCGACCTCGCTTCCCGAAGCGATGAGAATGATTTCCGGCGATCCGCCGGACGCCTCCGCCATGACATAGGCGCCGCGCGCCACGCCAGCGGCGGATGCGTATTTGCTGCGATCG
>Ga0302228_10003514_pt1 | contig 10160 bp, 9 predicted proteins | sample II_Palsa_N1_2_FD_193519 | JGI IMG/M metagenome (GOLD analysis project Ga0302228, IMG submission 193519) | Peat permafrost microbial communities from Stordalen Mire near Abisko, Sweden - II_Palsa_N1_2 | ecosystem: Environmental > Terrestrial > Soil > Palsa > Peat permafrost | place: Sweden...
TATTTTGATTGAAACAATCAAATCAGAGTGTAATGGGATCGCAATTAATGCGCAATTCGATCAACAATTTTGATCGAATTAATCATTTCGGGCGATGTTAGCCGAACGTGAAGGCGAACGCCTGCACGTTCGGGTCCAGGAATTCGATCGTGAAGGTATGGTCGACCACCGTGCCGCTCTGGCGTACCAATTGATAAAGCCGCTGATCGGTGACCGTACCGCTGCCGTCGGCCGCTACGTCCGTGCCATGGTTTTGACCGGGCGCCGCACCATCGATGCTGACGCGAAACCGTACGGGCTTGCCATCTTTGCCCGGACCGAGCACCAGATGCAGATCCCGCGCATGGAAGCGATACACGATGCTGCCAGGCTCTTGCCCGAGGGTGGCGTGTTCCTGATCGACTTTCCAGGTGCCGGTCAAGCCCCATTGATTGAGTGTCGGCGTGGCCGGAGCAGAATAGGCATGCGACTTGTCCGCGGCTTCTCCGCCCGGAGATGCGAAATTTTCCGCCCGGGCGTAACCGATGTACGTTTCCGGCGAACGCATGTCAGTGCCATCTACCGCCGCCTGCACGCCGTTCTGGTCTGTCGTGCTGACCAGGCCTGTCGCCACGCTCTTGCTGCCGGCCTGGGCCAGCAGTTGCTGGATGACTTGCTCCGTATGCGCATAGTCGCCTTCGCCGAACTGGTGATAGCGTATGCGCCCCTGAGCATCGGCGAGATAATCGGCCGGCCAATATCGGTTATCGAGCGCGCGCCAGATCGCATAATTGTTGTCGATGGCCACTGGGTAGTCGATGCCCAGATCGTGAACGGCGCGCTTGACGTTGTCCACGCTACGTTCGAACGCAAATTCCGGCGCATGTACGCCGATGACAACCAGACCGGCATCGCGGTACTTCTGTGCCCAGGCTTTGACATACGGCAGCGTGCGCAAACAATTGATGCACGAGTACGTCCAGACATCGAGAAGCACGACCTTGCCGCGCAGCTGCTCCGGCGTCAACGGCGCGGTGTTCAACCATTGGACGGCGCCTGAAAGCGGCGGCAATGCCCCTTCGATCGGCAGTGCAGGTTGGGAGCCAGGTAGCGAGGTCGGTTGTGAGATCTGAGCCACTTGCGTCATGGCAGCACCGTTGCTCGGTGCACCGTTTGCCGTTGCGCTATGGCTATCGTTTGCGGTCATCGCACCGCTATCCGCCGGGGCCGCCTTGGACGACAGATGATCGACCAGCTTCTGTTCGATGCCCGCCGTGGCGACGGTGGAAACCTGTGCGAGCACGCTGGCCGGTCGCCGATCGCCACCAGCGGGCGTGTCAGGTGCTCCGCCAGGGCCGGGAACAGCAAGGTCATGCCAAATACCGCCAAGAGTGCGATGGCCACCCAGCGTCCGTACTGGTTGGCCTGCACCACCCAACTGCCGCCCACCGCTGCCAGCGTTGCCACCGCGGCAAAGGTCAGCCCCATGCCGACCAGCAACGGCAAGCCGCTGCGCACGAAGGGCTGGTCGGTGCGCGAGAATACGAACGGAAGCACGGGCAGAATGCAAGGACTGAGTATGGTCAACGCGCCGCCGAGATAAGCCAAAATAATTAATAGCATGGTCAGGTGTGCCGCTTTGAGTGGAGGAGGTGATGACCATTGTTGCGCGCGCGTGATCGCCGAGTCCTCACGTAAACTTAAATTAAATGTGATACTTGCCCGCGCCGGAATTGCGCACAATGAGGCAATGGCCTTTTTCCCGGTCGCCTGGTCGCCCGGTTCGGCACGGCAAATCCAGACCCGAAGGTAATCGATGGACACACCCAAGCGCGTACTCATCGTCGAAGACGATGCTCATATTGCCGGGCTGTTGCGTTTGCATTTGCAGGACGAAGGGTATGAAGTCACGCATTGCGCGGACGGCCGCGACGGTTTGCGACAACTGGAGCAGGGCGGCTGGGATGCCTTAATACTCGATCTGATGCTGCCGGGCGTCGATGGCCTCGAGATTTGCCGGCGTGCGCGGGCCATGACGCGCTATACGCCCATCATCATCACGAGCGCGCGTTCGAGCGAGGTGCACCGTATTCTCGGCTTGGAGCTGGGCGCCGACGATTACCTGGCCAAACCTTTTTCCATTCTCGAGTTGGTTGCCCGGGTCAAGGCGCTGTTGCGCCGGGTCGATGCCATGTCGCGCAATTTACGCATCGATGCAGGCACGCTCGAGATCAACGGTTTGACGATCGATCCGCTGGCGCGTGAGGCTGCGGTCGACGGCAAATATATCGAGCTGACGCCGCGCGAATTCGACCTGCTGTATTTCTTCGCGAGAAACCCAGGCAAGGTCTTTTCGCGCATGGATCTGCTGAACCAGGTGTGGGGATACCAGCACGATGGCTATGAACATACGGTCAATACCCACATCAACCGCTTGCGCGCCAAGATTGAAGTCGACCCCGCGCAGCCCTGCAGGATCCTGACCGTCTGGGGACACGGCTATAAGTTTTCGCCGCTGCCGGGCGCACCGCAGATGGAGGCGCCATGAAGCTGAATTTCAGTCCGAATCTGACACTATCGCAGCGATTATCCGTGGTGTTCTCGGTATTGTTGCTTGCATGCTGTGGTGCGTCGGCGTGGTTGCAGATCCGTGCGAACGATCTTCATGAAGAGGAGGTCGTGCAGGCCTTGTCCAGAGATCTGGCCGAGCATATTGCGCTGAGCACCGAGCTGATTACCGACGATGGTTTGAGGCCCGATGCCGTGCGCCGGCTGTTCGGTCAACTGATGGTGGTCAACCCCAGCGTCGAGGTTTATTTGCTTGACAAGGATGGACGCATCACGGGGCAGGATGCGCCGGCCGGCAGCGTCAAACGGGCGCGCGTGGATCTCGCACCAGTGCGCCAATTTGTCGACGGCGATCCGCTACCCATACTCGGCGACGATCCGCGCAGCGTGAACGCTCGCAAGGTGTTCAGCGCTGCGCCGCTGCGTGCCGGCGGGCGGGATCTGGGCTATGTCTATGTCGTACTACTGGGCGAAGCGCGCGCGCGATTGGACGCTCGCGTGGCCGCGAGTACCATTTTGCGCACGACACTGCTGTCCATGGGGCTGGTCGCCTTGCTTGGCCTGCTGGCCGGGTTGATGGCATTTGCGTTGATCACGCGCCCGCTGCGGCGGTTGACCGAGAAGATGCGCCATTTCGATACGGATGCCGAACCGACCGTGCCACCGGCCGAACTACAGCCAGTGCTGAAACCGCAACCGCCAGACAGCCTGGACAGGCACGATGAAATCGTCGTGCTGGAAGCTGCATTCGCCCAGATGTCCGGTCGTATCAGCGAACAGTGGCGCGCCCTGAGGCAGCAGGATCAACAGCGGCGCGAACTGGTGGCGAATATTTCGCACGACCTGCGCACGCCGCTGACATCGCTGCACGGCTACCTGGAAACGTTGTCGCTCAAAGCCGATACCCTTAGCGACGCCGACCGCCGGCGCTATCTCGACATCGCATTGAGCCAGAGCCGCAAGGTGGGACTGCTTGCGCAGTCGCTGTTCGAGCTGGCCAGGTTGGAACATGGCTTTGTCCATCCGGTGCTCGAGGATTTTTCGCTGGCGGATCTGGTGCAGGACGTGTTCCAGAAGTTCGAGCTGGGCGCACAAGCCAAGCAGGTGCGCTTGACGGCAAACCTGTCGAACCCATTGCCGATGGTCAGCGCAGACTTGGCGATGATCGAACGCGTGCTGACCAATCTGCTGGACAATGCCATACGTCACACGCCGAGCGCAGGTAGCGTCGACATCGATTTGCGCCATCGCGACGGCAAGGTTGCAGTCACCGTCAGCGACTCGGGGCCGGGCATCCCCGCGGAACTACGCGAGAGCTTGTTCCGTCGCCCGTTGAGTTTCAGCGGGCCGAGCACGGGCGGGGGCCTCGGATTGCTGATCGTGAAGCGCATGCTGCTACTGCATCATAGCCAGATTCGCTTGATCGAACGCGCCGGCACGGGGGCGACGTTTTATTTTGAATTGCCGGTAGCGCGCTTGTAGCGTCGTTTGCCAGCTACGTGCGCACGTTTCTGCTGGCGGCCAGGCTAGCCCCGACGATCGTGTTGGCGGCCTGATCGGACACGAACACGCTGTCTCCCGACACCGCAACGCCGATGGGTTTGCCCAGGCCGCTCATCACGTCGCGTTCATCTACCTTACCCGCGGCCTTACCCGCTGCATTCGCCGCCGCCGCATCGTAGGTGATCAGGCTCAGACCGCCCTGCGCCGGATGACTGTCGTTCTTGACGAACCAGGTCGACAGGAACTGCCCCGGCCCGACGGCGACCAAACCGAGTCTGCGACGCGTCGGATCCAGACCGGTTATTGCGCGTGCCGTGTCGAGCGTGGGGATTGCGAATACCGTGCCCGTCGTGCCGAATCCGAAACGTGCCACCCACAACGCGCCGGAGTTGGCGAACGTCAACTGGCTCAGGCTGTTGGGCTGGCCGGCAACAACCGGGACCGCAGCATAACGGACAAATCGCTTGCCATCGCTTGACGACAATACGGTGTTGCTTGCGTCGTCCGCGATGAACACGGCGCCATCGGCCGGACGGATCGCGATGCCGTTTGGTCGTGCATCTACCGCTATGCGCGGCAGCTCGATGACGGCCGATGGAGTAAGCACCGTCGGTGTCGAAACGCAACTCGCCAGCGTAGCGAGTAGCAACCACGAAGCAGCCAAGCAGATGCATGAGAGTGACCGGCGCATAGGTTCTCCTAAAGGGATGCCGGCGGTCGCGCCAAGCGTATGATAGATGACGCATTATCCACTTTACGCTTGCGGCGTCGATACCATGTCCGAAGACATTTCCATCAGGAGCGCGAGCGAGGCTGCGGCTGCCGACATCCGTGCCGCCTCTGCTTGCGCAGCACGGGTGAGCGAACTGATGGCGGATGCTACCGACACGCATTCGGTGGACGCCGTCTTGTTTGCGAAGCTCATTGCGGCGCGCGAAGTGCGCGATGAAATGCCTTTGCTCGGCGTTACCAACGATGAGCTGAACGCATTGTGCGAACGGCATTTCATGCGTGCTCGTTCGCTTGCGCCAACTGCCGCGATCATCGGACGGCAGAACGCGCCACTACCGAGACTACCGCAACTGCCGCCCGCGCAGCGCGTGGCAATCCAAACCGAGGAGCAGGTGGACTTTGTCACCCAGCTACGCGAGCTGCTGCTGACCCATATCAGCGCTTCGGTGCGCGAGGAAGACGCCGCGTGCCTGGCGAGCATCATCGCGCACGCCTGCCTGCGCCCCGACCATCTGTGGCGCGACCTCGGTCTCAACGGTCGAGAGGATGTCACCGAGATGCTGTTGCGTTATTTTCCCGCACTGGTCGCGCGCAACGTCGATCATTTGCGCTGGAAGAAATTCCTGGCGCGTGAACTTGCGTGGTCGTTGGGTTTGGAGCCCGGTCCCGCGCCGGGCTGTCCCGGCTGCGAAGATTTCCGACATTGCTTCCCGCGCGACTAGCACACTCAAATTACATACAGCCCGCTTTAAGCGGGCTTTTTTTTTGTTTCGCTGATATCGATCTTTCGAAAGGCATTAGAAAGGGAAGTGTCCCGAAACATTAATCCTCCGATGATTCAATGCGCACAGTTTCAAGTGGTATGTCTGGCCTGCTGCACCTCCAACAATAAATATTCCCCCTGCATTGCCGCGTGCGGCCTGCGCGGAAATGCCGAACAGCGACTTAGAATCTGGAGCAGTGAAAACATGTTTCGTAGAGCCTTTTTACCTTTATCGCTTACCGCGATGACGCTTGCGCTAGCCGCTTGCGGCGGCGACAACAACAACGCCCCGCCAGCGGCCGCAACGCCCACGGCCACCACCTCGGCACAAGATGCTTTGACGACGGCTACGCCGATCAAGCACTTGGTCGTTATCTACGGTGAAAATGAATCGTTCGACCATTACTTCGGTACCTATCCGAACGCGGCGAATCCGGTCAATGAACCGGTATTCACGTCTGTGGCCGGTACGCCGACGGTTAACGGTTTAACGCCGGCCAACTCGACCACCGTGCCGAACTTGCTGGCTACGGGTGCGAGCGGCAACCCGAACTCGGTGAACGCCTCTAACCTGACGGTTATTGAGACCGGCCCTCCTGTCGTCACCGCCGCTAACGCTGCCATTGATGCAACCCCGTTCCGTATCGACCGCGCCCAAGCCAACACGTCGAGCCAGAACCATAGCTATACCCCCGAGCAGAAAGCAGAAGACACCGGCTTGATGGACGCGTTCCCGGCGAATACCGGTTCCGCGACCACGGGTGGCGCAGGTGTGTTCGCTACGAAGGGCATGGTGATGGGCTACTTCGACGGCAACACGGTTACCGCGCTGTGGAACTATGCACAACATTACGCCATGAACCAAAACGCGTACACGGGCACCTTCGGCCCGTCGACGCCGGGCGCGATTGAAGTGATTTCCGGGCAGAACAACGGCGTGATCTTGAGCCAAGCCAACGGCGTCGCCATCACCGGTAGCTTGGTGCCCATCTCGGTAGCAGGCACGAACTCCGCCGGCGCCACCTCTGACGGTCAAACCGGTACGCCGAACCAGAGCGCGTCGGTCGTTCCAGATGGCGTAGGCGGCTTCACGATGGTCGGCGACTTGGACCCGGCTCAAGATGCTTGTACCACCTTCCACGATGCCGTCAGCAGCCCCACCAAAATCGTCGGGCAGATGTCGGCCTCGAACAAGAATATCGGTGACCTGCTCAATGCGCAGAACATCACGTGGGGCGGCTTCATGGGCGGGTTCAATCTTACGCTCGTCAACGCCAACGGCACCACGGGCTGCAACCGCTCGACGTTCTCGTCGGTGCTGAACGCGACGGAAACGGACTACACGCAACACCACGCCTGGTTCCAGTACTACCCGACTACGGCTAACTTTGCGCACACCCGCCCGACTTCACTCGCGCTGGTTGGATTTACCGATCCGAAGGACAGCACGCAGGCGACGGCGGTTCACCACCAGTACGATACGGAAGACTTCTTCGCCGCAATCGAGTCCGGCAACTTCCCGTCGGTTAGCTACCTGAAGGCCCCGGCCGTCCAGGATGCACACCCGGGTAACTCGGATCCGCTCGACGAACAGGCTTTTGTGACCAAGGTGGTCAACTTCCTGCAGCAACAGCCCGACTGGAAGAACACCGCCGTAATCGTCACCTACGACGACTCGGATGGCTGGTATGACCATCAGTTCAGCGCACCGACCAGCGCTTCGTTCGACACGGTCGCCGACCAACTGGTCGCGTCCGGTAACTGTAGCGCCACCACCGGTACGGGCACCACGCAACCGCTCGGCGTAGCAGGCTCTCCGGTCAATGGCCGCTGCGGCCCGGGTACGCGTACGCCGTTCATGGTGATTTCGCCGTGGGCCAAGGCGAATTTCGTGGACACCACGGCAATTACCCAAGCGTCCGTCGCGAGGTTCATTGAAGACAACTGGCTGGGCGGCACGCGGATCGGCAACGGTTCGTTCGATGCCTCCGCAGGCAGCATCATGAACATGTTCAATTTCGCAGGCACGGCCAACACCACTCCGTTGTTCCTGGACCCGACCCAGGGTACCGTGTTGACGGCCGCCCCGGCGTTGCCGACGGCGCAGTTCAACTGATTGTTATAAGGCCCCTGCTCAGGCGTGACTTGAGCCGCACCCTGTCGCGCCCGATGGGGGCCACCTGATGATAGTCGTGCTGTCGAGCCAGCGTGTTTGCTGGCTCGACTTCTTTATTACGTTCTGATTGACCCGACTCACCTGACTATTCCCATGACCGATCGCTCGAATGCCGTCCCACCGTCGAACCCAACTCTCAAAGGCAAACCCGCTTCCGTTACCGTCAAGCGGCCACGTCGCCGCTTCGCCTTGTGGGGTGGCCTCGGCGTGGTGCTCGCGTTGGTCGCGTTCAGCGCTTATGCGCTCGCTTATCCGGCAAAAGTGCCGGCCCTTGTAGGGCTTGCAGTCGAAGACCTGACTGGCGCCAATCCGAACCCGGTTGTTTTGATGCGACCGCCCACCGCGCCGTTGAGCGCGCTGGCGATGCTCGGTAAAGAAATTTTCTATGACACCTCGCTCTCGGCGTCCGGTGTTCAATCGTGTGCTTCGTGCCACAGTCCGCAGCATTCGTACGGCCCTCCCAATGCATTTCCCGTGCAGCTTGGCGGCCCCCATATGAACCTGCCGGGCTACCGGCCACCCCCGTCGCTCGCTTATCTGTATCGCCAGACGTCGTTCACCATAGGCCCCGAAGCCGCGGACAACGATACGCCGCCGCCGAGCCTTGCCGACACGGCGGCACTGGCACTGGGCATCACGCGATCGCAAAAGACCGCAGGCGTGGCCCCCGACGCACCGGCAGTCGTGCCGCAAGGCGGATTGTTCTGGGACGGCCGCGCCGACACACTGCAATCGCAGGCTTACGGTCCCTTGCTCAATCCTGTGGAGATGGCCAACACCAGCCAGGACGAAGTGGTACGCAAGCTTGCGCAAGCGAAGTATCACGACATGTTCAAGCAATTGTTTGGCCCGGAGATCCTCAATCGGCCTGACATGCTGGTGGCCGAGGCGATGTCCGCGGTCGGCGCCTATCAGGTCGAAGACCCCTCGTTCCACGAGTTCACCAGCAAGTACGACTACTGGCTCGAAGGCCGCGCGCGCCTGAGCCCGGCCGAGTTGCGCGGTATGCAACTGTTCAACGATCCCGACAAAGCCAATTGTGCCGGTTGCCACTTGAGTCAGCCTGGCCGCGACGGTTTGCCGCCGATGTTCACCGATACCCAGTACGAAGCGCTCGGTGCGCCGCGCAACCCGGCGCTGGCGGAGAACAAGAATCCGAAGTACTTCGATATGGGCATCTGCGGTCCGTACCGCACGGATCTTGCGAGCCAGACGCAATACTGCGGGATGTTCCTCACGCCCACTCTGCGTAATTCGTCCAAGCGTCCGGTGTATTTCCATAACGCCGTCTACACCACGCTCCAGCAGGTCATGGATTTCTATAATTTGCGTAACACCAATCCGGAAAAAGTCTATCCACACGACGCCTCGGGCAAGGTCCTCAAGTACAACGATATTCCGCCGCAATACCAGGCGAATATGGACGTTCTCGACGCACCGTTCGATCGCAAGCTCGGCGACAAACCGGCCATGACGGACGACGAAATTCGCGACATCATCGCGTTCGTGAAAACGCTCGACGACGGGTTCAATCCGGACTCGCATTAAGCATGACGGCCATGCACTAGGGTTTTTCGACGCGCGAGCGGAAATATTGTCCTATGATGATATTTCCGGATATAGCTGGAGGTCCGTCATGCTCAACATGACTCGGCGACAGTTTCTCAAGGTCTCGGCAACGTCTCTGGCGGGGTCGAGTTTGGCTTTGATGGGCTATTCTCCAGCTCCGGCGCTCGCCGAAGTCCGTCAATACAAGCTCACCCGCACCACGGAAACGCGTAACACGTGCACCTACTGCTCGGTAGGTTGCGGCATTTTGATGTACAGCTTGGGCGACGGCGCAAGAAACGCGAAATCGAGCATCATCCATATCGAGGGCGACCCCGATCATCCGGTCAATCGCGGCACGCTATGTCCGAAGGGCGCCAGCCTGCTCGATATCATCCACAGCAATGCCCGTCTGCTATACCCGGAGTACCGCGCGCCGGGCTCCGACCGATGGCAGCGCATCACCTGGGACGACGCCTACGACCGCATCGCGAAGCTGATGAAGCAGGACCGCGACGCCAATTTCGTCGAGAAGACGGCTGACGGCAAGACCGTCAATCGCTGGGTGACCACCGGTATGCTGGCGGCTTCCGCTGCCAGCAACGAGGTGGGCTATTTAACCCACAAGGCGATGCGTAGCCTTGGATTACTGGCGTTCGACAACCAGGCACGTGTCTGACACGGCCCGACGGTGGCAGGTCTTGCCCCGACGTTTGGCCGAGGTGCGATGACGAACCATTGGGTCGACATCAAGAACACGGACGTGATTCTGGTCATGGGCGGCAATTCCGCCGAGGCGCACCCGTGTGGTTTCAAATGGGTCGTGGAAGCCAAGGCGCATCGCAAAGCGCGCCTGATCGTGGTCGACCCGCGCTTTACGCGCACCGCATC
>Ga0302228_10003515_pt1 | contig 10159 bp, 8 predicted proteins | sample II_Palsa_N1_2_FD_193519 | JGI IMG/M metagenome (GOLD analysis project Ga0302228, IMG submission 193519) | Peat permafrost microbial communities from Stordalen Mire near Abisko, Sweden - II_Palsa_N1_2 | ecosystem: Environmental > Terrestrial > Soil > Palsa > Peat permafrost | place: Sweden...
TGTTCTTCGAGGTGGGTCTCGTCATGATGGTGCCGATCATCTTCGTGATGGCGCGCCGCTCGAAGCAGCCGATCCTGCGTATCGCGATCCCCGCGCTTGCCGGGATGACGACGCTGCACGCGCTGCTGCCACCGCATCCGGGTCCGCTGATCGCCGTGAGTGCGCTGCACGCGGACCTCGGGATCACCATGGGGCTGGGTTTTATCATCGCGATTCCCGCTGTGATTCTCGCCGGGCCGGTCTACGGCATGTGGCTGTCGCGCCGCATGCACGTGGAGGAGCCGGAGGAGATGGGCAAGCTGTTCTCATCGAAAGTCGATGAGAACGGAGCGCTCGACGCGCCGAGCTTCGGCATTTCGCTGCTGACCATTCTTCTGCCTGTCATCCTGATGCTTGGCCGAACGGTGGCGAAACTGGCGATTCAGCCCGAAAGCCTTCTCTTCGATACCCTCAATTTTCTCGGTGAGCCACTTATCGCCCTGGGACTCACCGTTCTTTTCGCGATCGTTGCGCTGGGCTGGTCGCGCGGCATGCCGCGTGAGCGCGTGAGCGGCATCCTGCGCAAAAGCCTGCCGCCGATCTGCGCTTTGCTGCTGACCATCGGCGCGGGGGGCGGTCTCAAGCAGACGCTCGTCGTCGCCGGCATCAGCACGACGATCGGCAAGATCGCCATCGGCTCGCACATGCCGCTGATCCTGCTGGCCTGGCTGATCGCAGTGGCCTTGCGCCAGGCGACCGGCTCGGCGACCGTTGCCACCACGACCACCGCGGGGATCATCGCCCCGGTCGTGGCGGGCTTGAGCGCGACCCACAACTCGCTGCTGGCGCTGGCTATCGGCGCCGGTTCGGTGTTCTTCTGCCACGTCAACGACGCCGGTTTCTGGATGATCCGCGAGTATTTCGGCTTGCAGTTGAAGCAGACCGTCTATGTCTGGTCGGTGCTGCAAACCATCGTCTCGGTAGTCGGGCTCGCTTTGACGCTGGTCATGTGGGGCGTGCTGACGTAAATCGTGGGGAGATTGGCAAGGCAAGCGGACACTCCAACCCTAAAATGCAAGAAGGAGATATCGATCATGCTTGCCTTGCGCCCCTCATGTGAATGCTGTGGAAAATCTCTGCCGCCGGACGCGCGCGACGCGATGATCTGCAGCTTCGAATGCACGTTCTGCGAAGCCTGCGTAATGTCCCGGCTCAGTAACGTGTGCCCCAATTGCGGCGGCGGCTTCCAGCTCCGCCCGATCCGGCCGAAAGCGATGCTCGAGCGCCGGCCGGCCTCGACCGACGTACACCCGGCCGACGTGAACGAGCAAGAGCATCGTGCATTCTTCAATCGCTACGGTGCGATTCCGCCTTCCGAACGATAAACGCAAGCAGGCCTGAAGGCCGTCAGCTGATGACGTCGCAATCGTCGCAATCGTCGCAACCTTCGCATTCCCCTGCCTCAGGGCATTCCCTGATCTGAGCGGCGCTCATACCGGTGCGCACAAATCGTCGATTCCTCCTCATCGACATGCGCTCGCACAATCTGTTCATCGATCCACTCCATGAACGGAAGCCAGCATGCCAACACCCCAAACCGGCCGGACCCTCCATATTGGCGAGGGCTTTGAAGGCCCGGGCGTCAATCTCGCTCACATCAACGTGCTCGTCGGCCCGCGCAACGGCCCTGCGGGCCAAGCGTTCGCCACCGCACTTGCCACGCCTTCGGCCGGCCACGCGCCTTTTGTCGTTATTGCACAACCTGGCGTGCCGACCAAACCGCTCACGCTGTATGTCAACAAGGCTCCTATAGCTGGTGAATTTCACGGCAACGCAACTTGGGGGGCATCGCAGGCGGGCATTGCGAAAGCCGTCGCCGAATCGCTCGAAGACGGAACGTTGCCACCGGAAGCAGAAAACGATTGGGTGGTGGTAACCGCCAACTGGGTGAACCCGTCTACCGACGATCTGGACGCGGTCTTTCGCAACAACTATCGCGCGGCGAAAAACGCTATCAAAGCCGCCATGCTCGGCTTGCCGTCGAAGGAAGACGTGTTCGCCGCCGCGCGCGAAGTATCGAATCCCTTCTACACCCCCAGTTTGCCGCAGGCATCCCTCTAAAAATCAGCGCGCCGGTGCCGTACTCGGCAACCGTCGCCATGCGTCATGGAGAACCAAAGAATGGAATTCGTCCGTCTGGGCCAGTCAGGCCTGAAAGTATCGCGCCTGTGTCTCGGCACCATGAATATGGGCACCCCGCAATGGAAGCCGTGGATTTTTGACGAACAAAGAAGTGAACCCATCGTCCGCCACGCGCTGGAGGCGGGGGTGAACTTCATCGACCTGGCGGATTTTTATTCGGCAGGCGTCGGAGAAGAAGTCGTCGGCCGCATTCTCGGACGTCTTGCGCGGCGTGAGGAAATCGTGGTGACGACCAAGGTCGGCTATGACATGGGCTTGTATCAGAACGCTGGCGGTCATTCGCGCAAGCATGTGCTTGACGGCATCGATGCATCGTTGCGGAGGCTGGGCATGGACTATGTCGACATCTACATGCTGCATTACTTTGATACCACCACGCCCGTCGAGGAAACCATGGGCGCGCTCAATGACATCGTCCGTTCGGGCAAGGCGCGTTATATCGGGGTTTCGACCATGTACACGTGGCAACTGGCGAAGATTGTCCAGACCTGCGAGCGGCATGGCTGGCACAAGCCTGTCAACATGCAGTTGCAGTTGAATCTCGCATACCGCGAGGAAGAGCGCGAAATGATGCCGTATTGCGCCGACCAGGGATTGGGCGTGTCCGTCTTTAGCCCACTGGCGCGCGGTCTCCTGACGTGCGACCCCGCGTCCACGCGTAACCAGACCGACTTCTTTACGTCGCAAATGTACGGCGACGCAGCGTCGCGGGAGATTGCGGCATCGGTGGCGCGCGTGGCGAAGCGGCGTGGCGTGAGCGCGGCGCAAATCGCGCAGGCGTGGGTGCTCCAGCGCGATGGCGTCGCCAGCATGCTGGTCGGTGCGGATTCACCTGCCCAGTTCGATAGCGCGCTTAGCGCGCTCGGCTCCCGCCTGGACGCGGACGAACTGTATGAACTCGATCGCAATTACACGCCGTGCGATGTCATCAATGACTACACGGCCGGGCGTCGTACCGCGCGCGAATCTCGCGCGCCACAAGGTGACTTTGTTCAACCGATGAAGGACGCCGCATGAATCTGCTTCGCAAAGAGCATTACATCAATGGCGCCTGGCACAAAAGCGCCGAGACTTACGCCGTCTGCAATCCGGCTACGGGAGAATTGATCGCAGATGTCGCGAAGGCCGGCGCAGAGGAAACGCACCAAGCCATTCACGCTGCGGAGATCGCGTTTCCCGGTTGGCGCGCACTCACCGCCAAAGAGCGTGGGGCGCGGGTCAGGCGCTGGGGCGAACTAATGCTTGAGCATCGCGATGCGCTCGCTGAACTGCTGACACGTGAGCAGGGCAAGCCGCTCGCGGAAGCAAAAGGCGAAGTGGCCTATGCCGCAAGCTTCCTCGAATGGTTCGCCGAAGAAGCGAAACGCAGCTACGGAGATGTGATCCCCAGCCCGAAGCCCGGCTCGAAGATCATCGTGACGCGCGAGCCCGTCGGCGTGGTCGCAGCCATCACGCCCTGGAACTTCCCGCTTGCCATGATCACGCGCAAAGCCGGCCCTGCATTGGCGGTTGGTTGCACGATGGTGCTGAAGCCGTCCGAGGAAACCCCGTTGAGCGCGTTGGCACTCGCTGTGCTGGCCGCAGAAGCGGGCATCCCGGCGGGCGTGTTCAACGTGGTATCCGGAGATGCTGTTGCGATTGGCGCGACGTTGACCGCATCGCCCGTGGTGCGCAAGTTGTCTTTCACCGGATCAACGCGCGTGGGCAAGCTGCTCGCCGCGCAATCCGCGGACACGTTGAAGAAACTCTCGCTGGAACTTGGTGGCAACGCGCCGTTCATTGTGTTCGACGACGCTGATCTCGACGCTGCAGTGCAAGGCGCGATGGCATCGAAGTTTCGCAACACGGGCCAGACCTGTGTATGCGTGAATCGATTTTTCGTGCAGGCGGGCGTGTATGCCGAATTCACACAGCGCTTGACCGACGCAGTAAGCAAGCTTCGCGTAGGGGACGCGCTCCAGCAGGAGGTCGACCAGGGGCCGCTCATCAACGAGGACGCGTTCAGGAAAGTTGGCGATCACGTCGCAGACGCACTGAGCAAGGGCGCGTCCGCACTAATCGGTGGGCATCCTCATGCGTTGGGCGGGACGTTCTACGAACCAACGGTACTCGCTCATGCGAACCGCACCATGTCGATCGCGCACGAAGAAACGTTCGGACCGGTGGCGGCGTGCTTTTGCTTCGAAACTGAGGCCGAAGCGATCGCGCTTGCCAACGGCACCCCGTTCGGACTCGCCGCCTATTTCTATACGCGTGACCTGGGGCGCGCGTGGCGGGTAGCCGACGCGCTTGAGACGGGCATGGTAGGTATCAACGAAGGAATCATATCGACGGAGGTGGCGCCGTTTGGCGGGGTCAAGCAATCAGGTCTTGGCCGCGAGGGATCGAAGTATGGCCTCGATGAATACCTGGAAATGAAATACATGATGATCAGCGGCCTGATGGGCATTGGTCGCTGAATGGCGAAAGATGCTGGCCGTGCGCAGCAAGCAGCGCTGCCGCCCGCACATAGCCGGCGTCAGCGCAATCGAAGAACATATAGGTAAGGAGACGCAGTGAGTCATCAGGACACGTCAAGCAGTGCATTCCCGATCAGTCCGCCGCCTCATGCGGCCACAACGCCTGTTCGTGCGCCGGCGCCGCAGACGCCGAAGCCGGTTTTACTCGACGACATTCCATTAAACCGATTTCACATAAAAATTGCAGGCCTGACATTTGGCGCCCACTTCACCGAAGGTTATGCGCTCGGCACGGTGGGATACGCGCTCGCATCGATGAACCGCCAGATGCCGCTCGATTCATTCTGGATGGGTGCAATTGGCAGTTCCGCTTTAATCGGAATTTTCCTCGGCAGCCTCGTATTTGGCCGATTGTCGGATCGATTGGGCCGCCAGCGCATCTTTCTTAGCAGCTTCGTCATCATCACAGTAGCGGCGTTCCTGCAATTCTTCGCTACCTCACCTACGGAGTTGTTCGCGTTGCGGGTATTGATTGGCTTCGGCATGGGCGGCGACTTCACGGTTGGGCATGCCATCCTCGCCGAGTTTTCGCCGCGAAAGCATCGTGGCGCGCTTCTGGGTTCCTTCAGCGTGGTGTGGACTATCGGTTACGTCGTAGCGAACGTGCTCGGCATGTCGTACGGACATGCAGGACCCGACGCCTGGCGCTGGCTTCTCGCGTCTGCAAGTCTTCCAGCGCTTATTGTGCTGGTATTGCGTATTGGCACGCCGGAATCGCCCCGTTGGCTGCTGGGCAAAGGTCGCCTCAAGGAGGCGAATGACATTGTGCTTAAGCATTTCGGGCCAGGCGTAACGCTTGACGCGGAAGATGCAATGGCCAGTGTCGCGACGAAACAGGGTTATGCACGTCTGTTTCAAGCCGACCTGATCCGGAGGACCCTCTTTAATTGCGGGTTCTTCGTGTGCCTGGTGATTCCCTACTTCGCTATCTACACTTTCCTGCCCGGCATCCTGAAGGTAATCGGCCTGAGCAACGGTTTCGGTGCGGATCTGCTGCTGAATGCGGTGCTGGTGATTGGCGCTGTGCTGGGAATTTGGCTGACCATCAAGCTGCCGCGCCGACACTTCCTGATCGGATCGTTCGCAGTCACTTGCGCAATGCTGGTAACCATGAGCTTGCTGCCATCGTCCGCAACGCTCGCCATGATTGTTGCGTTCGCTGTCTTTACCTTGACCATGTCGGCATTCAGCAATCTCGTTGGTGTCTTCCCTCCAGAATGCTTTCCGACAGAAGTCCGCGCGTCGGGTGTTGGGCTAGCCATTGCATGCAGCCGGCTTGGTTCGGCGATTGGTACGTTCCTCTTGCCCGTTGGTATCGCGGAGATTGGGTTCCATTACACAATGATGGTGCTGGCCGCCGTGCTGCTGATTGGCATGATCGTATCGATGGCCTGGGCGCCCGAGACGCGTAATCTCACTTTGCGCGCCGCAAGCGGGGCCTCATAACCGGAACGGTCCCTGCACAAACCACCGCTCCCGAAAACCCTCACCCATCTGAACCCATCTAAAAGCCCATGACCGTGCCCATCCCACCCACCCACACGCACCATTTCGCTCTTAGGAACTCTCAATTTTGTCCTAATTCTTTAAGAGAGTTCCGAGGGTCATCCGAGGTACCCGGTCTTAATATTCATTCACTCGCAGACGAACCGGTTCATCGCCTCCTACACGAATCCAGACGATGAAAAAAACAGGTGGCTCGCACTGCGCGCTCAGCATGACAGGACGAAGTAGTCCTAAGCGCTGTAAGTGTCTACAAACCCGCATTCATTTCTCTACTGGAAACGTTCATGAAATCATTTCTCTCCACCCTCGCTGCTGCTGCAACCCTGGCCACGATGGCACTCGCTTCGAGCGGCGCAAGCGCTGCTGACGGCACGATCACCTTCACGGGCGCCGTGACCGATACGACCTGCTCGATCGATGCAAAGACGGTGGGCGCCGCTGACAAGAACGTCACGTTGCCGACGGTGACCGACAGCACGCTGAGCTCAGCGGGCGCAACGGCCGGCACGACAGCTGCCACCGACCTGACTTTCGCGCTGAGCGGCTGCTCGACCGAAACGAAGGCCGTCGCGCGTTTCGAAAACGGCCCGACGATCGACCAGAGCACCGGTTACCTGACGAACCAGGCACCTGCCGGTGCGCAGAACGTCCAGGTTCGTTTGTTGAATGCATCGCATCTGCCGATCAACGTCGTCACGGGTGCAAACAACGATATGGCTGGCAACGGCGTGGCGATTGTGTCGGGTGACGCGAACCTGAAGTACTTCGCTGAGTACTACGCCACCGGCAAGGCCACAGCGGGCCCGGTCAACACCTCGGTCCAGTACACGGTCGACTACCAGTAAGCCTGACTGACAGGTGTCTGCGAGTGCAGATGCCTGTTTTTTTACCGAAATATCGAGATACGTTTTTCACGGAGATGCACCAATCATGAAGTCCATTAGTCGTATTGCATGTGGTTTGGGTCTGGTCGCGGCGCTGTTGGCCGGCAGTGCGGGCGCCAGCGTGACCGTGGGCGGCACGCGGGTGGTGTATCCCCTTGAAAATCGTGAGGTGACGCTCAAGCTCACCAACGATCGCGCTGAGCCCTCGCTGGTGCAGGTGTGGATGGACAAGGGCAATGCGGACGCGAAGCCGGGTGAAGCGAGCGCGCCGTTCGTGCTGACGCCGCCGATCTTCCGCATGGATGCCAACAAGTCGCAGACGCTGCGCATGATGTACACGGGTGACGCGTTGCCGCAGGATCGCGAGTCGGTGTTCTGGCTGAATGTGCTCGACGTGCCGCCCAAGATCGCGAAGACCTCGGACACCAACACGCTGCAGTTTGCGTTTCGCACGCGCATCAAGGTGTTTGCGCGTCCGAAGGGCTTGCCCGGCACGGCCGACGAAGCGCCCTCGAAAGTAACCTGGAAGCTGGTGCCCTCGGCCGACAACAAAGGCTACGACGTGAAGGCGACGAACCCGACGGCGTACTACGTGTCGTTCAGCAAGATCGACGTGATGGGTGCTGGCCAGACCTATACGAACGACATCGGCGGCATGGTCGAGCCGCGTGGCACCGCGCAGTTCCCGGTGAAGAACCTCAGGGCGGTTCCTGCCAACGCGCACGTCAAGTACCAAGGTATCAGCGATTTCGGCGGCTCCCTGCCGTTCGATGCGCCTATTGCTCCGTAAAGCTCTGTAAAGCCGGTTGAAAGACTGGCCGTAAGTCTTCGCCCCTCACCGGGGCGGATTGAAGGTGTCGCGGGCCATACCGAGCCGACGCCTTCCCCCAACACGCAACGCGCGTTTTACCGAACGGACTGTCCCGAACAGCCCGGTGGGTCGAGTCGCGTCTGAATTGCCCCACTCATCGCAGGCTGGATCATGAAACTCTCTGCTCAAACCGTATTCAATGCTCAGTCCCCGGTCGCATTCCGGCTGCGCCTGAAGCCGCTTGCTGCAATTGCTTTCTCGATGATGGCGTGTGGTGCGATTCCTCAAGCCGTGGCGGATGCCGCGACAACGCCGCAAACCCAGGGCGGTGCCGTCGATGAAGTCAGTTTCGACAACATGTACCTGCGCGGGGAGGCGGGCAGCGCAGTCGATACCAGCCGTTTCGCGCGCGGCAACGCGGTGACGCCGGGCACTTATTCGGTCGACCTGATCGTCAATGGTGCGCGTCTGGCGCGTGAAGACATTCGCTTTGTTTCAACTGACGGCAAGCTGGGCGCAAAGCCTTGTTTCAGCCGTGCGCTGCTGCAGCGTGCGGGTGTTGATCTGGCAAAGGCTGATACGGCCGCGGGACGTAGCGTTGCGAAGGCCGCTGCGGCGGCTGCAAACACGGCTGCAAACACGGCTGCAAACACGGCCGCCAACGCAGAAACCTGCGATGTCATTGCCACGGCCGTACCGGGCGCGACGCTCGACTTCGACTTCACGCAGCAGACGCTCGAACTGAGCGTGCCGCAGGCGTTCATGAAGAATTCGGCGCGCGGTTATGTGCCGCCCGAGCAGTGGGAGCAGGGCGTCAACGGTGGTTTCCTGAGCTACAACGCGAACACGTATCACACGGCGGGATCGGGCGTGGGTTCCAGCCAGAGCTATCTGGGCTTGAGCGCGGGCGTGAACATTGGCGCGTGGCATATCCGCCATCAATCGTCGGTGTCGGCTGCGACGGGACGAAAGACGCAATTCGACAACATCGCGACCTATGCGCAGCGCGACGTGACGAAACTGGGCTCGCAGTTGACCGTGGGCGATGCGAGCACGACCGGCGAGATCTTCGACAGCGTGTCGTTTCGCGGTGTGCAACTGGCCACCGACGACCGCATGCTGCCTGAATCGATGCGCGGTTACGCGCCGGTCGTGCGCGGCACGGCGGAAACGAACGCACGCGTGACGATCCGCCAGAACGGCCAGGTGTTGCAGGAAACGAATGTCGCGCCAGGCCCGTTTGAAATCAGCGATCTGTACTCGACCGGCTACGGTGGCGACCTGGTGGTGACCGTGACGGAAGCCGATGGCCGCAGCAAGGAGTTCACGGTGCCGTTTGCATCGGTGGCGCAATTGCTGCGCCCCGGCGTCACGCGGTTTAGCGCGACCGCCGGCCAACTGCGCAACGATTCGCTCGATACCAAACCCGTCTTCGCGCAGTTCACGATCCAGCGCGGGCTGACCAACACCGTCACCGCTTATGGCGGCGCGGTGGCGTCGAGCGGTTATGGCGCGATAAACGTGGGTGGTGCGTTGAACACGGGCATTGGTGCGTTCTCGATGGACGTGACAGGCGCGTTCACCAGCATCCCGAACGCGCAGTCGATGCACGGCACGAGCTTGCGCGTGGGCTATAGCAAGTTCATCGCGGCCACCGACACGAACGTGTCGGTGGCCGCGTATCGTTTCTCGACGGCGGGGTACATGAACCTGAACGATGCAGCGACGGTGAGGGATATTGCGGACCACGGTGGTGATATCAACTCGATTTACAGACAGCGTAATCGTATGCAGGTGTCGGTGAACCAGAAGCTGGGGGATCACGGCACGATGTTCGTGACGGGCTCGTCGCAGAACTACTGGAACCGGGGTGGCGCCGACACGCTGTTCCAGGCCGGCTACACCAACGCGTTCAAATACGGGACGTACAGCCTGACGGCTGGGCGCACGCGCTCGATGGACGGCCAGATGTCGAACGACTTCATGCTGAGCACGACCATTCCGCTGGGCCACAAGGCGCATGCGCCGATGCTGACCACGAACGCCTCGCACACGTCCGACGGCGCGACGAACATGCAGGCGAACGTGAGTGGTTCGCTGGGTGAAACGAACCAGTTCTCGTACAACGGATACGGCACGTATAACGCGGGCGGCAGTTCGGCCAACAATGGCAACGCGGGGGCGAGCGCGACGTATCGCGCGCCTTACGCGACGTTCAATGCCTCGGCGAGCGCGGGTGGCGGCACGCGTCAGGTGTC
>Ga0302228_10003520_pt1 | contig 10150 bp, 6 predicted proteins | sample II_Palsa_N1_2_FD_193519 | JGI IMG/M metagenome (GOLD analysis project Ga0302228, IMG submission 193519) | Peat permafrost microbial communities from Stordalen Mire near Abisko, Sweden - II_Palsa_N1_2 | ecosystem: Environmental > Terrestrial > Soil > Palsa > Peat permafrost | place: Sweden...
GCGCCTTCGCGATGCCCAACGAGGACAGCGGGTCGTACGCCGAAGCGGCGTCTCCCACGGCAAGCCATCCCTTTTCGGAGCCGGCGAAGTCCAGCATGCTCGAATCGGCGACGACGACCCGGGTGCCCACCAGCTTCGAGGATGCGCTCAACAAGCGCCCGATGTGGGGCGCGCGTGACAGCAGCGGCAGCAGCCGGTCCGGCTGCGTCAACCGGTTTGCCTTGATCTGCGCCTTGTCGGTGAAATACGCCGTGACGAAACGTTCCGCGGGAAGCGCGGCCGCATAGCACCAGCCGCTCTCCACGCTCTCCACCAGCGTGTGGTGAGGGAAGACCTCGGGCCGGCCCTCCCACAGGGCGTAGACGGCATGCAATTCGTCGAATCGTATACGCGGCACGCCGAGGCCGGCCGCAACGGCTGAGCGCCTGCCGGTCGCATCGACGACGAAGCGGCAGCGAATCACCGCGCCGTTCCGCGTCGACAGCAACCAGCGTCCGTCGGCGCCGCTGTCGAGGCAGGAATACGACGATTCGACGATATGGACACCGCCCCTGCGGGCCTTGTCGAGCAGGGACAGATCGAAAGCCGCGCGATCCAGCAGCCATCCCTTACCCGAGGCCTTGAACAGGTAGTCGTTATAGGCGAGCGTCGAGTCTCCCCAGGCCGAACAGACGCCATTGGATGGCAGGTGCGGCGTGCACCGCAACTCCTCCAGGATGCCGAGTTTCTCCGCCAGCTCCCGGGCCTGAGGCTGCAATGTTTCGCCGACTGGAAACAACCGGGCTTCGGCCTTGTGGATCAGCGCGATGCTCAGAGGGCGGCGATTGCGCAGGGCGATGGCTGTCCCGCACCCGGCAACGCCGCCTCCCACGATTCCGACATCGCACTCGGTCAACATGACGCCGGGCGCTTCAGGGCTTGTAGTCCTTGATCGGTTTGTCCAGGCGCGAGACTTCCCAGTAGCGCGGCGCTGGCGCCGGCTGATTGCTCTCGACGATGAAGCCCAGGTACTTCCAGCAGGTCACCATCTGGATGTCCGATCGCAGGATGCCGTCGTTGCCGTCGTCGACGAAGTCGCGCGTCCACATCACCTGCTGTGTGGGTGTGTCCTTTGGAAACACGGCGTAAGGTCTTTGCGCGGGCCACCACCAATAGTTGGCGACGTTTTCGCCGGCCGTCTGGTTGGGCGGTTCGCCATACTTGTTCACGCCAACGTTACTGATGTCCTGCAGCGAACACTCGTTGAAATCCGCCTGCCAGGGTTGAGCCATGTATTTGGTCAGGTCGCCCGGCTCGAGCGTTTCGTTGCTGTAATCTCCAGAACTTCCTTTGGTGAGCGACGGGACCAAAGCACTCTCGCCATTAATTCGGAAGAAGTCCGAAGGCCCGAAGGGACTCGGCAACGGCTGGTAGATCGTCGGGCTGCGGGTGATCCAGGTGATTTCGATGCCTGGCGAAAAAGCGCCGCCGACGCAATTGGACAGAGCCGCCTTGTCGAGCGCGGGCCCCGGGCCGAGCTTGGGTAACGGCTCTTTGGTATAGATGCCGTTGCTGTACTGGGATAGAAAGAAGTATTGGGTTTCGGTAAGCCCGAGGTACTTCGAGATGGTGATATTGGAGATCGGATTATCGCCGGCCAGGTACGGCATCAATCCGGACTGGTTCTCGCCGACGTTGCTGGGCTTATCGCCCGGATCACTGAGACCGCGCTGGCGGATGTAGTCGAAGATCTGATCCTGGAAGGTGTCCGGATCGGCGGACTGAGTCACACGATGCTGCTGCGTGCCTCTCCCTGGAATATTGCAGACGTACTGATAGATGTCCGGGCGACTCAGGATGGGCAAAATCTCGTCGGGATAACTGGGCTTGTAGGTGGGATCGAACCCGTTGCCGGCGTGTAGTGCCGGATTCACGAACATCTTGCGTACGAAGACGTCGTACATGTTGTCGTACATCGTGACCTGGTTCAGCACCTGTGGCGCGTACGCCGGTGGCGCCGCAATGACCCAGGCAGTGCCGGCCGGGCTCTGCCCGCCGGTCGCGAAATGAACTTCTGCGGACACGATGCCATCGCAGGTGTCGTCGAACCAGCCCTCGTTGTTGGCGTAGTGCGTGATGCGAACGCCGTCAGCGGAGGTCGTCCCTGAGTTGCCGTCGCCCGGCAAGAAAATGAGACCTAGATCGTCATCCAAAACGATAGCGCCCAGATGAGAGATCGGATTCGGCTTCAAGGTTGATAGAAAGGGGTAGTCAGAAGGCGAAAGAGTCAAATCGCTGCGCTCCTCTACCGAAGAAACTTCTCCGTAGGCGGCGAGGATTAGCTGGCGACGATTGGCGTCGTTGATCGTTGCAGGATCGTCGCTCGTGTTTAAAGAAAGGTTGTAGCGCAGTGGATTCGACGGCGCCTCAGGGTTTGTCGGCTTACCCGTCGGCTTGCCCGGTATGTAAGGATTGGCTTTGTTGTTGGCGTCATAGCCCTTGTCGTTGACGAACGCATAGGGCGCCGTCGACACAGGGGTAGAGTCCGAAGGGTACGGGCCTTGCGCGGACCCCGTTTGCTGATCGAACTGGAACCAGCTCGCTTTCTTGTTCGCCACAGAAATGGTCCAGCTGATCGCAACGACGCCATTCTGACCTCGGGTGACTTCCACACCATGCGGATGCAGCTCGTCGTAGCGAAATACCTTGAAGCGGACGGCTTGCTTCAGCAGCTTGCTATCTTTGTCGCGGAACGCATCTATGTTGGTGGATGCGCTGGAGTAGATCGTGGGCAGACCGCCGGCGGTTTCCGGCGCAAGATAATATTCCGGGCTGTCCCCGACACGGGCGATGCCGATCGCCGGATGGATCTTGTAGTACGCCGTCATGATGTTTCTCCCTGGTTCTCATCAGAACTTGTATTCCTTCCTCCGAGCGGCCAGCGCCGCTTGAGAGAAGTCCGGCGTTTCGGGCTCGATTTCCGGGCCTTCGAACAACATGAAGCTGAAGTCGGTGCCGCCGACCTGGGCATTGCCGTGGCAACCCATGCAACCGCCCATGTTGTAGTGGGCGAATTGCATCTTGGCGCTGTTTGCGATCAACACGTTCGTGAACGGGGTGCCGGTGGCGGTGAAGTCGGTCGTCTGCCCGTCAGAAGACAGGTCGTCATTGGTCAGCCGGCCGGAGAAATTCTGGAGGGTGTAGTTGGTCTCGACGACGATGTTGGCCTGCCGATAGGTCGAGGTCAGCCGATTGGGGTTGCTGTCGTTGATATCGGCGGCGCTGAACGGCTGGAACTGCACGTTGATGAGCTTGTAATAAGGCCAGGGTGAGTTCGTCACATTGTTGGCCTGGTCGTATACCTGAATCTTCTGCTGAGCCTCCTTGTTGACATCGACGATCTGCTGGGGGATCGGGTACCTGCGGTTGTTCACGCAGATGCCGCCATGACCGTCCGTTGCTTGCGGCAAGCCGGGCGCACTGTTCTTGTAGAAGAGGTGGCCGTTGCCACTCGGATTGCAAAAGGCTCCTTTTGCGGTAGTCGTGACCGGGTTCGGGTAATCCGTATGGGAAATTTCCGGCGTCGTCGGACTGCCGTTCGGCGTCGCTCCACCGACAGTGCTCTCGATCGGATTGCCAAAAACATTCGTGATGTTGTCGGCCTGCTCGAACGTTGCGAACGTGAAGTAGTGGGGCGTGCTCGGCGACCTCTGCACGATATGCAGCGCCACCATCCCCCAGCCGGCTTCGTCGTTGTAGCAAATCTTGCCGGCTTTCTTCTCATAAAAGCGCACCGGCGCACTGTAAAACCTGCCGCTGGCGAGTTCGGCCTTCGTCAACAACCGCCAGGCGGATTTCACCATGACGGTATCGCTCGGGAACTCGATGAAGCCGCTCCCGTCCGCCGGCGGTTTGTCGTTTGCGACAGCGTTCTTGAAATTGGTGACATCCTGGAAATACGTGCCGCCGTGGTTGAAGTAGCTGTGCTCGTTGATGTACTCCGAATACATGCTGTTGCCCTTGGCCAGGAAGCGGATCAGCTTCGGCACCGAATTGCCGGTCGGCGGGTAGTCGTCGGAGGCATCGCCGTCGAACATGAAGTTCAGACCGATCTGCGAAATCTCGTCGAGATTGACCCAGGGCGGGACGCCGGGGTCCGGGCTCTGATTGCAGGACTGGATTTTCTTTTTATAGTAGTACTGCGGCGTTGCGTTGTAGTGGAAGGTGACTTTGCCGGTACCTGGATCCTGCGTCGCGCCGGGCGGAAGGGAATCCTGCCAGGGGAACAACTCGACCCTCGAGCGGTAGGTTTGCCAGATCAGGGGCTGTCCGGTCGTCCCGAATGGCAGGACGGACGGCTTCTCCCGATTAGTGCCGTCCTGTGGCACGGCCGGCCAATTCAGCGCGATGAACTGGTTCCAGGCGAACTGCGCGGCCTGCGTCAGGGTCGCATTGGCCGCGCCGACCGGAATGTCGCTAGGCCGGGTCGACATGACCACAACGCCTGGATCCGCATCTCGGGCCGAAGCCTGTTTTTCCGTCGCCGCGATATCCTGCTTTTTTTCGGCCTTGCCACTAGAGCAACAAGCCAGCAGCAGACAAACGGGCAACGTAAAGCTCACGAGCATTTTTTTCATGGCTTTCCCCTACACCAATCAGGTATTGGTTTGCGAACTGCCTCGGATGTCGATGCCTGGTGCTCTTCTGGCGCCCGGGTTGAATTCGATCCGGCATGTCACGATCGGTCTGCCGACTTGTTTGTCCCCGATTGCCGCCTGCGGTGCCCCCTAGGGTCCGATCAGAGTCCTTGTCGGCACTCGACCGGCGAAGTGAGCGAATTACGTAATTTTTTCCCCTGCCTTGCCCCTTGGCCATTCAACCACGCAGCCCAAGCAAACTCACCTGTAAAGATCTACAGGTAGGGCACCCGGTCAATGCGGGGGATCTGGCTACTGCTGGCTACTAGAAGAATGGAGTCTTCAGGGACATTTTGATTGTCCCGGTGGCGTGAGCAAGAGTGTCGGAAATTATCCCTGACACCTTTTTTCCACAAATCATTCGCCCTGCGGCGTCGGCATCAATTACGCCGACCAGTTCTCAGTTTATCGCGCGCTCCGATAAACCTATGGATTGTTCGTAACGCATCACACCGCACCAACGAATGAATAAGGGATCGAGATGATCGATCGCCGCATTGTCGCCCTACGATCGCGTGCGCGGTGCGGGACCTCCCCCTACCCTTTGAGAGCATTTATGAAAAAGACACTATCTTTCGGCATCGGCGCGTTGTCGCTGATGATTGCTACCGCGGTCGCGGCACAGAATGCGACGTGGAGTGACAATCACGCCGTTATCGTTACTGCGACCAATGCATCGACCAACGACTTGCTCATCTACAACACGCAAGGTGTGTTGCAAGCAACGATCCCCACTCGCGGTTCAGGCGGCGCTACCGGTAATGCTGGCGGTATCACGCAGGATCGTGATCGCTTAGCGGTCATCAATTTTGGCTCAGGCAACGTGACGGTGTTTAGCAAAGACACCGAGAATCTCGGCCTACGTTTCGAGAAGCTGGTTCCCGCACTGACCAATCCGGTGAGTGTCGCGCTCGCAAACCATCATCTTTACATTCTGACGACGAGCTACATCGAGTCCCATCGTATCGATCAGAATGGCGTGGCATCGGTGGCCGATGGCAAAGCGAAGCTCATCGTCGGTGATGGGTCCGCCGCGCAAGTCGGGGCGCTGCAAGGTCAATTGATCCTGAGTGAAAAGAGCAATGTCATCGAGACCGTCCATTTGAACGAAGACGGCGCGATCAACAGCAACACCAAAGAGGTCGCGAACATTCCGTCAAACGTCAACGCGCCCTTCGGACTCGCCACGCGGGCTAACGACGCATACGTGAGCATCGCTCACGCGAACGAGCTTAGCTTGGTGCACAATGACGCGGTGGTCACCGTGACCAGTTCCGGCACGCAGAATGCGCCGTGCTGGGTGACGCTTGACGGACCGTTCTTGTTCTCGGTCAACGCGGCAAGCAAGACCGTCTCGCGCTACGCCGTGTATGGCGAGAAAATCATTCAGGATGCACCCGTGGTGGCCACGATCGTTGGCGCCCCGACCGATATCGCGTATCGCAGCGACGTGGCTGCTGTGATCGATGGGAGTGGTTCGGCTTCGCATGTATCGATTTATAACGTCGACGGTGATGGCGATTTCACTCTGAACGGTTTTGCGACCATCAACACCCCGGCGGCAAACGGTGTCGCTATCGTGCGCAACGATCAGCATAACTACTAAGCGTGAACTGACCGGCGCCGCAGCAATGCGGCGTCTACTCTCATCGAACCTTTAGGGTTCAAGCTTCTTCAGCTCACCGAACGATCTGGCCGGACAGGAAGGCGAGGCGGCCTTGTATCGAAGGCATGGGGTTCGTTTTGACGACGTTGTCGGCCTTCAGGCGCGAGTTCGCAAGCGGCGCGCTCATGCAAGTCTTGCCCGAATGGGACCTGGGATCCGTGGATGTCCATGCCGTGTTCACGACGTCCGCGCCGCTAAACCTTTGGCAGAGCGATCGTAGCCTATGTCGCCGACACCTTACCGCGTGCCCAACGCCGCTAGCGTTCGGTTCGACGTCCACCCCGGCCGGCATCAACCTTCTGACGTCGCATTTCCACGCCGCGGCAGCAGGACTAAGTCCGCCGCTTCCTCAGCGTCTTTGAGGAGCGTCTTACGCGACGTGCCCATCTGTGCACGCATCGTCAGACCGCGGCCAAGGTCTAGGACCTGGCTCGCGCGCGCGGCTACGGGAAAGTCTGACGGGACCTCTCCCGCGCTGATCGCGTCGCAGAAACGGCGTTCCACGAGCGCCGCGGCGGCAGCCACGGCGTCCTGCAGGAACTGCCTGACCTCAGCATCGTCCACGAGCGGCGCGATGCATATGAGAAGACACCCCGGGGCTGATCCTTCCTCGGTCGCAGTTTCTACGGCGTTCCTCAGGAAGCCGGCGAGTGAGTCGCGAAGAGTCGGCGGCGAGAAGAGCGCCTTCGCAGCGAGAGCGCCTTTCGTCTCTGCGTACGCCCGAAGGACGCGCAAGAATATCGTCCGCTTGTCCCCGAAGACGGAATACAAGCTTGGCCGTCCCACACCCATGCCTGCGACGAGATCGTCGACCGTCACGCCGTCGTAGCCTTTCGACCGGAACACCTGAGTCGCCCTTTCCAGCGCCCCCGTCTCGTCGAAGCTGCGCGGCCGACCCCGCGGCCTAGTGATATTTTGAATCATTTGGTTCAAAACTCATTGACAATGCTCATCCCATCAATATATAACTGAATAGTTCGAAATTAGCAAGGTGGCCCTGGCCTCGCGGGGCGTCACAACTCGCCCCCCCCCCTTCAGCACGGAACCACCCATGAGACATTCGATCGCTCTCGTCACTGGCACCACCTCCGGGCTCGGTCATGCGGCAGCCCGCTTGCTCGCCATTGAGGGCTACCGCCAGGTCATCGTCACCGGGCGCAGCCTAGCCCGGGTTCAAGAAACGGCCGCTCAACTCGCGGCTGAGACCAAGACACAGGTTTTCACGCCGCTAGAGCTGGAGCTGGACGCGCCGACCAGCGTTCAATCTGCCCTCGCCGAGCTGGTGAGGTTAGGTCGGCCGATCGATTTCCTACTGCTAAACGCAGGATGGATCGGAGGTAAGGAGCGCGTGCTCACTGCGGCGGGCATCGAGGCGACTCAGGCCCCGCTAATCGGACATCATCAACTGACTGTCGGGTTGCTCCACGCCAACCTGCTGAGCCACAACGCGCGGATTGTTATCGCCGGCTCGGAATCTGCCCGAGGGGACGTACCCTTGTTCGGCTACACCGACGTGGTGGCCCTTGCGGCCACGCAATACCAGGGCGACCGAAGCGCTGCGGTGGAAGCCCTGTTGCGCAGCGGGCCAAACGTGAAGTACGAGCCCCGCCGGGCGCACTCCGACGCTAAGAACGTCGTCGCCTGGTGGGCGGCGGCGCTATCGCGCCGGCTCCCACCCGGCATGGCCGTATACGCCGTCTCGCCTGGTAGCACGCCCGACACCAAGGGGCTGCGAAACGCTGGCCCGGCCTTGAAGTGGCTGATGGTTCCGCTGATGAAGCTTATCCCCGGCATGTCTCACACTCCTGAGATCGCAGCCCATCGATACCTCCAGGCATCGGAGTTCGGAACCGACGTCTCGGGGCAATTCTTCGCCTCGGCGCCCAAGAAGTTCACCGGACCAATTGAGGCGATGCGCCACCCACACTTTCACGATCGCGCCACCCAGGAAGCCGCGTGGCAGGCCGTCGTCGAGGTCTCCGGCGTCGACTTGTCTTACCCAGCATCCTTGAGCGCGGTGTCCTGAAGGAGCGCCGATCGCGGCGAAATGGTCGCGGTGACCAGAATCAGCAGGCGATCGCAGAGCTACATAGTCGTCCACCGGGCCTAACGGTATTTTGAAATATTTAGTTCAAAAGTCATTGACCGCAACCCTTGCGCCAATTATCGTACAAAACAGTTCAAAAACAGCAAAGCGACCCAGACGTCGCGAGGAGAATACGCATGGAACGGTACGAAGGTAAAAAAGTGGTGATCATCGGCGGCACGAGCGGCATAGGGCTCGCGACGGCGAAAATGCTCGTCGATGGGCGCGCGCGCGTTCTGGTGACGGGTCGCTCGCAAGCCGGCCTGGATTCAGCGCAGAAAGAGCTTGGGAATGACGCCCTCGTAGTTTCGAGCGACGCGCGCTCGCTGACGGACATCGACGCGCTCGCCTCTCGGGTGAAGGCCGAGTTCGACACCTTCGACCTGCTTTTCGTCAACGCCGGGTTTAGCCTCTTCGCCCCTCTCGAGAACACGACCGAGACGACCTTCGACGAGATGTTCAACCTGAACGCCAAGGGACCGTTTTTCTCGGTCCAGAAGCTCGCGCCGCTGATCAACCAGGGAGGCGCTGTCGTCCTCACGACTTCGACCGCAAACATTAAGGGGATGCCCATGATCGCCGCATATGGAGGGGCCAAGGCTGCGCTGCGATCCTTCGCTCGTACGTTCGCCGCTGAGCTTCTTCCTCGGGGGATTCGCGTCAACGCGGTGTCGCCCGGTCCCACCGAGACGCCGATCATCGGCAAAGCGTTTCCCGATAAAGCAACGGCCGACCAACTCATGGCGCAGATGCGCGAAGCCGTTCCGATGAAGCGCTTCGGAAAGGCGGAGGAAGTCGCCAAGGCCGTCCTCTTCCTCGCATTCGACGCGACCTTCACGACCGGCGCCGAACTGCCGGTCGACGGGGGTTGGTCGCAACTCTGAGCGTCCCGCGCCGCCGCCACCTAAGTCGGCGGGTGTTTCGCTTAAACTCCCCGCCGATTTGGAGGCCGAGCAGAGTTCGCCATCTGCTTAGTCGCGCATGCTTCCATCAATCCGGCTCCGTAGAATCAAAACGACTAGGCCGACTCAATGGCAGATTTCCCCTATCACTGCGCCTTAATCATCGGAGCCGGATCTGGCATCAGCGCTTCGCTAGCGCGGCGCTTGTCTAAGATCGGCTTGCAAGTAGGTCTCGCCGCTCGCGATGTCGAAAAGCTGAAGCCGCTTGCGGAGGAGACTGCCGCCGCCGTCTTCGCCATCGACGCCTCCCAGCCGGAGCAAGTGGCGAAGCTGTTCCTCGACATGGAACACCAGGTCGCGGAGCCCGATATCGTGATTTACAACGCCAGCTCGCGCGTCTCAGGTCCGCTCTCGAGCGTCGATCCCGCTGCGGTCGAGAAAGCAATTGCTATAACCACGTTCGGCGCGTTTTTGGCCGCCCAGCAAGCCGCCAAACGGATGGAGCCAAAAGGGCGTGGAGCGATCTTCTTTACCGGCGCCAGTGCTGGCATGAAGGGCTTCGCCCAATCGGCGGCTTTCGCGATGGGCAAGTTCGGACTGCGCGGGCTCGCTCAGAGCGCCGCAAGAGAGTTGGGTCCAAAGGGGATACACGTCGCGCACTTCAACATCGACGGAGGCGTCCGCTCAGAGCGCCGCCAGGATCCAAGCGGTCAGCCTGACAGCACGCTCGATCCTGACGCAATCGCCCAGACCTATATCGACGTCCTTGCGCAGCCGAGAAACGCCTGGTCGCACGAAATCGATCTCCGCCCGTGGGCAG
>Ga0302228_10003522_pt1 | contig 10140 bp, 7 predicted proteins | sample II_Palsa_N1_2_FD_193519 | JGI IMG/M metagenome (GOLD analysis project Ga0302228, IMG submission 193519) | Peat permafrost microbial communities from Stordalen Mire near Abisko, Sweden - II_Palsa_N1_2 | ecosystem: Environmental > Terrestrial > Soil > Palsa > Peat permafrost | place: Sweden...
CGCCTGTCGCGCCGGGTTCTGTCCAAGCCCCGCCGGCAGCACGCATCCCATCACGCATTCATCCACACTCGCAGCATCAATCCCCGCTCTGCGCACGGCTTCGCGCACTGCAACCGCGCCAAGCTGCACCGCCGTCATCTCCGCCAACGCTCCCTGAAACTTCCCCACCGGCGTACGCACCGCAGCAACAATCACGACATCCTTCATCACTTCACCTCATTCAAAAAACACATCCCACGAACGCGTCAGTATACGTGTCGCAACCCTTCACTCGCACCCCACCATCACCATCACGCCACTCATCCCATCCAAAAAATCGTCCTCCGTTCGACACCATCGTGATGCGTACCCCGAAAAAAAATTTCACAAACGTATCGATTTTTCTTGACAGTGAATTTTCGTAAATCTATACCTTCGTTAGCTGCAATGCAGCGTGTTGTAGAGTCAATGTCTAATCACTAGGGAGAATAGGCAAATGGCAACTAAGAAAGCCGTAAAAAAAGCACCAGCGAAGAAGGCAGCAAAAAAGGCAACCAAGAAGTAAATCAGCCATGGCAACCAAAAAGGGGGACGCGATGAGCGTCCCCCTTCTTGCGTCTGCAGCCACAGCCATTACTCAGACTTCGCAGCATTCTTCGGCGTCGACAGATAGCCCGACACCTTGTTCTTCTCAATCACATTCACCACCAGCTCATACAGCACCGGATCTTTGCCGGTATAGAACTGCACCGGTTCATCCAGCCCTTTATCCTTCTTCTCGATATTGCGATCGTCCGCACTCACGTCCAGCGTATAGCGCGAGTGCTTCTCATCGGCCTTCTTCAACTGCAGCTTGATCGACGACAGCAGCGTCGGCTTCGCGCCCTTCTGCAGCGTGAACTCGATATAGTTCCTGTCGCCCTTATGCTTCAGAATCTCAAGCTCGCCATGATTGGTGGCGATCAGCCCACTCATCACACCCGCATCTCCCACCACACGGTTCAGCTGCGTCTTCGTCGCCTCAAGATCGGACTTCGTCGTCGCCACATCGGTCTTCACGCCGCCCACGTCCGTCTTCACGCTGGCAACATCGGTCGAGACCGCGCCAATCTGCTTCGTGTTCGCCTCCTGCTCCTGCTCCAGCTTCGCCGCCTCTGCCTTCTGCGCCGCGATGATGCTCTGCGTCCTCAGCTCGATCTGCTTCTGCGTCATACCGACGCTCTGTCCCAGCGTCTCGCTCGTCGCTCTCACCCGTGCATTGGTCGCCTCCAGCTTTTGCATCAGGTCGGCGTTCTTCTGGTCCGCCACGGCAATCTTCTGCTCCGCCGCAGCAAGATGATTCTGCAGCCCATAGCACCACACCAGACCACCCAGCGCTGCCAGCAACGCAACCGCCACCACTCCAAACAACGCGCCCGAATATGACCGCTCTGCTACGTATCCTTCGTCACTCATCTAACCCTCCCAGGTCCTGCCATCGTTTGACGCACCGCCAGACAACTCATCACAATCCGCCTGTCCGCGATACGCAAACTAATACAACCAAACTATAACTCCTCCCAAACCAAACTAAACTGGTCTTATGCATCAATCCGACATCTGCGTCGCCGGCGCCGGCATCATCGGCCTCTCACTCGCCCTCGAACTCCACCGTCGCGGCCTTCGCGTCACCGTGCTCGATCAGGGAACCCCTCTGGCCGAAGCCTCCACCGCCGCCGCCGGCATGCTCGCCGCCAACGACCCCGACAACCCGCCGCTGCTCCAGCCGCTCTCCGATCTCAGCATCACCCTCTACCCCGCATTCCTCGAGCAGCTCCGCATCCTCACCGGCATCCGCGTTCCCTTCCACACCCACACCACCCTACAGTCACTCTCACCCCACATCCCCACCGCAGACAACATCCTCACCCCCGAAGACCTCACCCACCTCCTGCCCTCGCTCATCCCCACCGGCCATCGCTTCATCCTCCTCGACGAGCACAGCCTCGATCCCCGCGAACTCGCCACCGCTCTTCTCGCCGCCGTCCACGCCACCACCATCGACCTCCGCCCCTTCACCCCCACCCTCTCCATCCAGCACCATCCCGACTCCATCGAAGTCCACACCCCCACCGGCGTCCTCCACGCCTCACAGTTCGTCGACTGCACCGGAGCCTGGGCCGCCACCACCTCGCCTCTCCACGTCGCTCCGAAAAAAGGCCAGATGCTCGCCGTATCTCTCCCTTCTTCCTTCCCTCTTCACTTCGTCGTCCGCACACCCGACATCTATATCGTTCCCCGCACCACCAACCCCGCCGCCTTCCGCGCCATCATCGGAGCCACCGTCGAAGACGCCGGCTTCGACAAGACCGTCCATCCCTCCGACATCGCCCACCTCCGCAACCTCGCCGCCGCTCTCATCCCCACTCTCGCCGACGCCCCCGAGCTCGAAACCTGGGCCGGCCTCCGCCCCGCCACACCCGACGGCCTTCCCCTTCTCGGCCCGCTCCCCACGCAGCCCCGCCATCTCCTGGCCACCGGCCACTACCGCAACGGAATCCTCCTCGCCCCCGCGACCGCCCACGTCATGGCGCAACATCTCACCGGCGAAACACCCTCCCTCGATCTGTCTCCCTTCTCACCCGCACGTCGCTTTCCCGTTCCGTCTTAGCCCTTTACTCGCACAACATCGCCGATATTCGCCCACGCTATCGTGACAACCCTTTCTCCGCTGCGCTATAAACGATGTACTTACGTTTCACCCGGAGAAGCTGTCATGTCCACTGTTGTCGCACCCAAAGGCCTTGAAGGCATCGTTGCCACCAGCTCGTCCATCTGCTGGATTGACGGCGACGCCGGCGTCCTCTCTTACCGCGGCATCGACATCCACGAGCTCGCGGAGCGCTCCACCTTCGAGGAGACCACCTACCTCCTCTGGTTCGGCAAGCTCCCCACTCAGACCGAGCTCGCCGACTTCACCGCGAACCTCTCCGCAGCCCGCACCCTCGATCCCAAAATCATCGACCTCCTCCGCAGCGTCCCTGCCAGCGCGACCCCCATGCAGGTCCTCCGCACCGCCGTCTCGCTCCTCAGCATCTACGACGCCGACGAAGCCGACAGTTCCCACGACGCCAACGTCCGCAAGTCCTACCGCCTCACCGCGCAGATCGCCATGATCGTCGCCATCTTCGACCGCATCCGCAAAGGCAAAGCCATCGTCGAGGCCGACAAATCTCTCTCGCACGCCGCCAACTTCCTCTGGATGCTCAACGGCGAGAAGCCCTCCGACACCGCCACCCGCGCCTTCGACATCGCGCTCATCCTCCACGCCGACCACGAGCTCAACGCCAGCACCTTCGCCGCGCGCGTCATCGCCGCCACCCTCGCCGACATCCACTCCGCCATCACCGGCGCCATCGGCGCACTCAAGGGCCCACTGCACGGCGGAGCCAACGAGGCCACCATGCGCCTCCTCTACGCCATCGAAAAAGCCAACGCCGACCCGGTCGAATATGTGAAGCAGATGTTCGCCGAAAAGAAAAAGATCTCCGGCTTCGGCCACCGCGTCTACCACACCGAAGATCCCCGCGCGACCCACCTCCGCCGCATGTCCGAGGAGCTCGGCAAAGCCGCAGGCAGCACAAAGTGGTTCGACATGTCCCGCAAGATCGAGCTCTTCGTCAAACAGGAAAAGAAGCTCAACGCCAACGTCGACTTCTACTCCGCCTCCACCTACACCACCCTCGGCATCGACATCGATCTCTTCACTCCCATCTTCGCCATCAGCCGCATCTCCGGCTGGGCTGCCCACGTCATCGAGCAGCACGATGACAATCGCCTCATCCGTCCACGCGCCGACTACACCGGTCCCGCCTACCCCGCTCGCTACGTCCCACTCTCCGAGCGCTAGTCCACATCAACCACGCAAAGCACAGGTAACGACAGAAGAAATCTGCCGTGCCTGTGCTTCTGCACTTGTCTTTCGTCTGCCCAACCCGCCCGTTCTCCAGCATCTCCGTTCATCAGAGGTACTCTTCCCCGGAAACAGTTGGCCTAACAGCTCTGAAGCTGTCATGCTCACGGAAGGGTCTTCTTCAGGAGTCGTGCTTGCCACAGGAAATTTATCGCCGCGCACGCTCCTGCCTCTTCCTGTTCCTCACCCTCCCCGCGATCGCGCAAACCTCCCCGAAATCCCCCGCATCTGTCACCTCCGGCATTTCGGCCGCGCACAGCGACTCCCTCGTCGACACCCTGATGAACTCCCAGGACGTGCCCGAAGTCCCCGGCCTCTCCGTTCCCATGCACGGCTGGAACGCCGGCGTCACCTTCACCGGCGTCCATCAGTCCGCCACCGGCTGGGCGACCCTCGCCACTCCATCCATCGGCTACAGCTTCAACGACCTCTTCTCCGTCGACGCCACCATCCCCGTCTACACCTTTCGGCTCGCCGAGAGCCTCTCCACTCATCCCCGTCCCGACGACAGGCTCGTCCCCCTGCGCGGCGAACTTGGCGACCTCATCTTCGGCCTCCACGCTCAGTTCATTCCGCCTCTCTTCCAGTACGAGCTCACCGGAGCCTTCGCCGTCCCAACCGGCGACGAAACCTACGGCCTCACCACCGGCCGCGTCACCTTCGACATCAACAATCACTTCGAGCGCGCCTTCGGCCGCTTCACCCCCAACATCGAACTCGGCGGCGGCGACTCCACCACGCTCGTCAACCGCATCGTCACCAAGAACTACACCTCCCTTGGCCCACTCGCTCACTTCCAGGCCGGCCTCGCCATCGACCTCATCCGCGGCATATCCTTCGAGACCGACGCCTACGAGCAGCTCCCCATCGGCGACCAAAAGATCTACGGCCCTTCGCGCAACGGCAAGGCCACCGTCGTCACCGGCCACAACGTCACCGAAGACAACGGCTTCATCAACTCCCTCGACGTCCCTGTCGGCCGGCACGTCACCCTCTCGGGCTACTACAGCCGCAGCCTCCGCCAGTACAGTGACACCGCCGCCGTCGCCATCACGTGGGTCTTCCGCTCCACCCAGCCCACCGAAGACACCACAACGGTCGGCCTCTTTCCCTAGGCCGTATCGACATACAGCCCAAGCGTCAGCGATTGCTTGATATAGAAAGTGTCATCCTGAGCGGAGCCTCTTGCAGTTTCATCGCAGGAGGCGCAGTCGAAGGACCTGCGGTTGGCTCGGCCTGCCAATACTTTCATCCGGGACAGTTCCGCATCCTGCTATATCTCGATACCACCTAAAAGATATGTCCTGCCGGACGGGCCCACTCCGCGTGGGGCGACCACTTCGTGGTGTGTATCTTGTCACGCAGGGATGATCTGCCAGGGGCCTCCCTCTGGTCGGCAGAAGATAATCCCGACCAACGGGAGGACCATTGCTCTCTGGTTTACCTCGACCAGTTAAAAAGGCGTGCGAACGCCCGCCCTCCGCGCAGGAGGCCCGTCCGGCAGGACAGGTCTAAAATAAACATATGCGCCGCATCTACATGGACGCGAACGCCACCACGCCTCTCCTCCCCGAGGTCTTCGAGGCGATGCGTCCCTTCTTCCTCGAGCACTACGGCAACGCCAGCTCGATCCATCAGCAGGGCCAGTACGCTCGCGCCGCCGTCGACCACGCCCGCGACAGCATCGCCCGTCTCCTCCACTGCCGCACCTCCGAAATCGTCTTCACCTCCGGCGGCACCGAAAGCGACAACCTCGCCCTCTTCGGCACCCTTACCGAAGGGGCCCACCTCATCACCACCAGCATCGAGCACCACGCCGTCCTCCACGCCGCCGAAGCCCTCGCCACCCGTGGTATCGAAGTCACCTTCCTCCCCTGCACCCCGCAGGGCCTCATCGAGCCGTCAACCCTCCAGGCCGCCATCCGCCCCAACACAAAGCTCGTCAGCGTCATGCTCGCCAACAACGAGACCGGCGTCATCCAGCCCATCGCCGAACTCGCCGCCATCGCCCACGCCGCCGGTGCCCTCTTCCACACCGACGCCGTCCAGGCCGGCGGCAAACTCCCCATCGACCTAAGCCCCAAAGGCCCGCTCAGAGACGTCGACCTCCTCACCCTCTCCGGCCACAAGATCTACGCCCCCAAGGGCATCGGCATCCTCTTCGTTCGCCGCAACGTCCGCCTCTCTCCCATGCACCACGGCGGCACGCACGAGCGCCAGCGCCGCGCCGGCACCGAAAACGTCACCGGCATCGTAGCCCTCGGCAAAGCCGCCGAACTCGCCAACGCCTGGCTCGCAGAATCCACCACAAATCCGGGTGCCCCATCCTTCGCGCCTTTTGCGAAGGGTGGGGTATCGCGCGAAAGCGCGACCGCTCTCCTTCAACCCGCCGAACTCACCGCCCTCCGCGACCGCCTCGAACAAGGCATCCTCGCCCAGGTCGAAGACTGCGGCGTCAACGGAGCTGGAGCCCCCCGCGTCTCCAACACCACCAACCTCTACTTCGATCACGTCGAAGCCGAAGCCCTGGTCATCGCCCTCGACCTCAAGGGCCTCTCTGTCTCCGGAGGCTCTGCCTGCCAGTCCGGCGCCACCGAACCCTCGCACGTCCTCACCGCCATGGGCCTCACCCCTGCCCGAGCCCGCGCCAGCATCCGCTTCTCTCTCTCCCGCCTCACCACCCAGGAAGAGATCGACTACGCCCTCACCCTCATTCTCGCCGCCATAGCCCGCCTCCGCGACCTGTCCCCCACCTGGAACAAGCCGACAGCCCTCGCGTCTGTATAACGACCCCAACGGCTGTCAGCGACTCGCGTCACAAAAAATAAATCCGAAAAAAGTGGCGTAGTTTTCGCCTCCGCAAAACGTGCATTTAAACACCACGTTTTCACCACGAAAACACCACAAAGTAACCACAAAAACACCACGGAAAAACACCTGTTTTTCGCAAAACCCCCTGTAAAACAGGGGGTTTACCACGCCTTATAAATACCAGGGAATATTTACCACCACAATCCTCTGATTTCCCTTCAGCAGCAGCAGCAGCTTCAGCAGCTGAACCCGCTGATTATGCAGCGCATTCTCCCACCAGTGCCGCACCACCAGCTCCGGCAGCAACACCGCCACCTTCCGCCCAGGATTATCCTTTTCCAGCTTCAGAATGTAATCCATCAGCGGATTAATAATCAGCCGATAAGACGACGGAATCGTCACCAGCTCCGGCTCCTGCAGCCCGGCCTTCTTGATCGGCCCCATCACATGCTCATCCCAAAGCTCTTCCAGGCTGCCCTCTTCATCATCCGAGTGCACATGCACCACCTTGATGTCCTTCGACAGCAGCAGCCCGAACCGAATCGCCTTTTCCGTAATCCGATCCCACCGCGCCACCGGAATCACCACCAGCGGCGACTGTAGATTCACCAGATTGATCGGCGCCATATCCGCCATCTCCCGCTTCACCCGCGAGTAATGCCGCTTCACCACCATCATGATTCCGATCAGCACCGGCACCAGCAGCGCCGTCACCCACGCGCCTGCCCTGAACTTCGCCAGCAGCACCACCACCGTCGTTATGCCCGTAGACACTGCGCCAAAGCCGTTCACAAACATGTGCCAGCCACGGCCTCTATGCTTGTCCATCTTCATCCAGTGAACGACCATACCTGCCTGCGACAGCGTAAACGCCAGGAAAGCTCCAATCGCATACAGCGGAATCAATCGGTCCGTCACACCGCCAAACAGAATCAGAATCACTGCCGTAAATCCGGTCAGCGCATAGATTCCATGCGAGAACAGCAGCCGCCGCCCCCGCAGAATGAACACATGCGGCAGATAGTCATGCAGCGCAATCGCCCGCGTCAGCCGCGGAAAATCCGCAAACGCCGTGTTCGCGCTTAACGCGAGCGCCAGCAGCACACTCCCCATCGTCACAAAATAAAACCAGCCACGCCCAAAGACCGCCGTCACCAGCAGGCTGAGCAGGCTCTGATAGCCCGTGCCATCAGGATCCATCGGCATCACCTGGTACGCCTTCGCCAGGTACGCGATCCCAAACAGCAGCACCATCAGGACTCCGATAATCACCGTCAGTGTCCGCTGTGCCCGCTGCACTCTCGGCTCGCCAAACGCCATCACCCCATTCGACACGGCCTCGACGCCCGTCATCGCCGCGCATCCGCTCGCAAACGCCTTCAACAGCATCCACGTTCCAAGCATGCCCACGGTCGCCGGCAGTGCCGGAGGAATCGGAGTCACAGGCATCGGATGCCCACCCGCATGCACCGTCTTCCACATCCCAACCACAATCAGCGCCAGCAGCGTACCCACAAAGAGAAACGTTGGCAGAATAAACGCCGTCCCCGTGTCCTTTACGCCACGCAGATTCACGAGTGCCAGAATCGCCAAAATCACCAGACATATCAGCAACGTATGGGGCTGCAGGCTCGGCACAGCCGAGGTCAGCGCCGTCACACCCGCCGAGATTCCCACCGCCGCCGTCAGAATGTAATCGATCATCAACGCTGCTGCCGCCAGCAGCCCAGGCATCTCCCCCAGGTTCTCTGTCGCGACGGTGTAGCTTCCACCCCCACTCGGATACGCCGCAATCGTCTGCCGGTAACTGAAGTACACAATCGTCAACAGAACCAGGATCGCCGCGATAATCCGCCATCCGTACTCGGTTCCGACGATCCCCAGCGGGATCAGCAGCGTCATCGCCGCCTCTGGCCCGTACGCCGCGCTCGTCAGTCCATCCAACCCGAAAATCGGTATTCCGGCAGCGACACCGATATGTTCGGCGCGCTCCTCACTTGTAGCTAAGGGCTTCCCAAGAAGTGAATCAGTTAATGACATACGTTTTAGATCGTACTGCCTCTGTCAACCGAACTCAGTCATCTTTCTATTTAAACTTCAGCTGTTCGAAAAATATTGCAACGAAAATCGCAGGACTACATCTCGACGCCCACACTTCAGCTCCGCCATTCCAGCGTCCTGACCTCGCAACCGCCCCCACCCCGGCCCATATAATCAACCAGGAATTAATAATTCAGGAGAAACCATGTCCACCGCTCCCCTCTACGACATTCCCGTTCACAAAATCACCGGCGAAGGCACCTCCCTCGCCGATTACCGTGGAAAAGTCCTCCTCATCGTCAACGTCGCCTCCAAATGCGGCCTCACCCCGCAATACGACGCCCTTGAAAAGCTCTACACCCGCTTCAAAGACTCCGGCCTCGTCGTCCTCGGCTTCCCCGCAAACGACTTCGCCGGCCAGGAGCCAGGCTCCAACGAAGACATCCAGACCTTCTGCCGCGCCACCTTCGGCGTCAACTTTCCCCTGTTTTCGAAGATCGCCGTCACCGGCCCCGACACCCATCCCCTCTACACGGCCCTCATCGCCGCCAAACCCAAAGCCACCAGCCCCGGCCGCGAAGCCTTCCGCGAAAATCTCAACGGCTACCTCCAGAAGAGCGGCGCAACCACGAATCCCGAGCCCGGCATCCTCTGGAACTTCGAGAAGTTCCTCATCGACCGCAACGGCAACGTCGTCCACCGCTTCTCTCCCGAGATCACGCCCGACGACCCCACCATCATCGCCGCCATCGAGTCCTCCCTCAAATCCTGACAACAAAAGGGCGCAGCCTGCCCGAAACCAGGCTGCGTCCTTACCTCATTCCCTTCCGTCTAACTCGTAATATCTAAAACTCCACCACATCAGAAAGAAAGCCCTTCTGCCCATGAGCAACCGCCTCGCCCTCCTGCCTTTCGCTCTCCTTACCCTCAGCGCCTCCGGCATCCTGCAGGCGCAAAAAGCTCCCATCCGCATCACCGCCGACCTCTCCGAAGCCCCCCGCAAGGTCTACCACGCCGAGATCGACATCCCCGTCCAGCCCGGCCCGGTCTCTCTTACCACTCCCAAGTGGATTCCCGGCAACCACCGTCCCACCGGCCCCGTCGACGACATCACCGGCGTCGTCTTCACCGCCAACGGCAAGGTCCTTCCCTGGCGTCGCGACGACCAGGACCTCTACGAATTCCACGTCACCGTCCCCGCCGGCGTCACCACCCTCCACGCCCACCTCGACTGCATCGTCACCGCGCGCGTCAGCCAGAAGCTCGCCGTCCTAGAATGGGAAAAGCTTCTCCTCTACCCCGCCAACACGCCCGTAAAAGAGATTCCCATCCAGCCCTCCGTCACCGTTCCCGCCGGC
>Ga0302228_10003529_pt1 | contig 10126 bp, 18 predicted proteins | sample II_Palsa_N1_2_FD_193519 | JGI IMG/M metagenome (GOLD analysis project Ga0302228, IMG submission 193519) | Peat permafrost microbial communities from Stordalen Mire near Abisko, Sweden - II_Palsa_N1_2 | ecosystem: Environmental > Terrestrial > Soil > Palsa > Peat permafrost | place: Sweden...
TGTCTGTCCCAGTCAGTCTGTACCGATGTTGATGCCTAGCAGGCCGTCGTTGTAAACTCCTGAGGGTTGAAGAGGGCAATGGAAAAGCCTGAAAAAAAAAACTGAATCCAATCCATTTCTTCGCGTTGGACCCGTCGTTGCGTAACCACCCGGATTTTCACCAGTGAATGCTCGGTCGTCGCACAGCGAAAGCCCTGACCATGACGACGAGCACAAACCTGGACGTGACCTTCCTGGGCACGTGCTCTGCGGTGCCCACAGCCACACGCAACGTGTCTGCCCTGGCGCTGCGCTACCTGGGCGACACCTGGCTGTTCGACTGCGGCGAGGGCACGCAGCACCAGCTGCTGTCGTCGTCCTGCCCGCTGCGCCTGTCCCGTGTCAGCCGCATCCTCATCACGCACCTGCACGGCGACCACGTGCTGGGCCTGCCGGGCCTGCTGTGCACCATGGGCATGTCGGGGGCGCGCACCACCAACGCGAATGCTGCTGCCCAGGATGGGGCCAGCGCTGCTTCTGCACCACCACCGGCGGCGGCACTGGAGCTGGTCGGCCCAAGGGGACTGCGCAACTATGTCCGGTCCAGCCTGCACCTGACCCACGCCGGCCATCTGGCCTACCCGCTCGTCATCCACGAACTGCACGACGACCACGACGACCACGACGAGCACGACCTTGACCATGTGCCTGCCCCTGCCTTTGACGTGCCCCCACTGGCCTGCGAACGAGCCGATCTGGGCAGGGACGTTGCGCTGGACCCGGGCACGGGGCTGTGGGTGCTCCCGGCCATGGCCTGTTCGAGTTTGACGGCGGCAACGCCCTCTGCGTCCCTGCACGTGGTCGCCTGCCCCATCCGCCACTCGGTCACCACCGTGGGCTACGTCGTGACCGAGCCCGCCAGCCCAGGGGCGGTCAACGCGGCCGTGGCCACGCAGCGCATCGAGGCCAACAGGGCGGCCCTGGCCGCACAGGGCGTGACCAAGCCGCTGGCCCTGATGGCGCAGCTCAAGCAGGGCAAGACAGTCACACTGCCGGACGGGTCCCGCCTCGATCCGGCCGAGCTGGTGGGTCCCGCCGTGCCCGGGCGCAAGGTCGTCATCCTGGGCGATACGTTTGACCCGCAGGCCATCGGTGCAGCGGCGCAGGACGCCGACGTGCTCATCCACGAGGCCACCAACGCGTCCGTCGAGGACGGCGACCCGCCCGTGGAAAAGGTCCAGCAGCAGGCCGTCGAGCACGGGCACTCCACGCCCCAGATGGCAGGGCGCTTTGCGGCGTCGATCAACGCAAAGGCCCTGCTGCTCACGCACTTTTCCGGCAGGTACAAGGGCGACACCGAGCCGGCGTCCCTCGCCGTCATGGACAGGATCGCGGCGCTGGCAAGGCAAGAGTTCACCACGGGACCCGTCGTGTGTGCGCGTGATTTCATGACCGTGGGCATCGGGCGGAACGGAAGCATCAGTGTCCAATAAGACTCGTATTCAAAAAAGAAGAAAAAAAAAAACACGGCAATCGAAAAGCGCACACATGACAATCTTATAGGTAGGGGGATTTCCTTTCTTTCTTCTTTCAGATTTCCGGGATTTACTAGCGGCCCATGGTGAGAGCCATCGGGGTCGTGGGGATGGCAGGCGAGGGGACACCACCGCCAAAGTACGACTCGCGGATGCTCTTTGTATCCACAGGAGACGCGGGGTTTGGAGCGGCAGGGGTGGGCGCAAGGGCCGGGGATCCGCCCATGGGGCCGTTGGGCGTGGCGGGCACCGACTTTTGCGCCGTCGTCGGGTCGTAGCTTGCGTGCAGAGCCTTCATCATATTCATTTAAAAAATAATTCATGATTTTAAAATAAGCACTACCCTGACGAACGCGTCCTCGATCTGCCGAGGCACCGAGACGTACTTGGCGGCCTTCTTCGAGTCGTTGACGTCGGGCGATGTCACGTTGACCATGTAGTCAAACTCGGCGCCGTACAGGACCGAGATGGGCGACTTGTTTTGCGCAAAGAACGTGACGACGCCCTTGAAGGTCTCGCGGCCGTTCTTGGCATCGGACGAGACGTCGTCCTTGTCAAAGGCGAAGAGCACGCGGAAGGACGACCAGCCGACCGTGAACACCCTTGTCTCGATGTCGACCAGGTCCAGCCTGGCGCCGGCAGGGGTCAGGCGCAGGTTGCGGACGAGCAGGACAAACGACTTGATGAGGATGATCGCACGGTGCTGGTCCTTCTGCTGGCACGCCAGCGAAAAGACCTGGCCAATCTCCTTCCACGACTCGATCAGCTTGAGCGAAACAGCAATGTTTTGCGGGCGCAGGGCGGCGGCGTACAGGATCCAGGCCATCAGGCGGACCTGTCGTGTCGTGTCGGCCGCCGCCGCCGCCGACTTGTTGCTGAGGAGGACGCCGTTGAGCGAGACCCTTCGCTCGCTGAGCTCGTTCTCCCACACGTCGACCACAAACACGGACGACCATTTGAGCGCCTGTTGTTTGAATTAAACAAGACATGTTGATGCATTATTTTTGCTGCTGGCTACCTCCATGGCGTGGACATAGTCGAACGAGGTCGGCGTCTTGTACTTGTCCGTGACCTCTGCCTGCCAGATGTACTCGATGATCTCCTCGACAAAGCCGATGAGGTGGGGCTGCGCGTACTTGTTTGCAAAGTAGAAGCCCTTGCCGGCATACTTTTGCTGCGCGGAAAAGCTGATCTCCGTCAGGTGCACCTTGTGCAACTCGTCGGCCCTGTACGCGTCCATGCCCAGCAGTTTGAACGTGGTCGAGTGCGTCGGGTAAATGTGGATCTTTTCAATCGACTTGTTCCTGAGCTGCTTGAGCGACTGGTGGATCGCGCTCTGAGTCATCTCAAACAGCGACACGACGACGCTGGGCACGGGCGTGGGCGCATGGGGAACTTTGGAGAGCAACGTAAATAATCCATTTTTATTTTATTTATACCTGCAACGGGAGTAATGATGGTTGCTGCAGGAACGACCAGCGCGAGGCGGCCGAGGATGCCCTGCGAGTTGCCGCGACGCAGGCCGTGTCGTCCCGGGGTCGGGCTGTCGTTGGGCCCACGAGTGGAGGGGGTCGAGAGGATGGCCGTGTTTGGTCCGGCATTCGCGGCCGCACCGCTGCTGCTGCTGCTGCTGCTGTTGTCCTTCTCCTTGTCAAACTTGGCGGTGACCCCAGGGTAGATCGCGTCCTGGATGGCGGCGACCACGTCAATGTCGATGAGAGGGCCAGAGACAACGGCAAACTTGAGAGTCTCGTCAACGGTGGCCAGCAGCACCTTGCTGGGCTTGCGCTTGTAGACCGAGCAGAGCAGCTGGATCAGGGGCGCCACCGAGTACGAGGACGGGCTCCATCCCTTGCTCTTGGCGAGCGCCACCACGTCCTTGACAAACTTGACGGCGATCGTCACAATCTCGTCGTCCATGGGCCCGCCGTAGACGTGCTCGGCATAGTGCACGAGGTTGACCACGACGGTGAAAAACAGGGAGGGATCCTCCTTCTTGAGCTTTTCGTTCTCGCACAAGTGCATGAGAATGTCGCGGATCGGAGCCAGCGCAAGGCGCTAATCGAAAGGGAGCATATAAATAAAAACAGATAAAACAGACGAACAAAGAAAAAGATACCTGCAGAATCTTGATCTCCTCGTCGTCGGCGCCCTCGTCCTTGCGGGCGTCAAAGAGAGCCGCGGGGCAAAAGACGTGGCGGGTGATGGCGTCCATGTCGAGCGCAGTGCGCGTGGGATCGTTGCCAAAGTGTTTTACTCGACGGAGTGTGGCCAGAGTTGCAGAGTCTTTCGTGCCCAGATTGGGGACGGAGAACTGCATCCCAAGTGAGAAGAGAGCACAGCACGGTCATAAATAGCTTACGCGGAAAAGCTGCGTGTAAAAGCCGGCATGGTTGGTGAACCTGTTGAAATAGCGCTGGAAGAACTGGATGATGTCGATGGTGATTGCCTCTTTGCTCTGGACGTTGATGCTGGTGACGAGGGGCCCAAACGTGCCGAGGATGGGCTGGGCCATGCCAAAGAGCATGTGCACGTGGATGTCCTTGGGGACCTTCTTCTCCACGCCCGTGATCAGGGCGCTCGAGTTGCGGACGAGAGTCGAGCCGGCGAGGGCGGTCACGGTCTTTGGGACGGCCTTGGTCTGGCTGTTGGCGTCCCTGGTGGCGCCATCCGCGCCGAACGAGACGGCGGCGTAGCGCTCGAGCACTGCGCCAAAGATCTGCACAATCAGCTTTTGGTTCTGCACGGACGCAGTCTTGAACACGTCGAGCAGGAGCCGCAGCCACACGTTGATTTCGACGTCGTCGACATTATACTGAGAAGAAAGAAGGTCAACTGCAACGGGTTTTAGTGCCAACACACCTTGTAGATGCAGACGAAAAAGGCCTGGAGGATGGGGACGAGGCGGGTTTGGCCGAGGGCTGTCAGGGTCTTGAGGCCGTACTTGTGCTTGTCGCCCTTGAGCCGCTCGGGCGCGACAATGAGATTGATGATGAGCGAGACAAACGTCTGCGCCCTGTCGTTCTCGAGGCCGCCGCGACGATCCGCCATGGCGGGCAAAGTCCTGAAAAAAAAAAAATTGGTGGTTTGGGAACAGGATCACGCACTCAACAAAAAGTCTGTACGGTGTGGGGCCGCTAATGTCGGGCTTGAGGACCATAGAGGCGAGATCGAGCGGGATCGTGTGCTTGATCTCGACACGGTCGAGGAGGAGCATCAGTTGCTAACGAGGAAGGGGGTGTAAAAAAAAAGGGATCACCAAAAATGCAACATACGGGCATCACAATGTCCAGCCAGATGCCCTGGTAACGGACTGCCTGGCCGTTCTCGGTGAAAAATTGGAAGCCTTGGTGGACCCATCCGCCGTCGACAGTGCACTTGCTGCCCTTGTACCCAATGATGCGAAGGATCGCCCCTTTCAAGTTGAGCAGGTCACCGTCCGAGATCGCCACGCCGTTGTTGAGCATGGAGAGGGCGATGGCAAGCATGACGCCCAGGCACTCGGCAGCCACGTCGGCGTTTATGCCATCGAGGTAATTGACGAGCGAGCCCACTCCAACAGCGTCGTTGAGCCCAAGTTGGTCCACTGGCAAGATGAAAGGAAAAAAAAAAATAATAATTCAGAAAACAAACAAGCAAAGCATCAACCATACTGCTTTGCTTGGGTGCAGACAGGCTGGACGAGCGCGAGCCGGGGAAGATATCGCTGGTGATAACAGGTCGTGCAAGCTCCTGGATATAAAAGAACAGGTCCACCCATGCGAAAACTTGGAGGCCCCGGAAGAGGTTGGTCAGCTGGAAGATCGAACGCAAGACTTTGAGGGCGGATTCCGGGATGGGTTTTGCCTGGTCTGGGTTCTGGCGGATCATGGGGTCCAACGCGATTTGGTACAGCGTGGTCACACGGGAGAGCTGTGTCTTGTTCAACGAGTCGAGGAGATCTTGGGCGTGGCTGCGGACGTATGCGTCGTCGTCAGCGGTTGCCAGTCCGACGAGGAGGTCGAACAGGGGCACGATCGTTTCCAAGCTAGCGTCTTCGTTCAGGTTAACTTTGTCAATAACGTCGGCCTATTTATTGACGGGTCGCTAGTTAAGAGACGCCGTTTTTTTTTTGTTTTTTGGGTTTCATACGAAAGGGAGGTGCGAGATAATTCCGTAGACTTTATCCGCGGCCTGGTAGCGGGTCAGAATGTCCTTGCTCGCCCAGGTGGTCTTGACAAAGTGCTCGATAAAGTCACCCTGCGCGTCGAGAACTGTTATTCACCGACGCGCGGGTTTGGGCAGTTACCTTTGCAGGGCCGATCAAGTCATAAAAGAGGTTTGTCGCGACATGCTGGGACCACGCATTGGGCAGCGCTAAAACATCCCAGACGCTGGTCATCAACAACGTGTACAGCTCTTTTGCCATAGAGCCGTCCTTTTTGAGGAGGGACCAAATGCTGCGCAAGAATTACGTTATTTATTCCCTGGTATTTTGCTTAATACCAAAACAGGACGTCAGCTTTGATCGCAAGGTTATTCGAGTTGAGGAAGGCCAGCAAGATGTCGCGAGTCTTTGACTTGGCTTGCAGGAGGGCCTTGTTGCCGGTGCTGCTGGCTCTGATGGCATTCCCGTCGTTGATTGGGGTTCCGTTGGCGTACGTGACGACCGGGATCGTGAGCACGGCCTCCTCCTGGGCAAGCTGCGAAATCGACTCCATGGACTTTGCAGACTCACGCTTCGGTGACCGGGCCGGCTGAATGGGCGACGATGTTCGGCTGGCGGACTCTGTGGGTACGGGGACGTTGGCGATCAACTCGTAGGGCGACTTGAAGGCGGGGAAGAGAGGCCTCGAGTGGATGTACTCGACGTCGTATCCAGCAGCCAGAAGGACTGTGATAACCGTGTGCTTGGCCGCGAGTTCCTGATCGGTTCTGTCGAAGAAAAGAAATTTTTTGATTGGTTCAGCTGGATGTGAAAAAAGAAAAAAAGAAAAAAAATACTCGAGGGCCTTGTTTTGGTTGTCGCGGAGCTGGTCCTGGAAGGCAAAGTGGATAAAGCCGAGCATCTCGTCGAGCACGCTTGGGCTGAGCTCAAGGGGAATGTTCCACTGCGTGACCCACGAGAAAATCTCGAGGATGCGCGCGCCGATCTCGAGGTTCAACGTGCTTTTGAGAGCAGGGGTGATGAAGTTGTACCAGAGGTTGACGGGGACAGTGATGCCAAAGTGGCACATGACCATGGTTGACAGAATCAGCTTGTCATACTCTGCAGGCTTGCCCGAGGCGGCGAGCACCTTGAACATGGCCCTGACGAAGGAGTTTCAGATAAATTTGAAGGGTCGGCTGTTCATACCAGATGGGTTTGTCGACTTCCTGGGTAAAAAACAGGTCGAAGAGGATCTGAGCAAACTCGTCGGTGGCGAGGGTGGGGTACTGCTTCTCGAGGAGGGACCGACGGGGAACAGCGTGGTGGGTGGCGGGGTCCTTGGCGCTGCTGAACAGCGACCGCTTGGTGCTCACGCCCATGTTGGCGCCCAAAAACTCGAGCCACTGGACTGCGACCTTGGAGAAAACCAGGTCGGGAATGCACTCGTCGTACTGGAGGCTCGAAAGAGCACGAATCGCGACAAGGCAGGACCACTGCTCGCCAGTCTGAGAAAAAAACAGAAAAAATCAACAAACGGCCAACTGAAGAAAAAAAATGTGCATACGCGCTTTGACTCGTCACGATCAGCCCATGCATTGATGGCGACGCTATCCTCTGCGGGTGCGGAGAAGATTTCCAAAACGAGCGACTCGTACGACTGTGATAGGAAATATGTTAAGAATCAGCGAGAGCGGTGATAGCTCCTCCGTACAGTCGGCTTGCCACGGCGCTGAAGGAGAGAGACAGAGGGGAGGGTCTCCTTGAGCCACTTGTGCAGGATTTCCGAAAGCGGGACAGGGAGAATGAACTCGGTGTCCAAGGACGCGTCCTTGAGGACGTGCTCCGAGTTGAACGTGACCATTGACGCCATTGACGCAGTCACAAACTGCTGTCGAGCTTTGTTTGGCGGCACCGACTTGCGCTTTCCTCCCGTTTTGCTAGTCCGTATGAACGCAATAAATAAAATGCAAAAAAAAAAAGGGGAGGGCGGCTGTGCTTACTCTGTGCCCGTTGTCGCAATGGACGAACCGTCGTCGGACGAAGACCTTGTCGCCTTGCGCTGGCGGAAGCTGCAAAGAAAAAAAAATAAAAAAAAAACCAGTGGCTCAGCTGTTGTTCTTTTTATCAAGTCGCGTTCTTACGTCAACTTGCTGATCAAAAAGAGGGCGGCCGCAAGGACTTGCTTGACATGGTCGGCGGGGAAATTGGCCCATTTGATGAGGGGCAGGAGGCTGATGGCGAACGTGTACGTATCCGTGTCGCGCGATGCCAGGGCATGGCTGACGGCGGGGAGCAGGACGTACTGCATGGAAGGTAAGGAACAAAAAAAAAAAGGCCGCCGCGTTTCAATACCTTTCCGGCGGGCGAGGCAGAGAGTTTCTTCACAAACTTTTCGTGGTCCGAGCCGACGGAGGTCGTGATGAGGTACTGGACCGCCTTTCGTCGCAAGTTGGCGTCGGCATTTGCAATCATCTCGACCATGCTTTGTTGTTTGTTTGAGAATTCAAGCCAATTGAAACACGTACCCGACGTAAAACCCGTCCTCGTCAAACTGCTCCAGCGACCTGAGGAGAGTCAGCATGTGGTCGGCCCGGGACTCCTTGGGCTTTTCCTGGAAGGCCGTCGATGGAGTGGGCGGTGCGGACGACGATCGGTCGCCGCCCTGCCCCAGTTTGATCACGTTCACGGCCTGCATAATGAGCGGGGCCATGAGCGGGTTGCTCACGGGATCCTTGCTCGCTCTAGGCGCAACAAGGTCGATCAGCTGCGGCCCATGTCAAGACTTTCAGAAAGAACGCAAGATTAACCGGGCCCACGTACGTAGGAGCGCTGGACCTTGTCGTCCTTGGCAAAGTTCTTGACAAAGAGGCTGCTGAGCGAATCGAGGACCAGCTCGCTGAACACGTCGTACGCTTCGAGCAATCCGAGGCCGATGAACAAGAAGGCGTCGTCGCTGTGGCGAGCCACGACCAGCGCGTCCTGAAGTGGTTGGGTCCGACTCAAAACAGAGCGTTACAAGGGCGAAATAAACATACAAGGAGGACTCTGACAAAGCTCGCTATGCGCCCATGCAAGTTTGCAAACTTGGACTCGTCGTGCTTCTCCTCCGCCTTGATGATGCGTACGTTGATCTCGATCACGTCCAGAAGCAGGGTGCCAATGTCGACGAGGGTGGTGGCCGCAGGACCCAGCAAGTCGGGGGTGTTTTTGATTATCTTGCCCAGTTCCTCTTCCTGTTTCTTCAGCACGTCCCTGGGGGGCGCAAACCAAATTAGTACCCCAGGTGGCACCCCGAGAGTGGCACTTACGCAAGCGTCTTGGAGTCCGACTTGCCCGTCGCCTTTCGGTGCTCGTCAATCTCGGTCTTGAGTAGATGGAACACCCTGGCGAGCCCTTCACCGTTGCTGCCGCCGCCGCCGCCAAACAGGAAGCGCTGCGTCGGCTGGCGGACCGCGTTCCACGGCGGCGTCAGTGGCGCTGCCGTGTGGACCGCCGAGCCCAACGTGTCCGTCGTGGAGACCGCCAGATTATCGGGAAGCAACGCAGACAGCCGCTTCTGCAGTGCGTCTCCCATCCTGCGCAATAAAAATGTCGCGTCCCACACAGCCCTTCGAGTACAAGTGCGCCATCGTGCGCGGAGTGTCGTCCTCGTTGCCGGCCGAGGCGCTGCGGATGCACAGCGACGGCCCGAGCATCGACCTGGCGCGCGCACGGGCCCAGCACGACGAGTATGTGCGGGTGCTGCGTTCGCTGGTGCCCTCGGTCATCGAGTTGCCGGCGGAGGAGGGCCTGCCGGACGCGTGCTTTGTGGAGGACACGTGCGTGGTCGTGGGCGACGTAGTGCTGATGACTTGCCCGGGGCATCCGAGCCGGCGCGGCGAGGTGGCGACGGTCAAGCAGGCCGTGGAGCGAGAGGTACGCGGGGCTGTGGTGGTGCAGATGCACGGGAACGACACCAGTGTGCACCTGGACGGGGGCGACGTCATGTGGGACGGCAACAACACCGTCTTTGTGGGGCTGTCGTCACGCACGAGCGAGCAGGGGGCCGATGCGTTGGCCCGTGCCTTCCCGTCCAAGACCGTGGTCAAGGTGCCCGTGCTGGGCGGGCTGCACCTCAAGTCGTGTGTGAGCATGTGTGGCCCTGGCTGGATCGCAGTGGGGTCCAGCGACGCAGCCAAGGCCGTGCGCAAGTGCATCGACGAGGCTCTTGGGGGGCGCTACAAGTTTATCGTGCTGGAAAAGGACGCGGCCGCCAACTGCGTCGTCGTCAACGGGCACATCCTCCATCGCCCCAAGGCAGAGTTCCCCGACGTGGGACAGTTCGAGCAGGTGGGACTCAAGTGCATCGAAATCGAGGCCGACGAGCTGGCCAAGGTCGACGGGGCGCTCACCTGCTGCTCAATCTTGTTCTCATGAAAATAGTGTAATAATTTCCCCCAATTCCGATCAAGAATGCGAGTACAAATCAAAAAAAAGGGTTAGA
>Ga0302228_10003549_pt1 | contig 10090 bp, 9 predicted proteins | sample II_Palsa_N1_2_FD_193519 | JGI IMG/M metagenome (GOLD analysis project Ga0302228, IMG submission 193519) | Peat permafrost microbial communities from Stordalen Mire near Abisko, Sweden - II_Palsa_N1_2 | ecosystem: Environmental > Terrestrial > Soil > Palsa > Peat permafrost | place: Sweden...
CAAGCAGCACCGCGGCCACGATGAACGGCGCGAGACGCGCAGCCTTCGACGTTTCAGCCGCTGCCGGGTTGGGCTTAAAACCGTAAATCCCTTGCACGAGCAACGCCGCCACGAGTCCGAGCACCCAACCCACGCCGTACACACCCGCGACGGATCCGAACCCCGCCAAGGGACCATCGACTTGCGCGTATCCACTCGCAAGCCACGGGAAGCCGGTGAACACCAGGCCGCGCAACCACTCGCCCAGCGCCCACGCGCTCGCGAACGCAAATGCACCGTGCCAGGTCGGAACGAAGCGCGGTTCATCGACGGGCACGGTCGCGGAGGAGGAGCCCGTGTCGTCATAACGCGCCCGGCCCGCGCACAGCGACCAGACCACGCCCGCCAACGCCGGATAGATCGCGAGGTACATCGAGAACAACGCGACGGCTGCCGCCGCCAGCGGCGCAGCCATGCCGCCGTAGTCGTGCATGCTGACATACAGCCACCACACACCCGTCACGAAGTTGCCGAATCCAAATGCCCAGCCCGTCAACGCCGCGCTTTTCCAGCCATCGGTGCGCGTGAGCCACGCGAAGAACAGCGTGAAAATCACGAGTTCGACCCAGCCGCCGTGCGGCGTAGGCGCGAACGAAAGCGTATTCGCGGCACCCAGCACGGCGGCCACGAGGTAATGCCAGAACGGCAAGGACTGAGCCGTGCCGGCGCGTTTCTCAGCGCGCATCGGCCGGGAGCCGCGCCGCGAGGTAATAGGGGACGATGAGTCGGCCATGGATTACGAGGTCGGCAGAAAGTAAGCGAATGACGGAGCGTGACCGGCGCTTGTCATTTCACGAAAAAGGCGCAAAACGCCTGCATAGCCGGTACGCCGCTGGCAACTGTCGCGCAGTGTGAGCACGCAGTGTTACAGGCTTAGGCAGGTCAGGGCTGCTCAGTGGCGTTCCAACGCATAGTTCGATCAAGTGAGAAGCAAACGCGTTCAATCGCGTTCGTCGTCATTGTCGTGGTCGCGCGAATTGCCGTCGAGCGGGTTCGAGTTGGGCGCGCGCCGTACGCGCAACACGTGGATCTGGCGGGCGTCGCCGCGCAGAATCTCAAACACGAATTCGTCGATACGAACCTTCTCTCCACGATGCGGCACGCGTCCGAACCGGTGCGTGACCAGTCCGCCGATGGTGTCGACTTCGTCGTCGGAGTAGTGGGTGCCGAACTGCTCGTTGAACTGCTCAATGCCAGTCAGCGCCCGCACGCGATGCCGTCCATCCGGTGTCGCAATGATGTTGCCGGCTTCTTCGTCGAAGTCGTATTCGTCTTCAATGTCGCCAACAATCTGTTCCAGCACGTCTTCAATCGTGATCAGCCCAGCCACGCCGCCGTATTCATCGACGACGATGGCAATGTGGTTCCGGTTCACGCGGAAATCGTGCAGCAATACGTTCAGGCGTTTCGATTCGGGGATGAACACGGCGGGGCGAAGCATGCCGCGGACATCGAATTCTTCTTCGTGGTAATAGCGCAGCAAGTCTTTTGCAAGCAGCACGCCGATCACGTTGTCACGGTTGCTTTCGAATACCGGATAGCGCGAGTGCGCTTTTTCGAGCATGAACGGAATGAACTGCTCGGGCGTTTCGGCAATGTTGATGGCGTCCATCTGGGCACGCGGAATCATGATGTCGCGCGCGCAGAGTTCCGAAACCTGGAACACGCCTTCAATCATGGAGAGCGAATCCGCGTCGAGCAGATTGCGTTCGTGGGCGTCCTGAAGGACTTCCAGCAATTCGTCGCGCGATTCAGGTTCGTGCGAGATGAAATCCGTCAGGCGCTCAAGCAGCGTGCGCTTTTCCGGCGGTTTGTCGGTGTGTCGTCGACTGGGATAGGCGTCGTTCATAGTGGGGCGCCCGGATTGTTCCGGACGCGAAATTTCGGAAAGTTAAGAATACACCAAGGAAAATTCGCGCCAATTCGGGCCGGCGCGAAGACTTTTAAATCTGACGTTCAAATCTCGTAGAAACATCGTAACTGATAAATATTGGCCGAGTATGTCGAGCCGGTGACGTTGGCCGATCGGTCGCAGTTGAGTACATTACCAAGCATTTTGAGCAGTTTTATGCGTGCTTTTAACGCGTCCCGTCGCACTCATTCCTGCGACGAATTCACGGGATTCACGTTCTGGCAGCGTTGCAACAACGCTTCGAGCTGCCGGTCCGGCATGCCGCATTCGCGTAACGCTGCAACCGTGCGGCTGACGTAGTCGAGCGTGGTGCCGTATCGGCCGGTGGCGCAGCCGAGTACGTGGCGCACCATCGGGTCGGCGAGCTTGCCGGTGTAGGTGGAGGCCTCACGTCGCATCACGAACGCCAGCGCGTCCACGCGGCGGCCGTCGACCAGGGTGCATGGCAACCAGGCCACGCGGTACGAATTCATCGCCATTTCGCGTCGCCATAGCACGTCAAGGTGCGGCTCCGCGCCTTCGGCTGCAAGCCGGAACGCCATGCCGGAGCACGAACCTCCGCGATCCAGCGCCAGCACGAGCCCAGGCTGCTCGGGCGTGCCGCGATTCACGCGCGACCACAAATACAGTCCGCGATGATAACCGTGCACCTTGCTGCGCACCGTTTCCACGGCGGGCAAGCCCGGGTTCCAGATCAGCGAGCCATAGCCGAACAGCCAGAGATCGGTCTTGCGATCCCAGTGCGCCAGCGCTTTTTCACGCGATGTCACGAGCTCTTCGTCGGTGAGAAGACGCGACTCCCCGAACACCGGCGGATAGTCGTCGGGAATCGCGGCAGACAGTTCGGGGAGAGGGGAAGGGTCGTCAGTCACGGCTTAGCTGGGCGGCAACGGCAGGTAAGGATCGGTGAAACCGAGCTGTTGCATGATGCCCGTTTCGATCGATTCCATTTCTTCCGCTTCCGCCGAATCTTCATGATCGTAGCCCTGAGCGTGCAGCGTGCCGTGCACGATCAGATGCGCGTAATGCGCGGCGAGCGGCTTGTTCTGCTCGCGCGCCTCGCGTTCCACTACCGGGCAGCACAGCACCAGGTCGCCCGTGACCGGATCGTCTTCCGATTCGGCGTAGGCGAACGTCAGCACGTTAGTGGCATAGTCCTTCTGCCGATACGACCGGTTCAGCGTCCGGCCTTCCTCGGTATCGACGAAACGCACGGTCAGTTCCGCGTCCGCGAACAGCGACGCCTTGATCCAGCTAGCGACCGTCGCGCGCGGCAACTGCACCTTGTGTTCAGGGAACGTTTTGGCGGCGGGAAACTGCAGTGTCAGTGCAAGTTTGGGCATGCTTATTCAGAGCGATATTTTGCGGTGGCCGCCGCAGCGGCCGCGGCGTCACGCTCCGACTGCGCGTCGTACGCTTCCACAATGCGCGCGACCAGCGGATGCCGTACCACGTCCACACTCGTGAACTTCGTCATCGCGATGCCGCGCACATTTGCCAGTATGTGTTGCGCCTCAATCAGCCCGCTTCGATGACCGCGCGGCAAGTCGACCTGCGTAGTGTCGCCGGTGACAACGGCCTTCGACCCGAAACCGATCCGCGTCAGGAACATCTTCATCTGCTCGGGCGTGGTGTTTTGCGCTTCGTCCAAAATGATGAACGCGTGATTCAGCGTCCGGCCGCGCATGTACGCGAGCGGCGCGATTTCGATCATCTGCCGCTCGAACATTTTCGCGGTTTTATCGAAGCCGAGCAGGTCGTAGAGCGCGTCGTAAAGCGGACGCAAATACGGATCCACTTTCTGCGCGAGATCGCCCGGCAGGAAACCCAGCCGTTCACCAGCTTCCACGGCCGGACGGGTCAGCACAATGCGCTTCACCTGATCGCGTTCGAGCGAATCCACCGCGCACGCCACTGCCAGATAGGTCTTGCCCGTACCCGCCGGGCCGATGCCAAACGTCACATCGTGCGCAATGATCTGCTTCAGGTATTCACGCTGCATGGGCGTGCGGCCGCGGAGATCGGCGCGTCGCGTGTACAGCTTCGGACCCGGATCTTCCTCGTCGCCGAGGTCGATGGTCGCGCTGGGTTCATCGAAGGGATGATCGGGGTCTCCACGGAAACGTGGATCGACAGGATCGGAATTCAGATTATTCGATGGCTTATTGATATTCAATCCGCGCCGCGCCGCATTGCGCGCTTCGACCAGCGCCAACTGGATATCGTCCACCGACAACGTGTCCTTCGCGCGATTGTAGAAATTCTCGAGCGCCGCCAGCGCAACCTTCGCGCCGCGCCCGCGGATGGTGATCTTGTGTCCGCGACGCGTCAGCGTCACGTCGAGCGCCTGCTCGATCTGCCGCAAGTTTTCGTCGAGCGGGCCACACAGGTTGGCGAGCCGCGCGTTGTCCTCGCGCGGTGCGGTGAATTCCATATGCTGCTGAGCGGTCTTCAAGGCGAGAGTCGGGTTCCTGTCGAAGCTGCAGTTAAGGGGCCAACTTAGTGAGTCGTGGCCGGCGTCAGAATCAGTTCGCCGCGCAACGAGTGAGGATATGCCACGTTGATTTCAACATCGACCATCTGGCCGATCAGCCGCTTGTGCGACGAGATCGGCGCCGGGAAATTCACCACGCGATTATTCTCCGTGCGTCCGGCCAGTTCACTCGGGTCCTTGCGCGACGGGCCTTCCACCAGAATGCGTTGCACCGAGCCCAGCATGGAGTTGCTGATCTTCGCCACGTTCGCCTCGATGGTCGCCTGCAAATGTTGCAAACGCTTGAGCTTCACTTCGCGCGGGGTGTCGTCGTGCAAGTTTGCTGCGGGCGTGCCGGGGCGCGGGCTGTAGATGAACGAGAAACTGGTGTCGTAACTCATTTCGTCGATGAGCTTCATCATCTTCTGGAAGTCATCTTCCGTCTCGCCCGGGAAGCCGACGATCATGTCCGTAGACAGCGACAAATCCGGACGAATCGCGCGCAATTTGCGGATCACGGACTTGTATTCGAGCACGGTATAGCCGCGTTTCATGGCCATCAGAATGCGGTCGGAACCGTGCTGCACCGGCAAGTGCAAGTGGCTCACGAGCTTGGGCACTTTCGCGTACGTATCAATCAACCGCTGCGTGAATTCCTTCGGGTGCGACGTGGTATAGCGAATCCGCTCGATGCCCGGAATCTCGGCCACGTATTCAATCAACGTAGCGAAATCCGCGATGTCCGTGGAATGCTGTGTCACCGGTCCCCGATACGCATTCACGTTCTGACCGAGCATGGTGACTTCGCGCACGCCCTGATCGGCGAGGCCGGCGATTTCGGTCAGCACGTCGTCCAGTGGCCGCGATACTTCTTCGCCGCGCGTGTAGGGCACCACGCAATAGCTGCAGTACTTGCTGCAACCTTCCATGATCGATACAAATGCGCTCGGGCCATCAACGCGCGCCGGCGGCAGATGATCGAATTTTTCGATTTCCGGAAACGAGATGTCGACTTGCGCGCGGCCGCTGGAACGGCGTTTCGCAATCATTTCCGGCAGACGATGCAGCGTCTGCGGGCCGAACACCAGGTCCACGTAGGGAGCGCGGGACACAATCGCCGCGCCTTCCTGGCTCGCCACGCAACCGCCCACGCCAATGATCAGGTTCGGGTTCGCTTCCTTCAAGTCGCGCACGCGGCCGAGATCGGAGAAAACCTTTTCCTGCGCTTTTTCGCGCACCGAACACGTGTTGAAGAGAATGACGTCCGCGTCTTCCGGCGTAAACGTTTGGGTGAGGCCATTGGCTGCTCCGAGGACGTCGACCATTTTGTCGGAGTCGTACTCGTTCATCTGGCAGCCAAAGGTCTTTACATACACTTTCTTGGTCATGAATTTCGCCGGTCGCAGTGATTAGTCTGGGGGCGCGGTTTTAATGCGTTGAAGGGACTTACCTATTTCGTTTCGTCGGCGTTTGCGCTTGGTTTTAGCGCTGCTTTAGCCCTATTTCGCCTGAAATGGCCGAAATTCGGACGCCGCGTAGCTCGACGATCAGCTCGATATTATAGCGTCCGCTCGACTTCGTGACCCTGCTGGCCGGGCGGATAGGCCAGGTCGCCAAGCAATTCCGCCGTCGCGCGGGCGAAGCGTTCGATCAGGAAATCCAGCAGCACGCGCACCCGTGGCGCCAGATACCGGTTGCCGTGGAACACCGCGTGAACCGCCGCTTCGTTCGAACACCAGTCTGCCAGCAAAATTTTCAGCGCGCCGGAGCGGACATCGGCGGCGATATCCCAGATCGATTTATGCGCAATGCCCTGGCCAGCCAGCGCCCACGCGCGGGACAGCGCGCCGTCGTTGGTTTCCCAGGCGTCGTCGAGCGGCACGGTGTGGGTGAAACGCTCATCGCCACGGACGAAATCAAACTGATTGAACGTAGCCGTGGATGTCACCAGCACCGTGAATGTGTGCGTGGCGAGATCGGCAGGCGTTTTCGGTTCGCCGTGCCGCGCCAGGTATTCCGGCGATGCGCACAGCACACGCCGGTTCGGCGCCAGCCGCCGCGCGACCAGATTGCCCTCCGACGGGCGGTTGAAGCGGATCGCCAGATCAATATCTTCCAGCAGCAGATTCGACACCGAATCCGACAGCGTCAGCGAAAAGCTCACGTCCGGATACAGGCGGCTGAATTCATCGAGCCAATGGCACAGCAGGTTGCGGCCGAAATCCGAGGTGGCCGAGATTCGCACCTTGCCGCGCACGAGATTCAGGCCGGCATGCAGCGCGGCTTCGCCGTCGTCGATAGCCTGCAGCGCGATCCGGCAATGCTGCAAATAAAGCCGCCCTTCGTCGGTGAGCCTGAGCTGGCGGGTGGTGCGCTCGAACAACCGTGCGGTGAGGGATTTCTCCAGCTTGAGCAGCCGGGCGCTTGCCGCCGCCGGCGATAAACCCAGTTTGCGGCCCGCCGCGGACAAGCTGCCGAGCGCTGCCGCTTCGGTGAACAGGCGCATATCGCCGAGTCGATCCATCGTGATTCTCAATTTGCTTTTGATAATGCTTCAAATGCTACGCCAATTATCAAAATGCCTCTTGGCGCGCAGAATTTGGTGCATTGCAGCGTATGAGGTTGTTTATGCAGCCCGTATTTTCCGAACGCACCCTGACGCGTATTCCCCGATGAAACTCGATCACGTCACGATCGTCGCGCCCGATTGCGAGCCGATCCGCCATTTTCTCGTCGATATAGCCGGCATGAAAGTTGGTCCGCGTCCGCCGTTCGGGATAGGCGGGTACTGGCTTTATCTCGATGGCGTGGCCGTTGTGCATCTGATCGAGAACGGCTCTGTGCTGTGTTCTCCGCCCGGTGGGCGGCCAGCCACGCGCATCGACCATCTCGCGCTGCGCGTTCAAAGCGCGGCCGAATGGCGGGCCTTACTCGCACGCCTGCACGAACACGCAATCCCGTTTTCCGAAGCCGACGTTCCGCTCTCCGCGAGCAGCAAGTGTTCGTGCAGCTTGCGCCGGGCGTGGTCATCGAATTCGTGACGTCGCTTTCCGCATTTTCAAACTAAGGGGATTTCCATGCCTATTCCACTTCTGGCGCTCGCGATCAGCGCGTTTGCCATCGGGACAACCGAGTTCGTGATCATGGGGCTGCTACCCGACGTGGCCCGCGATCTGGCTGTATCGATTCCATCGGCGGGCTTTCTCGTCACCGGCTACGCGCTGGGCGTGGCCGTGGGCGCGCCGCTGCTCGCCGTGCTGACCGCCAGAATGCCGCGCAAACTCGCGCTGCAATTGCTGATGGGCGTGTTTATCGTCGGCAATGTGCTGTGCGCCGTTGCACCCGGTTATTCGATGCTCATGGTCGCCCGCGTGGTGACGTCGTTCGCGCACGGCTCGTTTTTCGGTATTGGCGCAGTGGTCGCGGCGTCGCTGGTTCCCGCTGAAAAGCGCGCTAGCGCGATTGCGCTGATGTTCACCGGGCTCACGCTCGCGAACGTGCTCGGCGTGCCGTTCGGGACGTTTATCGGTCAGGAATTCGGCTGGCGCGCGACGTTCTGGGTCGTGGCGGCGCTCGGTGTGTTGTCGCTGATCGGCGTGGCCGCGCTCGTGCCGAACAAGCACGATTCGGGACCGTCGAACTTCGGCCACGAACTGCGCGTGCTGAAGGAGCCCCAAGTCTGGCTCGCCCTGGCAATGACCGTGCTCGGCTTCGGCGGCGTGTTTGTGGTCTTCACCTACATCGCACCGATTCTCGAACAGGTCAGCGGATTTTCGCCACATGGCGTCACGTTGGTGCTTGTGCTGTTCGGCGTTGGATTGACGATCGGCAACACGATCGGCGGCAAGCTGGCCGACCGGGCGCTGATGCCTTCGCTGATGGGTATTCTCGTCGCGCTCGCCATCATCATGGCGGTGTTCGCGAAGACCAGTCACAACCAGACGCTGGCGGCCGTCACGATCTTTATCTGGGGCATCGCTGCGTTCGCGACTGTACCGCCGCTGCAAACGCGTGTGGTCGAGAAGGCGAAACACGCGCCGAATCTGGCGTCGACGCTGAATATCGGCGCGTTCAATTTGGGTAATGCGGGCGGCGCGTGGCTGGGTGGCGTGGTGCTGCAGCAAGGGCATCCGCTGGATTCGCTGCCGTGGGTCGCGGCCGTGGTGGCCGTGGTCGCGCTCGGCGTGACGTGGTACGCGGCCCGGCTCGATCGCAGCGGGCAGGGAGCGAGCGCGGGTGCGGTGGATGCGGTTTGAGTTCGTTGGGCGCGCCGCGGGATTTGGGGGAATACGAGGGCCGATCCAGCGTACGTGCGGGGAATGCCGTTTGAATTTGTGGGGCGTGCGGAATCAAGGGAATACGCACGCCGATCTAGTGCGCGTGCGGCGGATGCGGTTCGAATCAGTAGCCCTTGCGGGATGAAGGTACGCACGCCGATCCAGCGTCCCGCACAGGAAGACCCGCACGCCGATCTATCCAACCTATTCGCCGGATGTTGACCCGGCGTCCTCAACCGACTAGCGTGTCGTGCGAGCCGCATCCGCGGCTTATCGCTTCATCACGCTTTTCGACCGAGGTTTTATGGAAGACATCACGCTGCGCCAATGCCTGAAGGGCGCATGGCGCGACGCCGCCTCCGCCGTACGACACATGCCGATCGTATTTCTAGTGGCGTTCGTAGCCGTGCTCGCGACGGCAACTACCGGATACAAAGCCCAATTCCCCGGGATTGCTGCGTCGGGCGGTTCGCTGACTGCGATGACCAGCAGCAGCGCCGGTCATGCCGCCGGGTTCACTCGGGGGCTGATTTCTCTTGGCGTCACGTTTGTACAGACATTGATACTCGCGGTGCTGGCCGTGTTTGTGGTCCGCTTTGCGATGAAACTCAGCGCCGAGCCCGTTGCAGCTCCCGCCTCGTCCGCGCCGGTACTTCCGGCGACACGCCTCTGGGACGCCGGTATCCGGCGCTATTTCCTGCTCTGCATCGCGCTGATTGCCGGGTACGTGGGCGCGATGCTCGCGGTCGCGATCGTCTGGATCGGGCTGCGGTTGGCGGGATTGTCCAGCGGTACCTCAATGGCTGCTGCTGCCACGCTCGCTGTGCTGGTCGTGTGCGGCGTGAGTTATGTGTCGGCGCGGCTCTCCTTGCTGTTTCCGCACACTGCGGCTGGCGGCCGGATTCAATGGCGCGCCGCCTGGGAGGACACGCGTGGGCACTTCTGGTTTATCACGACGGCCGCCGTGCTCGCGATCCTGCCTATCGTGGGAATTGCGACGGTGTTGACGGTGATCGCGGAAATGCTGGCGACAACAGGATCCGCCGGCAGCCTGACCATGGGTTTGATGATCGTGCAAAGCGTGGGCACGCTGCTTTATACCGCGACGGGGGCGACTTGTTCGGTCTGGCTGTACAGGAAGTTCGCGGCGATTTTGACGGCGGAAGCTAAGTGAATTTGTGTTCGCGGTGTTTGTTTGTCATTGGCCGTGGGGCTTGTTCGCCGTTTGCTGTTCGTGGTCAGGCGAGATTGAACGTGGCCGTCATGTCCCCTTCGACGCTTGCATGAGAACGGTTTGAAACGCGTCGACTGACGCGGCGGCAGCGCTTGAATTGCCCTTGTATCGGATGCCAGCCATTCCCGGCTTTCCCATGACGCCCAAACGAAAAA
>Ga0302228_10003559_pt1 | contig 10072 bp, 9 predicted proteins | sample II_Palsa_N1_2_FD_193519 | JGI IMG/M metagenome (GOLD analysis project Ga0302228, IMG submission 193519) | Peat permafrost microbial communities from Stordalen Mire near Abisko, Sweden - II_Palsa_N1_2 | ecosystem: Environmental > Terrestrial > Soil > Palsa > Peat permafrost | place: Sweden...
TGGCTGCAAGATGGCGACTCGGTTCAGTTTGGCGACGAAACCATGGAGGTCTATCACTGCCCCGGACATACGCCGGGCCATGTGATCTTCTTCAGCCGCGTGAATCGCGTGGCATTGGTAGGCGACGTGCTGTTCGCAGGCTCGATCGGCCGCACGGATTTTCCGCGTGGCAACCATTCGGACCTGGTCCGCTCGGTGCAGGAAAAGCTTTGGCCACTGGGCGATGACGTCACGTTCGTACCAGGCCACGGTCCCACGTCCACGTTCGGGCATGAACGCCGCACCAACCCGTTTGTCGCCTCCCGGATGAGCGCATGAACACTGCCATTCCTGAAATCTACGTCAGTACGGACGTCGAAGCTGATGGGCCCATCCCCGGACCGCACTCCATGCTGAGTTTTGCGTCGGCGGCCTACACCGAACACAAGGAGCTCATCAGCACATTTTCAGCAAATCTCGAGACGCTGGAAGGCGCGGCGCCTCACCCAGTTCAGGCCGCCTGGTGGAAAACCCAGCCCGAGGCATGGGCCGCGTGCCGGACCGACTTGCAGCAACCGCTCACTGCGTTGCGCGCGTACGTGGAATGGGTCGAGGCATTGCCTGGCAAGCCGGTGTTCGTCGCGTATCCGGCGGGTTTCGACTTCACCTATATGTTCTGGTACATGATGCGTTTCGCTGAACGTTGTCCGTTCTCATGGTCGGCGCTCGACATCAAGACGCTCGCGTTCGCGCTGACCGATCTGCCATACCGGAAGGCGATCAAACCGCGTTTGCCGAAACACTGGTTCGATGAACTCCCGCACACTCACGTCGCGCTCGATGACGCCGTTGAACAAGGCGCTCTTTTCTGCAACATGCTCGCGGAATTGCGGACTCAACGGACGCTGCTGGCGTCGCTGAAAGCGGCTGGCGAAACGCCGGACGACACTGACATCGAAGGACAAAACGCGCAGTCTGGGCGTTGAGTTAGGCAATATTGCTCACGTTGGGCGTTTGACATTGCGCTTCCTTTCTGCCGCCTCTACTATTGGAGTTGGTAGCGACCGAAAGGAGGCGCAGTTGACTCTCGACACGTTTTCACAAAAAATCCTGCGACTTCTGCAGCTGGACGCCCGCCGTTCGGTTCAGGAGATATCCGACCAGGTCGGGCTTTCGAGCACTCCGTGCTGGCGGCGTATCAAGGACATGGAGCAATCCGGCGTGATCCAGCGGTACACCGCGCTGCTCGATCGCGAAAAGCTTGGCTTGCATGTCTGCGCGCTCGCTCATATTCATCTCACCCGTCACACAGAAGGCGGTGTGGAGCAATTCGAACGTGAGATCACCACGTGCCCGGAAGTCACCGAGTGCTACAGCACCACGGGCGAGGCCGATTACATCCTGAAAATTGTCGCGCCCGATATCAAGTCGTACGACGCTTTTCTCCACGACCGCATCTTTAAGATTCCGGCAGTCGCGCAAGTCCGGACCAGCGTAGTCCTGCGCGAAATCAAATTCGATACACAATTGCCGCTTTAGATGGCTTTCAAATACATTAATGCCGACGCTCTAGTCAGGGCGTGAAATGGCATTAGCCTCAGTAATGACAAGGCCCGGCGTATTTCTTACAGTTCGGGCAAACCGAATCTCGCGTGCGCCGAGTTTTCGCTTGAGCGCGTCAAAATCGCCGGATTCCAACCTTGCCAGTTGATCGTCGCTGAGGTCTGCGAGAAGCGTTACGTCGATATCGAAGCCGCTGCTCAGATAATGCAGGTTCAGCACGCTGTACGCGAGGCCATGAGCGCCCAATACAGCACTTATGGCATCGCTGACTGTCGAACGCGTCGGCATTCTGCCCGGCAGCGGGTTGATTTCATCATTTTCCGGATCGACGTGAATCAATGCATCGAGAATGCGGGTATTCGTCAACAAGCGCGCTCGCGCCAATTCCGCAATGTAGTGCCCCTCTGAAACTGAAATGAGGGGATCGACGAGAATATGCGCGTCGACAATGGCTAGATCGCCCATTTTCCGCGTGCGCAATTCATGCACGCCGCGAACACCTGGCGTGCCGCTCAACAACATACGTAACTTCTCGGTTTCGGCGTGATCCAGCGCGCGATCAGACAAATCCTGGAGCGCATCCCATCCGAAAGTCCATCCCATCCGAGCGACCATAAAACCGACGATTGCAGCCGCGATAGGGTCCAGCAAACGCCATCCGGCCATACTCCCAATAATGCCGATAGCAACAACCAGCGATGACGCCGCGTCCGAACGAGCATGCCACGCATTTGCGATCAGTAGTGCCGATCTCACGCGTTCGGCCGCGCGGAGCATATAGCGGAACAATAACTCCTTAGAAATCAGAACGATCACCGCGACAATCAGTGCACTGGCGTGAACTTGCGGGATGTCTTGAAGATTGGTAATACGTTCACCTGCTCGCCATAACATCCCCACGCCGACAGCAATTAAAAGTGCGCCGAGAAATAATGAAGCGACTGTTTCATAACGGCTGTGGCCGTAATTGTGATCGTCGTCAGGAGCAGCGGTGCTGTGCCGATTGGCCAGGAGCACGATGAAGTCCGACACCAGGTCAGACAGTGAATGAATACCGTCGGCAATCAAGGCTTGGGAATGCGCAAACACGCCAACCACAACCTGCGCCGCCATCAGCACAGAATTCACCGCGATACTCGCGAAGGTTGTTTTGCGGGCTACGTCCTGCTTTTCTGCGGCGCGCGCCGTTGATTGCGACATGTCATCACTCGAAGTCATCGTTTGACGAATTTTACCAAGGCGCACTGCAACACATTCACTTAAAACTCAAAAAATCCTATAAAAATCATCTATTTATATGAAACGCGACGTGTTCTCAGTCGTATCTCGAATATCGTCGCACTGCGCCACAGCCGGATGATTCCGACGCACCGGCTATCAGCTGAGCGCCGCGGAGGCGCAAAAAAAAGCCGCACCGTTTTAATGGTGCGGCTTTTTTAAACAATCCACATCTCACTTCTGAATCAGGAAATTGTCGCGCTCCTGGCCGGCAATCCACTTCGGCGGCTTGCCACGGCCCGACCACGTGCTACCGCTGTCCGGGTCGCGATACTTCGGTGCAACGCCTGCCCGCGGACGCGCGGCATTTTTCAAATTCTTGCCGCCGCGACCACCTGCCAATTCAGCAAGCGTGATCCCATAGTCGGCCATTTTCTGCTTGATTTCATTGAGAACTTCGGCATATTCCCGCGACTTCGCTTCTTCAATCTGTCGTTCGAGATTTTCGCGCTGCGCGAGAAGTTCCTTGTAAGACGGCATGATCTTTTCCTTGTGGTTTGCAGTGTACGAGTCGTTGCCCGTTCCGGTTATAACGTTAAGCCTCTCAATGAATCGCAGATTAACACAACTAGGATTCTGCGCACGTTTCTACGCTGTCGATTTAAATCAGCTCAGTCGAACGAGCGTCCGTAACAATTCGTGATATTCCGTGAAAGTTGCCGAAATTGCGCATTCATCTTACTTACATCGTTAAATTAACCCGCAAGGTCTTTCATGAAATGAAAATAACCCGAAACATATCGACTAAACCTTCCATCCCGTGCGAGTTTGCCCAAATTCTCTCATCGCTGTAACACCATCTCGTAATTTAGCGACATAAAGACACGTATCGGGAGATCACTAGTTCAGACAATCACCTATGCCGTTCAATACAATCGATCAACGCGGCATTCAGTTCTGCGCGAGTTTGTTTCGGTTTATCGAAGGTGAAACGATTGCGCGCTCCGGGAGTCCGCAGATCGCAACCATATTTGTCTATACCCATTAGTTCGAGTTCCGCCGGCCGCGCGGGAGAATCGGCAAATAATTCCAGGAGCCGTAGCTCATTCTGTTCAGATAACGGTTCGAGTGGATCTAGCGCTGTCGCATCCAGCCAGCCCATCGCTCCAAAGCCGCCTATATACCTCATGCGTTCGAGCGACATGACCCAGAACGTGAAGTCACCCAATTCGAGATAACGTGCCGCATCCGGGTGATATCTCAAATAACGGCGCGCCAGTTCATCGACGGATTCAGGCGGCGCCGGAGAAAACGAGCCAAGCATGGTAAGACGCTGGCCTTCGAGAATGGCATCGCTGGCCGTTTGAGTAATCAGGAAACCCGCGCGCGCGTCCAGTTGCAGATTGCGCGTGTGTTCGGCCAGATGGCTAATGAGCACCATTGGAACGTGACGGGAAGTCGGCGCGAAGGGTAATGCGGTGGGGTAAGGAAAACCGCGTGGCTCACGCGAGTGCGTGGCAAGCGTGCCGTGTGGCACTTGATGCAACAGATGCAACGGAGCATGCGACGGGATATTCAAAGCGGGACCTCACGAGAGAACTCACCAGCGGCCATGCAAGCGAACTAAATAAGAGCAGCGAGCGGCCTTTGCGATCTTAAAGCACTAAAACCAGGTCCGTCCGCAACCCGATAGAATTGAAAGCTTCGCCGGTCAACGAAAGGACCGGCCGTTAAAACAAGAAAGCAAAGAGAGCAATTCCTGTGTCCGAATCTGTCTCAAGTGCCCGTGCCGTCGGGCACGACACCCCGAACGCCGTGTATCGGCGGCTTCCTGCGGCAAAACGCGAGCGTGCGCGCTACGCGACCATGGCGGTGTTTTTCATCGCCGGGATGCTGTACGCCTCCTGGGGCGTGCACGTGCCCACGGTGCGCGACAAATTTCACCTGAGCCCCGGATCGCTGTCGATTGCGCTCCTGGCGGTTGCCCTCGGCTCGATCGTTGCCATGCTCACGAACGCGCCGTGGATCGCGCGCGTCGGCACTCGCCGTGCGTGCCTTGCCGGCGGTATCGGCATGACGATCTGCGGGGCGCTGATCCTGGTCGCGCCGTTCTACTGGCTGCTGCTGGTCGTGCTGGCGCTGTTCGGCTTCAGCATGGCCACACTCGATGTCGCGATGAACGCGGAAGCCAGCGCCGTTGAAGAAGCGCTCGAGCGGCCCATCATGTCGTCGCTGCACGGCATGTTCAGCGTTGGCGGGATGGCCGGCGCGGCCGCTGGCGGCGTGCTGCTCGCGCACGGTATGCCGCCAGTCGCGCATCTCGCGCTCGCTTCAGGGGTCAGCTTGATCGTGCTGCTGGTGTCAATGCCCGCCGTGCTGCCCCACGTCCCTCACGCTGACCATGCACATGGCGGGCGGTCGTCGTCGAATCGCTGGCGCTCCAGGGCGTTGTGGGCGCTCGGCAGCCTTGCGTTGATCGCGTTGATCGCCGAAGGGGCCATGTACGACTGGGCAACGGTCTACATGCGCGACGTTGTGCTTGCCACGCCTGCGCTGTCCAGCGCGGCCTACGCGGCCTTCACCGGCGGCATGGCGGCCGGACGTTTCGGCGGCGACGCAGTGCGTGCCCGCTTCGGCGCGCCTCAGCTGATCTTCGCGAGCGCGGCGCTGGCGTTTATCGGCATGGTGGCGGCGCTGTTACTGCCTGACGCCGTCGTCACGCTCGCAGGTTTCACGCTGATGGGGCTCGGACTCGCGAACATGATGCCGGTGCTGTTCGCCGCGGCGGCGCGTGTGGAGGGCGTGAGCCCGGCGGAAGGACTCGCGCAGGTCGCGGGGCTGGCTTACTTCGGCTTGCTGTTCGGGCCGGTGCTGATAGGCGGTGTGGCGCAGTTGAGCACGTTGCCGATCGGGTTGTCGGTGGTCGCGGCTTGCGCAGCGCTGATCGCGCTCGTGGGACCGAGGATCATGAAGCAGTTGAAGCTGTGAACGGAGGGTGCCCCGGTCGCCGGATCGCAACACGGTGACCAGCCACGAGCGGCAACCATTGCATAAGTAGTGGCCACTTCACTGGCCACTACTTGCCCAATCGCCACGCAAAAAAAACGCGCTGACCAAAAATCAGCGCGTTTTTCAAAGCATGAAAATCATCGAAAGCGGCCTTGGTCGAAACATCACGACCCCGACCGCTCGCGGCAATTACATCTTGACCACGTCCAGCAGCGTCTTCTTGCCGCCCTTGTAGTCGTACAGCGAGATCACGCCGTGCTTCAGGTCGCCCTTCGAGTCGAAGGTCGTTTCGCCGATCACACCCTTGTAATCCGTATTCGGCATAGCTGCCAGGATCTTAGCCGGATCGGTGGAGTTGGCGCGCTTCATAGCATCGACAATGATGTACACCGCGTCATACGTGAACGGAGCGTAGATCTGGATCGGCTGACCAAAACGCTTCTGGAACTTGGCCGCAAATTCTGCACCGCCCGCCATCTTCTCGAGTGCCATACCGGCTTCCGAGCAGACGATGTTGTCGGTTGCATCGCCAGCAAGTGACGACAACTGGTCGGTACAGACACCGTCGCCAGCCAGTACCTTGGCGCGCAGGCCGAGTTGCTTGGCTTGCTTGGCGAACGGGCCGCCGGTTGCGTCCATGCCGCCGAACATCACAGCGTCAGGATTTTCGCCCTTGATCTTCGTCAAGATTGCGCGGAAGTCGACAGCCTTGTCGTTGGTCGCATCATGCGACATCACGTTCATGCCGAGCGACTTGGCAGTCTTTTCGAACTCGTTCGCGAGACCCTGGCCGTAAGCGGTCGAGTCATCGACAATCGCGACGCTCTTCAGCTTCAGTTCCTTGGAGGCATAGTTAGCGAGTGCCGGACCTTGTTGTGCATCGGTTGCCACAACGCGATACGTCGTCTTGAAGCCTTGTTGCGTGTACACCGGGTTCGTTGCCGACGGCGAAATCTGCACGATGCCCGCATCGCTATAGATCTTCGAAGCCGGGATCGAGGTTCCCGAATTCAAGTGGCCAACCACAGCGACGACCTTATCGTCGACGAGCTTTTGCGCCACTTGCGTAGCCGTACGCGGGTCAGCCGCGTCATCTTGCGGGTCGAGTTGAAGCGTGATCTTCTGGCCGCCGATCGTCAGACCCTTGGCATTGATTTCTTCAACTGCGAGGCGCGCGCCGTTTTCGTTGTCCTTGCCCAAGTGGGCAATACCACCGGTCAACGGTGCAACGTGACCGATCTTGACGACCTCGTCGGCCGTAGCGGTTGTTGCCATCGAGGCGAACATTAGCGCTGCAGCGCTGATAGGCAACAATTTGTGAAGCTTGGTGTTCATGTAAGTCTCCAGTTTCGGTCCCAAAAACAACGGTGTCGCCCTGTGCTCCGTCTTCGTCACGTTTCGCTCAGCCCCGTGGACGACCACGCCGGATGCATCGTCATGCACTTGGCTTGTACTTCCGCAGGCCGTTTATGACGACCAGCATCCGTACTGCGCGCAAGTGTAGGGTTGTCAAATTAATTTGGGGAAGTTTTTTAGGATAGTGGTGCGACTACTAATAAGAGATGTGTTGAGAAGCGATTGAAAGTGTGCTGGTGCAGTGCGCAAAGGTCCTGTTCATGCGGTTCTTCAGCAGATTGTCACGTTTCCCCGAGTGATGGTTCACGGCTTTCTAGAGGCAACGCTTTAGTTTTATGCAGCCATGCCGTTATTATCCGATCCGCTTGTCGCAGGTCAATTGCGCGGGTTAAGAACTCGGTTAAGAACTGAGATACGCATTGGGGTTAGCACTATTAACTAGTCGCCGCTTAAAGCCTCACGCCGTGCTCGATAACGACGACGGAAAGTGACAGAAACGTCGCTAAAAAACGCGCCGCCGCGTGCATTGCCTACAGGCGCGTTACAGCCCGCGCCCTTGCCAGCAAGGCGCATCGAATGGTGGCAAACTCCCCGGTTGCGGTTCGACCCCTATCGTCCCCACTCATTTCGCCCCACTCAATTCAGGCATTAGCCAGGAGCTTCATCATGACCGTGACATCCCGCTGGATCGACATTCCTGCAAACGGCGACACCTTCCAGGGCTATCTCGCGTTGCCCAAAGGTGGCACGGGCCCGGGCGTCGTCATCATCCAGGAAATATTTGGCGTGAATTCGCATATCCGTGCCGTGGCCGACCAGTACGCGGCCGATGGCTACGTCGCGCTCGCACCGGACATTTTCTGGCGCGTCCAGCCGCGCGTGGAACTCGGCTACGACGGCGCAGACCGCGAGAAGGCCATGGAAATCTACGGCAAGCTCGACGTGGCACATGCAGTCGCCGACGTCACCGCCTCCGCCGCCGCGCTGCGCGCATTGCCGGAAGTGACGGGCAAGGTCGCGGCTGTCGGTTATTGCCTCGGCGGCCGGCTGGCCTATTTGTCCGCTGCGCAAGGTGCGTTCGATATTGCCGTGGCCTACTACGGCGGCGGTATCCAGAACGAGCTCGACCAGGCCGACAAGATCAAGGTGCCGATGCAATTCCACTACGGCGCACTCGATGCCCACATTCCGTCCGACGCAGTCGACTCGGTCAAGCAGCGCTTCGCGGGTAAGGACGCCCAGGTCCACGTATACCCAGGCGCCGATCACGGCTTCAATTGCACGGATCGCGCATCGTACAATCAAGCGGCATCGGCACTGGCGCACGGCCGCACACTGACGTTCCTCGGCGAGCATTCCTGACCCGGCGCAACGCTTGCGCGGACTGCACGGTTGGCCGCCTGAGAAGACGGGACACAACCGCATCAAAGTAGGGGGAACCTTGCAGTCCAAGTATCTCGACTATGACGCGATCGGCTTGGCCGAGCTCGTGCGCAGCGGCCAGGTCAGCGCGCGGGAACTGATCGATACAGCCATCACGCGCGCCGAAGCTGTCAATCCGGCGCTCAACGCCATTGTCCTGAAGGACTATCAGGCGGCTCGCAACCGCGCGAGCCGTGGCGGACGCGACGGCTCCGCCACCCTGGGCCAAGGTCCGCTCGCGGGTGTTCCCTACCTCATCAAGGACCTGGGTGCGCCAGTCGCGGGTTTGCGCATGTCGATGGGCTGCCGCCATTTCCAGCATTTCACGCCGACCGAAGACTCGCCGATCGTTGCGCGCTCGAAGCAGGCCGGCCTCAACATTTTCGGTAAGACCAACACGCCTGAAATCGGCCAGATGCCGTACACCGAACCCGAGTTGTTCGGCCCGGCGCGTAACCCGTGGGGACTCGACTACACCACGGGCGGTTCAAGCGGAGGCGCGGCGGCGGCGGTCGCGGGCGGCATCGTCCCGCTCGCCCACGCGGCGGATGGCGGCGGATCGATCCGCATCCCGGCGTCGTGTTGCGGGCTCTTCGGCTACAAACCATCCAACGAAGTCCAGCCGCAACCTCTGCCCGCACCCGGCGATTTAGCGGTGGATCATGCCGTGTCGCGCAGTGTCCGCGACAGCGCCTTGTTACTCGATCTCACGTCGTCCGGACGACCGGGCGCCTTCTTCCGGGCTATTGGCGAGCCGTGCGGGCCGTTGCGCATCGGCTATATGGAAGAGCCGCAGCTTGCGGGCGCGTTATCGGCGGATGTAAAAGCCGCTCTCGACGATGCCGCCAGGCTCGCTGAATCGCTGGGTCATCGTGTGGAACCGGCGTCTTTCGGGCTCGACTTCCGCGCCCTCGCTTATGCGTTCCTGGTGATGTGGTCGGTGCTGGCCGAAGAGATTGTGCTGCACGCCGACCGCATCAGCGGCCAGAAGCCGAAGCGCGCTGATTTCGAAATTGCATCGTGGGCGATGGCGCATATCGGCCGGAAGATTGGCGAGCGCGATCTGCCCGCGGCGCTGGAAACGCAGCGTCAATTCAAGGCGAAGATGGCGACGTTGATGACGCGGTATGACGTGTTGTTGACGCCCACGCTTGCTGCCGCACCGTTCAAGATCGGCGCCAAGCAGCCGAGCCAATTCGAGCGTTTCCAGATGCACGTGCTCTCGGCGGTTCCTATTGAACCGTTGTTGCAGCGGATGTTGTCGGTATCGGCGAAGAAGGCGTTTGACTGGGCCGGTTGCACGGAGCTTTTCAACTTCACCGGTCAGCCGGCGATGTCCGTGCCGCTCTACTGGAACGCCCGCGGCATGCCGATCGGCGTGCAGTTCGCGGGGCGGATGAACGACGATGCCACGTTGTTCCGGCTGGCGGCGCAACTAGAGGCCGCGAGGCCGTGGTTCGCCCGCCGCCCGGCGTTGATGGCGGCGAGGTGAAAGAAGGCTTTGGGTTTGCCCAACCCAAGAGAC
>Ga0302228_10003566_pt1 | contig 10053 bp, 7 predicted proteins | sample II_Palsa_N1_2_FD_193519 | JGI IMG/M metagenome (GOLD analysis project Ga0302228, IMG submission 193519) | Peat permafrost microbial communities from Stordalen Mire near Abisko, Sweden - II_Palsa_N1_2 | ecosystem: Environmental > Terrestrial > Soil > Palsa > Peat permafrost | place: Sweden...
CCGCTGCCCCTGGACAAGAGCGGCGTCGAGACCAATCAGCTGCTGACACGGCTTGCGAGCGTGCTTGGTGGCCACAGCGGGACGGCCGCGGGCGTCCTTCTCAAGTACGACGAGGGCGACGACGCTTGGCTCGAGTCTTGCTGACAATGCCAAAAAAAAAAAAAAAAAAAAAAAAAATAGGAACGCCAAGATCGACGTGAGTGCACCGGAGCATCTCTACTCGCTGGGCAAGCAGCTGGCCCTCCACCTGTCGACGTCTTCGCAGGTAAGCCACGGGTCCGCCTCGGTTGTCTTGTCAGAACAGTGGATGCTTGAGTGTTCTTATCGCTCCTGCGATAGATCCCAGAGCTGACCAAGGAGATACTGCAAAAGCACGTCTACGCAGCCACGGGCACCTGGCTGACGAGCGTTTTCTCGTAAGCAGGTCGATCTTGTTTTCCTGCCCTGAACACGCCATCGGTCCCCCCGGCCCCCCTTTTTCGTTTGTAGGTTGTGGGCATCCAAGACCGTCGCGTTTGCGGCCAACGAGAGTGAGGCGCTGTCGTCGGTTGTCCGGACGGCGCTCGCGTTCAAGTACGACGCGTTCACGACCGATGGCTTCCAGGTACTTGCTTAAACAAGACAAACAACGGAAAACGTTAAAAATAAATATGTAAAAAGTCCCTTTACACGCGGCCTCCCGTGTTCTACGTCGCAGAAAACACGGCCCACAGCACGGTCGCCGCCCTCTCGATGCACCGGCTCATCCCCAGCAAGCTGATCCGCCGTGTGCCCCTGGCTGCAAGCAGCACCAAGATTGACGTTGCCGCCCTGGAAAAGCTCATCGCAAAGGACATTGAGGAGGGCCTCCTGCCCACTCTCATCCTCACGCGCGCCGGTAAGAGAACACACTCCCGTAATCAAAAAGTAAAACGAAGGGGCCTGGATCAAACGCAGAGACGCCAATAACCGGGGAAATTGACGATCTCTTGCCCATTCGCGTGCTCTGCGAGAAGCATCGCATTTGGATGCATTTGCAGGGCGCTGGCCTCGGTGTCCTCGCGCTCAGTACCATGCCCGCCGGCCCACTCACGGCCGCGGTCATGGCTGACTCTGTCTCGCTCAACCCGGCCGATTGGCTCCCCATCCCAACGTCTCCCTGGGCCGTAAGTGAAATAATCATCCGATTCAAAAATATGTTTTTAATTTACGTTTTCATCAAGACGTTTTTCCGCACGCCGATCCCGCTCGAGGGCATGAACGCCGTGCACCCGCCTTCGCCCTCGCAGACGAGAGGCTCTGGCAGCGCCCCTGTGTCCCCCCTTCCTATTACGGCCTCCCTCGCCGGCAACGACCTCGCCCTCGTCTTGCCGCTGTGGCTCGTGCTGCAGTCGGTGGGCCAGAACAGCATCGTCGCCAGCATCGCCAAGTCGGTCGACCTCGTGGCGTCGATCATCAAAGCCGTTGGCGAGAGCCCTGCCGTGGCCGTCACTCCGCGTGTGTTTGACGGCCAGTACCTCCTGCTCAAGTTCCAGCCGCCCGCGAGCCCTGCGCCTTCCGCGTCTGCCCTCCTGGGCGTCCAGTCGTACCCCACCGCGGCGCTCGGGCAGCACGGCGCGGTCGTGGCCCTTGCAACCCTGGCCACGTACAAGCTGCACCAGGCAGTCAACTCCCCTCACGTCGACCTGGTCCAAGTGGGCGGCGAGTCGTACATCCGCCTGCGTCCGTTCCACGCCTCGGCCGAGGGGCTCGACGGTGCCCAGCTCGCGGGTGATATCGTGCGCCACGCCACGATCATCGCTGCCACGTGGAAGCACCAGCAGCTGTTTGAAAGGGTGGCCTCGGAACACAAGCTGCTGCTGGCGCCCGTGTTCAACTTTCTGGGCTTGGGGGCGGTGCAGTACGTGCCCTCGTTTGTCGATCTGAGGTCGCTGACGGACCAGACCGTGGCCGATCTCAACGACCTCAACGTCGAAATCGTATGCACTTGCAGCTGAAGAGTAACAATAATTCGGATTTATTTATTAGGCAAAGAAGCTCATCGAGGAGGAGAAGGACCTTTTCGCGATCGGCTCTACCCTCAAGGGCAGCAACGTGTGCATCAACGTGGGTCTGACCAAGGAGCCTGTGACCGAGGAGGAGGTGCACACGCTCATCGAGGTGATCCTCACCGTGGCTTCTGCCGCTGAAAAGGACAGCAAGGTATCTTTGTTCTACCTCCCCTTTCTCCTGGCTTCATTTCCCTGCACAGCTCATGAGGAACCTCGAGGCCACTGTCAAGTCCAACATCGAGTCTGCCCAGTCGGCCATCTCGCAGCAGATTGAGTCTGAGCTGGAGGACGAGCTGCTGCGCCAGATCCCCATCGTGGGCTCGCTCTACAGCATGTGGTACACAGAGTCGCCCAAGAAGAACAAGGTCAGTGGCCGGTACTACTCGATCAAGGACGGCAAGCTGGGCAAGTCGGAGGAGATTGTCAAGGCCACTGGCGTGGAAACCCCCACTGGCACAGGTTCCCCCCCTGTTGTGCCCGCTGCTGCCTTGCCGGCCACGACGACCGCTGCGCATGCCCCGTTGATCCCCTTTGATTTCGCCACACTCAAGCTCGAGAAGGACACTGCCATCTCTGCCGTGACCCTGGCCTCCAAGGTCAGCGCCATCGTCTTCAACAGCCTCAAGTCGGACGACACAATCACCAAAGAGGACAAATCCCCCGTCACCGGTAAGTATTGAAAAAATTATTTTAAATAATAATTAATTGAATTGTAGTTGCCGATTTCGCGGCCCAAGCGGTCGTCCACACCGTCCTTCGCAAGGTCTTCCCCACGGACAAGATCATCTCCGAGGAGGACTCGCACAGCCTGCAGGACCCCTCCAAACAGGACCTCGCCCAGAAGATCCTCGGCCTGGTCAACAGTGCCCTTGGCGCTACGCTCAGCCAGCAAGACCTGTTTGTGGCGCTCGATCAAGGGACCAAGGACGACGGTGACAACTCGGTCGGCCGTGTGTGGACCCTCGACCCGATCGACGGCACCAAGGGCTTCCTGCGCCAGGGCCAGTTTGCCGTGTGCCTGGCCCTGATGGACAACGGCGTACCGGTCCTGTCGGTCATGGGCTGCCCCAACCTGCCACTGAGCCCGGCCATCATCAACGGCGAGCGCGGCGTGCTGTTTGTGGCGGTGAAGGGCCACGGCTCGTGGCAACGCGCGCTCAGCAAGCCTGTCGACGACGGCGCGGCCTGGACCAGGATCTTTGTGCACACCGTGACCGACCCTGCCAACGCCATCCTGTGCGAGTCGGTCGAGGCCGCCCACTCTGCGCACGCGTCCGTGACCCAGATGGCCACCGAGATTGGCATCGTGCGGCCCTCGCTGCGCCTGGACAGCCAGTGCAAGTACGCCCTCGTGGCCCGCGGCGAGGCCACGCTGTACGTCCGCCTCCCCACCGACGCCAGCTACGTCGAGAAGATCTGGGACCACGTCCCCGGCTGGCTGCTCGTCAAGGAGGCCGGGGGCCAGGTGACTGACGCCCACGGCAAGCCACTCAACTTTGTCCACGGGCACACACTCAAGGGCAATGCGGGCATCATCGCGTCAAACAGCATCTTTCACGGGCGGGCCCAGCTGGCCATTACGTCGGTCCTCCTAGGATCCATCTAGAACCCCCCCTTTTTTCGGACTGATATAGTACAAATATTATTGCTGATATTGCAATTGGCGAGCCAGCTTGAGCTGCCGATAGTGCGCGACCACGCGATCGCGCTCGGCAGCAAGGATGCGCTCGTCCGCCGCACTCTTGCCCGCTGGTTTGCTGGCTGAGCTTGCGTCCTCGTTGCCGCTGGGGAGGGCTGGTTTGGCCTTGGCCGCGGCCGTTCGTGGCAGGGTCGTGAAATGGGGGATGTCCTGCGCAACCTCGCCAAAGCGCACTCGATCGGTTGTTGGCGCCGTCGTGCCGCCACTACTGTTGCTGCTGCCGTTGCCATGGATGGTGCTGTTGCCGTTGTGCTTGCGCTTCTTGTCCAGCTGCTTCTTCTTCCGCTCCTTGAGGAACGCCTTGCGCTTGTCGCTGACCGTGTGCGTCGCCTCCACGCGTTCCTGCATCAGCCTGGACGCAGCCTCGTCCACACGACGGTTGAACTGGCGCACGCTCTCGCCCGGCCGCAGCTCCGTCGGCAGCGTCCCTGTGGCCTTGTCCCGCTTGGGCCCCTTGGCTGCCAGCAGTTGTGCCTTCTTGCCAGCAACGGCCTGCTTAGCCGATGCCATGATCCGACGCAGGCCACGCGGGATGCGGTGCTCGTCGAGAGGCAGAGGCTCTCGTTTGGCCTGTTTCTCTTGTGTGTCGCCGTCGTCGTCGTCGTCGTTGCCTTCCGCAGCCTCGTTGTCGTTGTTCTGGGCCCCGTCGTTGGCTGCGTCCGATAAAGGTGGGTGCCGCGACTCCCAGCGCTTCTGCTTGGCAGCCCTGGCGGCCGCCTTGACCTTGTCCGGATGGAACGGGTCGAACGTCTTGACCTTGTGACGACCCATGCGTTGACTCGGTGCAAAAACGGGGCCACGTGGCAACCATGACATGTCGTCCATATTCCAGGGGCCACACTCCGACAATGTCCCAGTCGGCAGAGTTGGCCGAGGCCACTCGTCGTTTCACCCAGTCGACGCACGTGGGCTCGCAGCGATCGGCCCTGCGCGTGCTGGTGCGCTCACGTGCCACGGCCGCCGCCGGCCCGACCGCCGCGGCGATCGACGACGTCATTTGGACGGCACTGGGCACGGGAACAGGGCCCCAAGCGAGCATGTGTGGCGAGGCGGTGGTGCAGCTGGTCGCGCAGGGGCTCGTTGGGCACAGGCAGGCGCTGGGCCGGCTGCAGCAGGCCGCGGCAAGGGGCACTGCGAGCCACGTGGGTGTCATTGTGCGGGCGATGGCGAGGATCATGGCCCTGAGGGACGCCGATTCCTTCGAGAATGGACTGCCAGTGGTGCACCCGTTTGTGGCCGTCGTGCGGCTCAACGTGGGCGCCAACGCGGCGATGGTCGTGCACGTGGGTGTGCCCGCTGTCTTTGCGGCTGCCGCGGTGCAAGCCGACGACCGTGCCAGCGCCGACAAGGCCGTCGCCCTCCTCCTGCCCTTTCTCAAGTGGGCTGCCTGGGACCCTGCCCCGGCCATGCGGGCGCTGGCCAACGACCTGGTGGGGGCCCTGCTGGCCCAGCTCGCCACGGCGACGGCGCTCTCCGCCGGCCCCATTGTCGACGTCATCCTCGACGTGCTCGTGGGCTCGCGACCGACTCACACGGGCACGTTGCTGACACAGGCGGCAGAGGTGCTCGTTCGTGTGGCCAAAGCAGCGGGCCACGAGTCAACAGCACGGACGATCCGCGTGGCGCTACTGGCCTTGCTGCGCCGCCTTGCCCAGGACCAGGTCCCTTGCCTCGAGGTGATCCGTGCCGTCGTGCTGCCCGCCGAGCCTGACCAGCCCCTGAGGGACCTCGTCGTGACACAGCTGGCCACGCCGCTGCTGCTGTGCGTCGACGACCGGGAGCAGCGGGCCATCCTCGACACGCTGCTGAGCCGAATCGACGTGCTGGCGGTGGACAAGACCGTGGCCAGCCACCTGTTGCGGCTCCCGCTCGTCCACCTGCTCTCCACGGCCTCTCGTGGCTCGGCCAACATTGTGGGCGTCGCAGCGGCCCTTCTGGAACGCATCGAGGCGTCGTCGTCCTCTTCACAGGCAGCAACCATGGAGTACACGCCGATCGCACAGGCCAACTCACCGCCCCATGTCAAGCAGGCCGACACCGTCCAACGCCTCGCCGCCGCCTTCTTCGCCACATGGACCCACGAGACCGACCTCCTGGCCCTTCTGTCCGTCATGGCAGCACGGGTCCCCTCTGCCTCGCACCAGGACAGCTCCCTCGACGACGTGGCCGTGGTGGTGGCCGCAGGACTGTTCCACCCATCGAGCGAGCACGTGCGGCTGTCTGCCCTGGGCCTGCTCGTTTCCCTCGCGGCCAAGCGGGCCCAGTGTCTGTGCAGCCCGCTCGTCAGCCTGTTCCTCTACCGCCTGCGCTTTGAGACGTCGCCCACGGTGGTGGCCCGGCTGCTGAGTGCGCTGCCCGGGCTGGCCAGCGACCCGGTCGAGCACATGGCCATCCTGCGCATGACCGACACGATCGCCCACGACGAGCCCCGGCTGGTGCCGCTGGCCTTGCGCGTGTACGTGCTCATGTGGCGCAAGAGCCGGGGCAGCGGCCTGTGGGCCAAGCTCAACCAGCTGCTCGTCCAGCTGGCCGGCCAGCCCGCCCACGAGGCCCGTCTCGCGGCCGCCGCCGTCGTCCACGACCTGGCAGGCAGCGCCACGGCATCCACCGGCGACGACCTGCTCAAGCTGGCCCAGAAGCTGCTGGCCAAGGAGGTCAGCGAGCCAGTGCGTGCCCTGGCACTGGACACCGTGGCTCGGCTGTGTCGTGCCCAGCTGGCCAATGCCTTTGCGGTCTACCGTGTCGTCGTCCAGCCGGCCGCAGTCGAAGCAGACGGCCGTGCGGCGGTCCAGATCGCCTTGTATCACGTGTATGCTGAGCTGCTCGCCGTCCCGCTGGAGCCCGTTGCTGCCAGGCCAGCGACAGCAACAGCCACGAGTGCCGCACCCGATCCGCGCAAAGCAGTGGTTGCCCATGTGACAAAGCGGCTGCTTCAGCACCTGGCTGCGCCTGGTTCGTCTGATCTGCTCGTGTCCACGGTCCTGACCACGCTTCGCCACGTGCCGTTCAAGGAGATCGCGGACCAGGAGGCTCTTTTTGCGGCCACGGACGAGCCCGCCCCCGAGTGCGTGTCCGTCTTTGCCCTGCTGGATGCATTCATGGCCCAGCAGCCCTACAACGGCGCGACAGGGGAGGCGTACCAGGCCCTGTTCACGGCTGCGGTCACGGCCGATCTGAGGGTGATGCCACGCCGGCTGCTTGCGTTTGGCTCTGGTGCCGACGATGCCCTTGTCCACAACGACCAGGAGGAGGAGGAGGAGGAGGAGGAGGAGACCAAGGCGCTGCGTGTGCTCATGGCTTCGATCGGCGCCAAGTCCAAACGGCCACTGGTCCAGACCGGCCTGCTGCTGCCCCAACTGGCCCTTGCCCGTTCGGCCGCCGAGGCCAAGGCCCTGCTCGATCGTGCCGTGGACATTGGGCTGCCGACCAATGCGTCCGCCGTCGTCATCGCGGAGGCACTGTTCCGTGTCACGGCCGCTGCCCGGCTGGTCCTCGGCCAGCTGCGGCCACAAGGCGTAGAGACCGTCCAAGCAGCCGTTGCCAGCGAGCTTGCCCGTTTCGCAGACAAGAAACTGTCGGTGGCCAAGTCAACCAGCGCGGGCGTCGTTACGGCCGGCTACGTCGTTGCCCAGGGCAGCCTGCTGGGCTCGATCGCGGCCTGCGACCACGCCAACGCCACGTTTGACTGGATGGTCAAGTGCGTGCACGAGATGGCGGACGAGCGGTCCAGCGTGTTTGCGCTCTGTCTGGCCCACCTGTCTGCCCTGCTGGACCCCAACGACCTGGCGCGCTCGCAGCAGCTGTTTGGCCTGCTGGCCACACCGGCGACTCCCGTGGCCTGGTCTGTGGCGATCCTCGTGGCCCAGCAGCACGGCAAGACGTGGCACAGACCGTCCTTGGCCCACGAGTGCGTGCAGGCCTTGTTGCCGCTGCAGTCCTCCTACGAGCCCCTCCTCGCCCTGCTCGCCCTGGGCTGGGCACCCGCGCAGGACGACGTGGCCAGCGCCCTGGGGACGCTGCTCGCTCACACGACCGACTCGGAGGCCGTCCCGACCGACAAGTACCTTGCCCTGGCCCACGTTGCCACGCTCGCCCCCGCCAGCGCCACCAGCTCAGCCACTTGGACCGCTGCACTCGCCCAGATCGAGGCGGCAATCCCGTCCATGCCAGCGGAGCGACGTGAGGCCCTGTGGGTCCTGTACCGCGGGCTGCTCGGCCTGGGATCTGTGCGCCTCCGCGACGTCGGCAGTGCGCCCCAAACGGCCACGGTCATCGCCCCAATGCTTGTCAGCAACAAGGTCGCCAGCACGCTCAAGTCGCCCGATGCGGACGGTCACTTCGCCCGCGCGGCCGCCGTGACACAAAGCCTCCTGCTCTCGATCGACAAGAGGGCAGCCACTACCGCCACAACGAGTCCAAACGCCCGCTTGCTCGCTCCAGCCAGGCTCGCTGAATCGTCCATTGTCCGTCGGCTGTTTGAGACCCTTTCGAGCACCGAATGGCAGCAGCACAAGACGGCTGTCCTGGTGAGCGCACTCGCTGGCAGCAAGGCTGACCGGTTCCCCTCGCTCGACTGGGCGCCGCTGTGCCGCTCGCTCTTCGGCAACGGGGACGACGCTGTCAAGATTGGCGTGGTGCGGCTGGCGTGCCAGTTCATGCACGATGTCCCCGACCTGCTCTCGTTTGCCCTGTCCCTGTGCGCCGATCCCGTCGCCGTCAGTGCCCTGAGCGAGCCCGTGTCCACGTTGCTCGTTGGTTCGCTGCTGTGGCAGGCAGGTGTCAAGGCCCCCGCGTCCCGTTTGGCCGACCTGCTGCTGGCCTGGACACCACACCCGTTGGCTCACTCTGCCGCCTTTGCCGTGTCCCTGGGCGAGATCCTCCAGCGCACTTCCGGCCACCAAGAGACAGCCAACGTGGTCGAGGCTGTTTTGTTGCGGCTCGTTGCGTCGTCAGCCATCCCTTCGCAGGTCCCACTGCTGCTGGAGCTCACCAAGGCAGCCCGATCGCTCAGGCCCCAGTCGTCCCTGCTCGACAATGCCAAGATCGCTGGTCCCGTCGGCAAGGCCCTCCTCGCAACAGCTATGCTCCACAACGGCATCTTGTCGCTGCCCAAGTGCCTGCAGGCCATCGACGGCATCAGGGCGGCCGACGAGGTGCCCTCGCCGCTGCTCGATCTCTTTGCCCATGCGTGCACCTCGCTCGTTGACGACGCAGCTGACTGGTCGCTTGCCCGGCTGGCCGTGGCCCTGTTGGGCTGGCTGCTCACGGCCAACGGCCAGGCGTCCGTTCGCCTCCTGTTTTTTTCTGCCGTGGCCACAAGAGCCGTTCTTGGTGACATGGCTACCGATCCGATCGCGTCCTTTGTCAAGCTGGCCCTCACCCTGGAGGACACACGGGGCCTCGAGGGCCTGCATCCGCAGGAGCGAGCGGAAAAGTCGCAGGCGGCCCAGGGCTGGCGGCGCGTCCTGGGTTTGCTGGGGCCTGAGCACTCGGACAAGACTCTGCGCGCAACGGTTCACTCGATCGCACATGCCCTCGTCGACGCGGGGCTCGTGGACTATGCCGCACCCGAGTCGTCGTCCTCGGCGGCCGTCCTCCTTGCCCTGTAAACCGGCGGAGATTGATGTTTTATCCAACTTTAGAAATCGCAGACTTTGTTTGTTTGTTTGTTTTATTCAACATTTGATAAAAGCGCCGCTTGGAAACAAAAAACAAAAAATAAACGGCGATCAGAAAAGAATTGGAGGGGAGGAAAGTCACGCGGCTTGCTCACTCCTAGGAACTCATCCGCACGTAGTTAGTGGTTCTTGAGGTAGCTGTTGAGGATCTCGTGGTAGGCCTTGGTGAACTCGTGGAACTCCACGACGCCGTCGCCGTTGATGTCCAGCTGCTTGAACACGGCCTCGACAAAGTTGCCGTTGGCGTTGAGCTTGCCCTTGACCGCCTCCTGTTCGGCCTTGTCCTCGATGGTGTGGTCGACCAGGTCGGCGACGAGCAGCTCGAGCTCGTGCAGATCGAGAAGGCCGTTCTTGTTGTCGTCGTAGTGCTCCCAGAGGTGCTTGAGCTCCTCGTCCGAAAGGACGATCACGCCGTCCTATGCAAAACAAACCAAAAAAAAAAAAGAGGAGAGTCAAAATTTGTTGCATGCCACAAAGAGTAAAATTGTTAGTTACCTCTTCGTACGTCTTCTTGACGACATGCTTGATGCTCTTGTGGTGGTGGTGGTGCTGGTGAACCGACTGTGCGCCGCCCATTCTTGAGAGTGCTTGGAGGAGGAGGAGGAGGAGGGAGAAAAAAAATAACAAAAGCGTGGGTCGATGTTGA
>Ga0302228_10003575_pt1 | contig 10042 bp, 11 predicted proteins | sample II_Palsa_N1_2_FD_193519 | JGI IMG/M metagenome (GOLD analysis project Ga0302228, IMG submission 193519) | Peat permafrost microbial communities from Stordalen Mire near Abisko, Sweden - II_Palsa_N1_2 | ecosystem: Environmental > Terrestrial > Soil > Palsa > Peat permafrost | place: Sweden...
TGCAAATGCGGTCTTGCAGGTCGAGCAGGTAGGCTTTAACAGCCTCGGTGCGAGTAGTCATGGCATCACCTTGAATCGGGCAAAGCTACGCGAGGCCATTGGGCGTCGGCGGCAAATGGGCGCACAGGATACCACCGCACCGGGTTGCGCCGCAGTTGACGAAGATCAAGCTTAGGAGTCCGATAGGAGCCCTTCGCGACATTGACTTGAGGAGAGTGCAGATGGCCAAACGTATCCAGTTCCGTGCCCATGGCGGCCCCGAAGTGCTTGAGTATGTCGACTACACGCCGGCAGAACCGGGCCCGCTACAGGTTCGCGTGAGCAACAAGGCCATTGGCCTGAACTTCATCGACACTTATTTCCGCAGTGGTCTGTACGCGCCGCCGGCGTTGCCATCTGGCCTGGGCGCGGAAGGCGCCGGGGTGGTGGACGCGGTGGGCAGTGAAGTCACTCAATTCAAGGTCGGCGACCGTGTGGCCTATGGCAGCGGCCCGCTGGGCGCCTACAGCGAGCGGCATGTGTTGCCGGCTGCCAATCTGGTGCATCTGCCGGACGACATCAGCTTCGAACAAGCCGCAGGCGCGATGCTCAAGGGCCTGACCGTGCAGTACCTGCTGCGCCAGACCTATGAGCTGAAAGGCGGCGAAACCATTTTGTTCCATGCCGCTGCCGGTGGCGTCGGCTCCCTGGCCTGCCAGTGGGCCAAGGCCTTGGGCGTGAAGCTGATCGGTACCGTCAGCTCACCGGAAAAAGCCGCGTTGGCCAAGTCCCTCGGTGCCTGGGAAACCATCGACTACAGCAAGGAAAACGTCGCACAGCGCGTACTGGAACTGACCGACGGCAAGAAATGCCCGGTGGTGTACGACGGCGTGGGCAAAGACACCTGGCTGACATCGCTGGACAGCGTGGCGCCGCGCGGCCTGGTGGTGAGTTTTGGTAATGCGTCCGGCGCCGTGGATGGGGTCAACCTGGGGATTCTCGCGGCCAAAGGCTCGCTGTACGTGACCCGACCGACATTGGCGACCTATGCTAACAACCCGGAAAACCTGCAGGCGATGGCGGATGATCTGTTTTCGATGATCAAGAGCGGCAAGGTGCGCATTGATATCAATCAGCGGTATTCGCTGGCGGATGCGGCGAAGGCACAGACGGAGTTGTCGGCGCGCCGAACGACTGGGTCGACCATTCTGCTGCCTTAAGGCTTTGGATTTGCAGCCGCTCTGAGGGCCTCTTCGCGAGCAAGTCGAATCGACTTGCTCGCGAAGGCCGCGTATTGGTCTCAAGACGGCCGCACAACCTCACCACTCGCCAGATCCCGAATCAGGCTCGGGTTCTTGCGCCCACCCAAATTCCCACCCAGCACCAGATCCACCTGCCCGCGGAAATACTGCTCCACGCGAATCCGTGTGCGCGCCGCCGGACGGCCCTGCGGGTTGGCCGAAGTGGAGATCAGTGGCCCCACCAGCGAACACAAATCCCGCACCAGCGGATGATCACTGACCCGCAACGCCACCGTGTCATGCACCCCAGTGATCCATTCGGGCAGCAAGTCCTGATGAGGCACCAGCCAAGTGTTAGGCCCCGGCCAGGTGCTGGCCATGCGATCTATCCACAGATCAGGGAAGTCTTCGAAGAGAAAATCGAACTGGCGGATGTTATCGGCAATCAGGATCAGCCCCTTATCCACTGAACGGCCCTTGATCGCCAGCAAGCGATCCACCGCGTCTTCGTTCCAAGGGTCGCAGCCCAGGCCCCAGACCGCCTCGGTTGGATAGGCAATCACCGCGCCTGCGCGAATTTCTCGTGCGGCTTCCTGCACACGCCATCTGTTGACCATTACTCACTCTCCAGACTAAAGCTCTGCGCAGTTTACCGATCTTCGTTACAAAACCTAGCTGCGCGCAAGCCAGCGACCGCTTTCACAGATAACCCGGCCCTCCAGTTCCAGCTCCGTGAGGGTTGCCAGCACGTGGGACAGCGCCTGGCCACTAGCAATCGCCAAGGCTTCGGTGGTATGCGGAGCGGCATGCAGCAGCGCCACCAACGGGTGAGGCACCGGGATCGGCGCTGGGCGGGACAACGCTTGCCACCCCTGCAGGCCCTCAAGAATGTGTTCGATGGTCTCCACCAGCATTGCGCCATCGCGTATCAACTGGTGACAACCCTTGGCGCCCGAATGGTGGATGGAGCCGGGGATCGCATACACCTCGCGCCCTTGCTCAGCCGCCAGCCGAGCGGTGATCAGCGAACCGCTGGCGACGCTGGCCTCCACCACCAACACCCCCAGGGACAAACCGCTGATGATGCGATTGCGCCGTGGGAAGTTGCCGGCCTGAGGAGTGGCGTCCAAGGGGAACTCGGAAACCACCGCGCTACCCTGGGCAATCATCGCCGCAGCCAGACGTCGGTGGCGCTGTGGATAAAAGTTTTCCAGGCCAGTGCCCAGCACGCCGATTGTCTGTCCACCGACATCCAATGCCGCCTGGTGCGCCGCGCCGTCTATTCCCAGGGCCAGGCCACTGGTGATGACAAAGCCGGCACTTGCCAGGCTGCGGGAAAACGCTGCGGCGGTGTCCATTCCTGGCCTGGATGCGCGCCGGCTGCCCACCATGGCCAGTTGCGGCTTTTCCAGGATGGTCGAGTCGCCGGCGACAAATAACAACGGCGGGGCATCTGCAATTTCTGCCAGTAGCGCGGGGTAGTCCGGCTGGTCCCACATCAGTAAATGCTGGGCCGGACGCTCAAGCCAGGCCAATGCGGCACTGGCGCCGTCGCGAACTTCCTGGCGGCGCCGGGCCTCGCTGCAAACCCGTGGCAAACCCAGGGAGTGCCAGGCACTGGCTGGCGCACTGATGGCTTTCGAGGCTGAGCCAAAGGCCTCGATCAATTTTTTGAAACGTTTGGGCCCAAGCTCCGGCAGCCGGTGCAAACGCAAGCGTGCTTCCAGTTCTGCCGGAGAAAGCGTGCGGGTATCGGTCGACGACATGTGATCATCCTTGATCGGAACAAGCTGTGGATAACTCTGTTGGTAACTTATTTAGCTGGCTAATTATTGTGTTTGTTCAGGACTCTCAAAACGGTCCATCACTGCCAGAGAGCGTGAGGCGTTAAGGACCAGTCCGTAACTGAGTTTTTCATAGGTGCGAAACACCAAGAGGGTGCCGACACGTTCATCCGGGATCTTCACCGCAGTGCCAGTGATCCGGTCGCGCACGGTTTCCCCGGTTTTTTTCACCGCCAGCAAATGGCCCTCTACCAAGCCGTCCCGGCGCCCTTTATTCAGGGTGACCGCGTCGAGCACGCCAATCTGCGTCACACCCCGAGGCACGTCGATGATTCGTCCTGTGATGCGGTGCGCAGGCACTTGGACCAGTGAGTCCGACAGGGAAGCAGAGGATTGTGTGGCAAGTAAACGATCCCCCGGTCGTACCTCCTGGGTCACGCGTTGCACGGCCAGCGTCGTCACATCTCCCGCCATCACCAAGCGGGCAGTGCCAATATCATCGGCGTTGACTCCCAAGAGTTCCTGGCTGTCAGGGTCGGTGTAAACCTTGCCCCGGCGGAAGATTCCATAGGTAGGTTGCGCAGGGTCCAGAACGCCCCGAGCGTGGATTCGCTCACCGTTGGCACCCAGTACCCGCCCGGCCTCCGCGGCAACAATGTAAGGCGAGTTGTCCAGAATCTGCGGGGTGTCGAGTATCCGGTTGTGCAGCAAAAAGCGCTGGATCACCTTTCGGGTCTGGCTGTCCAGCGCCTGCGGGAGCTGTGGATAAGTGTCATCGGAGCGCGCCGGTACATGGGCCCCGACGGTCATGGCCCACAACAGCAAGACGAGTAGCGATTTCCTCATGGGGTGAATCTCCTTTATTATGTACGTTCGCGTGAAACGCCTTGGCCTTAGCGGCTTTCGGACGTTTTCCACCGGCACTCCCGGGGTCCATCCCCGATGCCGACTTGCCTTTACCTCACATGTGCAGCAATTACGCTTATGGCTATTTTGAACATCCTCGAGTTTCCGGACTCACGCCTGCGCACTATCGCCAAGCCAGTGGCCGTAGTGGACGCCAAGGTTCGTCAGTTGGTCGATGACATGTTTGAAACAATGTATGAAGCCCCGGGTATCGGCCTCGCCGCGACCCAGGTCGACGTGCATCAGCGCGTCGTGGTCATGGACCTGTCCGAAGATCGCAGCGAGCCTCTGGTATTTATCAACCCTGAGTTCGAGACCCTGACCGACGAGATGGGCCAGTATCAGGAAGGCTGCCTGTCGGTGCCGGATTTCTACGAGAACGTCGACCGTCCGCAACAGGTCAAGATCAAGGCCCTGGATCGTGACGGCAAGCCGTTCGAGCTGATTGCCGAAGGCCTGTTGGCGGTGTGCATCCAGCATGAATGCGATCACCTCAACGGCAAGTTGTTCGTCGATTACCTGTCCACGCTTAAACGCGACCGGATCAAGAAGAAGCTGGAAAAGAAACATCGCCAGCAAGCTTGATTCCTTTCTTTCAAAGGCTTGCTCCGGCAAGCCTTTTTCTTTTGTGAGACGTTTCCCATGACCGAGCTACTGCGCATCGTTTTTGCCGGTACCCCAGAGTTTGCCGCCGAACACCTCAAGGCCCTGCTCGATAGTCCCTACGAGATCGTGGCGGTCTATACCCAGCCGGACCGTCCGGCCGGTCGTGGGCAAAAACTGATGCCCAGCCCGGTCAAGCAGTTGGCCTTGGAGCACAACATTGTCGTGCTGCAACCGCCGACCCTGCGTAACGTCGATGCCCAAGCCGAGCTCGCCGCGCTGAAACCCGACCTGCTGGTGGTGGTGGCCTACGGTTTGATTCTGCCCCAGGCGGTGCTGGATATCCCGCGCCTGGGCTGCATCAACAGCCACGCATCCTTGCTGCCTCGCTGGCGCGGTGCAGCACCAATCCAGCGGGCCGTCGAAGCCGGTGACGCGATGAGCGGTGTGACCGTGATGCGCATGGAAGCAGGCCTGGATACCGGCCCGATGCTGCTGAAAGTCACGACCCCAATTACCGGTGAAGACACGGGTGGCACCCTGCATGATCGCCTCGCGCAAATGGGCCCGCCAGCGGTGGTCCAGGCCATCGCCGGCTTGGCCGCAGACACGCTGGAAGGCGAAGTTCAGGAAGACAGCCTCGCCACCTACGCCCACAAATTGAACAAGGACGAAGCGCGCATCGACTGGAGCCGCCCGGCCGTAGAGCTGGAACGCCTGGTACGCGCCTTCAACCCGTGGCCGATCTGCCACAGCACCCTCAATGGCGAAGCCTTGAAAGTCCTGGCCGCAAGCCTCTCGGAAGGCAAAGGCACACCGGGCGAGATCATCGGCGCCAGCAAGGACGGCCTGTTGGTCGCCTGCGGTGAGCAAGCGTTGTGCCTGACCCGTCTGCAATTGCCCGGTGGCAAGGCGCTGAACTTCAGCGATTTGTTCAACAGCCGCCGTGAGAAATTTGCCGCTGGCATCATCCTGGGCCAAGCGGTGGAAGCCCAATGAATCCACGTCTGGCCGCCGCCAAGGCCCTGGCCGCCGTGCTCAACGGCAAGGCTTCCCTCAACAGTTCGTTGCCGACCCAACTGGATAAAGTCGAAGACCGTGATCGCGGCTTCACCCAGGACCTGGCGTTTGGCACCGCCCGCTGGCAGCCACGCCTGTCGGCGCTGGCGGCCAAACTGCTACAAAAGCCGTTCAAGGCCGCTGATGCCGATGTCGAAGCGCTGCTGCTGGTGGGGCTCTACCAATTGCTCTACACCCGCGTCCCGGCCCATGCCGCCATCGGTGAAACCGTCGGTTGTGCTGACAAACTGAAAAAGCCCTGGGCCAAGGCCTTGCTCAACGCCGTGCTGCGCCGCGCCCAACGCGAGAGCGAAACATTGCTGGCTGAGCTGGAACACGACCCGGTGGTACGCACCGCTCATCCGCGCTGGCTGCAAAAATCCCTGAAGGCCTTCTGGCCTGAACAATGGGAGGCCATCTGCGCGGCCAACAACGCTCATCCGCCGATGATTTTACGGGTCAATCGCCGTCACCAGACACGCGATGCCTATCTCACATTGCTGAGCGAAGCCGGTGTAGCAGCCAGTGCCTGTGTCTACAGCCAGGACGGTATCGTTCTGACAGAGCCTGGCGATGTGCGTAGCCTGCCAGGCTTTGCCGAAGGCTGGATCAGCGTGCAGGACGAAGCGGCACAACTGGCCGCCGACCTGCTGGACCTGGCGCCAGGCCAACGGGTACTGGACGCCTGCTGTGCACCGGGCGGCAAGACCTGCCATATCATGGAAGTCGAGCCTGGCCTCGCCGGCGTAGTCGCCGTGGACCTGGAAGCCAAGCGCCTGGTGCGCGTGCGGGAAAACCTTGCACGCCTGGGCCTGAGCGCCGAGCTGATCGCCGCCGACGGTCGTGACACCGCCGCCTGGTGGGACGGCAAGCCGTTCCAGCGCATCCTGCTGGACGCACCGTGTTCCGCCACCGGGGTGATTCGTCGCCACCCGGACATCAAACTGACTCGCCAACCCGACGACATCGCCGCCCTGGCCGTGTTGCAAGGCGAGCTGCTGGACGCGTTGTGGCCGACCCTCGAAGTCGGCGGCGTGCTGCTTTACGCCACCTGCTCGACACTGCCCACCGAGAACACCGAAGTGATCGAAGCGTTCCTCACCCGCACCAGTGGCGCGCGGGAGTTGGACCTCGACATCCAGGCCGGGATCAAGCAGCCTCATGGACGCCAGTTATTGGCCCAGGAAGGCGGCCACGACGGGTTCTATTACGCCAAGCTGATCAAGATTGCCGCCGCACGCGGCTGAATGGTTTTAAGGGAGTGACCGGATGAAAATCATCATCCTCGGCGCAGGGCAGGTCGGCGGTACGCTGGCCGAGCATTTGGCCAGCGAAGCCAACGACATCACCGTGGTCGACACCGACGCAGAGCGTCTGCGCGACCTCGGCGACCGCCTGGACATCCGCACCGTGCAAGGCCGGGCCTCGTTCCCCACGGTGCTGCGCCAGGCCGGTGCGGACGACGCCGACATGCTGGTGGCAGTGACCAACAGCGACGAAACCAATATGGTCGCCTGCCAGGTCGCCCATACCCTGTTCCACACCCCAACCAAAATCGCCCGGGTGCGTGAGGCGGCCTATCTGACCCGCGCCGGCCTGTTCGACAACGACGCGATTCCGGTGGACGTGCTGATCAGTCCTGAGCAGGTGGTCACCCACTACATCAAGCGCCTGATCGAAATTCCCGGCGCCTTGCAGGTGATCGACTTCGCCGAAGGCAAGGCCCAACTGGTGGCGGTCAAGGCCTACTACGGCGGGCCATTGGTGGGGCAGCAACTACGGCAGTTGCGTGAGCACATGCCGAATGTCGAGACGCGGGTAGCCGCGATCTTCCGTCGCGACCGGCCGATCCTGCCCCAAGGCGATACGGTGATCGAGGCTGACGACGAGGTTTTCTTCATCGCCGCCAAAGCGAATATTCGTGCCGTCATGAGCGAAATGCGCCGCCTCGAAGAGAACTACAAACGCATTGTCATCGCCGGTGGCGGGCAGATCGGCGAACGCCTGGCCGAGGCCATCGAAAGCCGCTATCAGGTGAAGATTATCGAGATGAACCCGGCGCGCTGCCGGTACTTATCCGACACCCTCGACAGCACCGTCGTACTGCAAGGCAGTGCCTCGGACCGCGACCTGCTGCTGGAAGAAAACATCGCCGACGCCGATATCTTCCTGGCCCTGACCAACGATGACGAAGCCAACATCATGTCCTCGCTGCTGGCCAAACGGCTGGGGGCAAAGAAGGTGATGACCATCATCAACAACCCGGCCTACGTCGACCTGATCCAGGGCGGCGATATCGACATTGCCATCAGCCCGCAACTGGCGACCATCGGCACCTTGCTCGCCCACGTGCGGCGCGGCGATATCGTCAGCGTGCACTCATTGCGCCGGGGCGCGGCGGAAGCCATCGAGGCAATCGCCCACGGTGATTCGAAGTCGAGCAAAGTGATTGGCAAGGCGATCCGCGACATTGGCTTGCCGCCAGGCACTACCATTGGCGCAATCATTCGCGATGAAGAAGTGATCATCGCCCACGACGATACGGTGATCGCCACGGGCGACCATGTGATTCTGTTCCTTGTGGATAAAAAGCATATCCGCGATGTGGAGAAATTGTTCCACGTGGGGCTGAGCTTTTTCTGATTTTGTAGCCGCTGCCGTGGGCTGCGATCGGCCTACGGGGTCGTAAAATTTCCAGATCGCTGAAGACCTTTGGGTCTTATCGCAGCCTGCGGCAGCGGCTACAGGTCTATACGGAGTTCACAACATGCTCGAATCCCTGGAAAAAATGCTCGCCAAGGGTGTGGATAACTCGTTGCTGCGGTTTGGCTTGGGCAAGGGTTATCTGGATCTGAAAGATAACGCCAAGGCGGCTGAGCATTTGCAGAAGTGTGTCGAGTTCGATCCGAAGTATTCGGCGGCGTGGAAGCTGTTGGGCAAGGCGCTGTTGGGGTTGGGTGATAACGCCGCAGCACGACACGCGTGGGAGAAGGGCATTGAAGCGGCCCTGGCACATGGCGACAAACAGGCCGAAAAAGAAATGACGGTGTTCCTGAAGAAACTCGACCGCCAAGCTTAAGCGCAACCCAATGTGGGAGCGGGCTTGCTCGCGAATGCGGAGTGTCAGCTACTGAATGCGTATCTGATACACCACATTCGCGAGCAAGCCCACACATTGGGCCCGAGTCAACCTTGTGTCAGCAGTGGGTCAGTACCACCGCGCCTCACCCGGTGGGCGCTTCTTGAAGCGCTTCATGCTCCACATGTACTGGCTCGGGTACGCCCCCACATACCGCTCCACCACCTTGCTCATCGCTGCGCATGAAGTGGCGGTGTCAGTGCTGTACATATCTTCCGGCGCCGCTTCCAAAATCACTTTGTAGCCCGAACCATCCGGCAGCCGCAGCGCATGCAGGAACACACCCACTGCCTTGCCGCCCGCCAACATGTTCGGCACAAACTTGCTGGTCAGCGCCTGGGTCGCAAAGAACGGCACGAAGATCCCGGCCGATTCCGCCGGCTCCGGGTCAGCAGGAATGCCCACCTGGCCACCTTTGCGCACTTCCTTGATCACACTAAGGATGCCTTCCTTGGTGGACGCGGCGACCCGATTACCCAACTGCACCCGCTGTTTGCGCAGCAGGTCATCCACCGCCTTGAGCTTGGGCGGACGGTAGAAAATGATCGGCTTGCACTGGCTGCAATAGAAGTGATTCAACACTTCCCAATTGCCCAGGTGGCTGGTGATGCCCACCACGCCTTTGCCCGAGGCCAGGGCTTCGTGCAGCACTTCCAGACCTTCGACTTCACGCACCAGGTCGATGGAACGCTGAGCCGGCCAGATCCAGGCGCAGGCGCTTTCGGTCAACGACTTGCCGATGTCCATCAAGCTCTGGCCTACCAAGCGCTCGCGCTCGGCCGGATCCATGTCCGGAAAGCATTTGGAGAGGTTGATCCGCACCGTTTCGCGGGAACGGTTGGGGGTTTTCCACATGATCCAGCCAATAGCCGAACCCACGGCTTGCACAGCGCGCCAGGGCAGCAGTGCAAACAACCGAAGAGCGCCTACCAGCAAGGCGCCTTTAAACTTTTCCACAGGTCACTCCTGATCGTGTGTGGTGCGCAAAGCGGTCATTCTAACCGCCGTTGGCCAGGTCCGCGTAACGGTCGCAGTCCCGAGTGTGATCCATGACCATGCCTGAGGCTTGCATGAACGCGTAACAGATGGTCGGGCCAACAAAAGTAAATCCAGCTTTTTTCAAGGCTTTGCTCATGGCTTCGGCCTGCGGCGTAATCGCCGGGACTTGGCTGCGATCCTGGAAATGATTGACCTTGGGCACGCCGCCGACAAACGACCAAAGAAACTTCACCGGATCCTCCAGCGCCAGCCAGGCAGCGGCATTGCGCCGGGTGGCGTTGAGTTTCAGGCGATTTCGCACGATGCCCGGATCCAGCATCAATGCCTCGATC
>Ga0302228_10003577_pt1 | contig 10039 bp, 8 predicted proteins | sample II_Palsa_N1_2_FD_193519 | JGI IMG/M metagenome (GOLD analysis project Ga0302228, IMG submission 193519) | Peat permafrost microbial communities from Stordalen Mire near Abisko, Sweden - II_Palsa_N1_2 | ecosystem: Environmental > Terrestrial > Soil > Palsa > Peat permafrost | place: Sweden...
GTCGCCGCCGAAGGTCAGGCTGTGGTTGCCCTTCTGCCAATGCAGCACATCGCCAACCTGCCACTTGCGCTCATCCGGCAGTGCTTTGCGGTACGAATAGTAGGGCGATCCGATGTAAGCAAACACACTCGTATCCAGCGCCACTTCCGGAACATTGCCGCCCGCTCCCACCAGGTTATTAAGGGTATAGGCGCTATAGGGCTGCTGCGTTTCGTCATCCAACTCGCGGCTGTATTGGTACAGCAACTCATTGGAGAGGTTGCCGGCAAGAATGCTGGTTAGCTTTGCAACCCCGTAATCCAGCTTCACGAAATCGTTGCCCCACGTGTCGACGCCGTACGTATTGGTCGCCGACGTCTGTACGCCGCCCGGCGAATCCCAGCGCAACCGATGATAGAGAAAATCGACGTTCTCCTTGGAATTCACTTGCCAGGTGACCTTCGCTGTATTGATCTCCTGGTCCCCGAAGCGCGGCACCGTGCCGAGATCCGAATTCAACCCGTTGATATCGCTCTGATACAGCGTGAATGCCGTGTTTTGAGCTGCTGTGTTGCTTGCGCTATAGGCCAGCCCGGTACGCGCTGCCAGCGTGCAAAGCTGTTGGTCCAGGGCGTTCGTATCGCCCGTCAGCAGGCCGGTCGCCGTGTTGCACACCGAACCTGCAGTTGGCACCGCGTTCGGTAGCGTGAAGAACGTTGCTGCCGAACTAGGAATCGCCTGGCCTGGGAAGATGCGGCTGTGCTCATCGAAAGTGTAGGTGAAGAACAACTTGTTCTTGATGATCGGACCGCCCAGCGTGAATCCGTAAATCTTGCGCAGATCCTTCGGCTTCAATGGAAACGAAGGGTACGTCTCGGTCGTGCCCACCAGCGTTGGAACCGTCAGCCGGCTGTATTTGTTGAACGCGTTCCAGTTGCTCTCACGATCGTAGAAGTACGCCTCACCGTGAAATTGATTGGTTCCGCTCACCGTCACCGAGTTGATCACCGCGCCCGCCGCACGGCCATACTCAGAGCCATATACCCCCGTGTTCACCGCAAACTCGCGTACCGCCGCACCCGAGGTCGAGTACGCCTCACGAGTGCGCCCGCGTTCTTCCGAGTAGTACGCCTGGTTATCGTCCGCACCGTCAATCAGCACGCTGTTCAGGATCGGGCTGATCGCGCGCACGCTCACCAGGCCGAATCCATTCGAATCCGACACCACGCCCGGCGTCGTCATCGCCAGGCTCGACCACCGGCGATTGTTGATCGGAATGTTCTGAATCGCTTCCTTGTTAAGGTTGGACGTGAAGTCCGGGCTCTCCGTGTCTACTAACGGCGTCGTAGCCGAAACTTCCACCACCTGGTTGGCCGCGCCGGCCTTCAAGTGCGGCTCCAGGCTTGTCACCTGGCCCACCTGCACAATCACCGAGCTCGACTTGAAGTCGCCAAACCCCGCAGCCGATATCGTCACCGTGTAGGTGCCCGGCTCCAACAAAGGAGCGTCAAAGTAGCCGCTGCTGTCCGCAGTCAAATGCTGCTCGGCGCTTGTACCGTCGTTGTGAATCAAAATCGCCGCGCCGGGAATCACCGCGCTCGTGACGTCTTCCACCGTTCCTGCAATCGCACCCTGGGTCGTCGATTGGCCGTTCGCCATCATGCCCGCAAAGCCAAATACAGCCGCTGCGCACCAAGCGGATAGCTTGTGCGAAACACGTATCCTTAACAACATTCGGTTCCTCCTGAAATTTTGCTGCGACGTAGTCCTGAGATTCACTCTGCGACCCGACATTCCGTCTGGTGCCGCGACGATCTCCCAGGAGCGTTCCCCGAAGGGGTGAGGTAAAAACAGCCCTGTCCACTCCCGCAGACATGACTACTGGCGCCTGCTGCTCGCCAGCTGATGATGGATGTCTCTAGGTTACGCGACTGCCGCCTAAAGTTCTATGAACGGGCTGTAATTTTCGCGCCCGCCGCCCCATCCCCGGCCAATTCCGTGCGAAAACCGCCCAATCCCTCTCCATTCTGTAAACTTATGAGTTGAGGCAGTTAATGTTCATCGATGAAGCTCGAATCCGGATCAAGGCTGGCGATGGCGGCAATGGCTGCATGGCCTTCCGCCGCGAAAAATTTGTTCCCCGCGGCGGTCCCTCCGGCGGCGACGGCGGCCACGGCGGCGACATCCTTATGCGCGCCTCTCTCTCCCACAACACCCTCGTCCACTTCCGCTTCAACCCCGAATGGAAGTCCGAGCGCGGCGGCCACGGCCTCGGCTCCAACATGTCCGGCGCCGCCGGCGAACACACCGTCCTCAAAGTCCCCGTCGGCACCGTCCTCTACGACGACGACACCGGCGAGGTCATCCACGACTTCACCCACGCCGACGACGAGATCGTAATCGCCCGCGGCGGTCGCGGTGGCCGTGGTAACCAGCACTTTGCCACCTCCACCCACCAGGCCCCCCGCGAACACGAGCTAGGCCGCCCCGGCGATGCCCACAACTATCGCCTCGAGCTTCGCCTCCTCGCCGACGTCGGCCTCGTAGGCTACCCCAACGTAGGCAAATCCACCCTGATCTCGCGGCTCTCCGCCGCCCGCCCCAAGATCGCCAACTACGCCTTCACCACCCTCGAGCCCAACCTGGGCGTCGTCCAGGTCGGCGACGCGCCCTACGAAAAATCCTTCACCGTGGCCGACATGCCGGGCCTCATCGAAGGCGCGCACCTCGGCGCCGGCCTCGGCGTCCAGTTCCTCAAACACATCGAGCGCACCAGCGTCCTCGCCCACTTGATCGACGTCTCCGACGCAGCCGACTCCACCAGCGGCAGCGCCCGCCCCGACCCCGTCGACGACTACAACGTCATCACCGCCGAACTCAAATCCTTCGACCCCGCCCTCGCCGCCAAGCCCACCCTGCTCGTCGCCACCAAGGCCGACGCCGCCAACCCGGCCAAGCTCAAAAAGCTCACCACCTTCGCCAAGCGAAAGAAGCTTCCCCTCTACTTAATCTCGGCCGTCACCGGCGAAGGCATCGAAAAGCTGAAGTACGCCATGGCCGACGCCGTGGAAGCCCACCGCACCATCGACCTAACCGCCAAGCCCGACACCGAGCCAGCCGTCTTCAAGGCCGCCCGCCGCAAGCCCAACTACCCACCCCCAGCCCCCAGCGCGAAAACCCGCTCCCGCTAATCTGGCTCAACCGATCAAAAATCCCACTCCGTCCGTAATAAAGTGCGCCAGCATATTCGAAGGAAGATCGCGCCGCCACACATAGAGCAGCGCAAAAATAACACCCCCCGCAAACACCGGAATCAGATGCACCGCACCCCACCCCGACAGGTGCATATAAGTGAACGTAGCTACGGACACCACCACCGCCAGCGCCGTGCTCCCCGTGAGCTGTCGCACCTTCTCAATGATGTATCCACGAAACAAAATCTCTTCCACCACGGCCGCGCGCAACACCATCAGCAGCCGATACCAGAATGGTCGCGCCAGGATCAAATTCCGCTCAACTACCGCTCGGCTCGCATCCAGGTGAAACATCGGCACGATCACCAACGACTGAACGACAAAAACCAACAGCAGCACCACCGCCGCAAGCAACGCATACCCCACTGTCTTCCAGTTAGGACGCCGTAAGCCAATCGACGACAGCGGTAGCCGTTCCCCAAAGTGCAGCCACAAAAGCACGATCGCCGCGTAAGACCACCACACAGCTTCATGCACCAGCAGTACAGGCAAAGAAGCGCCCTGCGTAATTCCTTTCCCCATCGGCAACAAAGGCAGAATCACCGCCGCCGCAAGCCCAATGCAGGCTCTCAACCGCGATTGCCGATCCTCACCGTATGCCGTCTCCACCATCCCTGCCCATTCCTAACCAGAGATCCAACCGATTCAGCGTGCGTCGAAAGGGCGTCTCAAACCTGCCCTCAACTGAACCCTAGTAGGTCGGATGAAACAACACAAGGATCCCCACACACCCAACCCCAAAAAGTATCACCAGCAGCGGCCACCACTTATCAATCCACAAATCCTTCTTCGAGCTCATCCCAGCACCAACCTTTCTCCCAAATTCTAACCGAACCCTCAGGCGCCACGCGAAGCAACTCGCCGTCCGCGCAGCACCTACTTCTTCATCGCCTTCATGCTCCGCGCGCCCGGGTTCAGCACAAGGTACGCCACCTTCCCCTGCGCATCCGGAACAAACTCAAACTCCGCGCCAACCGCCGGCACCAGAAACTTCGTTGCCGACTCCGCAATGACCTCCTCCTCGCTTTGCCCCGTCGCGCTCGCCACCAGGTGGCCGTCCTTCAGCGCGATGACAATATCGAAGTTCGGTCCGACTTCATACGTCCCCACATACTCCGCAACAATCTTCGGATCCATCGTTACCGCGGTTACCACCTTCGGCTGAAAATCAGGCCACCCATATTCCGTCGCGATACTACGCATCACCTCCTGGGCAAGTTCCTCTCCGCCCTGCGCATTGGTCATCACCACCGCGCCTTCCCCGCCCTGCTCATACGCAGCGAAGATTGACTCGAACCCCTCATCCACACCTCCATGCGTGAAGTACGGATCCGCCTGGCTTCCACCAATCTCAACCCCCAACCCCCAATCCCCCATGCCCCGCGTCAGCATCTGCGCGGTCATCTCCTTCGACAGCACATGGTTCGCCTCTCCCGCCAACGACCGCTCAACCTCGATCGCATACTTCGCTAAATCCGTGGGCGTCGTCCACAAACCGGCAGCCGCCATCTCCGGATACGTGTGCGCCCCTCCCACCACCGGCTTTCCATCATGCTCGTACGGCGTAGCCGCCATCGCCCGCCAATCCTTCGGCAGCGGCTGCTGATAAGTACTGTGCGTCATCCCTATCGGCGCCAGCACTGTGTCGTGCAGCAATTTCGGAAACGCCTCACCCGACGCCTCAATCATCATCAATTGCATGATCGTGATCCCGCCGCCCGAATAATTCCACTTCGTCCCCGGCTCCGTCTCCACACGAATCGCCGGCGTGTTCGCAGGCTTCTCGCCATTCAGCACCTGCACCAGTGTCGGCACCGGCTCGCCCGCCGCATACCCCGGAAACCCATGCACCGTCGTCCCACCGGTATGCGTCAGCAGCTCGCGCAAAGTGACAGTCTTCCCCTTAGCCTCAGGCCCATACGGCAGCTTCCAGCTCTTCAACTCGGTATTCACGTCCGCATCCAGTGACAGCTTCCCCTCCTGCACCAGCCTCAACGCCGCCAGCGCCGCCACCGGCTTACTGATCGACCCAGCCTGAAACAACGTATCCGCCGTCACCGGGGACCCACCGACCTTCATCACCCCAAACCCCCGCGCCCACTCAATCTGGCCATGATGAATCACCGCAATGCTAATCCCAGGGACGTGCGTCGCGGCCATCCGTTCCTGCAACGTATGCGCAGCATGCGTGTCACCCTTCACAATCACCGGCGGCACCAGCCCCGCCTCCACCCGCTCGATATGCCGCTGCGTCTCAGCAGAAGGCGCGACCGTCTGCGCCACAAGAGCAGGAACCCCAGCCCACCAGAAAGCCAACACCAAACCCCGCCCGCATCCCAAACGCATAAGCCTCACTCCGCAAAATCAGGATCTAAAGCAACGCCGAACTAACCCACCGCATTGAGGACCCAATTGTAGCCGCCAGCCTCTTCCGCGGTCCCACCACACGAAGCCTCCCGCCGTCCGCGCAGGACCTTGTCAACTACTTCTGAGCCCGAAACTTGTTCGCCTTGGCAAACTCATCCCGCAGCTCAGGAGTCTTCAAGTTCTCGCGCACATGCGCCAGCCGCTGTTCTAACGCATTCAACGTCTCCGCAATCGCCTTAGGATTCGTCATCGCCACATCCCGCCACATGCTGTAAGGACTCGCTCCCAGCCGCGTCATCTCCCGCAGCGCGCGCCCGCCAATCGCCTGCACCGCGGCCATCCCCTCGCGATCGTCCGCGAACTCGTCCTGCAGCATCGCGCTCATCGCAGTCGACACCATCTGCGGCAGATGACTCACCCACGCGCAAACCTCATCATGCCGCGCCGGATCCATCTCCCGCATCACCGCGCCCATCCGCACCACAGCCTTCCGCCACTCCATCTCCAGCTCACCACCCGGCGCCCACCCCGCACCCGAGCAAAACAGCCACGTAGCTCCGCGAAATAAATCTGCCTCCGCCAGCGCCGCACCGCCCGACTCCTTCCCCGCCATCGGATGTCCCGGCAAAAACCGCGCCTTACCAGCCTGATTAAATAGCTTCGACGCCAGCGCAGTGATCTCGCCCTTCGTGCTGCCCACATCGGTTACGAGCTGCGTCTCCTTCAGCTTCGGAGCCAGCTGCTGCATCCAGTCCAGCACTGGCATCACCGGAGTAGCCAGCACCACCACATCCGCATCCGTCTCCAGCACCGCCTCACGCCGCTCCAGCGCCCGGTCGATCGCCTTACGCTCCAGCGCCTGCTTCAGTTCTTCCGCATTCGCATCCCACCCCGCAACCTCACCCGCAAATCCGCCAGCCTTCAGCGCCAACCCCACCGAAGCCCCAATCAATCCCGTCCCCACAATCAACACCTTCTTCATCGCGCCTCCTGTTTCTCGGAGACACGATGCGTAAACGCCCGCGCTTGCTTGCCCGTCTCGTTGGATACCCGATAATCTCCCGCAACCTGCCCCGTCCCGCGCAGCACATACTTGTACGTCGTCAAGCCTTCCAGCCCAACCGGCCCGCGCGCATGCAGCTTACTCGTGCTGATCCCCACCTCCGCGCCAAACCCATACCGAAACCCATCCGCAAACCGAGTCGACGCGTTATGCATCACGCTCGCCGCGTCCACCTCCCGCAGAAACCGCTCCGCCACCGCCGCGTCCTCAGCGATCACACTCTCCGTATGAGAAGACCCATGCGCATGGATATGTTCCATCGCCTCGTCCAGCCCCTTCACCACGCCCAGCGAAACCGCAAGCTCGCCATACTCCGTGTGCCAATCCGCAACCGCCTCCACCTCGACCCCACGCAGCAACTCCCGCACCGTCGCATCCCCATGCAGCTTCACGCCCTTCGCTCTCAACCGTTCGGCCAGCTTCGGCAGAAACTCCGCTGCAATCGCGCGATGCACCAGCACCGTCTCCACCGCATTGCACGCCGCCGGATAATCCGTCTTCGCATCCTCAATCACCCTTAGCGCCAGCGCCTCATCCGCGCTCTCATCCACGTAGATATGGCAAACCCCTTCGGCATGCCCCAGCACCGGTATCCGCGTATTCGCCTGCACATACTCCACCAGTTCCTTCGACCCCCGTGGAATCACCAAATCCACGAGCCCCTGCATCCCCAGCAACTCCTGCACCCGCTCCCGCCCCACCACCAGCGCCACCGCATCCGCAGGCAACCCTTGCGCCACCAGCGCCTCGCGCAACACCCGCCCCAACACGTCTGCGGTTCTCTCCACCTCTTTTCCCGCCTTTAGCAAAAGAGCATTCCCGCTCTTGATCGCGAGCGCCGCAATCTGCGTCACCGCATCCGGCCGCGCCTCAAAGATCACAGCCAGCACGCCCAGCGGCACGCTCATCTTTGTAAGATCAAGCCCCTCATCCAACTCAATCGCATCGAGCCTTCGCCCCAGCGGATCAGGCAGCCGCGCCACCGACCGCACCTGCTCCGCCATCTCTACAAGCTTCGCGTCATCGAGCTTCAGCCGTGCTAACGTAGCTGCACCTAAGCGCCCACCCTCAGTACGCACGTCCTCGAGATTCGCCTGCAGCAATTCAACGCTAGCACCTTCAATCGCCTGCGCCATCGCCTCCAGCGCAGCATTCCGCCGCGCTTCATCCAGCCCCGCAAGCACCCGCGAAGCACTCTTCGCCGCCTCGGCCATCGCGCGCACACTCTGCCCGCTACCCGCCGACGCATTGCTCATTGCGCAACCTTCTCCCCCACCGGCTCGCGCCCTCGTTCGGTGCCAGCGGCAAACAGCGTGCCCACCCTCTCACCCGCAACGATGCGCTCCAGCACACGCGGCGTCCGCCCATTCGCAATAATCACCTGCTTGCCCGCATGCAGCACAATGCGCGCCGACTCGAGCTTCGAGATCATCCCTCCGCGCCCCCGCCCATTCACTCCATCCGCCAGCGCCAGGATCCGATCGTCCACCGCTTCCACATGCGCCACCACCTTCGCCCCGGGCTCCGTGGGATTGCGATCATACAATCCATCCACGTCCGACAGCAGCACCAACAGGTCCCCGCCAATATGCTTCAGCAGCAGCGCCGACAACTTGTCGTTGTCTCCAAAGATTCTCTCCCGCGGCCGCAAATCCGTCGCCCGGTCCAGCTCAATCGTCGACACCGTATCGTTCTCATTCACGATCGGAATAACGCCCATCGTCAGCAACGCATCCAGCGCCGCCCGCAGATTCGCATGCCGAGTCGCATCGCGAAAGTCGTCTTCCGTCAGCAGCACCTGCGCAATCGGACACCCCAGCCGATCAAACGCATCGTCATACAGCGACATCAGTCGCGATTGACCAATCGCCGCGCACGCCTGGATCTGCGCCACCGCCGTCGGCCGCTCCGTCAGCCCCAGCCGCTCCATCCCCAGCCCGACCGCGCCGGAGCTCACCACCAGCACCTCGATCCCCTGCGCCCGCAACTCCGCAATCTGCTCCACTAGCCCGCACAGCAACCCCAGCGCAACCTTGCCGTCGTGCCGCATAATCACATTCGTTCCGAGTTTCACGACAATCCGATGCAACGGCTTCTCCTTGCGAACCCTAAGCGTGTATCTGCGAAACAGCCGGTGCAATCGTGCGATCCACAATCGGCGCCAGCCTGCGCAACTGCGCCACCAGCTTCGTCAACTGTTCCGGATAAAGCGACTGCGCACCATCCGATAGCGCCTTATCTGGATTCGGGTGCATCTCCATCAGCAACCCATCCGCGCCCGCAGCCACACTCGCCAAAGCCATCGGCGGAACCAAATCACGCTTACCTACACCATGCGACGGGTCACCCAACACCGGCAGATGCGTCAACTTCTTCAGCACCGGAATCGCCGACACGTCATACGTATTCCGCGTGTACGTCTCGAACGTCCGAATGCCACGCTCGCACAACATCAAGTCATAATTTCCGCCCGACAGAATATATTCCGCGCTCAGCAACACCTCTTCAATCGTCGCCGCAATCCCGCGCTTCAACAACACCGGCTTGCGCACATGGCCAAGCTCGCGCAGCAAATTAAAATTCTGCATGTTGCGCGCGCCCACCTGGAAGCAATCGATGTACGGCAACATCAACTCAATCTGCGAGATCTCCATCACTTCGGTGATCACCAACAGCCCAAACTCGTCGGACACTTCGCGCAGCAGCTTCAACCCTTCCAGCCCCATTCCCTGGAAGCTGTACGGCGAGCTGCGCGGCTTGAACGCGCCGCCACGCAGAAACTGCCCACCCGCCGCAGCCACCTGCTGCGCACTCAGCCGAATCTGCTCGCGGCTCTCCACCGAGCATGGTCCGGACATGATGACAACCTCATCACCGCCCACCACCAGCCCATTCGGGAACGTAATCCGCGTTCCCTCCGGCCGGAACCCGCGTCCCGCCAGCTTGTATGGCGACGAGATCCGATACGCCTGGTGCACACCCGAGAGCACCTGGAACTCCGTCACCTCGAAGTGCGCCGGCGTTCCAACGCCCGCAAGAATGGTCTGCGTCTCACCCGTTGTCCGGTGGACATTGAATCCCAACTCAACCATCCGCTCAATCACATGCTGAATTTGTTCATCGGTGGCTTTGTCCTGCATCGCGACGATCATCACTGGATTCCTCTGTAGTCCTCAATAAAATTTTCACTGCCTGGCAGCGCGGCCAACAACCCAACGCCGCATCTGCAAATCTCGAACCTGAAATTCAACTCAAGGCTGCTGACGCTGCAACGCACGCATCACGTCCATCACCCGTTCATAAATGTCCTGCACCTGCGCGTCCGTAAGCGGTCCCGGATTCACACTCCGCACGTGATCGAACACAGTCTGCTCCC
>Ga0302228_10003584_pt1 | contig 10031 bp, 10 predicted proteins | sample II_Palsa_N1_2_FD_193519 | JGI IMG/M metagenome (GOLD analysis project Ga0302228, IMG submission 193519) | Peat permafrost microbial communities from Stordalen Mire near Abisko, Sweden - II_Palsa_N1_2 | ecosystem: Environmental > Terrestrial > Soil > Palsa > Peat permafrost | place: Sweden...
CGAGCTGCTGCAGTACCAGAGCACGCCATCCCTCGGACCCAACAAGCGCTCGCACGTCACGGTCGACCTCGAGACCCTGAAGGAGCACAGCGTGTTCTCCTTCCACAACGACCTGATGGACTGCCATATCGACATTTGCTCGCCCGAGGTGCCGCCGCTGTTCACCGAGAACTTTGACTGGCAGGACATCCGCGAGGACTTTGTCAAGGGCGTGCTCGAGTCGGACCTGCTGGGCCACAAGATCTATACCCACGTGGTGCACCAAGAGTACGCAGCCCGGGTGCAGTCGATTCGCACCTATGGTGCCGTTAGGTAAACATGGAGATGGTGCAGCCTGGACTAAAACGAGGGGAGGGGGCGCTGCAGTAAGGACATTATCTCGCGGTGGACGTACCCACTGGTGCCGGACGCGAACGCCATCAACGGCCGCGCATATGCCTACGGGCGCAACAACGTGTACAAGGACATCGACGTGGTCCTGGCCATGTCGGCCGTCATTGAGCGCAGCGTCGTCCTGGGCGAGAAGACGACCGTGGGCAAGAACACGGTCATCCGAAACTCGGTCATCGGCACCCACTGCAAAATAGGTACACATAAAAAAATAAAGAATACTATCTAAGCATCGAAAAAGGGGATAATGTGGTTCTGGAGGGCGTGCACATCTGGGACCGCGTCACGATCGAGGACGGCTGCAGGGTGACCGAGTCCATCCTCGCCTCGGACGTGACGCTGCACCAGAACACGGTCGTCTCTGCGGGCTGCCTCGTTGCCGACAAGGTCGCGCTGGGCCCCAACCTCACCGTGCCCCCTTGCTCCCGTTTCGCCAGCGTCCCTCAGCCCTCCTCCCCCAAGGAGGACCTCGCCGTCGTGGGCGCCCAGGGCAAGGGATATCTCTGGACAAAGGCCGGCATGGGGGACGACGGCAGCGACGACGACGACGACGAGGGCGACGACGTCCACGACTGGCACAAGAGCCACGCGACCTTTGGCCCTATCACGAGCAAACAGCAGATCGACGAGGCGTACCACCAGGCCAGCGACGACGACAGCTCGAGCGACACGAGCGGCGACGGCGACAACGACAGCGACGACGACGGCATCGACGACATGGACGACAAGGCGCGGTTCCACCACGAGGCCCTTGCCACGGTCGCGCGTGCCCTCGAGGAGAAGCACGACTACGAGACGACCGTGCTCGAGCTCAACGGGCTCAAGTTTGCCTACAACACGTCCTTCAAGGACTGCTACTCGGCCGCCCTCGAGGCCCTGCTCAACGCCGTCAGCCCCACGGCGACCGCCCCGGCCGACGCGGTCAAAAAGCTGTTCCTGCCATGGGGCGGCAAGTTGCTTAAAAAGTTTGTGCGGACCAAGGCGGACCAGATCGACGCCATCCACGAGATTGTGCGCATTTGCGGCGCCAAGGAGCATCTGCACAAGGCCTTCAGCCCCACGCTGCAGTCCCTCTACCACGGCGACGTGGACGTGCTGCAGGATGAGGCCTTGGTCGAGTGGGACGGCGACCAGGCCCTGTGGAAAAAGGCCAGTGCGACGGACAAGCAGCTCAAGCAGCTCGCCCAAAAGTTCATAGCCTTTGTGCACGAGCAGATGGAGGAGGACGACGACGACGAGGACGAGGAGGACGAGGAGGATGACGACTAACTTGTGTATGGACCCAAAAAGAATAAATTCGAATGGTAGTACAAAATGGTGATATCATCGCTTCGTGGGGGAGGGCTTGGGAGATCCCTTTGAGGGTGACGTATTCCTGCTGCTGCTTGCCGACTTGGACGGCGATCGTTGCTGCTGCTGCTGGTCAACCGTCCACTTTTGCAGCATCTTGAGCGAGTCCTCTGTCTTGCTGCTCCCGGTGGCGCCAAAGGCGTTGACGTAGGCCGCGTAGGCGAGCCGCATGTGCTTGAGCGCGGACGCGTGGTCGCCCAGGGCCTTTTCCAACAGCGCCACGTTGTAGTGCGACGTGGCCGTGTCCGGATGGTCGTTGCCCAGGGCGTGCTCGCGGATGGCAAGGGCATTGCGGTACAGATCGAGGGCACGAGCGGGCTCGGCCTGATGGAGCGAGGCGAGCTGGCTGTACGACTTGGCCGTGTCTGGATGCTCCTTGCCCAGGACGCCCTCGCGGATCTCGAGGGCCTTGTTGTGCAGCTCCAGGGCCAGCACATAGTCCTTCTGGCTGGAATGGACGCTGGCAATGTTGGCGTACGAAACGGCGGTCTGCGGATGGTTCTTGCCCAGGAGCGACTCGCGGATGGCCAGCGCCTTGCCCAGGAACTCGAGGGCCCGCTTGGCGTCCTTCTGGCTCCTGTACACGAGCCCGATGTTGTCATAGGACTTGGCCGTGGTGGCGTGCTGCTTGCCCAGCACCGTCTCGCTGATGGCCAGGTCCTTGTTGTAGTAGTCCAGAGCCCGCTGGTGCTCGCCCAGGTGCGTGTACACGCCGCCAATGTCGCAGAAGGCCACGGCCGTGACGGGGTGGTTGGGCCCGTAGACTGCCTCGCAGATCTCCATTTGCCTGCTGTAGCTCTCCAGGGCGGCCTGGTCGTTGCCCTGGGACTCGCGCACGTGCCCGATGCGGGCGTACATGGCTGCTGTGTCGGGGTGGTGTTTGCCCTGGACTGCGAGCCGGATCGCCAGCGAGCGCTCGTAGTGGTCCAGGGCCAGCGCGTACGCCCCCTTGGCCTCGTGGATGGCGGCGATGCAGCTCAGCGAGCGGGCCACGGGCAGGCTGTCGCCGCCCAGCAGCGCCGTGTACAGCTGCAGGGCTGTCTGGCCAGCAGCAAGGGCCGCAGCGTGCTGGCTCGCGTCGTGGCTGTCGAGCTTGGCCGCGTCCCGAAGCCACACGGCCGCTGACGTCAGTCTGAACAAGAGCGACGAGGACAAGGACGACGCGGCTGATTTGAGCAGCTCGACGGCCCGATCGCGGTGGACAGTGTGCAGGGCCCAGGCCAGTACGAGGTGGTGCTCGGGGAGCAGCTTGCCCTCCTCGCTGGACTCTGCCGTTGCGGCGACGCGAGGGAAGAAGACGTTGTCCAGCTGGCGGTCGGTCCATCGGGTGCCCAGCATCGTGTCGCTCAGCACAAGGGCCTCCAGGAGCAGGGGCAGCTCGGAGGCAGACAGGTGGCTGTCCAGCAGCAGCACGTCCAGATGGGCACGGTGGCGATCCAGCAGGGCAAAGGCTGCGGTCACGTTGGGCGAGTTGAACAGCGACGCCGCCTGGCCCAACAGCCCGACGAAGTAGAGGTTGAACCGGTGGATGGCCGTGTCCGATGGCGGCGAACCAGCCGGTTTGGCCAACGTGTAGTGCCCAGGGGAGCCGGCAGGGACGACGAGGCCGGCCTGGATCAGGGAACGGAACAGGGCACGTGTCTGTTCACTGGGTGCGTCGGCAGCCAGATCGTGCAGGCCAATGACGGCAAGGGCCGCAGTCGTGTCGAACGGGGCCGATCGGAACACGGCCAGGTCCTGCAGGGCAGCAGACTGGTAGTCGCTGTCGACAAAGGCACGGGTGAACATGGACACAACCTCGGCGGCGTAGTACTGTTGGTACAGGGTCGTTGCTGTGAAGCCATAGGGGTTGATCTTGCGCATGAGCTCGTCGGCCTGCTCTGGGCTCAGCAGATCGACCACGACCGGTGTTGCTATGGACGCAGCAGCAGCAGCAGCAGCAGGGGCAGGGGATCGCGACGTGACAAGGATGGAGAGCGCGTCGTGGCGGTTGAGCTGGGCCAGCCATGGGACCTGTTCGTTGACGCCCAGGTTGAAGTTGTCCAGGACCAGCAGCGTCCGCGTGCGACGGTTGCGGTTGGCGGCCCATGTGTGAAGCGCGTTGATGTCCAGGTTGAGCCCTGTTGGGTTGACCACGCTCAGGACGACGAAGGGGGCAGCGGCCGCTGGGACGCCCGCCAGGTCAACATAGTAGACCAGCTTGAACGTGTCCACCAGCGACCGCGCCAGGGAAACAGCCAGGGTCGACTTGCCGGCGCCCTTGGGACCCGTGAGCCACGCGACGCTCTCGCCCTTGACGACGATCGACTGCGCCTTGGTTGCCAGCTCGCCACGCGGCACAAAGGCAGTGGGGTCCCTGGGGAGAGCACGCAGCTGGATCGGCTTGATGTCGTCGCCGGCTGCGGTCACGAGCTGGAGCAGGTCGCTGATGCGGTGGGTGGGGCAGATCGCGGGGGGGAACACTGCGTTGACGGTCTGGATGTTGACGCTGTTGGGTTGCAGCGGGTCCAGCAGATGGAAGAGCGACTTGAGCTGGTCCTTTGCTGTTTGGTCCAGGGCATTGGGGCGCTGCTCGTGCTGGGCGATGAACTGCGAAAGGGCGGCGAAGAAATCAGCGATGGGGACTCGCTCGCGGCCCTTGAAAGAGCCAGTGGACTTCCACAGGACGCGCAGACGGGGATGGTCCAGGAAGCGGTCGTGAATGCTGCCGCCCTTGTCCCACTCGGCCGCCAACAAGGCCAGTTGGAGGTCGGTGGAGACACGCTCGTGCTTTTGGGCGAGCAAAACGGCAGTGGAATCGACAAAGCTCTTGCGGTCCAGCAGGCGATCGGCCAACGGAGTCTTGAGCTCGTTGGCGCGGATGTAGGCTTGCCCAGCACCGATCAGCTTGGCGTCGAGGTCGACAAAGCGGTCGTACTCGTGGGCGCAAACAAGGAGCTGCTGGTCGGTGGACACGGACTGGATGAAATCGGTTGCCTCGTCGAGAGCAGCGATAAAGGCATCAGTGTTGTTGCTGCCGCTGTCGTCGCTCTGCCTGACAAGCTCGAGTTGGACAAGGGCATGGTCCAACAGCTGTTGAAAAAGATTTATTTTATTAAAAAGGGTGCTATTTTACTGTCTGTGATACCAAGAGGGCGTTGGGCTTGACAGTCGTGGACGCAAAAACAGCAGCCACAAAGGCACTGGCCGACACGTAGACCGGCTCGGTCGTGGATCCCGTCAGGGCTGCCTGTATGTTGTCCACTGTGAACGGTTTGGACTGGGCCCGAAGAAACATCAACCACCAAGTAAAATATTCTTTTTGTACCTTGTCGATCGCTGCGACAGCCTCGGACTGCACGGGCTCGGTCTCCCGTGGTTCTTGTGGGACGAACTCGGGGGCCTTCTCGACCACTGGCGCGACCTCCTCGAGATCTTCTTGGCCCGTGGATGCGGTCCATTCGGGCTCCGGGTCGGCTGGCATCTGCTGGGCCAGCAACGTTGGCGTTTGTTCTTGGGCCACGAGTGGAACAGCCGTTGGTTCCTGAGGCTCTGCCGCTGGCTCGTCCTCGACGCGCGGGACAGCCGTTGGCTCCTGAGGCTCTGCCGCTGGCTCGTCCTCGACGCGCGGGACAGCCGTTGGCTCCTGAGGCTCTGCCGCTGGCTCTGCATCGACAAGCGGAATAGCCGAGGGCTCCTGAGGCTCTGGCTCGAGCTGAACCTCCTCCAAGGCAACGGGAAAGGGCGCTTGCTCCACAATCGGCACAGGCTCGGGCTGTTGAATGGGCTTTTGCTCGTCGACCACTGCTTGCTTTTGCTCGTCGACCACTTCTTGCTTTTGCTCGTCGACCACTGCTTGCTTTTGCTCGACGACGACCTCGACCTCCTCTTGCTCTTGCTGGGCGATCGGCTGAGGTTCGGTTGGGTTATAGGCTGCAAAGGGGTTTTGCTCGGGATGGCCGTAATTCTCCACCTCTTGGTCGTGAACGAGCCCGTTGGTCGCCGCAAGCACTTGGACAAGCTCGTTCTCCTCGGGGTCCTGCACAAACAGGTCGTCGATGGCTCCGTTGGCCACAACGGGTGAGATCGAGTCGAGCAGGGTTGCGGACGAGGGAGAGGTGGTGGCTGAAAAGTCGGACAGCTGCACCGCACTCGTGTCGACCTCCAGATCGTCTGGGTTCTGCACGTCAAACAGCTTGACCGGCATGGCCAATGGCTGGTCCTCAAAGGACTCGGTCGACTCTTCGGCTGCGAACGAGTCCTGCTGAGGCTGCTGAGGTTGCTGAGGGGCGGCAGCTTTGGCCGATTTAGGTGCGGCGGCGATGAGGGCCTGTGTCGACGAGGGTCTGGCTGGCGATCGGCTGCTGGCCGAGGAGGACGACAGAGACGACTTGGGCAGAGGCAGCTTGCTGGGAGAGGCCGATTTGGATGCCAAGGAGGCTTTGGAAGGCGTCGAAACGGTCGTCCTGGTTGGCGAGGAGCGTGACGACGTGTAGGTGATGGTCTGGGCAGCAGCTTTGGTCAAAGCCCCGGTCCGTGTTGGTGAAACGGGGGGCGGAGCCGTGGTCGTCGTTGCCGTGGGCTTGTTGGCCGAGGCCGAAGAGGACGTGGCCCTTGCAAACGAGGGAACACTCGATGCCACCTTGGGTGGCGAGACCGGTGTTGTTGGCTTGGCGGGCGAGGCGACTGGCTTTGTGGAAGAGGTCGTTCTCACTGGGACGGGGACTTTGGACGGCGAGGAGACCGATGGCGTCGCCGTTGTTGGCCTTGCGGGCTGTGCCGCTGGCCTGGCTGGTGCTGCTGGTTTTGCAGGTGACACAGAACTTGGCTTGGACGGCGACGTTGTTGTCGGCGGCTTTGCTGCTGGCGCCCGTGTTGTTGTCGACCTGGGCGTCGTCGCCGTCGCCGTCGCCGGCTTCCTCTTGAGGCCGTCGATCACACGCTGCGTCTTGAGTATCTGGCCCATGTTGAAGCCCATCGTGCGCATCTCGTCCTTGGTGACCATGGGCAGCAGGTCCAACGTGATCCCCTGAGCAACAGAAAAAAAAAACACGTGGGGATTAAATCACGCATAGAAATAAAATCGCACCTCGCGCAACAGCACCTCCAGCACGTCCGTGTTGGTCGGCCCCAGCACACGGGCCAACGCAGCGGCCTCGCCGTCGCCCTCCGGCGCCTGGGACACGTCACCCGACGACATCGTTGTAACGGCGGCTTACGTAATTATGACGTTGAGCCTGCCATTTTCACAAGCGCAGGACCCATAGCATGTCGCCGGTTTCTGCCTCGTCCGGCTCGTCGTCCGGCTCGTCGTCCGGCTCGTCGTCGTCGATGCGTGGCGGCGGTGGTTCGACGGCGGCAACGGCCGAACAGCTGGCTAGTCTGCTGGACGAGCGGACGGGCGCCCTCCACGTGCTGCCTCGCGAGCTCACGCGCGAGGTGCTGGTGCCGCTGAGTGGTGGCAAGGGCCTGCTGCGTGGCACGGCCGTGCACACGAACGAGTGGATGGTGTTGCTGGGCGGTGGCGGGGGCGATCCGCGACAAGGCCAGCATCAGCAGCAGGAGGGCGAGGGCGGCTACTGGGTGCACGTCACGGCCGACCACGCACGAGCCATCGCCCAGCGGCGACTGGACCAGCTCGAGATGGAGGACGTGGTGGACCCGATCGAGGCGCGCAAGGGGGACCAGCAGCCCGTTGAGCAGGAGGAGGGAGAGGTGGTCAACCTGTGGGAGGAGTACGACGGGAACGATGCGCTGCTGACGAGCAGTGTGCCCGTGGTGGACCAGACCGTGGCTGCGTTTGGGCTGAGGGGTGCTGCAGTGGGGACTGGCAAGCCGTTGGTGGTGGCGGGTGGCGACAAGACAAAGGTCCAGGCGGCACAGGCGCAGCAGCCCAAACAAGCGCAGCAACGGCCCATTGCCCCCTCCGTCGTCGAAAGAAAACCAGTTGCGCCGACCATCGTCGAACGCAAGCCAGCTGCTGCAGTCCCAACAGCCGTTGCCTCATCCGTTGTCGAGCGAAAGCCGGCTGTTGCGACAAAACCGGCACCGCCACCAAAGAGCCAGGTCCTGCACGACGTGGTGGAACGTGCACCGACGGGCTCAGCGGCGACGGTGGAGATCCCTGGGTCGCGCCCGTCGGGCTACGCCCTCAGCGACGACCTCGTTCCCAAGTCCAAGAAGAAGACGGTCCACTTTGAGGACGAGGATGACGACGACGACGACGACGACGACGACGACGATTATGCCTCGTACGATGAGGAGGACGAGGAAGAGTTCCTGGCCGACCTGCAGCAGATCGAGCTCGCCTACATGACTGCACGGCGGAGGGCGACCAAGCAGGGCGACCTTCCTCCGCAAGAGGACGAAGAGGACGAGGACGAGGACGAGGAGCAAGCCGACCCAATCGCCAAGACGGACAACGTAAATACACTATTTATTTGACAGTCTATTTTCTTTTAATGTTTTTTTTTCTTTTCTTTTCTTTTCTAGCAAGGACTGCCGATCGTGCGCCCCACTGCGGCCAGGAGCACGTCCTCTGCCGCCACGCAAGCCCCGGCCATCAAGATGGAAGCACCTCTTCAACCCAGCAAGGCCGAGGTGGAGGACGTGCCCACTGTTGACTCGGAACCAAGGCAGCCACAGCCGGGTCAGAAGGTCTCTCTTTTCAAGGCATCTCGTCAAAAGTAGTAGGCTGAACGAACAGTGCACGAATTACCGTTGGGTCAGTAACTGGCTAAAATGGTGGTGAGTGCGTGTTTTTTCACGTTTTAAAGGGGGCGGTGCAGCAGAGTAGAGGGAGGGCACTGCTGCGTATGCGACTCTGTGCGTGCTCTGTGCTGCTGACCGGGTGCTGCTGTTGTTGCTGTTTTTTATTTTTCTTTGTGGTGCTATCCTTTCTTTTTGCCAGCTGGCGATTCGGGGGGGATTGCCCCGCTGGCTTACTGGCTGGTTCACTGACGTGTGCGTCCCCAGGGGTCCCCGCGAATGAAAGGCGCTGCGTTTGTGGTGCCGGAGCAGCTGCTGTACCAGCCGGGTGGTGCATCGGGCCAGCAGCAGCAGCATGCCACCAGCCTCGTGAGCGGGGCCAACGCGGCAGTGCTCAAGGCCGACATGGTGCAGCTGGACGGCGTGGCGGGCCGGCGCATGCTGTTCCTCTTTGCACGTTCGCTGGCCCACGCCAAGCCGACCCGCCGGCGTGCCTCGTCCTCGGCCGCCGCACGTGCAGCCCTGACAGGCACGTGTGATCCCGACTCGGCATCGCCACCAGCGACAGCAGCAGCAACACTGCCTGCACCACAAGACCACCAGCAGCAGCAGCAGCAGCAGCAGCAGCAGCAGCAGGTGGCCTATGTCTGTGACGGCATCGTGGACCTGGTGGGCGTCAGCGTCGAGCCCGTGCCTACAATCCCCTCTGTGGTGTCGCCCAACGGGACCGCGGCGGAAGGCGCAGCGGCCAACACGGCAGCCGCGGCACCGGCAGGCTCACAGCCCCCCACGGCCGCGGCACCGCTCTCGCCGCCAAACGGGACGGCACAGTTTGTGGTGACGACAACGGCGAACGCGGCGGTGCGGATGGTCATAACCGTTGCCAATGAGGCCGCGAGGGACGAGTGGATCAGGGCCATACGCGACACGGTAACGAAGGAGGGGGGGTAGGGGCGTCGGTTGTGTTTTGACAGGATGGCCCAGGCAAAGGCCCTGGATGCGCCCCCATTGACATCGAGGAAGAGCGGGACTGATCTGCCCAGTATGGTCTCGTCCGCGACGTTGCCCAAGCAGCCGTCCTCGGCCCTGAGCAACGACGCGATCGCGCCCTTGACGTCGCTCGCCTCCTCCAACAGCCTCAGTGGCAATTCGATGACGTACGGACGCCTCTAAATCGTCCTCCGTTTCTGATTGGTCTGCAAAATAGGCGCAAACCGTCGACCAAAAAGAAGCACGAGACCTCGAGCAACGTTCTAGAACAGCCCGTGATCAAGCGGGGGTACCTCAAGAAGCAGAACAACGACGGGTTTGTAAGGTCGTGGAAGCCGCGTTGGTTTGTGCTGCGCAACGACGTGCTGTGCTACTACAACAACGAGGCCGACGAGAAGGGCCCGTCGGACCAGATGCTGCAAATGATCCCCATCCTGGCGAGCACACGGGTCCAGCCCCACCCCCAGAAGACAGACACGTTCATCTTCCAGGCGACGGACCGCAACTATGTGCTGCAGGCAGAGGGCACGAACGAGCGCGATGTGTGGGTCCAGGCGATAGGGTAATTAAATAAATAGGAATAGTTTTATTTATTTTTTATCTTGCTAGGTCGT
>Ga0302228_10003588_pt1 | contig 10026 bp, 10 predicted proteins | sample II_Palsa_N1_2_FD_193519 | JGI IMG/M metagenome (GOLD analysis project Ga0302228, IMG submission 193519) | Peat permafrost microbial communities from Stordalen Mire near Abisko, Sweden - II_Palsa_N1_2 | ecosystem: Environmental > Terrestrial > Soil > Palsa > Peat permafrost | place: Sweden...
CACGATAAGCGGTGACCAGGGTTCGCCGATGACGTCCGCGGTGCGGGCGATCGAGCAGGCCATCTCGCCAAACGGGGTGCGCTGCATAAAACCATCTTAGCAACTTGGGTTCCCTTAAGGAACTATGGAGTGCTAAGGTCAGCATAGATAGTTCCCTGAAGGAACCATTGAAGGAGAGGGCCATGAACCGGCCGCAGGTGGTCTCGGAGCAGGAGTGGCAGACCGCACGAGACGCGCTCCTGGTCAAGGAGAAGGAGTACACCAGGGCACTGGACGCGCTCGCCGCGGAACGGCGCCGGCTTCCCATGGTGAAGCTGGACCCCGCCAAGTACACGTTCACCGCGCCGGACGGCAGCGCGGCGGAGATCGAGGCTCTGCGGGCACGATTTGGCTGGTCCGTGCGGTGGTACTCGTCCTACGGCACGTCGTTCAACGACGACATGGGGCTGACCTCCTTCGGGCTCAGCGTGCGGCTGCGCGACGGCGACGAGGTATTCCGCGGCTACTTCACCACCGCTCGCGGCGTGGACCGGCTGCGCCTGGACTTCAACCTGCTCGACCTGACCCCCTACGGCCGGCAGGAGCAGTGGGAGGACTCCCCCGAAGGCTGGCCGCAGGACCCGACGATGTCCTGGCTTCGCCCGCACGACGAGTACTGACCGGAAGGGAATCAGATGAACACCCAGGAAATGGCCCGGGAGCTCAACGATCCCGGCGCCCAGGAGCTACTGCATTCGGCGGCCTTGGCCCGGCTGGCATACACCGGCCGGGACGGCTTCCCGAGAGTGATCCCGATCGGGTTCTACTGGGACGCAGAGCACATCATCGTGTGCACGGCCCCGATCTCCCCGAAGGTGGCCGCCCTGGCGGCCCGGCCCCAGGTCGCGCTGACGATCGACACTGACACTGTGCCGAACAGGGCCCTGCTGATCCGCGGCACAGCAGCAATCGAAACCGTCGACGGCGTCCCCGACGAGTACATCAAGGCGTCGGCCAAGGGGATGGACCGAGCGCAGCTCCAGGACTTCGAAGCACAGGTCCGGTCGGTCTACAAGGAGATGTCGCGCATCGCGGTCACCCCGCACTGGGCACGCTTCTACGACTTCGGGACCGGCAGAGTCCCGGGATTCCTGCTCAAACTCGGTAACAACTCCTTAGCGGTAGGCCACCGCGCCCTTGCCGGGCCAACCTGGCCGGCCCGGCAAGGGCGTGGCGGACCAGGGTTACCAGCCGATGGCGATCTGCACGTACTGCGCATCGGTGCTAGCACCGTCGTCGAGAACTGCGCCACGCAGCGGTTCAGGGCGGCGCACAGGGTCGGGTCGACGCTGAGGTTCGGGCTGCCGCCACCAGAACACCCGAATACCTGCTGCGTGGTCTCGGTGGCCCCCAGTGACGCCGCGTACGGCACCACGTAACTGGCGTCCGCTCCGCCGGGCTGGAAGGCCGCGACATCGCTGGGCGCCGGGATGCTGTGGGGCGCATTTACGGTGGCGAGCTGCTGGAACGGCGCAGGAACCGAGTTTTCGAACTGCTGGAACAGGGCCGACCTGCTCTCGGCGAACACCTGGTCGTCCTCGCCCACCACGACGTCGCTGCCATCGGAGTTGCTGGGGCACGGAGTCGTCCGCCGCGCGAGACTCCTTAGGTATCGCCGCGTTTCGGGGGATGTACGACGGAGAAGGATTGGGCAGCAGGCCTACTGGACGCTAAGCAAGTCACCGAGGAGCCGCCGTATGTCGAAACCGCCGCTGCCCGAAGCCGCCCTCACCATGCTGGCGAAGCCCAATCCGTCCGTCATCGCAACCCTGCGGCCGGACGGCCAGCCGGTGACCGCGGCGACCTGGTACCTGTGGGACAACGGCCGGGTGCTGGTCAACATGGACGAGGGCCGTAAACGCCTTGAGCACATGCGCAACGACCCCCGGGTCACGCTGACCGTGCTCGCCGCGGACGACTGGTATACCACCGTCACGATCATCGGCCACATCAGCGAGCTACGTGAGGACACCGACCTGGCCGACATCGACCGCGTGGCCCGCCACTACATGGGCAAGCCATACCCGCAGCGGGATCGCCGGCGGTTCAGCGCCTGGATCAGCGTCGACAGCTGGTACGGCTGGGGATCGCTGAAGGACAACAGCCAGGCCGGGTGAGGCGGGCCTGGCCGCAGCCGGTCACCAGGCCACCGCAGTCCGGGCCTGCTGCTGCACTTTCCTTTCCGGGGAACGTGGTTTGCCGCGATCTTCCAGAGCAGGCCCTTGGCCATCTCAGATGTCGGTGACCAATTTGACCGGCTGGCCGGTCAGCCTCGCGATTGTCTGAAAATCACGATCATCGCAGAGCACCGTAAGCCGCTCACGCTCCGCGGTAGCGGCGATGAGCAAATCGACTGGGCCGGCCGACCGGTGCATCCCACTTTCAGTAAGCATCTGCTGGACCTCACCTGCGCGCTCGTATGTCCTCTCGGGCATGGGCACCCAGCCGAACAAGTCATGCACCAACTGCTGCTTTTCCACCCTGTCGGCCAGCGACCGCGAAGAAGACAGGAATTCCAGTTCCACGATTGGGCAAACCGCAATCACGCCCGCGACAAGCTGGTCAGACCACGCCTTCCTCAGGTCGCCCTGCAGAATGCGGAACAGGCCTGAGGTGTCGATCAGATACAGGGCGGGGCTCACCTGCGATAAGTCGCTTTGTCATCGAGGAACTCATCGAAGTCGCCGCGGTCAGCCATCTCCCCCAGCCTGGCCAGCGCGCGCAGCCGCACAAGCCGCTGCCCCACCTCGCGGAGGGCAGCGTTCACGGTGTCCTTCTTGGTCGTGGTCCCAAGAACCTCAGCGGCCACGGCCAGCGCCTCCTGGTCGATCTCGATCGGTGTTTTCGCGGTGGCCATGTGCACCATCCTCCCTGATCCGACACCGATCAGGATATCTTAGATGTCTAATCTAGACGTCTAAGATATCTCCGCCCACAGAATCCCGCGACCGGAAAGGCGAAGCGAGCGGCGGCACACGGCCTGCGAGCGGCCCTAACGGCCAGCGTGCTTATCCGACCGCTCGCTGCGGCCGCCGGATGGGATGCGCGGCAGCCTGTTCGTGCAGGACTTCGGGCGCGAGGTCTACTCCGTTAGGCCAGGTGACCGTCCCGATCTCGGGGTCCACCCGCACCTGCGCAAAGAACGCGGGATCACGGAAGGGGGTGAAGACGCCTTCCCGCTCGGCTAGATGGGAGAGATCGACGTCGCCGACCAGGCCGTCAGAGAACGTGAGCCGCAAACGGTAGTGGCCAAGAACTTCCACACCGCAGATATCGCTCAGTAAGGCGACCATGCACCCAGGCTACGCCAGCGGCGGAATCGGGGCCGGCACCTTATGCTTGGCCACGAGAGCCCAGTCAGCAAGCAACTCATCCTGGTGGAGCATCCTGCCGGCAGGTTCTGACATTCACCGCCGCGCAGCGCCTTCCGGAATCTACCGGCAGAGGCCGCTGAAGTGCGAGCCGCTGCTGCCGGCGCCTCTCCCCCACGCCGGCCAGCGGCCATCCGAGGTATACGAAAGCCCTGCCAGGCGCGTCGCAGTCGGGAAAGATACGGGGCGTAACGAATCCGCCACGGCAACCGGGGGGCTGCATGAAGTTTGCTGGGGACCGGCTCCGGCTGTCCGCGAGCGATGTGGCGAACTTCGTGGCGTGCCAGCACATGACCCGGCTGGACCTGCTGGAAGCCTGGGGAAGGCTGCACCGGCCACGGAAGTTCGACGTCGGGTTCGAGGACCTGGTGCAACGGGGCGAGGAGCACGAGCGGATCGTGCTGGAGCAGTTCCGTGCGGACGGCCTAAATGTCGTGGAGATAAACCCGTCGCCGAGCGCGGAGACAGCGGCAGCGCAGGCCACCCGCGAGGCTATCCGCGGCGGCGCCGACGTCATCTACCAGGGCGTGCTGCTGGGCGGCAGCCCGGACGGCGGGACGGCGCTGCTGGGGCGGCCGGACTTCCTGGTGCGCGCCGACCTGCTCGGAGCACCGGATGGGGAGCCGCGCCAGAACAAGCTGCACTACGAGGTCGTGGACGCCAAGCTCGCCCGCACCGCCAAGGCGCGCGCGGTCGCGCAGACCGCGTTCTACTCCCACCTGCTGGCGGAGCTGCAGGGCGTCCAGCCGCGCTGGATGCACCTGGCGCTCGGCCAGGGCGAACTGGTCCCGCTGAAGGTCGGCGATTACGCGGCCTACGAGCGGCAGGCCCGGCGGGCCCTGAGCACGTTTATCGCCGCCGACCCGGGCCACAACCCGCCTGCCGATCCTTACCCGGAGCCGGTGGAGCACTGCGTGATCTGCCGGTGGGACGACCTGTGCCAGGACCGCAGGCGGCGCGACGACGACCTGTCGCTGGTCGCCGGGATCACCAAGGACCAGCGGCGGACGCTGAAGGCCAGCGGGGTGTCGACCCGGCGCGGCCTGGCTTCACTGGCCGTGCTGCCCGGCCGTACCCAGGCGAGCCGGGATGCCCTGGCAGGTGCCCGGCTGCAGGCCCGCCTGCAGGTGGCTAGCGAGGACGAGGGGCGTATTCGTTACGAGCTTCTGGATCCTGAACGGGACCAGGCGGGTGCACCGCTGGCCAACCGGGGGCTCCTGGCCCTGCCCGAGCCCGCGGACGGCGACCTGTTCTTCGACATCGAGGGCGCGCGGTACTACTCCGAGGACAACAAGGAGTTCGGCCTGCAGTACCTGTTCGGCATCGTCGACACGGCCGACACCGACGCCCGCGGCAGGCCCCGGTACACCCAGGATCTGGGCCTTCGACCGGCAGGACGAGAAGCGGGCCTTCGAGGAGCTGATCGACTTCATCACCGAGCGGCGCCGCCGTCATCCGGGCCTGCGCGTCTACCACTACAACCACTACGAGCCGACGTCGGTCGACCACCTCACCGAGCTGCACGGAACCCGCCAGGAGGCGGTCGGCTGGCTGATGGGCCGCTTCGCCACCCGCGAGGACGAGGTGGACGACCTGTTCCGCCGCGGCGTGTTCGTCGACCTGTACCGGGTGGTCCGGCAGGGCGTCCGGGCGGGCGTGGAGAGCTACTCCATCAAGCGGCTGGAACCGCTGTTCGATTACACCCGGCAGATGGACCTGCGGCAGGCAACCGAGCACCTGATCGCCTTCGAGGCGGCGCTTGACGACCAGACCGCCCGGGACGCCGGGGACACGAAACGGGTGGTCGCCGCCTACAACGAGGACGACTGCCGGGCCACGCTGGCGCTGCGGGACTGGCTGGAGCAGCTGCGGGCCGAACTGGCCGGGCGGCTGGGTGCGGACCTGCCGCGCCCCGCCGCCGTGACGGAGCCGGAGGTCACCGAGAACCCGGAGCTCACCCGGATCCGGTCCGCGCTGCTAGCCGGCCTGCCCGCGGATGGTTCCGCGCGGACGGAGGAGCAGAAGGCCAGGGCGCTGCTGGCTGACCTGCTCGACTGGCACCGGCGCGACGCCAAGCCGGAGTGGTGGCGCTACTTCCACGTCCGCACACTGAGCGCCGCGGAGCTGATCGACGAGCCGGACGCGCTGGGCGGCCTGACCGGCGGTGACGTGGTCGACCAGGTCAAGAAATCAGTGGTGCGCCGGTTCTCGTTCCCGCCACAGGAGTACCGGTTCAAGCGCGGCGATAACGCCGTCGATCCGGGTTCTGGGCGGGGCTTTTCGGTGTGGGGCGTGGATGACGAGCACGGGACCATCGACCTGAAGGTCGGCCGGGATTATGCGGGGCCGTGGCCCGCTTCGCTGGTCGAGGACAGCCCGGTCAACACCAAAGAGCTGGCGGCTCGCCTTCGGGACCTCGGCGAACGCGTGGTGCGCGAAGGCGTGACCGGGCGGGATGCTGGAACTGCACTCCTGCTGCGGCTGCGCCCGGACGACGGCCGCAGTTCGACCAGGCCATTGCGCGACGACGGCGAACCGGTGACAGATGCAGCGATCCGGCTCGTCCTCGCCCTCCGCAACTCATACCTGCCGATCCAAGGACCGCCCGGAGCCGGGAAGACCTTCACCGCTGCGGCGCAGATCCTTGAGCTCATCAAGGCCGGGCGCACGGTTGGCATCACTGGTCCTTCTCATGCCGTCATTCACAATGTGATCGGCAAAGTCACCGAGCGAGCCAGCGAGCTCGGGATCACCCGCCCCCGTATCGCCCAGCGTGCCGACAAGGACAACCCGTATCTGCATCCGGATGCCGCCGGGCTGAAACATGGCCAGCTGGAAATCGGGCTCCAGGACGGCGACCTGGACATCGCCGCGGGGACGGCATGGCTCTGGGCCTGCGCGCCGTTCCAGGGCAGTGTTGACACGCTGTTCGTCGACGAGGCGGGCCAGATGCCACTGGCCACCATCCTGGCCATAGCCGGCGCGGCCCGGAACATCGTCCTGGTGGGCGACCCCCAGCAACTGGCCCAGCCCAGCCAGGGCGCTCATCCGCCCGGGGCGGGCGCATCCGCGCTGGAGCACATCCTCGGCGACCATCGGACCGTGCCCCCGGACGCGGGCCTGCTGCTGGATCGGACGTGGCGGATGCATCCGCGGCTGTGCCGGTATACGTCGGAGACGTTCTACGACGGGAAGCTGACCTGGGTCGACGGGCTGGAGCGGCAGGAGATCCTGGGCGAGGACGCGCTCCGGGGATCCGGGGTCGGGGGCTCGGGGCTGCGGGTGGTGGAGGTTACGCACGAGGGGAACACGAACGCCTCCCCTGAAGAGGCGGCGGAGGTGGCTCGGCTTGTGTGCGGGCTCGTGGGACAGGAGTGGCGGGACAAGGACGGGGTGCGACGGGTTATTGGGGCGGGCGAGGTGCTCGTCGTGACGCCGTACAACGCCCACATTCGGGCGATTGAGGACGCGCTGGCGCAGGCGGGGTGTCCGGGCGGGGTGATGGTCGGGACGGTAGACAAGTTCCAGGGGCGCGAGGCTCCGGTGGCGATCTACTCGATGGCTACGTCGTCTGCTGATGACGCGCCGCGGGGGCTGGAGTTCCTGTACGACCCGCACCGGCTGAACGTCGCGACGTCCCGGGCCCGGGCGCTGGCGGTCGTGGTGGCGAGCACTGACCTGATCCGGGTGGCTTGCAAGACGCCGCGGCAGATGTACCTGGCCAATGCGCTCTGCCGGGCCTGGGAATCCGCTTCTATATGAGGCGGCCCTGAAGTACACGAAAACCGTGCCCGGGATTATGCGGGGCCAAGCAGCGGGCTAATTTCGCCGGGATTTCTGCCGGTTTAAAAGGTTTTGCTGTCGGCCATGATCGCGGCGCCGGGGGTTTTCTTTGCTGGCGAAGGGAAATAGAAATAGCCGGGTAGGCTCAGCACACCCGCACGCGGACAGCGTGCTCCTTTTGTGAGATTTGAGGGACAATAATGGGATACTCCCATTCCTCTCTGATATCCATACGCCGGAGCCGCAAGGCTATAGGCGCTGCCGGGGCAGTAGCGGTGGCGATGGTACTGGGAACGAGTTCACCGTCCGGCGCGGCACGCACGAGCACTCACGGCGGCACGGCCAGCAGGCCGGTCGTCCACCTGACGCCAGCACCTCCGGACTGCGCGTGGCCGGTCGAGACCACGCCCACCACGTCAAATATCGCAGCGCCGGACCCGTTCGCAACCTACTGGACCACCCCTTTCCTGGCCAGTCCAGGTAATTCACTAACCATCCGCGGCTCCTACCCGACGAGCCGCTTCATGTCGATTGCCGTCTATAACGACTCAGACCAGCTTTTCACTAATACAGTGGACGGAAAGAGCGTGCCGTCAGACCTTACTGACTATCAGATCATCGCTAACCCCGGATCGCTTAACCCGTGGCGCTGGAGCCAGGTGGCAAGGCACCGCGCATTCACCGTCCGGCTGCTACCGACCGTCACAGCCGCGCAGCAGCGGTCCGAGAACGCCATCCCGATGATCGACCAGAACCCGCCCGCCAGCCCCTCCGGCCCACCCGGGGTGGGGTACGTGATCTTCCGGACGTACGTCCCGGCGGGCGGCAATACAAAGGTGCAACTTCCGGCCATCACCGTCACACGCGGCCGGCGGAGCACCACCCTGCCCCAATGCCCCCGGACAGCCCAAGCCCTGGAAAGCAATCACGCCGCATCCGCGGCGATGCTCGCCGCCAAGAGACTTCTCACCGCCGGCACCGATGACTCTCCCCCCCAACTGCAGTACTTCGGCCCGTCGGCCGCGTCACAGGGTGGGCTCTTCCCCAACCCGGTCAACGCCTATCTCCTGATGGAGTTCACCCCCAGGCAGGGATACGTGATCGTCACCCACGGCAAAGCCCCGACGAGCCCGACTCAGGCAGGCCGTGGGGCGCCCGGGGATTCGATCGGGGCCTACCCCGTACCCTGGATCCAGCCGGAATTCCAGGTTCGCTACTGGTCGATCGCCAACTACCTCAACGCGTCGCCCTACCCGGTAGTGGCAAACGGCCAGGGCTCCCAGGAAGTCTTCGGGGGAACTGCCGACTACCTGACGACGCTGCGACACGGCTACTACACCGTGGTCTCATCGCTCCCGGCCGATAAGCCATCGCCCGAATCCCTGAGAGCCAGCGCGGCTACCTGGATCCCCACCTCGGCCGCGCAGCCCACCGCTCCAGAGTTCCAGCTTCTGCGGAACATGCTCTCTCAGCAGCCGCTGTACCCGGAAGGGTTTACCTTCATCCCGCCTCCCGCCAGCCCGTCGGACACCATCCCGCCGGCTACGGTCCAGCAGCATATGGGTGCCTACTACCCGCAAACCGCTCAATGCACGGTCCAGACCTTCGACATCAGCGGCTGGACTGGCTGCCAGCTCTCTGCCAAACGGCAAGGTTAGGCCGGCCTACCAGGGCTGGCCGGGGCCGAGGGCGAGCAGGGCGCGTACCGTGCGGTCAGCTAGCCGGATCGCCTTCTCGTCCACCGTATAGACCGCGGCGGCGTCCGCGAACGTGGCTCTCCCGCCCGCGCGGTAAGCGACGAGGCGGTCGACGGCGGCGGCCAGCACCGGCGCCTGGTGCGCCGCACGCAGCCGCGGATGCCCGGCCCGTATCCGCGCCCAGGCAGCGAGGGCACGCGCCGTTACCGGCAGGCCGTTCCATCCAGGCCCCGCGCTGAGGAGGGCCTTCCCGACGGGATCGAGTCCGGAGCGCGCCGGGATCCGACCGGGTGACCTTCCCCCTGTCCCGGCAAAGCGCCGCTCCCACCAGTAGGCGTGCAGGAATTCTCCGCCTGCGGTCACGGGGTAGGGCAGCACCTCGGCCACCAGTGCATCCTGGCAGCACAGGTAGTAGTGGCATTGGGTCCCGCCGTCGCCGAGCAGCAGGCCGGCGATGAGGTCACCGTGGCCTGTACCGCCCGCGGGCTGCGCGCTGAACTGGGCCGGCTCCTCGCCGGGTGGCAGGCCAAGGACGCGGGTGAGCCCCGGGGCGCCCAGCACCCCGTGCAGCGCGGCCGCCGGTGATCCCGGGGCCAGGACGGCGCCCGCGTCTCCGGCAGGCCCGGCGGCAACTGCATTCCAGAGCCGTTCCGCGAGCTTGCCCGGCGCCGCGCGCCGTTCCTTCCGGACATGTGGCGGGACAGGGGGCGGCTGTCGCCTGGCCGCAGGCGGCACGCTGGCCGGCCGGGGGCTCCTGGCCGTGGGAGGCGCCTTGGCCGTCGCGGGTGGCGGCGCGGGAGGACGCGCCTTGGCCGCCGGGGCCGCCTTGGCCGCCTTGGCCGCCGGGGCCGTCCTGGCCGCCGGGGACGGCACCGAAGGCCCGGGGGTGCGGGGCAGGCACCGCTCGCAGCCGAGCTTCTGCTTGCCCGCCACCAGTGGCGCGTCGCCGCCGCAAGACGGGCAGCGTACCGGGGAGAAGGCGCCGGCCGGCAGCAGCCAGTCGAAGGTCATCGGGTACCGGCGGTCGCCGCGCCGCACATCGGCCGGCACCCGCAGCGCCGGCACCTCGATCACGTGCAGCCGGTACGGGCGGATGGAGTGGCGCCGCTCGTATTTCTCCGCTATCTCGGCGAGAC
>Ga0302228_10003592_pt1 | contig 10020 bp, 11 predicted proteins | sample II_Palsa_N1_2_FD_193519 | JGI IMG/M metagenome (GOLD analysis project Ga0302228, IMG submission 193519) | Peat permafrost microbial communities from Stordalen Mire near Abisko, Sweden - II_Palsa_N1_2 | ecosystem: Environmental > Terrestrial > Soil > Palsa > Peat permafrost | place: Sweden...
CAACAGCGACATCCGTTTCGCCGTCGGCCAGTGCTCCCTCGGGGCAATCCTGGTGGCGCAAAGTAATCGGGGGGTGTGCGCGATTCTGCTGGGGGACGATCCGGACAAATTGGTGCGCGACCTGCAAGATCAATTTCCTCGGGCCAATCTCATCGGTGCCGATCACGGTTTCGAACAGTTGATCGCCCAGGTTGTCGGTTTTATCGAAGCCCCGGCGCTGGGCCTGGACCTGCCCCTGGATCTGCGCGGCACGGCATTTCAAGAACGGGTCTGGCAAGCCTTGCGGGAAATTCCGGTGGGCTGCACCGCCAGTTATGGCGAGATTGCCAAGCGCATCGGTGCCCCGACCTCTTTCCGCGCCGTGGCCCAGGCATGTGGGGCCAACAGCCTGGCAGTGGCGATTCCCTGCCATCGGGTGGTACGCAGCGATGGCAACCTGTCGGGATATCGCTGGGGCGTGGAGCGTAAACGCCAGTTGCTGGAGCGGGAAAGCGCTGCACAAACCTGAGGACATACACTGTGGCGAGCGGACAAGCCCGCTCGCCACAGGAAGCTCCGTGCTTACCCCTCCAGCTTGCGTCGACGAAACTCCGCGACCTTATGCCGATTGCCACACAACGCCATGCTGCACCAGCGGCGCTTGTGACCTTTTGTACGGTCGTAAAACCACAGCACGCAATCCGGATGCTCACAGGTGCGGATCAAACCGAAATCACCCTCTACCAACAGCCCGGCAGCGGCCTCCGCAAGCGGTGAGAGAAACTGCTCAGGGGTCTGCTGTTTGCGCTGACGCTCCAAGTACACCTCGCCCGGCGCAGGCCAGGACAGTTGCGGATGGCTGACAGCTTTGCGCAAAAAGCCGTTAAGAGCCGTGGGGTCACCTTGCAGGCCCGCCTTGCGTTGCTCCAGCAGATCCCGGATCACCTCCCGTAGCCCCCGCGCCGCGCCCAGCAAAGCCCCCTCCTCAAACGCAGGCACGGCCCCCTCCTCAGTCCAGCCAAGGCGTACCAGCCAACGCTCGACATCGGCATCCATCTGCCAGAAATCCCGAGCCACACCGTCGACATTCGCCCGGGTATTGAGCATGTCCAATACCGGGTCATCGGCCAGCACATAAGGCTCCAGTGGTGAATCGGATGGTGTGGCGGCGGTCATGGCAAGTCCTCTTGATCGTGCATCATCGTAACCGCTATTCAAGCAATTGTGTAGTTACTAAGCCTAGTAAAAAGTAACCCTTTAAATTTATTTGACAGGTTACTCAAACGAGAGCAGCTTATTCGACCAGTAACCCGAAAAATCAAATTAACCAGTTACAGAGGACTATAACCATGTCGACCCCAGTGATTCGCCACCACCACATCAACGTCGATGGCCTGAACATGTTCTACCGTGATGCCGGCGATCCTGCGGCCCCGGTGATGTTGCTGCTACACGGCTTCCCCAGCTCCTCCCATATGTACCGCAACCTGATCCCGCTGCTCGCCACCCGCTTTCGCGTGATTGCACCGGACCTGCCAGGGTTCGGCTTCACCGAAGTGCCCGCTGAACGCGCCTACCACTACAGCTTCGACAACCTGGCAATCACCCTCGAGCACTTTGTCGACGCACTGAAAATCAGCCGTTATGCCCTGTATGTCTTCGACTACGGCGCCCCGGTTGGCCTGCGCCTGGCCGTGGCGCATCCACAGCGGGTCAGCGCGTTGGTCTCGCAAAACGGCAATGCTTATCTGGAAGGGTTGGGTGATGCCTGGGCACCGATCCGCACTTACTGGGCCGAACCAAGCCAGGCCAATCGGGAAGTGATCCGCAATGCGGTGATCAGCCTGGATGGCACCCGCTATCAGTACCTGCATGGCGTTGATCAACCAGAGTTGGTAGCGCCAGAGTCCTACATGCTCGATACCCTATTGATGCAGCGCCCCGGCAATGACGAAATCCAGCTCGACCTGTTCCTCGATTATCGCAACAACCTCACCCTGTACCCGGCCTTCCAGGCATTTTTCAGGGCCACACAGTTGCCAACACTGGTGATCTGGGGTCGTAACGATCCGTTTTTCATCCCCCCGGGGGCTCACGCCTACAAGACTGACAACCCCAACGCGGTGGTGGAGTTACTCGACACCGGGCACTTCGCCCTGGAAACCCACGCTGCGCCCATTGCCCAGCGTATCCACGAAGTACTTGGGCACGCCATCGACTGAAACCTGTGATTGAACCCGGCACGAAAAGCCGGGTTCGTCCAGTGAATAAAACAGACTGGCCGGGGGCCGTTGGCCCCTGCTAAAACAATGGGCAGGCATTCCACCGTTGGAGAAGCACCCCATGAGCACCTGGCCAGACACCCGAATTCCTGACCTGCTGGGCATTGAACTGCCGATCATCCAGGCACCTATGGCCGGTGCTACTAGCCCCGCCATGGTCATTGCCGCCGGCGAGGCCGGCGCCCTGGGCTCGATGCCGGCTGCAGCGTTGAGCATCGAACAACTGCGTGAGGCGCTGACCACTATCCGTCAAAGCAGCACGCGACCGCTGAACGTCAACTTCTTCTGTCATCAGACGCCGACACCCGATGCCGAGCGTGACCGCCAGTGGAAAAATCTGCTGGAACCCTACTACCGTGAACTGGGTGCCGACTTCGATGCGCCGACGCCCACCTCCAGCCGCGCACCGTTCAACAATGCCGCCTGCGAAGTCGTAGAGGCGTTTCGCCCAGAAGTCGTCAGCTTCCACTTTGGCCTGCCGGAGAAAACCCTGCTGGACCGGGTCAAGGCGACCGGTGCCAAGGTGTTGTCGTCTGCCACCACCGTCGAAGAGGCTATCTGGCTGGAACAGCACGGTTGTGACGCGATCATTTCCATGGGCTATGAAGCCGGGGGGCATCGCGGGATGTTTCTCAGCGAAGACCTCAGCAGCCAGATCGGCACCCTGGCCCTGGTGCCGCAGATTGTCGACGCCGTCAGGGTCCCGGTGATTGCGGCCGGCGGGATCGGTGATGCGCGCGGCATTGTCGCCGCCTTCGCCCTGGGAGCATCGGCGGTGCAGATCGGCACGGCGTACCTGTTTACCCCTGAGGCCAATGTCACGCCGTCGCACCAGCATGCATTGCGTAATGCCCAGGCCAGTGAAACGGCCCTGACCAACCTGTTCACCGGGCGTCCTGCGCGAGGCATCATCAATCGGGTGATGCGTGAGTTGGGGCCAATCAATCCAGCAGCGCCCGCATTTCCTCTGTCTGGCGGTGCGTTGATGCCGTTAAAAGCCAAGGATGAAGCGGGCTTCAGTAACTTGTGGTCGGGCCAGGCGTTACGCCTATGTAAAGACCTCTCGACTTACGAATTGACCCGCACGCTGGCGGAGCAGGCGCTGGAAAAACTCAAAAGAACCTGAAAACACTGACTTCCTGGGCAACTTTGCACTGTACCGCCGATGGCCAACCGCTATATATTCCCATACATAGCGGTAGACCTCTCTGCCTATAACAAGCCGTACAGTCGGCCCCCCAAGGAGCAGCTTCATGATGATTCGTGCCTCACGCCTGGCCCCTACCAGCCTGGCTACCCTGATTGCCCTCTTCACCTTAGGCTCGGCTCAGGCGGATGAAGTCCAGGTGGCCGTTGCCGCCAATTTCACCGCGCCGATCCAGGCGATTGCCGCCGACTTCGAAAAAGACACCGGGCACAAACTGGTTGCCGCCTACGGTGCCACCGGCCAGTTCTATACCCAGATCAAGAACGGTGCGCCATTTGAAGTGTTCTTGAGCGCCGACGACACCACCCCGCAAAAACTCGAAAGCGAAGGCGATACCGTCAAAGGCTCGCGCTTCACTTACGCAGTCGGCACCCTCGCGCTGTGGTCGGCCAAAGAAGGCTACGTCGATGCCAAGGGCGACGTGCTGAAGAAAAATGAATACAAGCACTTGTCCATCGCCAACCCAAAAGCCGCTCCTTATGGCCTCGCCGCCACTCAGGTGCTGGCCAAGGAAGGTTTGACCGAAAAAGTGAAGGACAAGATCGTCGAAGGCCAGAACATCACCCAGGCCTATCAGTTCGTGTCCACCGGCAATGCCGAGCTGGGCTTTGTCGCCCTGTCGCAGATCTATAAAGATGGCAAGGTCACCAGCGGTTCGGCGTGGATCGTGCCAGCCTCCATGCACGACCCGATCAAGCAAGACGCAGTGATCCTCAACAAAGGCAAAGACAGCGCCGCGGCCAAAGCCTTGGTTGAGTATCTGAAAGGGCCAAAAGCCGCTGCGGTTATCAAGTCCTACGGTTACGAGCTCTAAATGCCTCTGTCGAGTGCCGACTTTTCCGCTATCTGGCTGACCATCAAACTGGCATCGCTGACCACCGCCATTCTGCTGGTCATCGGCACTCCGATCGCTCTCTGGTTGTCACGCACCCGCTCGTGGTTACGTGGCCCCATCGGGGCGATCGTCGCCTTGCCGCTGGTGCTGCCACCAACGGTGATCGGTTTCTACCTGCTGCTGACCATGGGGCCCAATGGCTACTTCGGTCAGTTCACCCAATGGCTGGGCCTGGGCACCTTGACCTTCAGTTTTACCGGGCTGGTGATTGGCTCGGTGATCTATTCCATGCCGTTTGTGGTGCAGCCGTTGCAGAACGCCTTCTCCTCCATCGGCACCCGCCCGCTGGAAGTGGCCGCGACCTTGCGGGCCAATCCCTGGGACACTTTTTTCAACGTGATCCTGCCCCTGGCTCGCCCGGGGTTTATCACGGCCTCAATTCTCGGCTTTGCCCATACCGTCGGTGAATTCGGCGTAGTACTGATGATCGGCGGCAATATCCCCGACAAAACCCGAGTGGTATCGGTGCAAATCTACGACCACGTCGAAGCGATGGAATACGCCCAAGCCCATTGGCTGGCCGGGTCCATGGTGGTGTTTTCTTTCCTGGTGTTGCTGGCGCTCTACTCCAGCCGTAAAACCAAAGCGGGCTGGAGTTGATGTCGATGATTGAGGTACGCCTGCAACTGAAATATTCCGGGTTTGCCCTGGACGTTGACCTACAGTTGCCCGGGCGCGGAGTGACGGCGCTGTATGGGCATTCCGGCTCCGGCAAGACTACCTGCCTACGCTGCATCGCCGGGCTGGAACGGGCTGATGAAGGCTTCATCAGGATCAATGATGAGGTGTGGCAGGACAGCCACAACGGGCTGTTCGTACCGCCGCATAAGCGCGCGCTGGGCTACGTGTTTCAAGAAGCCAGCCTGTTCCCGCATTTGTCGGTGTTGGCCAATCTGCAATTCGGCCTCAAACGCATCCCACGCCAGCAGCGCCGGGTGGACATGGACCAGGCCACAGCGTTACTGGGCATCGGCCACCTGCTGGACCGCCATCCCCAGCACCTTTCCGGCGGCGAACGCCAACGGGTCGGCATTGCCCGCGCCCTGCTCACCAGCCCGCAACTGCTGCTGATGGACGAGCCCCTGGCCGCCCTGGACAGTAAACGTAAAAGCGAAATCCTGCCGTACCTGGAGCGCTTGCACGACGAGCTGGAAATACCGGTGCTGTACGTCAGCCATGCCCAGGATGAAGTGGCGCGGCTGGCCGATCACATCGTCTTGCTCAGTGATGGCAACGCTCTGGCCAGCGGCCCCATCGGCGAAACCCTGGCCCGGCTTGACCTGCCCATGGCCCTGGGTGACGACGCTGGTGTGGTGATCAATGGCACGGTCAGTGCCTATGACACCCACTACCAATTGCTCTCCCTGCAACTGCCCGACAGCCCATTACAGGTCCGGGTCGCTCATGCGCCATTGGACTTGGGCAAACACCTGCGCTTCAAGGTGCAGGCCCGGGATGTCAGCCTGAGTTTGCAGGCCGAGGAGCACAGCAGCATTCTCAATCGCCTGCCGGTGACGGTGACCCAGGAAATCCCCGCCGATAACAACGCTCACGTGCTGGTGCGTCTGGATGCTGGGGGGACGCCCTTGCTGGCGCGTATCACGCGTTTTTCCAGGGACCAGTTGCAACTGCACCCAGGCCAAGTGTTATGGGCACAAATCAAAGCGGTGGCAGTACTGGCCTGACCACTTGTAGGAAAAAACCCAAGTGCGCTACCCTGTCGACCCTTTCCAGTTCCCGGGATGATCGCCGACGTGAAGTTCTAAGCCTTCCAAAATGTATTCGCAACAAGCCACCTGGTGCGCTTGTTGGCCTGTTTCACATTTTTTCGGAGGTGCTGATGACTGACGTCAAACGGCTGCCCGTGCTCGTAACCCTGCAACATCTGTGTTTCCAGTTCGCCAATGGCGAAACCTTGCTGGACGGTCTGACCCTGTCTTTCGATCACACGCCAACCGGCATTGTCGGACGTAACGGCATGGGCAAAAGTGTCTTGGCGCGCGTGATTGCGGGCGTGCTTGCCCCCTCTTCCGGCACGCGTAAATCTTCGGCCAGCCTGGCCTATGTCCCGCAAACAGTCAGCCTGGCGCCTGGCGAAACCGTCGCGCAAGTGACGGGCACCGCCAAGGGCCTGGCTGCACTTGAACGCTTGGTTAAAGGCGAGGCAACGCCCGAGGACCTGGAACTGATCGATGACCGCTGGGACTTGGCCGAACGCCTGCGCCAGGCGCTGGACGCGTCGGGATTGCCCGAGGTCGGTGCCGACACCCCGGCCGGCACCCTCAGTGGCGGCCAACTGGCCCGCGTGGCATTGATCGGCGCGTTGTTATCCAAACCTCAGTTGCTGGTGCTCGATGAGCCGACCAACCATTTGGACAGGGAGGGTCGCGACTGGCTACTCAGTACCTTGCACGACTGGCGCGGCGGCTTGATTGTGGTCAGCCATGACCGCCAGCTACTCAATACCATGGGCCGAATCATCGAACTCTCCCCTTTGGGTGCTCAAGTCTACGGCGGCAACTATGACGACTTCCGCGCTCAACGCCAGACCGAGCAGCAAGCCGCCCAAGCGGCACTGGAGCACGCACGCCTGGATCGCAGCCGCGAACGCAAGCGCCTGCAGAGTGACCATGACAACATCCAGCGCCACGCCGCCAGGTCCCGCAAGCACGCAGACGCTGCCAATGTCGACCGACTCACCCGGGCTCGATGGAAAAGCGCCGCCAACGAAATTGTCAGCAACGTGCGCAGCGATCATCTGCAACACAAACAGGAACTGGATGAGCGTGTGCGCCAGGCACATTCGCGGGTGGTGGATGAAACGCCGACACTGCTGGCGTTGCCCGGTGCGGTACTGCCCTCCGGGCGCCAGGTACTGACACTGGAAGACCTGCAGTTGCCCTGGCTGGATCCGCAGTCACCCGCCAGCTACATCAACACCAAACTGATTGGCCCGATGCGGCTGATGGTCAACGGTCCCAATGGCTGTGGCAAATCCACCTTGCTCAAGGTACTGGCAGGTCACCTGCTGCCCGTCAGTGGCGAGTGTATGGTTCACGTTCCTGCGGCCTATATCGATCAACAACTGGCGTTACTGGACGATCACTTATCGATCATCGAACACCTCCAGCTATTGAACACACCACTGGCCGAAGGTGAATTGCGCACACGCCTGGCGCAGTTGCAACTGGATACACTACGGGTCACACAGCCGGTTGGGCGGCTCAGTGGCGGCGAACGATTAAAAGCCGCCATGGCGATTGCCTTATGGCGCGAAGTCCCAGCGCAATTGCTGTTGTTGGACGAGCCGACTAACCACTTGGATCTGGAATCGGTCATCGCCTTTGAGCAGGCGCTGCAGGGGTTCACCGGCGCGATGGTCGCGGTGTCCCACGACCGGGCATTTCTCAGCACACTGCAACCCACTCATACCCTGACCTGGTACGCAGATGGCTGGCGCTTCGAAGGAGCTTGAATAGCATGCCCCAAATCATTGCGGTCAAGGCCAAAGCCCCCTACGGTAGTGGCCGGATAATCTCATCAAGGAGCCGGGCCCCATGTTGCCTTCATCCCTAAAACCTTATGCCAACGCAGCGTTGCTGTACCAGCATAAATGGCGCGGTCGTGTCGGGTTGACGCTGGTGGCCAGCCTGTCAGTGCTGGCCGGCATGACCGATGCCATCGGTTTCATGGCCAGCGGTGATTTTGTCTCCTTCATGAGCGGCAACACCACACGCCTGGCGGTAGCAATCAGCGAAGGCGACCTGGGCCTGATCGGGCGACTGACCCTGTTGGTGGCGACCTTTATCGCGGGTAATGCTCTGGGGGTGATCATCAGTCGGGTCAGCAAACGCCACGCCCTGCCCTTGTTGCTGTGCATCGCCACCTTTTTGTGCGGCGCGGCGGCTTGGCCCTTTGCTGATCAGTTACCTGCGTTACTGGCGGCGATCATCGCCATGGGCATGCTCAACGCGTCGGTCGAGGAGGTCAACGGCTTACCGGTGGGGCTGACTTACGTCACTGGGGCGCTGTCGCGCTTCGGGCGTGGGTTGGGTCGATGGATGCTGGGGGAGCGACGTAACGGTTGGCGGGTGCAGTTGATTCCGTGGGCCGGAATGTTTGTGGGCGCCGTGATCGGTGCGTTGCTGGAGCAGAAGATGGGGATTCACGCGCTGCTCATCAGCGGCCTGTTGTCGGCGTTGCTGGGGCTGCTGTCGTTGAAGATTCCGCGCCGTTGGCACCTGGGCTACATGCCACGCTGAATCGTTAGCAGGAGGTGCTCGCCCGACATTTTGGCCTCGACATCCCTGTACTGGTAAAGAGCCTGGATGTCGGGCGAGCAGGCAAATTTTAGGTCAATGCCCGGTGGCTGTCCGCCGGGCATTTCTGAACAAATCTAAAGCTGGTTCTTACAGACAAGTCGCCAGGGCGGCCAGGCGACGCTTGGCGGCCCAGTTGTCTTCGGCGGCGTAATAGTTGGCAGTGGCTCCTTTGCCTGTGGTCAGCACATCGACGAAGTAATCACCGGCGGTGGTATAGATCGTATAACCGCCGGCCGGGGCAGGCTCCATGAACCCACCGGCATCGACGCCGAATACCGCCTCGTCCTGCCAACCGAACTGAACGCACTGTGCAACCACCAGGGCCGTCTTGTCCGAGGCCAGCGCTTTGTAAGGCGCACCGGAACGCGCCTCCTTCATCTTCGATCCCGCGCAACCGGCCAGCGATGCCAGTACCAATGCGCCTATCACCACCATCCGCATACCGTTGCTTCCTTGGAAAAAAACGCGACTGTACCACTGGTTCCGACTTGGCAGGCGACACCGGCTGATTATTGCGTCACCCTGTGGGCTACCTGTGAACCCGCTTTTATCCGGAACCCCCATGACACCCAACGCCGAGCGCTATAACCCGTCCACCGACTATGCCGACAAACTGATCAGCCGTATCGGCCAGACGCCCTCGTGGATTGCCAAACGTATCGGTGTGACCGACAAGCGTATCCGCTACATCCTTGATGGCGAGCGTACGGTCAAGGGCGAAACCAGTCCGATCCAGATGACCTACACCGAACAGTTTGCCCTGGAGTGCCTCGCAGCCGAGGCCCAGGCCAACAAGAAGTGACCCGGCGCCGCTGACAGCCCGATGAACTTTGTTTCACTGTGACGGGAGATCTCGCCGCCTATAGTGGCTGAGCTCATTTTTAGAAGTCTCCCTTCTGCCCGCCCTCCCGCGGGCTTTTTTTTGCCTCAGAGCAGCCAGCGAAACAAATAGAACAACGCCATGCTCGACAGCACGGTGATCAACACACTGCGGGTCCAGAACATCAGGCCGACCGCGCAGATCCCTGCCAGTAGATAAGGGTTGCCCAGGCTCAGATTGAGGGTGTGGTCGGCCATGAAAATGATCGGGCCGCAGATCGCGGTCAGCATGCCCGGCACCGCAAACCCGAGAAATTCCCTGGCGCCACGGTTCAGGCGCACCGGCAAGCGCGGCTCGAGGAACAGATAGCGGTTGAAAAAAACGATCAGGCCCATGCCAAGAATCATCACAAAGATCATCGCTGCCCTACTCCCAGTCGTTTGCAGGCATAACCCACGCTCATCCCCAGCACACCGGACACCACCACCGCAGACTCCCAATGCCAGTAGCTCAGC
>Ga0302228_10003596_pt1 | contig 10006 bp, 8 predicted proteins | sample II_Palsa_N1_2_FD_193519 | JGI IMG/M metagenome (GOLD analysis project Ga0302228, IMG submission 193519) | Peat permafrost microbial communities from Stordalen Mire near Abisko, Sweden - II_Palsa_N1_2 | ecosystem: Environmental > Terrestrial > Soil > Palsa > Peat permafrost | place: Sweden...
GCCAAACCCCAAACCCCAAACCCCGTCCACCGGCGCGAGCGAAAAACCAATGACTAAACTTGTTCTCATCAGCCGCGACTTCGATATGTCGCACCTTGTACCCTCCATTCTTCGTGCCGCGCCCGAACTTGAAGTCACATTGCATGGCCACGACGACGCCAGAGACGCCGAGATCGCCGTGTGTTGGAATCCGCCGCACGGGGCCATTGCCGCGTTGCCCCGGTTGCGGCTTGTACACAGCATTGCCGCCGGCGTTGACAACATCCTGACCGACCCCAGCCTGCCGCGCGTGCCTGTCTGCCGGGTGGTCGATCCGCAGCACGCACGCGGCATGAGCGAGTTCGTGACGTGGGGTGTACTGCATTTTCATCGACAACTTGATCGCGTGATATCGAACCAGCGTGAAGAACGCTGGTTTCGCCCCGCGCAGCAAGATCCATCAACCTGTTCAGTGGGCGTGATGGGGCTTGGTGAGATCGGCAGCCGCGTGGCAACGGACCTGCACCGGCTGGGATTCAGCGTACGCGGTTGGGCGCGTCGGGCGAGAGACCTGCAAGGCGTTGAAACATTCGAAGGTTCGCAAGGGCTGGTGCCTTTCCTTCAAGGCACCGACATTCTTGTTTGCCTGTTGCCGCTGACGGATGAAACACGCGGCATCCTGAATGCTCGCACCTTCGATGCATTGCGTCCCGGCGCGAAGCTGATTCATGCGGGACGAGGGGAACATCTGGTGCCGGAGGATTTGCTGCGCGCGTTAAATACGGAACGCATTGGCGGCGCCATTGTCGATGTCTTCCCGAACGAACCACTGCCGCGCGGAGATGCGCTCTGGCAGGCGAAGAACATGATCGTGACTCCGCACATGGCGTCGGTCGCCAGTGCAGATACGATCGGGCTACAGGTGGCGGAAAACGTCCGGCGGTTAGTGAAAGGCGAGGCTTTGCATAACACGGTCGATGTGACGCGGGGCTATTAGCGCGATGCGGCCGCTTGGTGCAGAAAAACGCAGCCCTCTGCCAAAGACGCACTAGACGGGTGTCACACCGCCTTCCGTATCGATAAACCGGTGCAGCGCATCCAAAAAGGCCGTCTCGGCGGCGCTGAATTTCCGGTCACTCGACCAGAGCAGATGCACATCGAGATCGGCCACGCCTTCATCCGGCGGCAGGCGCTGAAAGCGCCCCTGCGCAATGTCCTCCCGAACCACATGTTCCGGCAGACAACCAATGCCGAACCCGGCGAATATGAATCGCTTCACTTCCCACATGCTCGACGACGATCCGATCACACGCTCGGTGAAACCCATCTCATCGCGGAAGAACGTCAGCGGCGACATGTGATCGCCTACCTTGTCGCCCGTAAAGGACACAAACTTCTCGCTCACGAGATCGGCCGTGCGCAAATCCGTGCGCCCAAACAACGGATGGTGACGCCCGCAAAAAAGCGCGTAACGCTGCCTCAGGAATACGCGGCTCTCGACTCTCTTGGGCAAGGTGCGGCGCGGCGTAAGTCCAAGCGTTGCAGACTTCTGCTGCAAACTGCTGACTACGTCGGCGCTGCGCATCTCCTGGCTCTCGAGTTCAATACGCGGATAGTCGCGATGGAACTCAGCAAGGAATGTGTCATAGGCTGGGAAATCAATACCGCTCACCGTGCTCAGACGCACCACGCCCGAGATATCGTGATCGCCGTCGACCTTGGCTAACGAAAGCCGCGAGATCGTGCCATATACGTCTTCTGCGATCTGCTGCACTTCAATGCCGGCCTGCGTCACTTCTATGCGCGGCCCATGACGATCCACCAGCCGCATGCCAAGCTGATCCTCCAGACGCCGAAGAGCCTGACTCACCGCGGGTTGCGTCAAATGCAGCCGCGTGGCCGCGCGACTCACGCTCCGCTCCCGTGCTATAGCAAGAAATGTCCGCAGCAGATTCCAATCGAGCCGATCATTCAAGTAGGTATCGGATCGTTCGTTGCTCATTGCTAACCTCGGTTGTTCCATCATTCATGAAAATTATACTTAAAATAAATATTAGAAATTGGACTAATCATTTTGTATTCCCGATAAAGGAGTCATGCGCCATCACGCGACATGAATTAGCGAGTGCAAGAAGCTAAGCGGGCTGCGGCATCGATGGCCTAAGACCCGTATTCCCTACCCACGCTCCGACATCAACAAGGACTTCATCATGAACGCGTTTGGCCTGCCCCCTCCGGTTGCACGCTGCATGGCATTGGCGCTGGTTCTCTCTTCCGCCGTACTCGGTGCCCTGCCCTGCGCGTACGCCGATTCGCTCGACAACATCAAGCAAAGCAAGGTGGTGAAGATCGGTGTATTCCAGGACTATCCGCCGTTCGGCTCGATCGGTGCGGACATGAAACCACGTGGCATCGACGTGGACCTTGCCGCGGTCCTGGCGAAAAAACTCGGTGCGCGCGCAGAGCTCGTACCGGTGACGGGCACGAACCGGCTGGCGTATCTCGCCGATCATAAAGTCGACCTGCTGATGTCGGTCGGGCAAACACCGGCGCGCGAAAAGGTGCTGGACTTCACGCAAGCCTACGCGCCCTACTACATCGCGGTGTTCGGTCCGAAGGCCATCGACGTCAAGCAAGCAGCCGACCTGGGTGGCAAGTCGGTTGCGACCGCGGGCGGGACGAACGAAGACATCAGCCTCACGAAAGTGGCACCGGGCACGGCAACGATCAAGCGCTTCGACGATCAAAGCGGCGCGATTGCCGCGTATCTCGCGGGCCAGACGCAACTGATCTCGCTAGGAGGAGACGTGGCTGCACGCGTTCGCGCGATGCATCCGCAAACATCGATCGATGAAAAGATTCGTCTGCTCGACTCGCCCATGCACATAGCCGTGAACAAGGGCGAGGGGCCGTTGAGAGACGAATTGAACACCGCGCTGGATGGTGCCCGGAAGGACGGCTCTATCGACCAGATCGAGAAGCAGTGGCTGGGCGCCTCAGTACCCGCATCCTCATTCTGATTTCCAGTTTCGAGCTTCGCGCGCAACGACAGTGGCGCACACAGCTCACGAGAAAACAAACATGAAACCGGTATATCCCATTCGAGCACCCGCGTTGCGACGCGCATGGCTTTTCGTTCCCGGCATCGATACCAGCCGCCATGCAGCTGCACTCGCGAGCGGCGCGGACGCCATTGTTGCCGACCTCGAAGAAATGACCACGCCTGAAGATCGGCCGATAGCGCGAGAGCGCATCGTCGCGATGCTACGTGAAGCCGCGCGTCTGGGATTAATCGGCGCCGTACGCATCAACAAGCTGGAGAATGATGGACATGCCGATCTTGAAGGCATCATGGCCGGAGCCCCGCATGCAGTCTTTTTGCCACACACCGAGACCACCGATCAGCTCGTCGCGCTGGATGCGGCGCTCAGTGAACTCGAACACATCCATTGCATCGTGCAAGGGACGACGGAGATTGTTCCGACTATCGAATCCGCAAAGGGTCTGGTCGCTCTCGGAGCGTTATTGACCGTTAGTCCGCGCATTCGATGCTGCATGCTCGCAGTCGAGGATCTGGCTGCGAATCTGGGCGCACGTCGCACGCCTGAAGGCCGGGAACTGCTCTATGCACGCAGCCGGTTTCTCATTGAGTGTCTTGCGGTGGATTGCGTGCCGATCGACCTGCCGTGTACTTACCGATCCCCAGCAACGCTTGCCGCGGATATGGATCTCTCGACCCAGCTTGGATTTACATCGAAGTGCGTGGTGTTTGCGGAACACGTTGATGCGGTCAATCGCGCGTTGACGCCGTCAGGGGATGCAGCGGAGGCCGCGCGGGCGACACTGGCTGCTTATCAAGCGCAAGGGACGCATGCCGCCGACGCAAGCAATTGGATCGACGCACCCAAACGCAATAACGCCAAACGTCTTCTCGCTCGCTACGACGCCTTTAAGCGCGATAAGTAAGCTGGATAAATAAGCTTAGTGCGAAGGATTGTCCGGCTTAGTAAAGTCCCGGAATCAGTCGCGACGTACGCGCGCGGTAAGCATCGTATTCGGCCCCGAACTGGGTGTGCAGCAGCGTTTCTTCAGAACGGATGCGCGCGATGAGCGGCAGGATGGTGAGCGCCGTGAGCAATATGCCGACCCCGGACCGAAACGCGAAGGCCCATCCCAGCGCATTGACGAGAAGGCCCAGATAGCTGGGATGCCGGATGATGCTGTATAGGCCGGTCGTGACCAGCGTATGACCGGGCTGGATGGCAACCAGCCCGCTAAACCGGTGGCCAAGTACGAAAATGGGCCATATCCTCAGCGCGCCGCCAGCGATGAACAAGAGCACGCCAAGCCAGCGGAGGCTGTCGCCATCGAGTGTCCAGAATTCCTTACGGTCCGTATAGGCCGGCAGAAACGCTTGCAGCAATCCAATTACTACCAAGGCTGCGATCACCCAGCGGTTATCGCGGTCTTCACGCTCACCCGCGCTCAGATTGACGCGGCTGCAAATCGCCAGGACCGACAACACCAACGTTGCGATAGCCACGACGCTTAGCGCCGGGTGCGAGAAGAAAGCGGTGAAGCCACCCCATCCAAGGACCGCAAGTCCGAGATAGAGCATGATCCCCGTCACGGTTGCAAAGGCGAGCTTGGGTGTAGGCATCATGGTTGTCTCGCTTGGTTGAGCGCTCCTTCTAGTTTAGGACGTTAATCAAGAACCAGACTGGACTGAGTATCCTTGGGCAGACACTGTTTCGCCTAAGCTTGCGGCGTCACGCCAGGCCCAAACGAACTCATTTGCCCATTGCAACGCGCCCCCCTACCCTTATCTTTCCTGCGGCGCGAGCGGCACGAATAACGCAAGGGTTATCCAGATTCCGCCCTTGATACAGCGTTATGTCCGCATTCAACCTGATACTCAGTGCCCCGGCGGCGACACCGGTAGCGGCGTCTTCCAGGGTCGCGTCGAGATGATTGAAGTTGCGGCCGGCATACTGGCTCGGACTTTCGCCCATTCGCGTGTAGACGAAGCAACCATTGATTCCATTCGTTCGCCCCCATTCTGTTATGCCGTCCAGATCAGGGCGCAGGGAATACAGGACATCTTCGCTCGCCACTTCCACGAGAAGCTTGGGGCTGCCGACAGAGGCCGCCTCGGGCGACGACACGAGCACGCCCGCATCGCAGCGCAATAACGTTGCTGCGTCGGACATGGAAACATCGGGGAGATCTGCCTGCTGTATATCGACCGACACGAAAATATCATCGCCCGCTCTATCGAACGCCAGCGGTTGCTTTTTCATGCTCGACGTCAGCAATAAAACACCACCGTGCTGCCCTGTCTGCCAAACATGGTCGGCAGCCGCTAGCGACGCATGCAGACACAAAGGGCTGCGTGCATGCGGATAATAAAAATCCAGCGTGATCTGGCCGCTTGCCGAATCATCCGCGTCTACAAAAACACACGCGTGAGCATGCTGCTCGATGGTGAATTGTTGGCGGTCCTCTAGCGACCAGCTCGAGAGTTCAGGACCGGAGACAACCACAGCATCGTTTCCATTCAACGCTGTTGCTCCGAAGCATCTATACCGTTCGACGTTCATTGAATCACCTTGAGTTACGTATTGTCGTCATAGTACGGCCATGGTTTGCTCAGAGCCAAGCGCCGGCTCTTACCTTGCTTACAAGAGACCGACACGTCCTTAGACAAACCGGTCACTGCGCTAAGCGAACACATCGCGTCATCACCGCCCCCACGAATTCCGAAGAAATGCCGCCGTCGGTTAAGCTTCGCTTAATCGACGCTCCGCAGGCAAATTCATGTCCTCCGTCTCCGCATTCAAGCTCATCCTGCTCTCGCTAATCGTGATGATCGGCTTGCAGTTGCTAGCCAAGCGTCTTAAGTTGCCACCCGCTGCCGCGCTGCTGATTGGCGGCATCGCCATGGCATTCGTGCCAGGCCTTCCGCCCATTCACCTGGATCCGGACCTGGTGATTGTCGTATTTCTGCCGCCGCTCCTCATGGACGGTGCCTACTTCACTGTCTGGGAAGAGCTCAAGCGCAATCTCGGCGCCATCCTGCTTCTCGCTATCGGTGCAGTAGCGTTCACCACACTTGCGGTCGGCGTGGTCACCCATCTGGTTGTCCCCGGCCTGCCGTGGGCAGTCTGCTTCGCGCTCGGCGCTATTGTGTCGCCGCCCGATGCCGTCGCGGCCAAGGCCGTGCTCGAACGTCTCGCGCTGCCACGCAAGCTGATGTCTATCCTCGAGGGAGAAAGCTTGCTCAACGACGCAGCCGGCCTCGTCCTCGTTCGCTTCGCCGTGGCGGCAGCGCTGACCGGAACGTTCAGCATGGAACATGCTGCGGCGAGCTTCGCCTTCCTCGGGCTGGGTGGCGTGGTCGTCGGCGCCGTTGTGGGCTACGTGATCGTGCAAATCATCCGCTGCCTTGACGACGACTATCTCATCATCACCACCAGCGTTTTGACGGCATGGATAAGCTACATTGTTGGCGACATGCTCGGCGTCTCCGGTGTAATTGCGACCGTAATGGCCGGCCTGACATTGGGCTGGTATCAACACGAGGTCTTGAGCGCTACCGTTCGCATGCGCGGGACGGCATTCTGGCAGGTCATTGTTTTCCTGCTCGAAGCGCTCGTATTCATCCTGATCGGGCTCTCTCTTCGAGGGGTCATCGCCCGGTCAGGCGGTGCCGGCGATGCGCTCTTTACGCTCGCGCCGGCGGTGGCGGCGGTGCTTGGCGCGGTGGTCCTGTCACGCTTCGTGTGGGTCTTCGCGACCGAGTTTTTCAACACGTCATGGCAGCGTTTAACCGGCCGCGCAAACGTGGCGCCGGATTGGCGAACCGCGACCATAACGAGTTGGGCGGGCATGCGCGGCGTGGTCACCCTCGCGATTGCACTGTCGCTTCCAGAAACCTTGCCCGGGCGTGATTTGATCCTGGTCGCGTCTTTTGCCGTCATCCTTGTCACGGTGTTGCTGCAAGGAACCACCATTGGCCTTCTCATCGAATGGATCAATCCTGATCGCAGCCCGGATGCCGGCGCCCAACATCTGTCCGAACCGCAAGCATGGGCAAGACTGGAGGCGGCTCAACTTGCCGCTATCGAACCGCTTGTGCGCGACAGTGAGGGGAAGGTGATTCATCCCCGGCTGCTCGAGCAATACACCTACCGGGCAACACTCACCAAAGCGTATGGCGACCGGGCAGACTTTCCGCATGAGGAACGTGTCACTCATTTCGATGTTGTCCTGGCGGCCATCGCCGCTGGACGCAAGGAGTTGCTCCGCATGCATCGCTCAGGCGCCATTCACGACGAGATGCTGCACATCCTCGAGCATGACCTGGACTTGCAAGAAGTGTCCGCGCGGCATGGACGTGGCTGATATCGTCAAGTGCTGGCGGGCGGCTCCGGCTAGTTCGCTTCACTTGGTCAGCGCTAGTGCCAAACTGACGAGGGAGCTTGGGTTGGTACAATCGTGTCAAACTCCTTGTCCCTGTTCACTACATGTCCGAAACAAACTGGTTGTCCGAACCCAGCACTGCGGCGAAACGCATCATCTTCGCGCGCCATGGCGAATATCCGTGCAACGTCCGCGGCGTTTGCAACAGTAATCCCCGCACCGGCTTTTATCTGACAGAGAAGGGCGAAGGGCAGGCCAAGGCCTTGGGCGAGCGCCTGAAGGACGAGAAAATCGAGCTTATCGTGACCTCGGAATTTCTGCGTGCGCGGCAAACAGCATGGTTGGCCAACACCGTATTGAACGTTCCGCAAGTCGTTAATCGGTTAGCCAATGAAAACCGGGTGGGCGCCGAATTTGAAGAAAAGCCTGGCGATGATTTCCAGCGATTCATTGCGCACGCGCCGGCTACTACCGCCGCGCCGGACGGCGAACCCTTCACGGGAATGCTCGCGCGGGTTCAATCACTGATCGCTGACCTGAAGCTGAGTAGCCCGCAGACCGTGCTGGTCGTCACACACGGCTGGACACTTCAGGCTGTGCGGGTCATCCTGAACGAGATCAGCATGGATGACGCCGCTCGATGTGTAGACATGCCGTCCAACTGCGAAATTGTTGAAGGATGGTTTTAGCCTCCGTAGCCTCCGTAGTCTCCGGCCTGTCCCTCCAGCATGCAGGTAGTCCGGTAGCTCACTTGAACGCGTAGGCGACTCCCACGCCATACGTGATTTGGTTCCGGTTTCCGCGCTGCGTGACAATCGGACTGTCCGCCGCTGAGCCTGATATCCGCTGGTAGTAAATCATTGCTCCGCCGAACCAGTGTTTGTCGATCTGGTAGATCGCGGCAAGCCACCCGGTCATCTGTTCAAGTCCGCCGGAAGGACTGAAAGCAGGCAGGCCGCTGCGCGTAGAGTCCTCCGCCGTTACACCGTAGTAGACCTGATTGAACCCCTGGCTCACCCAGCTCGCGCCAACGCCGGTACCCACAAAAATGCGCTGCTGCACAGGCATCCAGAAGCTACCGTTCACCGACACCCTTGCTCCCGTATAGACGATGCCCGCGTTGGTTACGACCGTCACTGAGCCCCGCAGGCGATACGGAAAAGCGCCCTGGTTATCGTACTCGTAGCCCACAAAGCCGCCTGCTTCCACGGTCGTGTGCACGTCGTGGACCTGCGAAACAACCGGATCATCAACATGACTTCGTCCCAGGCGAAGTTCCACGGCCGGACCGTATTGCAGTCCTGTCAGCCCGCCAAGATCGAACTGTGCATAAGGCCCGTATAGCTCGAACAACTTGCCGCCATCAGTTACATAACGTATCCCCGGCACAGCACCGACAAAGCGGTCCTTAGCGCCGGCATAGTCCGTTGTAGATCCGAGGCCACCGCCGACCATGCTGGGAAGTGCGCCGGGGACGTCGAAGGACGCTGCCCGGCTTCCCTGCGTGATCAGACAGCACGTTGCCAGCAAAATGACGTGCAGGCATGCTTGAGTCGAGTGATTTTTCATTGGCCGGCCATTGGAACGGGGGGTGCCTGGAATCCAGGTTCAAGTCTTGGCGCCAGGCACTTGCACGATGTGTGCAGCAACCTATCGCTCAAGTCGAACATGCCGTCTTCAGCGTCCATGAATTTGCCTTCCACGGACGCCACGCCGGTGAGTGGAGCAGTGAGCACAAGGCAGCCCCGTTTTAGCTCAGCGCTTGCCACGTGAACGCACATTTATCGACACCGTGGCCTCAGAGCTTCGGTTCGTGTTTAAGTCTTCAGAGGCTGCACCAGTGCTCGCTAATAATTTAGCAATTCGAACCGATTGAGTCATCCGGTTCGAATGCGGATTCTGTAAACACGGAAACAAGCTCGACCGATATCAGAAACTCAAACAGAACGCAATCACGGTTCGCGGCGCGACTAATACCCTTGACGAACGTCATTGCTAACCACGAATCCAAGGGAAGACGGCGTGCTCAAGCGTCGATTTGACTTGTCGTTCTCCGTCAACGCGCTGATGCAAATGAGGGTGACTGAGATGGCGGTGCTTAAGCGACGGAAGTCCACCCTGCAAGGCGGGCGTTGACCTTCGAGCGCCGCGTGCGTGGCAGCGCCGCCTCCACATCAACGGATAAGTGAATGCTTAGGTCGCGATGGCCAGGGATAGCTCGGTATCGGCTGCTGCGTGGCAGTGCAAGGGTGAAACGCATCTTCGTTCCAAGCACCGGAGCGCTCACGTCAGCGCACAAAAGATCTGCGCTATTCGATAACCTCAAGCAACCTGCCCCACCACTCAGGCAATCCGAAGGCGCATTTCCCCGTTGTCATCCGAGACGTGCAGGCCTCGAAGATCGTGAAGATAGCCTCGTGGACCCAAGGCGTCGATCTGCGCCACGGGTAAAGTTGACGTGATCGCGATGACCAGGGAACCGGCAGCGAGTCCCGACGCGATTCCGGCCGCCGAATCCTCAAACACTACAGCGCGCTCGGGACCAGCGCCTAATGCTCTCGCCGCCACAACGAAGCCGTCGGGCGCAGGTTTTCCACGTGCAATC
>Ga0302228_10003600_pt1 | contig 10002 bp, 8 predicted proteins | sample II_Palsa_N1_2_FD_193519 | JGI IMG/M metagenome (GOLD analysis project Ga0302228, IMG submission 193519) | Peat permafrost microbial communities from Stordalen Mire near Abisko, Sweden - II_Palsa_N1_2 | ecosystem: Environmental > Terrestrial > Soil > Palsa > Peat permafrost | place: Sweden...
AGCAGCAGCGCTGGCACCGCCACAAACACAAGAAGAGGCTTGTTCATAGGTTCGCCCTCGTATCGTTAGCAAAAGTTCATCGCTCTGCGTGACAGCCTGATGAGTGCTTCCGCGAGGACGGGATAGTCGTTGAGCTCGCGCGCGGCCAGTCTGCAGGCTCAACCTCATGCGCACCCGCCCAACTGGCAGACTAGGTGACCCGCAGACATACCGGTATTGGACCTTGGTCCAATATGCGTCGCCCGCACATTCGCCGATCAACCGTTCGAATAGGACCAAGGTCCCATTGCAGATCAGTCGAGCACGGTCTACTTTTCTGGCACAGGGGCGCTCCGGAGTACTGAATGCGAGTCAGACTGACGACACGCGCGCTGGCGTTTGCGCTGGCGCTTTCGATGGTGTTTCCTGGCGTTCATGCGGCGCAGGATCCGGGCTGGCCACGCGAGATGACGAGAGACGACGCGACGCTCATCTACTATCAGCCCCAGATCGACGAATGGAAGGACTTCAAGGAAATCAGCGGCCGTATGGCGGTCAGCGTAACGCCGCGTGGCGGCAAACCTCAGGTGGGTATCGTCACGCTGCGGATGCACACGGATGTCGACGTCGACAGTCGAAACGCGCTCTTGAGCAAGCCACAAATTACCGGCCTGACTTTCCCTGACACTGACGCGGCGACGGCCAAAAAGCTGGATACGCTTGTGCGCAAGTTTCTCAATCCGCAGGCAACGTTGACGATCTCGGTCGACCGACTTGTCGCGAGCGTGGAAAAGAAAAACGCACCAGCGGTGGCGGCCGTGAAGAATGATCCACCCGCGATCTTCTTTAGCTTCGGCCCGGCGATCCTTTTATACGTCGACGGGGACCCGGTGCCTGCACCCATCAAGGACTCAGACCTCACGTTCATCGTCAATGCCAGTTGGCCTCTCTTTGTCGACAATGCAAGCCACCAGTACTACGTCTTTACAGGACAGTCATGGATGACGTCCACCGACCTCAAAAGCGGATGGACAGAAACGAAGACGCTTCCGGCAAAGATGTCGAAAGTGCCGGCCGATCCCATCTGGGCAGACCTGAAGCCCTTTATTCCAGCGCCTAAATCAACCCGGGCCAAAGCGCCGGCGGTCTACTTCAGCAATATGCCCGCGGAACTGATCGTGTTCGACGGGCAGCCCGTCTACACGAAGATTCCAGGTACCCAACTGGTGTTCGCGAAGAATACCGACAGCGATGTATTCGTCTACTCGCCCACCAATACGTACTACTACCTGAGCGCCGGCCGCTGGTTTTCCGCGCCGGCACCCAGCGGTCCGTGGACGTTCGCGACCGATCAATTGCCGCCTGATTTCGCCAGCATTCCGCGCGATAGCGCCGCCGCCCGCGTTCTTGGCTCCGTGCCTGGAACGCCGGAAGCAGCCGATGCAGTGCTGCTTGCGCAAATTCCGACGACGGTTGAGATCGACCCTAATGCGGCTGCGGCCGCGGTCAAGGTTTCATACAGCGGTGAGCCGGACTTCAAGCCGATCGAAGGCACGCCGCTCTCATACGCGGCGAATACACCCGACAAGGTCATCAAGGTACAGAACCAGTACTACGTGTGTTCTCAGGGCGTGTGGTTTGATGCCGCATCGCCGAACGGCCCATGGCAAACGAGCACTTCCGTGCCCCCGGTGATCTATACGATTCCGCCGAGCTCGCCGGTTTATAACGTGACTTACGTCACCCAGTACGCCACACCGACCGGAGCCGTGCAGGCGAGCTATACGGCGGGATACCTCGGCATCTTCATCGCGGGCGCAGCGATCGGCGCGATCATTGCGCAAGGTAACGGCTACTACTATCCGCCGTATGTGGTCGTGGGCCGTGGCCCTTACCCGGTCTACTATCCGCGCCCCGCGCCCTACGGCTATCGTACCTATAACCCTTATACGGGTGCGAGTGGCGTGAGAGGCGTCGCTTACGGGCCGAATGGCAGCGCGCACTGGGGTACCTCATACAACCCCAACACAGGCACCTATGCGCGTGGCGCGAGCGCCTCAGGACGATACGGCAGCGCAAGCGTTGGGCAGGCCTACAATCCCTATACCGGCGCATACGGCGCCACGCGTCAGGGCTCGAATGCGTATGGACAGTGGGGCAGTTCCGTCGTCACGAAGGGCAACCATTGGGCGGCAACACAGCATTCGACGACGGCCGCCGGTTCAGTCGGTACCTATCGGAATTCAGCGGGCGGCAAGGCAGTAGCCGGTGCGAGTGCGAACGGCCGCGCTGTTGCGGGCAAAACCGCAGGCGGTGACATGTATGCCGGCCGTGATGGAAACGTCTATAAGAACAGCAACGGGAGCTGGCAGAAATACGACAACGGCTCCTGGTCTTCTGTGAGCAGACCCGCAGGACAGGCAGGACAACCGGGAGCACAAAGCGCGCAACAAAAACGCCCGGCCGGCGCTCAGACATCGAATCCACCCGCAGCGGGATCGAGGTCGCAGAGCACGCAACAAGCTCGCTCCAACGCATCCCCCGCGACGAATTCGGTGAGCGCTCAGTCCAAAGCGCAGACCGCTCAACAGCAGCGCCCTGCCGCGACCCAACCCGGCCGCTCGCCGGCCACTGCACCAATCGCGCAGGGCTATCAACCGCAACGCCCGATACCTGTCGCGGCAAACCGGCCCGCCGGCAACGCGCCCCAAAGCCCTGGGGGCGGCTTGAACCGCCCCGGTGGACAGTCCTCCTCCAGCGACTTGAACCGGCAAATGCAAAGTCGCCAGCGAGGCGCGACCGAGAGCCAGCGCAACACGCAGAGTGCACGCGGCGGCGCTGGCGGCCTGCGTCGATAGCGCTCCGCGATCGACGCTCCTCTCATCCATCGGCCGTCTCAGGCTCGGCGCGCTCAACGAATGCGCGATGGTGCCGTGTGATATCGAGTGTCTCGTTGTGAAACTGCGCAAGCGACTCGCGTTGCCCGATGCTAACAATCGCCCCCTTCGGCAGTCTTTCGATGAGGAGGCCATAAAGATGTAATTCGTTTTCAAGGTCGAGCGCGCTAGTCGCTTCGTCGAGGAACACATAGTCGGGCTCGTGCAGCAGCACACGCGCGACTGCCAGCCTCTGCTGCTCGCCCGGCGAAAGCATGCGTCCCCAGTCATGGGATTCCTGCAACCGGTCAACATAGCCTTCCAGTCGGCACGCGCACAGTGCTTCGCGGCAGTCGTCGTCGCTGAAGACTGCGGCCGCCGCGGGATAGGTCACCGCAGCCTTCAAAGCGCCCACTGGCAAATAGCTCTGCTGCGGGATAAACATCATGCGCGCGTCCACGGGCGCATCGATCGAGCCGTCACCGAACGGCCAGAGACCAGCAAGCGCTCGCAATAGCGTGGTCTTGCCGGCCCCGGACGGCCCGCGCACCAGCCAGCGCGAACCGGGCTTTATGGCGATGTTGCGCACGCTCGTAAGCGGTTCGCCGTTAGGCAGCGCGAGCTTCAGGTTGTGTGTGACGAGCTGGCTCTCGTCGACATAGTGCAAGTGGATGCCACCGTGTCCGGTGGCCGGCGACACCGACTCTTTCAGACGAGGTTGCCGCATGACCCGGTCGAACTCGCGCAGGCGGTTAACCGTCGCACGCCATTCGACGACCCTGTCGTAGTTATTGATCAACCACGAAAGCGACTCGCTAACTGAACCGAACGCGTCGGCGATCTGCATCAGCGTGCCGAAACTCAACGCGCCTGCGAAATAACGGGGCGATGCAACGACGATCGGAAAGATTTCGGCGATCTGACCATAGACGCTGACAACGAAGCTGTAGCGCTTCGTGTACCTCATGAGACGCCACCAGTTTTCACGAATCCGGCCGAACAGATCCTCGGCATTCGCTCCCTCGGTCCGCATGCCACCGTAGAACGCAATCTGCTCTGCGTTTTCGCGCAGACGGATCAGGCCGAAGCGGAAATCCGCCTCGACGCGCTGCAACTGATAGTTGATCGACACAAGCGGGTGACCAACCTTGTTGGTCAGCAGCGAGCCGGCAATCGCGTAGGCAACCGCCGCCCAAAGCATGTAGCCCGGGATCTGGACCGCCGTGCCTCCGGTTATCACGACCAGAGCGCCGGCCGTGCTCCACAGGACGATGGAAAACCAGACGAGCGTCTCGATCGTCGAAAGCAGGTCGAGCGTGAGAGAAAGCGTGGTGGTGGCGAACAGATCGAGGTCGACAGCGATACGCTGATCGGGATTGTCAGTAAGGCAGTCGCGCTCGATCCGGTAGAAGGCACCGCCGTTAAGCCATTCCTGCAGGTAGCGCGTGGTCAGCCATTGGCGCCATCGGAATCCAAGCATCTGCCGCAGATAGCGGTTGTAGACAGAGATCACACAGAACGCGAGTGCAAGCGCGGTGAACGTTAACATCAGCAGCGGGAATTCGTGGACGTCCTTGCTTTCCAAAGCGTCGTAGAAATCGCGGTTCCATGTGTTCAGCCGCGCGCTGATGCCTACCAGAAGCAGGTCCATTGCGACGGTCGCGATCAGCAGCCCCCACGCGGTCCTGCTTTCCTCCGAAACCCAATACGGTCTGATGAGACTCCATGCCGAGACACGTTGGGGTTGCCCAGTCGCAGAGCCGGACGATTGGTTGGTCATGAGAGCCTCCCCGTAACGCACCCATTGCGTGCGACGTCATGCGCAGTCGGCATCACTGATCGAACCAGCGGTACTGCAGCGCCAGTGAAATGCTCTGGAAATCGCCGCCGATACGGGTGATCAGCCCCCGCGACCACGCCAGCTTCGCGGACCATCGCGTAGCAAGCGGAATCGACAGCGTGACGCCGTAGCGCACGCTACGCTGCAGATCCTGATCCTCAATGCCATTGACGCTCGTGCGGCCGCCGGTAAAGTACGTCGCGTCCGCCGCGATCCACAACCCGGGCCGCCAGGTGTAGCCTCCATGCCACTGGAATTCGGGCATCGGAGCCTGACTGCGCCGATGACCGCCAAAGAAATCGTCGTTGTCGGTATAAAGCCAGATGCCTGCGGTTCCCTCCAGAAACCAGTTGCCCAATGGCTGAGATACGCCGATCTCCGGCTTGAACGACCAACGATTTGCTCCCACGTTGATGAGACGTGACGGCACGTACTGGCCTGTCGGCGCTACGACGATCAAGCTGGTGCCAACGACAGTGGATGGGGTGCGTCGCGCGAATTCTTCCGGCGTGAGCGCAAGGTCGCCGAGCAGATTCATTGCAAGCCTGAACCGCAAGTCACTGAGTCCGGACCGGTAAGCCTGCTCAGGCGCGCCCATGACGTCACCGGTCACGTTCCCGTTGGCGTACGGCACCGACATCGCGACGCTCGCTGTGTGTCCCGCGATGCCGAAGCTGTGCGAAAAGCCGAGCGACCATGTATTGATGGTCGCGTGCACGTTGGAAATCGGCAGCGAAGGATCGACCGAGAAACCACCGCTCGAGCGCGCATAATCCAGCGCCACGAAGTTAGTGCCGACCGGCACAGCCGAATAGCTGCGTGGCTCCATTTCTTGCCCATGGGCCAACGCGGCCCCGAGCAGCGCCGCGCACGCCATCGTGTGCCGAAAGAGACTCACGGCGCGAGGTAGGGTTAAATCTGCGCACACCGGGCAACGCTGGCCTATTGACCGAGATGGGAGAGTGCGATCTGCGCCGGCGTGCGCGAGATCTGCATCAGCCCTTCGAGCGGATGGGCAATGTCCTCGATCAGGAAAATAGCGCCGGAGACCGATAGTGCACAGACGAAAAGCGTCGCAACGGCGGTCCGATTGTTGGCGCTGACCAGCCCGAAACCGGCGAAGAGGATACCGAGCCAGAGCACAAGCACTGCCAGGAATGGCGTTGGGATCGCGCCCTGCCCTGGTCGGAATAGTATCCAGCGCGTTTGTGCCAAGTCGTGGCTGCGGGCTAGAGCCTCCGATTGAAGCGAGCGTTGCATATCGCTTCGTGGTGTCAGTTCTCGAAGCTTTTGCTGAAATTGCACCATGCGCGTCAGGCTCTCCGGAGCATCCACATTGGCCTTTCCCGTACCCCGGCCGGAATAAAACAACTCCACGGCTGAGGCGTAGGTGTTGCGGAGAAGATCGCGGGATTCCTTCGCCTCCGGACCATAATCGGCCAAGGTGCTGTCGATCAGGACGACCGTAGCCGCCGTCTGCGTAAACTCCTCGCTGAGCCGGTCGAAAGAAACCTTTGCCGAGGCGATGAGAAGACCAAGGACGAGAGCCGCGAGTGTCGCCATCAAGCCGGCACCCAGCTTCACGATAGACGTCGAATCGTCGCTCAGGTGATGGTCGGGGAGGAGCGTGCGTAGACTCAGGCCGAGCATCCCGCTGCCGAACACGCACACAAGCACGATCAAAGCGACTACCAATGAGTTCACACGGACCTCTGTGGTTTGACTCGAAGTCGCGCTCTTCTCTAACGGGACTGGCGAAACGTAGGAAGTTTCGCTGGATTCGCGTGGCCCCGGCGAAAAAGGACGAATACCAGGTTCTGGACAAGTCTAGTTGTAGCCTTGCAGGCACGGCTATTGGACTTTGGTCCTATTGTCTGGTCTGGTGCAGCGTGAAATTACGTAGTCGTGGCACCAGGGCATCACGAAGGCGTGATGCGAAGCCAGTGGCAGTTGGATATCGACACGACTAAGCTCGCTTTCGCCTCAGAGCTGTTCTGGTGGACGCGATGAGCAGTATCGAGCGCACCACGCGCTTCGGCCCGGCGCAGGGCGGTTAGCACTTCAGGGGCTTTGATCTCGGCGATTGCGCAGCCGGCGAGCCACGGGAAGTGCCCGCTAAAATGCCCCTCTACGCCCAGATGTCAATGGATGACGTTGGGCTTCGCTGGAAATAAAAAACCCCGCAAGCCTTTACAGCTGCGGGGTTTCTGGACTTTCCTGGAATTCTTCGTGGTGGAGAGGAGGAGGATCGAACTCCCGACCTTCGCATTGCGAACGCGACGCTCTCCCAGCTGAGCTACCCCCCCAACGACAAACGATTCTAGCACAAGGTTTTTCCGTTTTGCCACGCCGCCAGAGCGCAACCAAACGTCACCTGGAGGGCGCCCCGGCGAGCACCCAATCCACAACCGTCCGGATATCAGCATCGCTCATTGTGGGATGCGGGGGCATCGGCAGAACACCCCACACGCCCGAGCCGCCATCCTTCACCTTGTTCACCAGCTTCGCGGGCGCTTGCGGATCGCCCTTGTACTTCGCCGCGATCTGCTGAAACGAAGGCCCAACGACCTTGCGGTCCACCGCGTGACAGCCCATGCAAGCATTGGCACGCGCGATCGTCTGGCCGCGCGGAGCATCGTCGGCCCACGCCGCTGTCACCAGCCCGGCAAGCCCCGCCAGAACAACAACCACAGCCCCCGACGGCACCCCGCGCATCACCACGCGGCGCCGCATCAAGACCCGCAACTTCATTGACTAACCGCCGGATTCCCCGGATGCGCCGGGCTCGAATTCGTCACCGGCGCGGGCGCCTGCTGATCGAGCGGACGCGAACTCACCGACGAATCGGGCACCGCGCCCACCGTCGCATCCGGCGTCGGCGGAGGCGACGCAACGGGCTCGCTTGCCGCTGGCGCGCTCGTCGCCGTAGCGTCTTGCGGCAGGATGTACTGGAACACCTTCACCACCTGCGTCACGCCCGGCACGCGGCTCGCCACGTCGGCGCCACGGGCGCCTTCATCGCGCGTGACGAGGCCCATCAGATACACCGAGCCGTTCTCGCACACCACCTTGAAATTGTTCGCCGAAATGTTCTTCTCGGCGATCAGCGCCGTCTTGACGCGCGTTTCAAGGTACGAATCGTTGGTCCGCGAAGACAGGTCGGCCGCCAGCCCGATCGTCAACTCGTTGACGATGGAAGTGACATTGTTGAGCGAGCGCACGATCTGCTCGGCCTTCTGCTTCGATGCATCGTCCGGCACTTCGCCGCTCAGAAGCACGCGCCGATTGAAAACCGACACGTTGACGTGCGCGGGATCCGGCAGGTTCTGGTTGATCTGCGCGATCGACTTCACCTGAATCTCGCGATCCTCAGTCTGCGCACCGAGCGTGCGCCGGTCGGTCGCAACCAGCGCGCCGCCGCCGGCCGCCCCCGCCACCAACAGGAAGCAACCCTGCAACGTCGCGGACAGCCCCGCCGCCAGCCCCACCACCAGTGTGGTCCTCACCAGTGTCGTCTTGATGCGGAATACGCTCATTAACTAGCTCTCCTTCGGAATCAGTCTTCGCCCAGCAACATGGCATCGATGCCGTCGCACAGACAATGGATGGTCAGCAAATGCACTTCCTGAATACGCGCGGTGCGATCTGAGGGCACGCAAATATGAATGTCGGTGTCGGCCAGAACTTGGTGCGCTTTGCCGCCGCTCTTGCCAGTCAACGCCACGACGATCATCTCGCGCTCGTGCGCCGCCGCGATCGCGGCCAGCACGTTGGCCGAGTCGCCCGTGGTCGTGATGGCAAGCAGCACGTCCCCAGGCTGACCGAAGGCCCAAACCTGCTTCGCGAATACCTGCTCGAACGCGTAGTCGTTGGCGATCGCGGTGATGATCGACGTATCGGCTGTCAACGCAATGGCAGGCAAGCCTGGGCGTTCGCGTTCGAAACGGCCCATCAGCTTGGCCACGAAATGCTGCGCGTTGGCCGCGGATCCGCCATTGCCGCACGCAAGAATACGGTTGCCGTTGGCAAGCGCCATAAACATCGTGTCGATCGCAGCGGCGATCGGCATCGAGAGGGTTTCGAGAGCTTCGGTTGTGACTGCCGCGTTGTCGCGGAAGTGCTGTTGAATACGTTCGACTGACATCGAGTCTCTATCTTTTGCCGCGTATGGACCGCTGCGCGCGGCCGTGTTGTGAAGACAGGTTATTCTGGCTGACGGTGCGGGCAACGCCGATGCGTCACCGGAACCGCCTGGGACGCGTTCGCAGTGTCACTCGTACGCGAGCGCAAGTTTATCGCACTCAGGCGCGATATCCGCAGCGCGGCTTAGACTTCGTCTGCACGAAAGGCATCGCGTAACCAGACAAGCCGCCCCGATTCGAACGCGACGACATCGAAACGGCACGCCGGCACAACGCTCACGCGCGTGGCCAGATAATGCCGCGCGGCACGCACCAGCCGCTGACGTTTCTGCCACCCAACGCTGGCCGCCGCGCCGCCATAGTGCCAACGCGCCCGCGCCCGGACTTCGACGAACACCACTGCGAGCCGTCGCGCTCGCTCATCACCAGATCGATCTCTCCGCCGCGACATGCCACGTTGCGCGGGACGAAACGCAACCGCTGGCGCTGCAGGAAGGCGAGCGCGTGAGCTTCGAACGCAGCTCCGACGTCTTTGGACCCTCCGCGTCCCAAAAAGTTGTGAGCGCCGGAACGAGGCGCCGGGCGCTCTGCCTGTGCGTGGCACAATGTCGGCCTTGCTTTGTCTGTCTGCGTCTTCTGTCTCATGACCCCTCTCTCCGAACTTGCGCAAGGGCAGCAATATCCTGCTGCCGCGCTCTATGTGGTGGCGACGCCGATCGGCAACGTCGCGGACATCACGTTGCGCGCGTTGCACGTACTCGGACTGGTGGACCGCATCGCCGCCGAGGACACGCGCAATACGGGCCAACTGCTAGCGCGCTACGGGATCTCGAAGCCCCTGCTGGCGGTGCATCAGCACAACGAGCGCGCCGCGGCGCTGCGCATCGTCGAACATCTGCAAGCGGGCGAGCGTGTCGCCTACGTGTCCGACGCCGGCACTCCCGGCATTTCGGACCCCGGAGCGAAGCTCGTCGACGCCGTGCGTGAAGCCGGGTTTCCGGTGATTCCATTACCCGGTGCCAGCGCCTTGGCCACAGCCCTCAGTGCCGCCGGCGATTGGGTCGCGACCTTCTCGTTCCTCGGCTTTTTGCCGCCGAAAGCGAAGCAACGCGCTGCAACGCTGCAGTCGCTCGCGACGCATCCGCAGGCCATGGTCTTCTACGAA
>Ga0302228_10003601_pt1 | contig 10002 bp, 10 predicted proteins | sample II_Palsa_N1_2_FD_193519 | JGI IMG/M metagenome (GOLD analysis project Ga0302228, IMG submission 193519) | Peat permafrost microbial communities from Stordalen Mire near Abisko, Sweden - II_Palsa_N1_2 | ecosystem: Environmental > Terrestrial > Soil > Palsa > Peat permafrost | place: Sweden...
TGAGGTTGATCTTGTATTTTTCCGCTGCGAGCTTGATCAGTCGCAGCAAATATTGCGACGACGATCCCGGCCCCATGGCGCCGTCGAGCAATGGCTTGGACCAATCGGAGATAGTTTTCGCCGGATCAAAATCGTAGATCGAGCCAAGCCCGTGGCACTCAGGGCAGGCGCCGTAGGTGGAGTTGAAGCTGAAGCTGCGCGGCTCAAGCTTGGCCACGTTGATGCCGCACTCCGGGCAGGCCATGGAGGAGCTGAAGAGGGTTTCGCTCATCTTGCCGTTGGGCGCCTGCAGGCCGATGAGCACAAGTCCATTCGCCAGTTGCAAGGCGCTGGTGACCGCGGCCGAGAGTCTGCGCGTGTCGAAGCCGGCGGGCGGCGTCGCTCCTTCGGCGGTCGGCTCGGTTGGATACGGCTTCAGAATAATGCGGTCGACGATGGCTTCGAGGGTATGGTTCTTGCGCTTCTCCAGGCGCATGCCCTCTTCGACTTCGGTGATCTCGCCGTCGATGCGTATGCGATAGCCCTTCTTGTCGAGTGCCTCGATCTCTTCGCGGAATTCACCCTTGCGGCCGCGCACAATGGGGGCCATCACGGTGATGCGCTCGCCGGGGGAGTCGGCACGGCTGCGTTCCACAATCTGCGCCACGATCTGCTCGGCGGACTGACGCGAGATGGGCCGGTGACAATTGGGGCAGTGCGGCTGGCCAACGGAGGCGTAGAGCAGGCGAAGGTAGTCGTAGATCTCGGTAATGGTGCCGACGGTGGAACGCGGCGAGCGGGAGGTTGTCTTTTGCTCGATGGAGATGGCGGGTGAAAGGCCATCGATGGAGTCGACGTCGGGGCGCTCCATCTGGTCGAGGAACTGGCGCGCGTAGGCGGAGAGGGTTTCGACGTAGCGGCGCTGGCCCTCGGCGTAGATGGTGTCGAACGCGAGCGAGCTTTTGCCCGAGCCGGAAAGTCCAGTGACGACGGTCAGGGTGTTGCGCGGGATCGATACAGAAATGTTCTGCAGGTTGTGCTGACGAGCCCCGCGAACATCGATGTGCGTGAGGTTCTTGGACGGAGATTGGGTCGAAGAGGCCAAGTCTCTAGTCTACTAGGTTCGGGGTCCGAGGCGACAGAGGCCGAGCCGCCGCCATCGGCATCACCAAGTTGTCAATGGCGGCAGACGCAGCCAGCCCAAAAGGCGGTAGCCCGAAACCGGGCTCAGGGCGTCGATTTGTAACCCGAACCCTGGCTAAGTCACACAGCAATTTGGACAACGGGCGGATAAACCCACGAAATCCACCGCGGAGCCGGGACGGTGGAATATCGTTAGGTAATAACGCGGCTCAGATTTCTAGTGGAAGTTTCGCCGGAAAAGTCCAAAATAACTTTGGCCGCGAATCAAACGTGATTCTCACTGCTCGCATCCGACAGAGCAGTCGATGTAGCCAAGGAGACGTTGTCGCATGAATTCGTCGATATTGCTGGTGGGAGCCGTATTTGCGGCCTTGGCGTTCGGAGTACTGCTGGCCTATGTGATCTGCCACGTCATGTTCCGCGTCTTCCGCGTCCACGCGGAATCGAGCGCGCGGCGCAGTCAGACAGCCAGTGCGAGCGTAAGCGCAGGTAGCTAGCCGAGCTGAAAATCTCTGAATTACTGGGGATTTGAGGTTGCGGGTGGTGGGGTCGACTGGCTCTGCGGGTGTCCCGGATTGCTCGCTTTATTCTTCTGATCCTGCTGCGCCTGCATCTGCAGAAGTTCCTGCATCACCATCTCAGGGGTCAAGACCTTCGCGGGAGCGCCGGGCGGAGGGGGCACGGACGTCGCGGGCACGGATGCCACGGGCGCGGTGGTTGAGACGGCCGGGTTGGGTGTCGGCGAGGTCGTGACCGGAGGCCGGGGGGCAGATGGGGCAACACGGATTGCATGGTCGGTGGCGTCGTCATACATTGCGTAGGCGGGGGAGTTTGGCCCTGGCGGCTCGGGCCCACCCGCACGAGAGGTGAGGACGAGTTCCGGCGGAGTGTCCGCGCTGCCACCCAGCAAGAGGATGTTGGCTCCTGTTCCATCGAGCAGCGTTGCCAAAATCGTCGATAACGTGGCGGGACCGTAGCTTCCAAAGACGCGCTGTTCTTCGACGCCTCCGGTGATTTTCAGGCCGGTGATGTGGGAGATTGACCGCAGAATCTGATTCAGGCTGGAGTTGTCGGCTCGGATCTGGAGGAGGCCGTGGGTGATGATCACCTCGGCGTGCCTTGGCGGGTCGGGCGTGGGGACCACAGACTGCAGCGTGCCTGGAGCCTGCGGCGTGCCTGGGGTCTGGGGGGCGCCTGGGCCGGGCAAAGCTGTCGGGGGAGTGGGAGGCAGGTTCTGGCCGTGCGTACCGGTGGCAACGGCGAATAGAAAGAGGAGTCCTCCGGCAAGGCGGGAAATTCTTCGCAGATGGTGAGTTGGGTGCATCTTCTGCTTCGGACGTGCGCGCCGGCAAGAGGGTAGCTTCACTGCTTCAGAATACCGTCAAAGTCTTCGGGCGCGATCATTTTGGGAATAGTCAACCGGTAGAACGAGCCCTTCGCTGGACTCTCAACCCCGGCCTCCGTATGCTGGGCAAGGCAAGATGCACGTTTTGAGGAGCGAGGAGCATGGAGTGAGAGACAAGAGGAATGGACTCGGTCGCGCAGGGATTCGAGCGGGGGTCGTTCTGGGGGGGCTTCTGACGCTGTCGCCTCCTTGCTTATTGGCTCAGACGTGCACTACCCAAGCCAAGATGGCGGTCGATATTCGCGACGGACTGAGTGCGGCCGCGCTCACGCTGGCGCAGGCTGTCCAGACCTCGGACGTCCCGAAGGTGCAGGGAATGACGATCGCAGAGTTTTCGAGCGCGTCGGCTTTCGGACCTACCGAGAGCCTGATGCGGTCGACGGCTTCGCGTATGGGCAATGCCGAACTCCGCGTGGTGCAGATTTACGAGCTTGACGCGCGTTCGCGCGCAGCCAATGACACCTCCGATGCCGACTTCAGTTGTGCGCTTAGCGGCAGCACGTCGGAGACTGACTTCGCGATCTCGGGCCTTCCTCGAGGGCTGTATGGATTCGCCATGGTTGAAACGACTGGAGACCATCCATGGCTGCTGTCCTTCTTACTGCGCCAGGACGACGGCGTGTGGAAGCTGGCTGGTTTCTATCCACGCGCAATGACCGCGGCGGGCCACGATGGAGAATGGTATTGGAAGAGTGCGCGGACGTATGCCAAAGCCGATGAGCTTTGGCTGGCCTGGATCTTCTATGGACAAGCGGCTGAGCTATTGCGTCCTGCCAACTTCGTTACCAGCACAAATCTGGACCGGTTGCTGTCCGAGCGGCGAACCGCAGCGCCACCCGAGTTGGCCGGGGGTGTCGGCCCGAATCATCCGCTGGTGATGAAGGCGAGCGATGGTATGGGTGGGGCGGTCGAGTTTCGATTTACTGGAATCTCCGCTCAGGCTTCCGCTGATGGCAGGGAATTAAATTTGATGCTGCATGTTCCCGTGGATGGCTTGAGCGATCCGGCTGCGGCGGTCGCCCACAGTAAAGCGGCGGCGAAGGCGTTCCTGGATGCGCACATGGAGTTGCGCCAGGCCTTTAGCGGAGTCTGGATATTTGCGGACTCGGAAGGGCATGAGCCATTGGTAACTGAGGAGACAATTTCGAATATCCCCTAGTATGGTGGATGTTTCTCGCTGTGAGGCAAGTGGGCTCTGGTGTGAGGACGAAATTCCCAGCGTCGATTTAGCAAGAGTAGGGCATCTCGTACTGCAATGCTTCAGCAAGCATGTGATTGAACGAGGAAAGAGACTTTCGGAGAAGAGTTCATGGCAAGCTTTCAGAAGTCCCTGGCACAGGCTATCCGTGACCGGCGCTCGACGCCCAGTTTCGACGGAGAGCCCATTCCGCCAAGAGATTTGTGGCAGATTCTCGATGCCGGCTTGCATGCCCCGAGCGGGTACAACATGCAGCCGTGGCGATTCATCGTGGTGCAAGATCCAGAGCAGCGGAGGCGGCTGCGCGCGGTCAGTTATAACCAGGCGAAGGTGGAGGAAGCTTCGGCGGTCATCGTTGCCTGCGGCGACCGAGACGGATGGCGACGGGACCTGGAGGAGATGTTGCGGATGGGCCGCGCCGGTGGGATGCCGGAGAGTTACGCGGCGCAGGCTGCGGCCAATGTCCCGGAATATCTGTCGGAGTTTTCGCGGGACGAGATGGCGGGCTGGCTCAATAAACAGGTGAGCGTTGCGCTGACAACGATGATGTGGATGGCCGAAGTGCTGGGGTATGACACTGCCATGCTGGAAGGTTTTGAGCAACGCGGCGTTTGCGAGACGTTGCGTCTGCCCATGAGCTACTGGGTGGTTTCGATGCTTGGCGTTGGGCGCCTGAAGGGTATGGACAAGTTCGACAGTGGGCGCTTCGATCCGTCGCATACGATCTTTAGTGAAGAGTTCGGAAAACCGTTGAAATAGGCCGATGGGAGCGTCTCGCGAGTATCCGAATTTTCCGATTCCAGGCGTGGGAGCGGTGGTTCTGCGCGAGGTGGAGGGGCGGGCAGAGGTTTTGCTGATTCGCCGCGGATCGGAGCCGATGGCGGGAGGCTGGAGCCTGCCAGGTGGCGCGATTGAGCTCGGCGAGAGTGTGCGCGAGGCTTGTGTTCGCGAGACGCTGGAAGAAACCGGACTTACTGTTCAGGCGTTAGCGGAGGTGGAGATTGTCGACATCATCCACCGTGACGCTGCGGGTCGCGTTCAGTATCACTACGTAGTCGTCGACATTTTGTGTTGCGTGCTGGGAGGGGAATTGCTTTCGGGCACGGACGCGAGTGAGGTGGCGTGGGCCGATGTGCGGAAGGTGTTGGAGCTTGGGGACTTCGCTTTGACATCGCGCGCCTGTACAGTGATACGGAAGGCTTTAATCATGAGTGAGGGCTTGAAATGAAGACGTTCGGGCGGTGGTTGCTGCTGATTCTTCTGGTCGGGGTGGCCTTTGGCGTTGTGTTTTATGAGCGTCCGCTCTGGGTAGCGCAGCAGGAAACACATTTTGGCCTTTTTCTGCATCGCGTTCAGAGCAACTACGTTATGTTGCCCGAGGGGCGGGTGCACTATTACGAAGCCGAATCTCGTATTCCCGGCGGTGGTATCCCCTTGGTGCTGGTGCATGGTCTGGCCGACCGCGATGAGAGCTGGGCTCCGATGCTGGAGCGACTGAAGCGTTCGGGATTTCATGTGTATGCACCTGACTTGCTGGGATATGGGCGGTCTCCCAAGCCCAGCGACAGTGATTATTCAATTGCAACGCAAACACAATTTGTTGCTGATTTTATCCAGGCGATAGGGCTGCAGAAGCCGAACGTAGGCGGCTGGTCGATGGGCGGGTGGATCGCTTTGAAGCTTGCGCTGGACCACCCCGATCTGGTTAACCGCGTGGTGATCTATGACAGCGCGGGCATTCATCAGCAGGTGGGCGGCGGGAGGCAGATCTTTCACCCTACCAATGAGGCGGAGTTACAGCATCTGGCGTATTTGCTGGAGCCGGATGCGAAGCCTTTGCCGAGTTTCGTTCTCAAGGATGCGCTGCGGCATATCGCTGAGGGGCAGTGGGTGGTGGATCGCAGTATGGATTCGATGCAGGGCGGCAAGGACCTTCTCGATGCGCGGCTCGGAACGTTTACGAAGCCGCTGTTGATCGTGTGGGGAAGTGACGATCAACTGCTGCCTCTCTCGGTGGGTGAGCAGATGCACGGACTTGATCCGCAATCCGAGCTGGATATCCTGCAAGGGTGCGGCCACCTGGCACCGAAGACTTGCCCTGACCGGGCGGCCGCGGTGACGGTAGATTTTCTCAAAGAGAATCCGCCTCCCACCGGGGGCACGTACACTCTCAGTCGATCTCGTTAGATCAAATCGTCTGAAGACTGGTCGGATCCCCAGATGTAGGCGTCTGGTTGGGGCAAACCGATGTGCTGTAACACGCGGTGAGCGTAGTGTCGTGCGATGTCGTCGACGGTTTGCGGGTGGTTGTAGAACGTGGGGATAACCGGAAAAATCGTTGCGCCCGCTTCGGTGGCGGCGGCCATGTTGCGAATCTGAATCAGGTTCAGCGGGGTCTCGCGCACGCAGAGGACGAGGCGACGGCGTTCCTTGAGGCACACGTCCGCAGCGCGTTCGATGAGGTTTCCCGCCATGCCGTGCGCGATTCCGGCAAGCGTTCCCATGGAGCAGGGGAGGACGATCATGGCGTCGACGGGATACGAACCTGAGGCGATCGGGGCTCCAATATCCTCATGCGCGAGCAGGGTGGTTTTTTCCGATGGCCGACCCAGGAGCTTTTCCAGGATAGAGTTTCGGGCGCTGATGCCACTCTCCTCCGCTAGAACTCGAAGGGCACTTGGAGAGACGATCAGATGGACTCGGCGCACGCGAGGGTCGCGTTCGAGGGCTCGCAGCGCCTGGATAGCAAAGATTGAGCCGCTGGCGCCGGTGATGGCGAGGACGAGGGTTTTGCTTGTCGGGACGGCGGAATCTTCCGCCCACTCCGGCGCGCTGTGCGTGATGGTGGCAAAGGCCATAGACGATGATTATCTCGCAAGTTGCTGACGCATTGATGGCGTGGGCGGGGGAGATTTGTTGATGGACACTGTCAGGTAAGAATGTTGCGCGCCTTTATTTCACGGGAGCCAACGCGAAGGCGACGAGGGTGGGCCCGAAGAGGGCGGACTGCTGCTCGGCATTCTCGATGAGCGCCTCCTCCTGCTGTCGCCAGCTTTGGTCCATCTCGCAGCGCGCGACTTCTTCGGCGGGCGCATCCACGAAGCAGAGCTCACACACGGTCAGGTGGTCGTCCTCGTCACGGACCGGGGGGCCGAAGGTTCGGCATTGCACGGGACGGAAGGCGTATAGGTCGCAGGTGCCGGTGTCGGGATCCAGGACGGGGCAGGGCTCATCGTTGGCGAAGTCGGCGAAGGCCTCTTCATGCTGGGGCTCGGTGAAGAGCAGGCCGGTCGCGGGGTCGCCGGGAAATTCTGCAAGGAGACGCGTGCGCGATTGGGCTGCCCGAGTGCGGACTCGTTGTGCAACGTCTGCGGGGGCCATGGCAAGGCCTTCGCGTAATTGGTGTGCGTCTAACTGCGAGATCGCGAAAACACCGACGCAGCATTGATGACAGCCGGGGCGGCAGGCTAGCCAGTCGCCGGAACGCTCGGTGGTCGAAGCGAGCGCAGCATCGAGAATAGGGAACAAAGCAGCCATAGGCTTGGGAGTGCTAGGTGAAAGCGTCAACCCTCGGCCAGGACGCGGGCAAAGACCTCATCGATGTTGGTCAGCTGCCGCCTGACGTCGAAGGCTGACGCAATCTCCTCCAGCGACAGGAGCCGGTTGACCTCGGGGTCAGACCCGATGAGTGCCCGGAAGTTGAGGTCATTGGTCCAGGCGTTCATTGCATGGCCCTGCACCAGGCTGTAGGCGTCCTCGCGACTCATGCCGGCGGCCGCGAGATCGATGAGCAGTTGGCCACTGAATACGAGGCCGTTGGTGGATTCGAGGTTCTTCAACATACGTGCAGGATAGACGAGCAGGCGCTCAATCAAGGTGGCTGCTTTGTCCAGCAAGTAATCCGCGAGGATTGCGGTGTCGGGGAGGATGACGCGTTCGGCGGAGGAGTGGGAGATGTCGCGCTCATGCCAGAGCGCAACATTCTCGAGGGCGACCTGGGCGTTGCCGCGGATGACGCGGGCGAGACCGCAGATGTTCTCGGAGGTGATGGGATTTCGCTTGTGTGGCATGGCGCTGGAGCCCTTTTGGCCGATCGAGAAAAATTCCTCGGCTTCGCGGACTTCGGTGCGCTGCAGATGGCGGATTTCGAGGGCAACTTTCTCCAGTGTGGAGGCGAGGACCGCGAGGGTAGTGATGTAGGCGGCATGGCGGTCGCGCTGGAGTACCTGGGTGGAGATCAGGGCTGGCTGCAGTCCGAGTTCGGCGAGAATTGCTGCCTCGTGCGCGGGTTTCAGCTTGCCGAAGGCGCCCACTGCGCCCGAGATTTTACCCACCCGCAGGTCTTTGGCTGCGGCGTCGAAACGCTTTAGATTGCGGCCCATTTCCGCATACCACAGGAGCAACTTCATGCCGAAGGTGGTGGGTTCGGCATGTACGCCATGGGTCCGGCCGATGATCGGCGTGTGCTGAAATTCAACAGCCCTCTTGCGCAGAACGTCGCGAAAACGGACAATACCCTCACGAATCAATGCAGATGCTTCAACCAGGGCTAATCCCTGCGCGGTGTCGACGACATCGGTGGAGGTTAGGCCATAGTGCAACCAGCGGGAGTCTTCGCCGACCGACTCGGCGACGGCCGTCGTGAACGCGAGGACGTCATGGCGGGTTTCTGCTTCGATCTCGTGGATGCGTTCGATGGTGAAGGAGGCGCGTTGCTGCAGTGATTCAACAGCCGACGGAGGCACGATTCCAGCGCGGGCCAGAGCCGTGGTTGCCGCGATCTCCACCCGGAGCCAGTTTTCATACTTACGTTGTTCGGACCAGATGGCAGCCATTGCTGGCCGGGTATAACGGGCGATCATATGCGAGCTCCGGGAAGGCTGTTAGAACGTGGCGATCAATGAGTACGACGACTCGAGTGTGACTACTGTTAGTTTACGCAGTTGCGCTAAAGCTTCAGCTCGATTAGAACTATCGTTTTGCGATACAATGGGGAGGGTCCTTATGCCAGATTCAATCGAAGTCCGGGAATTGCAGTCCAAGCTGAAGAGCCTGGCAGAGTTTCGATTTCAGATGCGCAAGTTTCTTAGCTTCAGCGAGAGCGCATCGGAGAGGTGCGGAATACCTGCACAGCAGTATCAGTTGATGCAGGTGATCGCAGCGATTCCAGAGGGGCAGCAGGCATCGATCACATACCTGGCGGAACGAATGATTCTGCGACACAACAGCACCGTGGAGTTGGTGGACCGAGCTGAGCGTGCTGGCCTGGTTCGCAGGGAAAGCGATCCGAAGGATATGCGGCGATCGTTGGTGCTGCTGACGCCGCAAGGCAATGACATTTTGGATCGCCTTGTGGCTGAGCATCTGAACGAGCTCTCGCCGCTCTGCGAACATCTTATCCACGCGTTGCGGGATTTGCAGGGCGCGGTGGAACACACGACCCCCTAGGAGCAGCTGACGTTGAAGACCAAAGACCCTGCTGGCGGCCTGCGAGACTATTCCGCGAATAGCCGGATTTTATATACCAGTTCGCTAGCGGCAGTGCTGGGTGCAGTGAGTGCGGTTCTGGCCTGGATGTTGTTGGAGATGATTTCGCTGTGTACGAATCTCTTCTACTTCCAGCGGTGGAGTTTTATTGAAAGGGATCCCTGGCAGGCGGGAAGGCACTGGTGGCTGATCCTGATGCCGGTTTTGGGCGGCCTGATTGTTGGCTTGATTGCACGGTATCTTTCTCCGCGTGTGCGCGGGCATGGAATGCCGGAAGCCGTTGAGACGATCGTATTCAACGGCGGGCGGGTACAGCCTCGAGTGGCCATTCTGAAGCCTGTGGCTACAGCGATTTCGATAGGTTCCGGTGGCCCGTTTGGGGCGGAAGGACCGGTCATTATCACGGGGGGAGCTGTAGGCAGTGTGCTTGGCCAGCTGTTGCCAATGACTGGCTCCGAACGAACGGTACTGATGGTGGCGGGCGCGTCGGCCGGCATGGCAGCGACGTTCAACTGTCCGATGTCTGCGACGTTGCTGGCGGTGGAGATCCTGCTCTTCGAATGGAAGCCACGTTCGTTGGTTCCGGTCGCGATTGCGTGTGTAACGGCCGGGGCAGTTCGGCGGCTGCTGCTGGGCCCGCAGAGCGTGCTGCAGATGGTTCCTACGGGCGCGCCGGTGTATCACTCGGCGATGCTGGGGGCGCTGGTGCTGGGGATTATCGCTGCGTTCGCGGCGGCCGGTCTAAGCAAGGCCGTGCACTTCTTCGAGACGATGTTTGAACACCTGCCAA
>Ga0302228_10003602_pt1 | contig 10001 bp, 9 predicted proteins | sample II_Palsa_N1_2_FD_193519 | JGI IMG/M metagenome (GOLD analysis project Ga0302228, IMG submission 193519) | Peat permafrost microbial communities from Stordalen Mire near Abisko, Sweden - II_Palsa_N1_2 | ecosystem: Environmental > Terrestrial > Soil > Palsa > Peat permafrost | place: Sweden...
GGCCACGCCCAGAAGGGGATGACCGGGACCTTCACCGTGAGCTGACCGTATTTACCTAAGAACCTTAGGTGTTGAGGTGTACGGTCTGACGGTGACCCAAATAGACCGCCGCACTCTCTTCCGTAACGGGCTGGCCGCCACCGCACTGAGCGCCCTGGGCACCGCCGGGTGCACCACGGCCGCATCTCCCGCAAAACCAGGTAAGCCGGCTGCGGGGCCGCACCTGACCGGGCCGGATAGCCCGCAGGTCGCCGCTACCGAGGCCGCCCGTTACAAGACAGGCCGCGTTGTCCCCGTCGCCTTGGCCGCGACGGCGGGCCCGGTTGATCTTGGTGGCGTCGTTGTGAACACCTGGACCTATCACGGGCAGGTGCCCGGGCCGGAGATCCGGGTCCGCAAAGGGGACGTCGTTCAGGCCATGCTGGGCAATCAGCTGCCAGCCCAGACCACGGTGCACTGGCATGGCATCGCCATCCGTAACAACATGGACGGCGTGCCCATGATGACGCAGGCACCGGTCCCGGCCGGCGGAGCCTTCACGTACCAATTCACCGCCAGCGATCCGGGAACCTACTGGTATCACCCGCATGCGGGAGTCCAGCTCGACCGGGGGTTGTACGGGCCGCTGATCGTGGAGGACCCGGCCGAGCCCGCTTCCTATGACCAGGACTGGACCGTGATCCTGGATGACTGGATCGACGGCACCGGCTACACCCCTGATCAGGTCCTGGCCAGCCTGCGCCGGGGCATGACCGGCATGAACATGCCGTCCGCCTCTCCCTCGCCCTCCATGACCGGGATGGGTGGCATGGGCGTTGCAGCGGCGTCCCCGGCGCCCGTCATGAACGGCATGAGCGGTTCGCCCTCTGCCACCCCGATGCCGGGGATGAGCTCCACGGGAAATAGTGGCTCCAGCCCGATGCTGTCGGGGGCGACCAGCCCGTTGCTGGGCGGCGATGCTGGCGATGTCCGCTACCCCTATTACCTGATCAATGGGCGTATCCGCGCCGCGCCTCGCACGTTCACCGGCCGGCCCGGGCAGCGGGTGCGGATCCGGTTCATCAACGCCGGCGCTGACACCGCCTTCCGGGTCGCCCTCGGCGGCCATGCGATGACCGTCACCCACACCGATGGATTCCCGGTCACCCCCGTGCCGGCGGACGCGCTGCTGATCGGGATGGGAGAACGCTACGACGTGCAGGTGACCCTGGGAGACGGCGTGTTTCCCCTGGTCGCCCTCGCCGAGGGCAAGAACTCCACCGCCCTGGCTCTGGTCTCGACTGGCATGGGCACCCCGCCGGCTCCAGACGTTCGCCCGCGGGAACTCTCCGGCGTCCTGGCCAGCTATAGCGCACTGCACCCGGTGGCCACGGCAGCGCTGTCATCCAGGCCGCCCGATGTGACATACAAGTTGCAATTGACCGGCGGGATGGCCCGCTACAACTGGGGCATCAACGGCCGGTCGTTCGACATGGCCCAGCCCGGCGGCCTGCGCTACCTGATGAGACAGGGCCAGCGGGTCCGGGTCATCTTCGCCAACACCACGACGATGTACCACCCCATGCATATCCACGGCCACACGTTCCAGGTTGCCCCGGGCGGCCCGCGCAAGGACACGGTCCTTGTGCTCCCGCGGCAGCAGGTGGCCTGCGACTTCGACGCCGACAACCCGGGCCAGTGGATGACGCACTGCCACAACCTCTACCACGCACCCGAAGGCGGCATGATGGCCGTGCTCAGCTACCAGACCTGACACTGGCGGACCGAGGACGGCCGTCAGTCCATCGGCTTGCCAAGAGCCCCGAATGAGGCGCACGGTCAGGAACACGGGGCCGGATTTCCGGCCCTTGATCAGGCGGGGCAGCAGGCGGGCGGTGCCGGTCTGCCAGACGATGATGTCGATCGCGCCGCCCTTGCGGCGGACCTTCGCGCGGCGGTTGGCGAGGTCCAGGTCCTCAATGTTGAGCGCGAGGACTTCCCCGGCCCGGGCGGCGGTCTCATACAGCATCCGCCACAGCGTCTTCTCGCGCAGGCCGACGTCATTGCGGGCCAGCAGCGACTCGATGCCGGCGCGGGACAGGGGCCCGGGCCCTGTCCGGGGGGATCCGGCGGCGCCGCAGCGGCCGGGTGGGATCGGTGGCGCGCCAGCCCTGCGCGGCCCAGTAGCCGAACGCGGAGCGGAACACGTCGATCGCCCGGTTGTAGGTGGCCGGCGCCCGCTGGCCCCAGGTCTCCTCGATCCAGGCCCGGATCTCCTCGTCCCCGGGCGCGCCGGGCCCGGTGCCCGCGCCGAAGCGGTCCCGGAACCGGCGCAGCGTCGCGGCGTACTGCCGGTGCGTGCCGCGGGACTCTGGCCGGCCGATCGTGGCGAGGAACGCCCCGATCGCGGTGCCGATCGTGACGGTGCAGCTGTCCTGCCGGATCGGGGTCACGGTGCCTACGGTCATAGCCGCTGCACGATCCTGGCCCATAGCCCGGCGGGGACCCGGCCGCCGTGGCGTTCGAGGCCGAGCTGGTTCTTCAGGGTCCAGATGATCGCCCCGGCCCGCTGCCGCAGCCAGTTCGGGAAGTAGCGGGGGACCTTCTCGTCTTTGCGGGCCGGCCGGATCAGGGCCAGGCCCAGGTCGCCGCTGGCGAAGAAGGCCTCGGTCTCCTGTCCGGACAGGCCCTTGTCAGTGACGACGGCGGTGCCGGGCGCCGGGCGGTTGGCGGGCTGGTCCTTAAGCGTCTGCCGGGCCTGCTCGCGTTCGCCGAAGAGCTTGGGATTGGCCAGGCCGAAGCCGGTGACGGTGCCGTCGCAGGTGCAGATGAGCAGCAGCTTGGCCCCCCAGTACCAGCGCGAGTGGCTGGGGCAGTACCCGTAGCCCGCCCAGCCGTACAGGTCAGAGCGCTTCGCGGTGACCGCGGACTGCCCGCACGGGACGGGCGTGGCGTCCATCAGCCGCAGCATCTCCGCGCTGCCCGGGGTGTGATCGGCCAGCCACCGCAGTGCCGCCTCCATCAGCGGCGCGAGTGCCTTGACCCGGTCGTTGTACTCGCTCTGGCCCAGCAGCCGCGGGAACAGGTGCCCCACCTGCCCGGCCGCGGCGCGCAGCCAGCGCCGCTCATCGTCAAAGCGCAGCAGCACCTGCGCCACGGCCAGGCACACCAGCTCAGCGTCAGTCACCTCCGGCGGGCGGCCCGGGCCGGACCTGGCAAAGCCGGAAGAAGGAATGATCCGGTCGGTCAGTTCCACGTAAAGTGCGGTCAGGAGAGTGTCCAGGCCGGCGATCACGGGTGGGCTCCAGGGTCCGGACGTGTGTAGACACGCCGATTCTGGACACTCTTCACTTACCAGTCACGGATCGCTCGCGGCGCGTTGCTGCGCTTCTTCCCCACCGGCCCCTGAATTACCGGTCAACGATCTAGGAAACATGGGCAGCCTTGCGGGGCTGCTGGGCTTTGATGCTGCGGACCGCCTGGGTGGTGGTCCGCCGGACGGTACGGACATCGTCGCTGGCCAGCTCGATGCTGAGGGTGTTCTCGGCAACGTGGACGGTGACGACCTGGCGGGCGTGGATCCGGCCGAGGGCGATTTTCTGGCCGACGACCATGATGACGCCGGTGTTGCTGGCGACCCGTTGCACGGTGACCGGTTCGGCTGATGGCCGTGGCGGCGGCCCGGCGGGGCGGGCGCCGCGGACTTTGCGGGCCTGGTCCCAGGTCAGCGGGCTGGGCTGGGTGCGCAGCAGCTCGCGGGTGGCGGGGTCGAAGAACATCAGGGTCTTGTCCTCGATGCGGATAGAGACGTTGCGGCCAGCGAGGATTTCCCCGGCTGCGACGTACTGGCCAGCGAGGTGAACAGCACCGTTCTTGCTGACGATCCGGTCGGCCTCAAGCGCGGCCCCGGGCTCGGCCGGGGGCAGCGGCGGCGGCCCGGCAGACCGTCCTCCCTGAGCGGCCAGGCTGGCCAGGTCGGCCGCGGACAGGTGGGAGCGCAGGGACTTGACCCGGGCCCCGCCGATCGTCAGGTGGATGACGTCGGCGGCCGCCCAGAAGGTGACCGTCATCCCCGATCGGTGCGGGCCGAGCCAGAACTGCCGCCGGGCGACCTGCATGTTCCCGCTGACCGGACCACCCGCTCGAACTCCACAGGGCCGCCCCGATAAGCAGCAGGCTTGCTTTCGGGAACCGGTCCGCTCGCTGCACCCGCGGCGGGCGGCGGTGGGTCAGCGGGCACCGGCGGGACCGGTGCCAAGGCGATGACGGCGGGCAGCCGCAGCAGCAGTAGTTGCTGCTCGGCCTGCGCCGCCGCCGTGCTGAACCGGTCTGCCGGTGCGGCCATGGCGATCGCCTGATGCGGCCGCGTGGTGTTGTATTCAGTGACCCACCCGTCGATCGCAGCCTGCGCGGCGGCCAGGTCCGCGAACGGCACGGCATCGTCGAGAAGCTCCCGGCGCAGACTGCCATGGAACCGCTCGATCTTCCCTGTCGTGGTCGGATGGCGGGGCTGGGTCAGCCGGTGGGTGATGGCGTTGTCCCGGCAGATCCGGTCGAACAGTACCTCGCCGCCCTTCCCGAACCGGTCAGTGAACTGCTTGCCGTTGTCGGCGAGCACCTCACCGGGAACCCCGAACGCTCGCAGCGCGGCGGCGAACGCCAGGCACACCGCCCGGCCCGTCGCCCGGACCACGACCTGGCAGATCACACAAAACCGGGAATGATCATCGACACCCGTGACCAGCTTGGCCTCGGTCCCGTCGGCCAGGAAGATCCCGCTGACCAGATCCATCTGCCACAACGCCATCGGCGCGTCCCGCTCCCACCGCACGTAACTGTCCCGGGGACGCTTACGGGGCTGCGGCTCGATCAGCCCGTGCCGGACCAGAACCCGGTAGACACCCATCCGTGACGGCACCGGCATCACCCCGGCCCGGCCCAGCTCATGCACCAGCCGCACCGGCCCCCATTTCGGGTGCTCACGGCGCAGCTCGCACACCGCCGCCTCCACCTCCGCGCTGGCCTGATGCGGGCACGACTCCGGCCGCCGGGACCGGTCCATCAGCCCGCCCAGCCCACTGTCCTCATACCGGCGGATCCAGGCATGCACGCTCTGCCGCGACACCCCGTACCGGTCAGCGACCTCACTCACCGGAACACCCCGGCGGCATCCAGCACAGCCCGGTACCGCTGCTCGACAACCGACAACCTGACCAGTGCCAATCCCGGCCTCCCGCCACATGACGCCCGCAAGCAACATGCGACAGACAAGCCGACTCACAGCACATCTGTAAGCCATCTACTGGGATTGACGTGACAAGCATCTACCGAGACAGGACACGAATTGACCTGGCCCATTGCCGAATTGAGCTGTTATGGATCAAGGCGGCTCCGCTGCGCTCCGCCGCTGGCCCGGCGTCAGCGCCGGGCTCAGCCTTGGGAGGCCCGCCCGGCGCACGCCGGGCCACGCATCGCCGGGACCCGCAGACGAAGGTGGCTCAGCGGGCAACCACCGGGTGCAGCGACGAGCCGTCTTCCCCGGGCTCCCGGTTGTCCAGGTCGCGGCCACCGCGTCAATGGCGGCCCTACCCCACTGTCGCACGCGCCGTGCTCGACCACCAGGTCCCGGCGATCACTCTGAGGGATCCGGGCGCTACCGCGCACCCGGGGTTGCCGCCCCGGACCCCGCGTCTATGGGCTCGGCCGCCCCTCGTTTTGACCACCCTGCTGCCTGCGCGGCACGCGCCATCGCTTCGATGAAACCCGCGCGGGGACACCCCGCACCCCGGCTTCAGGCTGGCCACCTGGCCCACGACGACGCGCTCGGCACGACCGGGGAAATGTGCAAGGGGACTCCCCCATTCCCGCCGCCCCGGCAATTATGGATCGCCTCCGGATGGCGTCAAGCCCGTCCGTGCCCGCAGGGCAACCGCAGCCGGTCAAAGTGCCTGGTCAACGTACACGCGAAGACAGGCTTGACTCTCTCCTCCGGCTCACGTGTTTGGCGGCGGTCAGGGAATGGGGGAGGTCTGGCAGGACCTACCGGCCAGGCCACCAACCGGCCCGTGATGCCGGAACAGCCAGATCTTTTTTAGGCACCCGATGCGACACGGAACAGGGAGTGCTCAAGACTAGGTGGCCCCCGGAAGCGAGACCGGCCACCCCGAAGTTACGCTCGCCCAAAACCCAGTCTAGTAGGGGAGGTCCGGCCATGGCGTGGCGGCTAGAAGGAACGTATATCGAGAACTGCAATTGCGATGTGGTCTGCCCCTGTGGCGCATCAGCGTTCGCAGCACCCGCAGACTATGACCGCTGCAACGCGGTGCTGGCATGGCACATCGATTCCGGACACGTCGACGAAACCAACGTAAGCGACCGGAGCGTGGTCCTGGTGCTCGACGCTCCGAAGCAGATGTCTGAAGGCAACTGGCGGATCGGGATGTTCATGGACGACCGGGCCAGCGAGGAGCAGATCGAGAAGCTCGGAGCCATCTTCGCGGGGCAGATGGGCGGTCCCATGGCCAATCTCGTCCCGCTCGTTAGCGAGAACCTCGGCATGGAGGTGGCGCCCATCGAGCACGTCGATGACGGTCGCCGCCACCGGGTCAGGGTTGGGGAGACCGTGGCGGTAGACATCGAGGACGTAGTGTCGCCGTTCGATCCCGAAGGGCCACCGCCAAAAATCACCGGGACCAGGCACCCGGCTAACTCCGATCTGACTCCGGCCAGGACTCTCTCCGCCCGGATCCGGGGCCTCGGAATCGAGTACTCCGCCGATGGTCAGAGCGGATTCTCAACGCCGTTCTCCTGGTCCAGCTGATCACACTGCCGTCTCGGAGGCCGGGGAGGTTGAGGTCAAACCTGCCTTGTAGAGCCGCCGCGTAGCAATGCCGCGAGGTTAAGGATCTGGTCTTCCGGTGTCGGGTCGATGGGGAGCGGGGATGACTGAGCTAGCGATGCCTCGGCCGCCCGAGGACACGCCGCGGTCGGCCTATCGCGTGCTGGAACGGCGAGTCACCGTGACGACGGCGGCGGTGCTGCTGGCGCTGGCCGGGTTGGCTTGGTGGCGCACGGTGGGCCAGTCGGGCTCGATGACGGCGATGGTGCAGGGCTTCGCGCACGTCGGGGTCGCGATGCCGTTCGACATGACCGTTCCGGTCTTCATGGCCATGTGGACGACCATGATGATCGCGATGATGTTCCCGGCCGTGGCCCCGATCGTCCTGATGCACCGGCTGGTCACGCGCCGCCGCGGCGAGGGCCTGGCGCCGACCTTCGCCTTCGGCGCCTCGTATCTGGTGGTGTGGTCCTTGGTTGGCCTGGTCCCGCTGGCGGTGCTGATCGGTTTCCGGCAGGTGACACATGATTCGGCGTGGCTGGACCGGGCGGGCGGGCTCGTGCTGCTCCTGGCGGGCCTCTACCAGTTCAGCCGGTGGAAAACGACCTGCTTGCGGGCCTGCCGGACCCCGCTGAGCTTCCTCCTGACACACAACTTCGGGGGCGGGCTGGCCGGGGCTTTCCGGGTGGGCCTGTCGCATGGCCTGTATTGCCTGGGTTGCTGCTGGGCGCTGATGGCGGTGCTGTTCACCGTCGGTCTGATGAACCTGGCCTGGATGGCTGGCATCGCCCTGGTCTTCCTGGCCGAGAAGAACTGGCGGCACGGCGTGGGCCTGACCCGGCTCATCGGCATCGCAACAGTGCTCTTCGCCATTGCGGTGCTCATCCACCCCTCGCTCCTGGCCACGGTGGCCCCGTTCAAGGCCTCGCCGCCGATGCCGATGAACGGGTGACGCTCCAGCACCCGCAGCGGGTCAGCCGGACGGCTGCTGAGATTAATTTGCTGGCGACCAACGTGGGGGCGCGGTCCCGGCGCCGGTGCAAGGTCCGGTGGTGGCGCCGCCTGTTAACCAGCGCTATCGCGCACCCGGCGCTCGCCGCCCCGGATCCGCGGTATGGGCCTCGGCGCCCCTCAGGACGACCACCCCTGCGTCCTGCGCGGACCCGGCAGGATCTTCCCTGCACCAGCGCGGGGGACACCCCGCATCCCCGGGTCAGCCGTGGCCAAGTCCACGATCCTTGCGGCCAGGTCATCATTACCGGTGCCGTACAGCAAGAAGTACAGCAACGCGCTCGCGCAGCCGCCAGCCTCAGCGGACACCTGCACCCGCCGCGAGCTGGGATGGCAGCCAAACGCGCAGCGGCGCCGCTAGTTCGGGACGAAGAGGCCGCTGGTTCAAATCCGGCCACCTGGCCCAGGTCAAGGCTAGTGCCGCCTCGCCCGGCGTGGTGACATAAGCGGCGGAGCTGCCTACTTCCGCTCGTAGGTCTTAACCACGACCTTGCCTTTTTCGTCTACGTCGAACTCAAATACCGCGGCGATGCCGTTGAGCCGCGCCAGTCGCTCCGAGGTGGTCTGGGGGTAGAGGGCCCCGCGCCAGGACACCGCCATGCTGTGACCGGTGAACCGGCCAACGCCCTGCCCCCGCCAGGTCTCCGTCTCGCCGTCATCGGTCATGACGACCCCCTGGCCCTGGCCGAAGAAGGTCCCGTCCAGCCGGGTCACCGAGACCCAGGTGCCCGTGTCGCTCACGGGGATGCCCAGCAGGATCCCGCTCAACTGGAACGATGTCTCGACCTTCGGGCCAGCGCCCTCGTCAGGCAGCACGCGCGTCCCCGTGATCTGGCCCGTCTCCTCGGCGAGCTGGTCACCAAGCATGCTGCGAACCTCCTCGTACGCTCACCGCTCGTGACCTTTCGTCGTAAACCGCCCGGCCCTGGCCGGAACCTCCCAGCCGTGATGTTCGCGACGTAGCCGCACGTCCATCGGGCACCGCACGGGCATCGGTACGTGCAATCGAGCCAGCCGCGGTCACGTTCAACGGCGTGAGGCCACCGAAGCCGCTCACATCGCTCGCAGGTGTCCCCGTAGGGAGTCGTGGCGGCCATGTCGCCGACAGCGTCAAGGAGGGCGGCCAATTCGGTGCCCCGTTCTCCTGCCTGCCCGGCCAGGTCGCTGAGCGCGCAGCGCAGCGCCGGATAAGCAGGCAGCGAGGAAAGCAGCTCGTGATTGAAGCTGCGGGCCACCTGTTCGTAGGTCACTGGTGCATGGGTCATCGCGGTGTCCTCCCGGCTCTGGTGCCGCGCTGGGGGTTCGTGCGCCGCGCGGACGACAGCCGCTGTGCCCGCACCTCGGTCTGGTACAGGGTGAGGCCGACGCTTCCCCACAGCGCCACGATGGCGGCCTGGACGGCGGCGACGTGGCGGACGTGGTCGGCTCCGCACAGGCCGCAGTGGGTGTTCTCGGCGGGCATGCGCGGCAACGGCACCACGGTCCGCGGTTGCGTGTCACCGTCTGCCCTCGCGCGCGCGTACGTGTAGAAGGCCGAAAGTGACCCCGCAAAGCCCGCAACATGCCTGTTGACCTGCGAAAAGAGCGCTCCGAAAGGCAAAAATCAAACCCCGCAGCAAGAAACGGATAACCCGCAAACCCCGCAGTGTTGCGGGGTTTGCGGGGTTTAGCGTTTGGGCCAGAAGCTAAACCCCGCAAGGTTTTCCAGCCCCTGACCTGCGGTTTGCGGGGTTTGCGGGGTGTAAATCTCGCGCGCGCACGGGACGCTTTCCGTCTCGTCGCGGCGGAGATCGTGCCCGCACACCCCGCGAAGCCTGGCGCTTATCCGGCCCATTCCTCGACGCGCCAGGTGCGGATCTTGCTGTGCTTGTCCTGCTCGCTGCGCAAAACATAAGACGCGCGGTAGCGGTCGATCTGCCCGGTGAGCAGCTTGCCCAGGGACTTCGGGGTGGGGAACCGGCCGCGGCCGTCAGTGACGAAGCAGCCGTCCCACGGATCATGCTCGCTGAGCGGCACGTCCGCGGACAGGCGCACTTCGTTGCTCGTCAGCCACCTGTCGCCGTGCAGCTTGTGCCATTGGGCGAAAAACGCCGCCCAGGTCGCCTCTTCCTCGTCGATGTCCCTCACGGTCTCCACATTGGCGGGGAAGCCGCCGATGCCGTGATGGGCGAGG
>Ga0302228_10003609_pt1 | contig 9985 bp, 10 predicted proteins | sample II_Palsa_N1_2_FD_193519 | JGI IMG/M metagenome (GOLD analysis project Ga0302228, IMG submission 193519) | Peat permafrost microbial communities from Stordalen Mire near Abisko, Sweden - II_Palsa_N1_2 | ecosystem: Environmental > Terrestrial > Soil > Palsa > Peat permafrost | place: Sweden...
TGCGTCGCTATAGTACGCGGCGCAACAGGTCTGTATCCTCCGGATATCTGGGGCGAACCGTGAAGGGAACCACTGGAATCAGGCGTCGATTGATCAGATAACGGCAGTGTGAGATCGGAAGATTTACCGGAAGGCGACGCGGATGTGGCGTATAGCGACATCGGTGCGCGTTCGCGGTGCGTGGACCAGGCGGCGGATGTGAGCTGGGAAAACTCCGTTTCCTGACGATCGACGCCGAGGTGCGTGGCTCCCTCCTTTGCCGAATTGTTCGCCCGGTTGTTCGCCCCTACAGCATTTTTTTAAGCATGGATGTATGACTGATTCGACCTTCAAGCGTTTTTCCGAACCTGAGATTGCCGCGGTCTACCGCGCGATCCACGAACGCCGTGACATGCGGCATTTCACCAACGCACCCGTCGCCGCCGATCAAATGGCGCGGTTGATCGACGCCGCGCACCATGCGCCGAGCGTCGGTTTCATGCAGCCCTGGCGTTTCGTCAGGGTTACGGACCAGAACCTGCGCGTCGCATTGCATGACATCGTGGAGACCGAGCGGCGCGCCACCGCCGTTGCGCTCAACGAGCGCAGCGATGAATTCATGCGGCTCAAGGTCCAGGGCATCCTGGACTGCGGCGAAGTCGTGGTTGTCGGATTGATGGAGAATCGCGAGCATCACATTTTCGGCCGCCGGACGCTGCCGGAAATGGACCTGGCATCGGTCGCGTGCGCGATCCAGAACATCTGGCTGGCCGCGCGCGCCGAAGGGCTCGGGGTGGGCTGGGTGTCGCTGTTCGACGTCGGCGCTGTTCAACGGCTCATGCATATGCCCGTAGACGCGAAGCCGGTCGCCATTCTGTGCATCGGGCATGTCGAGCATTTCTACGACGAACCGATGCTGCAGGCAGAGGGTTGGGCCAAGCGCGTGCCTACATCGAATTGCGTCGAAGAGAACCGTTGGCCCGAGACGCTGCCGCATTCGGATGCATGAGCCGAACGCACGACGCGGTTTCACGTACCGCTAGACCTGCGCCAGTTTGAAAAGCGCGACGGCCGCGTTCATCTGCGCCGCCTGCGTTTCCAGCGACGCCGCCGCTGCCGCGGCCTGTTCGACCAGCGCCGCGTTTTGCTGCGTCACCTGGTCCATCTGCGCGATCGCCACGTTAACCTGCTCGATACCAGTGGTCTGCTCCTCGGACGCCACCGTGATCTCCCGCATGATGTCCGTGACCCTGCCCACCGCGACAATGATGTCGCTCATCGCACTGCCCGCATTCCTGACCAGCACCGAGCCGTTCCCCACGCGCTCCACCGACGTGGTGATCAGTTCGCGAATCTCCTTCGCGGCCCCGGCCGAACGTTGCGCCAACGCGCGCACCTCACTTGCCACCACGGCGAATCCACGTCCTTGTTCGCCCGCGCGCGCCGCTTCGACCGCTGCGTTCAGCGCCAGGATATTGGTCTGGAACGCAATCCCTTCGATCACCCCGATAATCTCCGAAATTTGCTTCGAACTACTATTAATACCGTCCATGGTCGACACCACGTCGGCTACAACCTGACCGCCGTGACTCGCCGTTGTCGATGCCGTTTGCGCGAGGTCGCTTGCTTGCCGGGCGCTGTCGGCGTTCTGGCGCACCGTGCCCGTCAGTTGGCCGATACTCGCTGACGTTTCCTGCAGCGAAGCGGCTTGTTCTTCGGTTCGCTGCGACAGGTCGATGTTTCCCGACGCTATCTCGCGTGTCCCCACGGCCATCTGTTCCGTACCGTCGCGTACGCCCCCGACTATCGTGCTCAAGCCTTGTTGCATCGTCGACAACCCCGCTATCAGACGGCCGATTTCATCGTGCCGGTGCACAGTGAGCCGGGATGCCAGGTTGCCTCCGGCAATCTCCGTGCATGCATTCACGGCTGCCCGCAACGGCACGATCACGATCCGCTCCAGGGCGACACGCGAGAAGAACGCAAGCACGAGCCCGGCCGCCAGCAGCGTCGAGGCGATCCAGGTAACAGTGGTGGTGCGTCGCTGCGAGGCTTCAAAACGTGTCTTGCCGTGCTCGAACTCCATGGCGACGAGTGGCTGCAGCGCGGCATCGTAGGCGCTGAATGCGTCCTTGATCTGGTTCTCGTTGAACTCGCGGATATCGCTGACGCGCTTGGATTCCAGCGCCTCTACGGCCGGCAACAATGTCTGCTGGACAAGTTGCTCGCGTGCGGCGTCCGCGGTCTGCATGAGCGTTTGCTCTTCGTGGCCGCTTGCAAGTACTGCAAACGCTTTCCATGCTGCGTTCGCGCCATTGATCGCGCCTTGAGCATCACGCAGCAATGCGGCCGACTCCGCGCTGCCTGCGCGCGGGTCGTAGTCCTGCAACGCCGTGCGCGCGATCAGCAAGCGGATCGTGTCCTTGGCGAGCAGGTCCAGACCGCCGGTGTCCTGCATGTAGAGCGCGCGCATGGACGCGTCCGCCGTTCGCGCCGCGTAGATGCTGTAGCCGCCCGTCGCAGCCAACATGATGGCAAATGCCGCCACCAGGATACTGAGCCATGCCTTGATGCTTACCGCTGTTTTCATCGAATCTCCATACGATGCGCCGCTTCGCGCGAGGACATCGGCCCGTGCCGACCCTCTCCTTACGGCGTGTGGGCGAATAAGTTTAGGCGGGCAGGCGGGAGGGGAAGATTGCAGCGAGGTGGCGAAAAGCCTTGTTTCATAAGGCTCTGGCGGGCGTCATGCAGTGCCGGACGGCGATTCGGCAAATACTGGTTATACGCGTGGCCACACGCTTTGGGCCTCGGACGGCGCAAGACGCAAGACTTGTCATTCCGACGCAGGGGCGCAGCCCCCCGCAGTCTGTTGCGCCTCGTGCCCCTCTCGCGCGGGCCTACGGAGCACGTACCGCCGGGAATACGCCTTGCCGGCCTTTTTCACCGCCAACCCACTTGCAGTTCCGAAAAGCCGCGATGTAATATGACGTCTGATAACGTATGAGATTGCCGGACTATTTTCACCGTCCAACTCAAGGCGTCAAGCCAGAGGAAGCCTAGCCATGACACCGTCTTCGCCTTACCAGCCCTTGCCCAACACGTTTCGCCAGTCGGTCCTGCAGAGCGAAACCCAGATCGGATGCTGGGCATCGCTCGGCAGCCCGATCACGACCGAGCTGCTCGGCATGCTGGGCTTTGACTGGATCTTGCTCGACGCCGAGCACGCGCCAAACGACGTCCTCACCCTGATCCCCCAGCTCATGGCGCTCAAGGACAGCCGTAGCGCCCCCGTGGTAAGGCCGCCGGCCAATGACAGCGTGGTGATCAAACGGCTGCTTGATAGCGGCTTCTTCAACTTCCTGATCCCCTTCGTCGACAGCGCCGCCGACGCCGCTCGTGCCGTCGCCGCGACGCGTTATCCGCCGCAAGGGATTCGCGGGGTGTCGGTAGGTCATCGCGGTAACCGCTACGGGACGGTAAGCGACTACTTAAGCACCGCGAACGACAACATTTGCGTCGTGGTCCAGATCGAAAGCCGGACAGCGGTTGAAGCAATCGATGAGATCCTCGCCGTCGAAGGCGTTGACGCCGTGTTTCTCGGCCCGTCGGATCTGGCGGCGTCGTACGGACACATCGGCAATCCGAATCACCCGGACGTGCAGCAGGCCATCGCACACGTGTTCGAGCGCGCCCGCGTGGCAGGCAAGGCGAGCGGCACGCTGGCGCCCGTGCAGGCCGATGCGCAACGGTACCTGTCGATGGGCTGCAAGGTGATCGCGGTATGCGCCGACATGGGCCTTCTCAGGAATGCGGCGCAAGCGGTGCAGAAACATTTCATGCAGCAATAGCAGGACAGCAGCCGGACAGCAGCTGGACGTCAGCCGGCCGCACCCAGACAACTTGTGGAGATAGACATGCAAAAAGCGGGCTTCATCGGTCTTGGCATCATGGGCAAGCCCATGGCCGAGAACCTCATCAAGAACGGCGTGGCGCTGGCGGCATTTACGCGCAGCGGCGTGCCGGACACGCTGACCCAGGCCGGCGCGCTCGCGTGCGACAGCCCGGCCGCCGTCGTGCGCCAAGCCGACGTGATCTTCGTCATGGTGCCGGATACGCCCGACGTGGAACGTGTGCTGTTCGGCGAGAACGGCGTGGTCGCCGCGCTGCGCGAAGGCCAGGTCGTGGTGGACATGAGCTCGATCTCGCCCATTGCGACCCGCGAGTTCGCAGCGAAGGTCCGCGAGCGCGGTGCGGACTACCTGGACGCGCCTGTCTCCGGTGGCGAAGTCGGTGCAAAAGCCGCATCGCTCACAATCATGGTCGGCGGCTCGCAAGTTACCTTCGACAGCGTGAAACCACTCTTCGACATGATGGGCAAAAACGTCTCGCTGATTGGTGAAGTCGGCGCGGGACAGGTCTGCAAGCTGGCGAATCAGGTGATCGTCGCGGCGACGATCGAAGCGGTCGGCGAAGCGTTGTTGCTGGCGTCCAAAGCCGGCGTAGACGCGGAGAAAGTACGTACGGCACTGATGGGCGGTTTCGCGTCGTCGCGCATCCTGGAAGTGCACGGCGAACGCATGACCAAACGCACGTTCAATCCGGGCTTTCGCATTGAATTGCATCAGAAGGATTTGAACCTCGCGCTCTCTACGGCGCAGTCGCTTGGCGTGTCGCTGCCCAACACCGCGACCTGCCAGGCGCTGTTCAACGCTTGCGTGGCGCATGGCGGCAAGGCGTGGGATCACTCCGGAATGGTCCGCGCGCTGGAGTATCTGGCCAACCACGAGATCGGTCAGACGCCGGCGGGCTGATTCTCCGGTCTGCCAAATAAAAAGGGCATCGCGATCAACATCGCGATGCCCTTTTTCACCCCATGCAGGCTTCACACTTCGCTTAACCCTTCGTCACGCTCGCGGGCAAATCGTGGCCGTGATACTTCTTGTAGATCGTGTTGAGCGCGCCATTTTTCTGGTTCGTGCTCACCCAGTTATTGACCCACTCCTTGAGCTTCGGCTCGTCCTTGTTCATCGCAATGCCCAGGTCGAAATCCTTCTGCGGGAACTTCAGTTCCAGATTGCGATTCGGCGCGCGCTTGACCATCTCGGCCAGGTTCGAGGGCGTGCTCGAAAAGATGTCAACCTGCCCCGTCACCACCGATGTAATCAGCGTCGCGTCGTCTTCATAACGCTGAATCTGAGCACCCTTCGCCATTTGTGTCGTGATGGTGTCGTTCACGGTGGCGCGCGTGAGACCGATGGTCTTGCCGTTCAGGTCATCGTAATTCTTGACGGTCTCGTTCTTCGTCCCGCCTACGATGATCGTGATGACCGCATAGGGAATCGAGAAGTCGACGACCTTCGCACGTTCAGGCGTGATCGAGAGATCGGCTATCACCAGGTCCGCGCGCTTGGCCTGCAAGGTCGGCACGCGCGCGGCATTCGTGATCTGCACGAGCTCGAGCTTCACGCCGAGGTCCTTGGCAAGCGCCACGGCCGTGTCCACGTCGGACCCCGCAGGCTGAAGGTTGGCATCGGCATAGCTGAAAAGCGGCGTGCCCATCGCAATCGCCACGCGGATCTTGCCTGCCTTCTTGATGTCGTCGAGCTGGTCGGCCATCGCGCTGTGCGCTACGCCCGCGAGTAACAAAGCGGCCACGCAGCCGCGCATGATGAATTGGTGGGTCTTCAAAGCAGTCTCCATTTTTATGTCAGTTCAAAAGATGTTCTTCGGGCCCAGCCTGCAAACCACAGGCTATAAGCCGTTGTTCAGGAACGTGCGCAACTCGGGCGTCTGCGGTGCATCGAGCATGTCGCCGCTACCCACTTCCCACACCTTCCCCTGGTGCATGTAAATGATCCGGTCCGCCATGCGCTTGGCGAACGCCATCTCGTGCGTGACCAGCAACATGGTCATGCCGTCCTTCGCCAGATCCTCCATCACGCGCAGCACTTCGCCGGTCAGTTGCGGATCAAGCGCGGACGTTACTTCGTCGAACAACATGACCTTCGGTGACATCGCGAGCGACCGCGCAATCGCGACACGCTGCTGCTGTCCACCTGAAAGCTGCTCCGGGTAGGCATCAGCTTTCTGCGCGAGGCCGACCTGGTCGAGCACGCCCATCGCCACGCGGCGCGCTTCGTCGCGTCCGAGTTTTTTCACGTGGCGCAGCGCCAGCATGATGTTTTCTTCAACGCTCAGATGCGCGAACAAGTTGTAGCTTTGAAACACGATGCCGACTTCGCGGCGCAACTGGTGCAGGTCTACCTTCGGGTCATCGACACGAATGCCGCATACCTCGATCGTGCCTCGGTCGATGGTCTCCAGGCGATCGATACAGCGAAGCGCAGTGCTCTTTCCTGAACCGCTCGCGCCGATCACGGCGATCATTTCGCCCTTGGCCACTTCCAGCGACACGCCCTTGAGCACCTGGTTCGAGCCGAAGCTCTTGTAGACGTCCCCGAGCTTAACGATTGCCGACATTGAGCTTTTTCTCCATCGATTGGCTCCAGCGCGAGAGCGGATAACACAGCACGAAATAGAAGACCCCGACCAGCCCGAACACGAGGAACGGCTGAAAAATCGAGTTGTTGATGATCTGCCCTGCGCGCGTCAATTCGACAAAACCAATCACCGAAGCGAGCGACGTCATCTTGATGACCTGCACCAGGAAACCCACCGTTGGCGGCAGCGCGAGACGCAGCGCCTGCGGAATGATCACGAGGCGCAAGGTCTGCCAGCGCGTCAATGACAGGCACTCAGCGGCTTCCCACTGAGGCTTCGGCATGGCGTCAATACAGCCGCGCCAGATGTCGCCGAGATACGCGCTCGTGTAGACCATCAGCGCGAGGCCGGCCGCGACCAGCGCGGGCACCTGGACGCCATACACGGACAAACCGAAGTAGACGATGAACAGCAGGATCAGCAGCGGAATGCCTTGAATCGCTTCGATATAGACCATTGCGGGACGGCTGAGCCAGCGGCGCGGCGAGATGCGCGCGAGCATCACGCCGAAGCCGCCGATGCTGCCCAGCACAAAGGCGAGTGCCGAGAGCACGAGGGTCCACCAGATCGAGTGCACGAGATAAAACAGATGTGCCGTAGTGAAGCCGCCGGTCATGCCGCACCTCCGGGAATCACCGTATCGATACGCCCCTGATCCGGCACCGGCTTGCCGGCCCGTTCCGCGGCTTTACGCATGACCCGCCGCCGCTTGAACGCAACCTCGCCCACGGCCCACGCAATCAGCTTGATCAGCAGCGACAACGCCAGATACAGCAGCGCCACGACAATGTACGTTTCGAGCGAGCGGAAGGTATCGGACTGCACGGTGTTCGCCGTTGCCGTGAGCTCTTCCGCCGAGATCTGCGACGCTATGGCCGAGGCCTGCATCATCAGCAGGAACTGGCTGGTCAGCGCGGGATAAACCTTTTCGATCGATGGCTGAAGCATCACATGCCAGCCGATTCGCCAGCGCGACAGCCCCAGGCATTCGGCCGCCTCGATCTGCCCGCGCGGCACCGATTCAAGACCTGCACGAATGATCTCGGCCGCGTAAGCGCCGATGTTGATCACCATCGCGAGCGCGGCGGCGGCGAAGGTCGGCATGCGCACGCCGAAGCTGGCAAGCCCGAAGTACAGCAGGAAGATCTGCACGAGAAAAGGCGTGTTGCGCACAGCCTCGATATAGATCGAGCAGAACCGCGATAAAAGCCGGTTCCGGCCGCGCTTGGCGAACGCAACCAGCGTACCCAGGATCACACCGAAGAACACCGCCACGCTCGTCATCTTCAGCGTCAGCCAGGCGCCTTTCAGGAAGACGGGCCAGTACGGAAGCAGCGGGCTGAAATCGAGAGAGAAAGTCATCGCAGCAATGTCTAGGTTAGTACGCGAGCGGCGCCGGTCTTTCGTCGCCACAGCGGGCGCGCGGCGCCGCCCGTCGACGGGCTGGCGGCCTTGATCAACGCGCTATTCAAACCTTATTCGAACCTTATTCGAACGGTCCGGTTGTGGCGAACGCCCCGCCCTGCAGCACGGCGACAGCACTGCCGGGCTCGGGCGCCGGCTGCGCGTCGATCTTCGCCCGGAACGGCTCCGACGAATCACGCGGCACAAATCCCAGCTTCGACGCAAAGCGGTTGTCCCACCATGTGACCGTGTTGTCTGACATCCCATAGACCACGGTATGACCGACATCCGGCGTCAAGAGGCTGCGTTGCAGGAGATCGAGCAGGTCGTCGTAGCTAAGCCAGCTCGCCATCATCCGGCGATCCTTCGGCTCGGGAAACGTGGAACCAATACGAATACTCACCGTCTCGATTCCGTATCGATCGAAATAGAACTGGGCTACGTCTTCACCGAACGATTTGGACAGGCCGTAGTAACCGTCGGGACGTCGCAGCGCATGCGCGTCGATCTTCTCGTCCTGCCGATAAAACCCGGTCACATGATTGGAGCTGGCGAAGACGACCCGCTTGACGCCATGCCGGCGAGCGCCTTCGTAGAGGTTGTAAACCCCTTTGATATTGGCTTCCAGCACTTCTTCGAAGGGCCGCTCCACCGATACCCCACCGAGATGGATGACCGCGTCGCAACCGGCAACCAGCGCGTCGACCGCCTGCTTGTCCGAGAGATCGCACGGGATGACTTCCTCATTCGGCGCCCCTTCCAGGGGCAACGCCGTCACGAGATCCGACACCCTGATCTTGTCCGCGAATGCGGCCACGCGCGAACGAATGACTCGGCCGACGCCGCCGGCGGCACCGGTCAGCAACAGGCGTTTAAACGGGGCTGTGTGTTCTTGATTGGCCATGTGAGCCTGTCTCCAATTAAGCGCGGTGACCGGGAGCTTTCACGCTCCTTTCGATCGGATCACCGCTTGATTCAGCTTTTATTGTACGTTGTCATATGACTACATGCGTGCATATAATCATTCGCAAACCCGTTTGTCAACTTTGGTGAAACATTATCCCAACCGAGGTCGCCGTGCAGAGATCGACTCGTGCTGTCTTCGAAACCCCGGCTTACCATCCGGTGCGGCGCAGCCTGACGACCGAACTGGTCGATGCGCTGCGTCAGCAGATCGAAACTGCCGAACTCAAAGTGGGCGCCCGGCTCGCAACCGAAGCGGAAATGGTGCAGCGCTTCAACGTGAGCCGCACCGTCGTACGCGAGGCATTGTCCAAGCTACAGGCAGCGGGACTCGTGGAGACGCGGCATGGCATTGGCACCTTCGTCTGCGAGGCGCCGGCCAGAGGACTCCTCCAGCTCGACCCTGCGGACGTGGCGGGTTCCATCGACGCCCTCGCCGTGCTCGAGCTGCGCATCAGCCTGGAGACCGAGAGCGCAGGACTGGCTGCGGCGCGATGTGACAAAGCACGGATCGCTGCCATGAGGCGCGCGCTGAGCGACTTCGAGCGCAACCTGGGCGAAGCGAACGGGACCATATCGCCCGATATCCGCTTTCACCTCGAAATCGCACAGGCCACCGGCAACCGCTATTTCGTGGACATCATGACGCATCTCGGCACCCACATGATTCCGCGCACCCGCCTCACTGCCACGCAGATTCCACCCGCCCAGTACGCGGACTATCTGACGCGCGTGAATCGCGAGCATGAACAAATCTGCGATGCCATCGAGCGGGGTGACGCCGACTCGGCGCGCACCGCCATGCGGCTCCATCTGATCAACAGCCGCGAGCGTCTGCGGCGCGCGCAGACAAGTGTTTAAGCGCTGCGCTGGCGTCACGTCACCTCGTTAATTCAAGTGCGCATTCGTTTCGCTGGAGCGGCAACCGACGCGCGGTTCGTGACGGTCACGGGAAACTCGCGATAGATCGTGTAAGCAGTCCCGTAGCACGCGTTGAGCAGCCATCGAACGGCGTTCTGCGTGAGATCGGCGGTCGGGATGTGGACCGATGTCAGGCCCGGTGCGGAGAACGCGGCCGAATAGTCGTCGTCGTAACCCACCACCGACATATCGTGCGGCACCGACATGCCCGCTT
>Ga0302228_10003610_pt1 | contig 9984 bp, 8 predicted proteins | sample II_Palsa_N1_2_FD_193519 | JGI IMG/M metagenome (GOLD analysis project Ga0302228, IMG submission 193519) | Peat permafrost microbial communities from Stordalen Mire near Abisko, Sweden - II_Palsa_N1_2 | ecosystem: Environmental > Terrestrial > Soil > Palsa > Peat permafrost | place: Sweden...
TTTCGCAGGACTCAAAAGATGTGTAGATACCTATGGCCATCGCAGGCAAGCCAGCTCCTACATTTGATCTTCATCGGTTTTAAGATTTGTGTTCACTTACGGGCTAGCATTAGCGATGCCTTTAACACTGTTTTTCGTTTCGGATAGCACTCCATGACCGCCCATCGAATTGGTTTCCTGATTTGGCCCAGCACTAAAGCCCTGACGCTTGCGCTGGCTGAGGAGGCCTTGCGCGTTGCTCAGCGGGTGCATCCGGACGTGGTGTATGAGCTGTCGTTTCTCCAGGCAGAGCCGCCAATGGACGGTGCCTGGCAATTGCCGGGTGAGCCTTGGGCCGGCAAGTTGGAAGGTTTTCAGAAACTGTTCCTGTTGGCGGATGAGCCGCCGACCGCGCTGGCTTCACCGTTGAGCAGCGCCCTCAAGCAGCTTGTCCGGGCCGGGTGTGTGATCGGTGGTTTGTCGGCAGGTGTCTATCCACTGGCGCAATTGGGCTTGCTCGACGGTTATCGCGCCGCCGTGCATTGGCGCTGGCAGGATGATTTTGCCGAGCGCTTCCCCAAGGTCATTGCCACCAGCCATCTGTTCGACTGGGACCGTGATCGCCTGACTGCCTGTGGCGGCATGTCGGTACTCGATCTATTGCTGGCGGTATTGGCCCGCGACCACGGCGCGGAACTGGCCGGTGCGGTATCGGAAGAATTGGTAGTGGAGCGCATCCGCGAAGGTGGCGAGCGCCAGCGCATTCCGTTGCAAAACCGCTTGGGTTCCAGTCATCCGAAGCTGACCCAGGCCGTGTTGCTGATGGAGGCCAATATTGAAGAGCCGCTGACCACCGACGAAATCGCCCAGCATGTCTGCGTCTCGCGACGACAACTGGAACGGATCTTCAAGCAATACCTCAATCGCGTCCCCAGCCAGTACTACCTGGAGCTGCGCCTGAACAAGGCTCGGCAGATGTTGATGCAAACCAGCAAGTCGATCATCCAGATCGGTCTGTCGTGCGGCTTCTCCTCGGGGCCGCACTTCTCCAGCGCCTACCGTAATTTCTTCGGTGCCACCCCCCGCGAAGACCGCAACCAGCGTCGCAGCAGCAGCCCGTTTGAATTGTCGTCGGTGCCGTCCGAGCGCGGTTGATCCAAAACGCTGCGCGCAGCAAAATTCCCGTTGGGCCGCCGCAAACGCTTGCCATCGGTTTAAACTGCGCCATTGCGACGCTATTTGTCGCATTGGCGTAAACCCGCGTAAAACGGGGGTTAGCACTATAAGAAGTTGTCGCTTGGCGGCAAGGCCGTGCTGAAAACTGTCCTTACAATCCCTCCATCGCTCGCCAGTTTCAGGCAGGCGTTCCTCTTCAGGAGACTCCGATGTCCGTTGAGCAAGCCCCGGTGCAACGTGCCGATTTCGACCAGGTCATGGTTCCCAACTATGCACCTGCCGCGTTCATTCCTGTGCGTGGCGCTGGTTCCCGCGTCTGGGATCAGGCGGGCCGAGAGCTGATCGACTTTGCCGGCGGCATCGCGGTCAACGTATTGGGTCACGCCCACCCGGCGCTGGTCGGTGCACTGACCGAGCAGGCCAACAAGCTGTGGCACGTATCCAACGTCTTCACCAATGAGCCGGCCCTGCGCCTGGCCCATAAGCTGATCGACGCCACCTTTGCCGAGCGCGTGTTCTTCTGCAACTCCGGCGCCGAAGCCAACGAGGCTGCCTTCAAGCTGGCCCGTCGCGTTGCGTTCGACCGTTTCGGTACCGAGAAATACGAAATCATCGCCGCACTGAACAGCTTCCACGGGCGCACCCTGTTCACCGTGAACGTCGGTGGCCAGTCGAAGTATTCCGACGGTTTCGGTCCGAAAATCACCGGTATCACCCATGTGCCATACAACGATCTGGAAGCGCTGAAAGCCGCTGTTTCGGACAAGACCTGCGCCGTGGTGCTGGAGCCGATCCAGGGCGAGGGCGGCGTATTGCCAGCTGAGCAGGCGTACCTGCAAGGTGCCCGCGACCTGTGCGATGCCAATAACGCGCTGCTGGTATTTGACGAAGTACAAACGGGTATGGGCCGCAGCGGCGAGCTGTTCGCCTATCAGCATTACGGCGTAGTGCCGGACATCCTCACCAGTGCCAAGAGCCTGGGCGGTGGTTTCCCGATTGCAGCGATGCTGACGCGTGAAGACCTGGCCAAGCACCTGGTGGTCGGCACCCACGGCACCACCTACGGCGGCAACCCGCTGGCATGTGCGGTGGCGGGAGCGGTGATCGACGTGATCAACACGCCAGAAGTGCTGGCTGGCGTTAAAGCCAAGCATGACCTGTTCGTTTCTCGCCTGGAGCAGATCGGCCAGCAATACGGCATTTTCACCGAAGTACGTGGCCTGGGCCTGCTGCTCGGTTGCGTGTTGAGCGATGCCTGGAAAGGCAAGGCCAAGGACATCTTCAACGCCGCCGAGCGTGAAGACCTGATGATCCTGCAAGCCGGTCCTGATGTGGTGCGTTTCGCCCCGAGCCTGGTGGTGGAAGATGCTGACATTCAAGAAGGCCTGGATCGTTTTGAACGTGCCGTGAAGAAGCTGACACAAGCCTGACCGAGTCGGGATCAAATATGGGAGCGAGCCTGTAGCCGCTGCCGAGGTACGAGGTTGCGATGGGTTGCGTAGCAGCCCCTGAGGCGGTCCTGCGGACACGCATCGCAGCCTCGTGCCTCGGCAGCGGCTACAGCATGCTTTTCTCACATTGGGGTCTGTGTTGATTCAGAACCTGCCCGGTATTTTTTTTCATGAAGTTTTCGAGTTAAGGAGTGACACCATGCTGGTGATGCGCCCCGCGCAAATGGCTGATCTGGGCGAGGTACAGCGTCTGGCTGCGGACAGCCCGATTGGTGTCACCTCCTTGCCGGATGATGTCGAGCGCCTGAGCGACAAGATCGCCGCAAGCGAAGCGTCCTTCGCTGCCGAAGTCAGTTTCAACGGTGAAGAAAGCTACTTCTTCGTCCTTGAAGACACCGAGGCTGGCAAGTTGGTGGGCTGCTCGGCCATCGTCGCCTCGGCTGGTTATTCGGAGCCGTTCTATAGCTTCCGTAACGAAACCTTCGTGCATGCTTCCCGCGAGCTGAAGATTCACAACAAGATCCACGTTCTGTCCCAGTGCCATGATCTGACCGGCAACAGCTTGCTGACCAGCTTCTATGTGGTGCCGGAACTGGTGGGATCACCGTGGTCGGAACTCAACTCCCGTGGCCGCCTGCTGTTCGTCGCCAGCCACCCCGAGCGCTTCGCCGATTCGGTGGTGACCGAGATTGTCGGCTACAGCGACGAGAATGGTGATTCGCCGTTCTGGGACGCCATCGGCCGCAACTTCTTCGACCTCAACTACGCCGAGGCCGAGCGCCTGTGCGGGTTGAAGAGCCGGACCTTCCTTGCCGAGCTGATGCCGCATTACCCGATCTACGTGCCGCTGTTGCCGGACGAGGCTCAAGAGGCCATGGGCCAGGTGCATCCTCGGGCACAAATCACCTTCGACATCCTGATGCGTGAAGGCTTTGAGACCGATCACTACATCGACATCTTCGACGGTGGTCCAACGCTGCACGCCCGGGTCTCGGGTATTCGCTCGATCGCCCAGAGCCGCGTGGTGCCGGTGAAAATCGGTGAAATGGTCAAGGGTGTCGGTCGTCAGTACCTGGTCAGCAATGCGCAGTTGCAGGATTACCGCGCGGTGATGCTGGAACTGGACTACGCGCCAGGCAAACCAGTGACCCTGAACCTGGAAGCCGCCGAAGCCTTGGGCGTCGGTGAAGGTGCCAGCGTGCGTTTGGTGGCGGTTTAAAGCATTCGAGAGTTTCGCGGGTGGCTGGAGCCAGCGGCCCGTTTGAGGAGATAGCATGATCGTTCGTCCCGTACGCAGCAGCGATTTACCGGCCCTGATTGATCTGGCGCGCAGCACTGGCACCGGCCTCACCACCTTGCCGGCCAACGAAGAGCGCCTGACCCACCGAGTCGGCTGGGCTGAAAAGACCTTTCGCGGCGAAGCCGGTCGCGGTGATGCCGATTACCTGTTCGTGCTGGAGAACGACGAAGGCCAGGTGGTGGGAATCTCCGCCATCGCTGGCGCTGTCGGCCTGCGTGAGCCTTGGTACAACTTCCGGGTCGGCCTGACGGTCAGCGCCTCCCAGGAGCTGAACATCTACCGCGAGATCCCGACGCTGTTCCTGGCCAATGACCTGACCGGCAATTCCGAACTGTGCTCGTTGTTCCTTCACGCCGATTACCGCACCGGCCTCAACGGTCGCATGCTGGCCAAGGCACGGATGCTGTTCATCGCGGAGTTCCCGCAGTTGTTCGGCAACAAGATCATCGCCGAGATGCGCGGCATGTCCGACGAAGCCGGGCGCTCTCCATTCTGGGAAAGCCTGGGCCGGCACTTCTTCAAGATGGAATTCAGCCAGGCCGACTACCTTACCGGTGTCGGCAACAAGGCGTTTATCGCTGAACTGATGCCGAAGTTTCCGCTGTACACCTGTTTCCTGTCCGAGGATGCACGCAACGTGATCGGCAAGGTTCACACCGACACCGAGCCTGCCTTGAGCATGCTCAAGAGCGAAGGCTTCAGCTATCAGGGTTACGTCGATATCTTCGACGCGGGCCCGGCGGTGGAGTGTGAAACCAGCAAGATCCGTGCAGTGCGTGACAGTGAGGCGCTGGTGCTGGCCATTGGCACGCCGGGAGACGATGCCACACCGTTCCTGATCCATAACCGCAAACGCGAAGATTGCCGTATCACCGCTGCTCCGGCGCGCCAGGCAGCTGGCACTCTGGTGGTCGATCCACTGACTGCCAAGCGCCTGAAACTGATCGCCGGCGATCAAGTGCGTGCCGTACCGTTGTCCGCTGCCCGGGAGTCGAAATAATGAATTCGCTATATATCGCAGGTGAATGGCTGGCAGGCCAGGGTGAGCGCGTTGAGTCGCTGAATCCGGTGACCCAGCAAGTGCTGTGGTCGGGTAACGGTGCCACCGTTGAGCAAGTTGAGTCCGCCGTGCAGGCGGCGCGTCAGGCATTTCCGGCCTGGGCCAGGCGTTCACTGGAAGAGCGGTTGAGCGTGCTGGATGCGTTTGCCGCCCACCTGAAAAGCCGTGCCGATGAACTGGCGCGTTGCATTGGCGAAGAGACCGGCAAGCCGCTGTGGGAATCGGCGACGGAAGTCACCAGTATGGTCAACAAGATCGCGATTTCGGTGCAGAGCTACCGCGAACGTACCGGCGAGAAGAGCGGCCCATTGGGCGACGCCACCGCTGTGTTGCGCCACAAGCCTCATGGTGTGGTGGCTGTGTTCGGTCCGTACAACTTCCCGGGACACTTGCCTAACGGGCATATCGTTCCGGCGCTGCTGGCGGGTAACACCGTGTTGTTCAAACCGAGCGAACTGACCCCGAAAGTCGCTGAGCTGACCGTGCAGTGCTGGATCGACGCGGGCCTGCCGGCGGGCGTGCTGAACCTGCTGCAGGGCGCGCGGGAAACCGGGATCGCCCTGGCGGCCAATCCGGGTATCGACGGCCTGTTCTTTACCGGTTCCAGCCGTACCGGCAACCACCTGCACCAGCAGTTCTCCGGGCGTCCGGACAAGATCCTCGCCCTGGAAATGGGCGGCAACAACCCACTGGTGGTGGACGAAGTGGCCGACGTGGATGCGGCGGTCTACACCATCATCCAGTCGGCATTCATTTCTGCCGGTCAGCGTTGCACCTGTGCTCGTCGTTTGCTGGTGCCGGAAGGCGCTTGGGGCGATGCGCTGTTAGCGCGCCTGGTGGCGGTGAGTGCGACGATTGACGTCGGTGCGTTCGACCAGCAGCCAGCTCCGTTCATGGGTTCGGTGATTTCCCTGGGCGCGGCGAAAGCCTTGATGGATGCCCAGGAACTGATGCTCGCCAATGGCGCTGTAGCGTTGTTGGAAATGACCCAGCCACAGGCCCAGGCCGCGCTGCTGACGCCGGGCATTCTCGATGTGACGGCGGTGACCGAGCGTGAGGATGAAGAGCTGTTCGGCCCGCTACTGCAGGTGATCCGCTACGCAAATTTCGAAGCGGCGATTGCCGAGGCCAACAACACTCAGTACGGCTTGGCGGCGGGTTTGCTGTCGGACTCCGAGGCGCGTTACCAGCAGTTCTGGCTCGAAAGCCGTGCCGGGATCGTCAATTGGAACAAGCAACTGACGGGGGCTGCCAGCAGTGCGCCGTTCGGTGGCGTCGGGGCGTCGGGCAACCATCGCGCCAGTGCCTATTACGCCGCGGATTACTGCGCGTACCCCGTGGCCTCGCTTGAGACGCCAAGCCTGGTGTTGCCAGCCGCGCTGACCCCCGGTGTAACGCTGATCTAGGTTGTAGCCGCTGCCGAGGCACGAGGCTGCGATGCGGTCCGCAGGACCGCTTGGGGGTCGCTACGTCGGAATGCCGCACCAAACCCTTCGCAGCGTCATTCTTCGGCAGCGGCTACAACAGTGTATTCAAGTAATTTGAAGCCTATAAAAAAACAGATGTTCGTGGAGCCTCGCCGATGAAATCCTGTGAAGTCAATTTTGACGGTCTAGTGGGGCCGACCCATAACTACGGCGGTTTGTCCTACGGCAACGTCGCGTCCCAGAGCAACAGCCAGCAATCCTCCAACCCGAAGGAAGCGGCGTTGCAAGGTCTGGCGAAAATGAAAGCCCTAATGGAAATGGGCTTTGTACAAGGGGTGCTGGCGCCGCAGGAGCGTCCTGACGTAGCGGCTCTGCGTAACCTTGGCTTTGCCGGCACCGACGCACAAGTGATCCAACAAGCGGCCAAACACGCCATGCCGTTGTTGGTAGCCAGCTGCTCGGCGTCTAGCATGTGGGTGGCCAACGCCGCCACGGTCAGCCCGAGTGCCGATACTGCAGATGGCCGCGTGCATTTCACCGCTGCCAACCTCAACTGCAAATACCACCGCAGCATCGAACACCCGACCACCAGCCGTGTGCTGGGGGCCATGTTCGCGGACCAGAAACACTTCGCCCATCACGCTGCACTGCCAGCAGTGGCGCAGTTTGGTGATGAAGGTGCGGCCAACCACACGCGCTTCTGTCGTGATTATGGCGAGGCTGGCGTAGAGTTTTTCGTGTTTGGCCGCAGTGCGTTCGACACCCGCTACCCGGCACCGCAAAAGTACCCGGCGCGCCAGACCCTCGAAGCGTCCCAGGCCGTCGCCCGTCTGCATGGCCTGCAAGATGACGGCGTGGTATTCGCTCAGCAGAATCCGGCGGTGATCGATGCCGGTGTGTTCCACAACGACGTGATCGCGGTGGGCAACGGTGAAGTGCTGTTCTACCACGAGGATGCTTTCCTCAATACCGAGCAGATGCTCGGCGAGTTGCAGGGCAAGCTCGGCAAACGTGGTGGCAACTTCCAGTCGATCTGCGTGCCTCGTGCCCTGGTCAGCGTCGAAGACGCGGTGCGTTCCTACCTGTTCAATAGCCAGTTGTTGACCCGAGCTGACGGCTCGATGCTGCTGATCGTGCCGGAAGAGTGCCGCGGTAATGAGCGTGTCTGGCACTACCTGCAAAGCCTGACGTCCTCCGGCGGCTTGATCCGCGAAGTGAAAGTTTTCGACCTCAAGCAAAGCATGCAGAACGGCGGCGGCCCGGCGTGCCTGCGCTTGCGGGTGGCCATGAATGAAACCGAACTGGCAGCGGTCAACCCAGGGGTTATCATGACGGCGCCGCTGTACGACACCCTGACCCACTGGGTCGAAAAGCACTACCGCGACAGCCTGCGGGAAACCGACCTGGCTGACCCGCAATTGCTGCTTGAGTGCCGGACGGCACTGGATGAACTGACGCAAATCCTTAAACTGGGCTCGGTTTATCCTTTCCAGATCAATTAATGCCCCAGATGAGAGCTATTTTATGACTGACACCCTGCAACTGATCCTTGAAGACACCGATGGCACTCAGCTGGAAACCTCCTGCACCCGCGTCGCGGTGATCTGGCAGGGCAAGGAAATCTGGATCCAGCACGACGGCCGTGGCCAACTGCTGATCGGTGTCGATGTGGAAGAAGGTGACTCCGAGTACGCCAACCTGCTGATGCGCCCACTGGCTACCAACCTGATGAGTCTGCAACTGGAAATGGAACCGGCTGACGTCGGTGATGATGAAGATCACGTCCACGGTCCAGGCTGCAACCACTAAGGAAGCTGATCTATGCTCGCCCTCGGCAAACTGCTTGAACTGACCCTGGCCGGACGCGAACCGGCCGAGAAGACTCAAACGACCGTCGAAGGCGTGCGATTGCGCTGGCTCAGTGAGGGCGCGCTGGAAGTGCGCCCGTCTGAGGCGCGGGACAATGGCAGCGACGTGCTGCTGTCGTCCGGCATCCACGGCAATGAAACCGCACCGATCGAATTGCTCGACCGATTACTGCACGACATCGCTCGCGGCGATCTCAAGCCGCGTGCACGCATTCTGTTCCTGTTCGGCAACCCCGAAGCCATGCGCCGGGGCGAGCGTTACCTCGAAACAGACGTCAACCGCTTGTTCAACGGCCGTCACGAACAAAGCAGTGGCCCGGAAGCCCTGCGTGCAGCTGAGCTTGAACAGCTGGCCCGCAGCTTCTTCAGCCTGCCTGATCGTTCGCGCCTGCATTACGACCTGCACACCGCCATTCGCGGCTCGAAGATTGAGCAGTTTGCTCTGTATCCGTGGAAAGAAGGGCGTCAGCATTCACGTCGGGAGCTGGCACGCCTGCGTGCTGCGGGGATGGAAGCGGTGCTGTTGCAGAACAAGAACTCAATCACCTTTTCTGCCTTTACCTACGAACAGCTCGGCGCCGAGGCGTTCACCCTGGAACTGGGCAAGGCCCGGCCGTTCGGGCAGAACCAGGGGGTGAATGTGTCCCGTCTGGAAACCCGCCTCAAGCAGATCATTGAAGGCGACGAGCCTGAAACCGAAAGCCTGAGCGGTCTGCAGCTGTTCAGCGTGTCCCGGGAAGTGATCAAGCACAGCGATGAGTTCATCCTGCACCTGCCGGCAGATGTGGAAAACTTCTCGGAGTTGAAAAAGGGTTATCTGCTGGCCGAGGATATTGCCAAGAGCCGCTGGGTGATCGAGGAGGAGGGTGCACGCATCATCTTCCCCAACCCGAAGGTGAAGAATGGTTTGCGGGCAGGGATCTTGATTGTACCGACGACGGATGCCGGTCTGGTCTGAATCCCGAGACTGACTCGGTAAAATGTGGGAGCTGGCTTGCCTGCGATAGCGCTCTGATATTCAGCATTGATGTCCACAGAGACACCGTCATCGCAGGCAAGCCAGCTCCCACACAAACCCGGTTTTTACACCGGGTTTTTTGTACCGCTTAAACCGCTACAGCCCGTGGCTCATTGCGACGCAACGCACGAATCTTGTGCAGTGTGTCGGCACAGGTCTTCGCCGCTTCCTGGCCCTTGTGTACGAAGTGCTCAAAGAAGAACGTCTGGTGTTCCATACCGGCGTGGAAGTGATGCGGGGTCAGCGACACCGAGAACACCGGCACTTCGGTTTCCAGCTGAACCTGCATCAGGCCGCTGACCACTGACTGGGCGACGAACTCGTGACGGTAGATCCCGCCGTCCACTACCAGGGCAGCGGCAACGATACCGGCATAACGGCCGGTCTTGGCCAGCAACTTGGCGTGCAGGGGCATTTCAAAGGCGCCGCCGACTTCGAAGAAATCGATATCCGATTCCTGGTAGCCCTGGGCGATCATTTCGGCGAGGAAGCCTTTACGGCTCTGATCGACAATATCCTTGTGCCAGCAGGCCTGGATAAACGCGACGCGCTCGCCGTGGTGGTTTTTGGTTTTGCTGTCAATTGCGGTGGGTTGCATGTTCTGACTCCTGTTTATGAAAAAACAGGGCGTTATGAATCGAATGGGATTTAAGGGTACGGGCATCACCCATCATGCCAGGCATGATCGACTGCGCACGGCCCTTA
>Ga0302228_10003612_pt1 | contig 9978 bp, 10 predicted proteins | sample II_Palsa_N1_2_FD_193519 | JGI IMG/M metagenome (GOLD analysis project Ga0302228, IMG submission 193519) | Peat permafrost microbial communities from Stordalen Mire near Abisko, Sweden - II_Palsa_N1_2 | ecosystem: Environmental > Terrestrial > Soil > Palsa > Peat permafrost | place: Sweden...
CTCATCGCACACGGCGTGTTACGACGCTACTTTAAGAACGTGCGGTAAGGTCGCTTCACTACGCTTTTTCCGTTGGCTGCCCCGCGTTTTCGCCGGGGCAGGCGCCCGCGTTATACTCTGCACATGCCCCTATCTCCGTTGGAAAGCCGTTTGCGCTACGAATTTCGCAATGCGGAATTGTTGCGCCAGGCTTTAACTCACCGCAGTCACAGTGCCACGCATAACGAACGGCTCGAGTTCCTCGGCGACTCCGTTCTGAATTGCGCGGTGGCTGCGCTATTGTTCCAACGTTTCGGCAAACTGGACGAAGGCGACCTGTCGCGCGTCCGCGCCAATCTGGTCAAACAGCAATCGCTTTATGAAATTGCTCAGGCCCTGAATATTTCGGACGGCCTGCGGCTGGGCGAAGGTGAACTGCGCAGCGGCGGCTTCCGGCGCCCGTCCATCCTTGCTGACACACTCGAAGCCATTCTAGGTGCTATCTTCCTTGACGGGGGCTTCGACGCCGCGCAGACGGTCATCAAGCGGCTCTATGTGCCGATTCTTGACCATATCGACCCCCGCACGCTCGGCAAGGACTCCAAGACGCTGCTGCAGGAATACCTGCAAGGCCACAAGATCGCGTTGCCCACCTATACCGTGGTCGCGACGCATGGTGCGGCGCACAATCAACAGTTTGAAGTCGAGTGCACGGTGCCGAAGCTCGAGGTGAAGGTGTCCGGGTCCGGCGCCAGTCGGCGCGCGGCAGAGCAGGCTGCCGCCAAAAAGGCGCTCGATGAGGTGATGGCGGCCGCGCCAGCCGTCGTGGCCAAGCCGAAGCGCTCGAAGAGCGCCCGCGCAGCCAAGCACGCGGAACCGGAGATTGTCCCCGGCGTGACCGGTGTGCAGACCGCGCTCGATCTGCGCGCGCCCGATCGCAAGAACGAGCGTCACACGCGCGGCGAGCCTAAGGCCACCGTCGCTGAAGCTTTGGCCGAGCGCCTTATGCCCGCCGCGGCGCCGGCCGTCGCGCCACTCGCCGTGATTCGGGCGGCCCACGTCGAATACAGCAACCAGGCTGCGCCGGAGAAGGAAAAGACGGATAAAGCGGAAAAGACCGACAAATCCGACGCCCATTCACGCAGCACCGACAAACCCGCCGCCTCCCGTAGCCGCGAACCCGCGCCTGGCGTGGCGGAGCCTGCCGAACTCGAACCCGGCATTGCCGACGCCGTGCAAACGCGCGTCGCCGATGCGGGCCACTGATGTAATGGGCGCGCGTTTCGTCACGCGTCCATACGAACTTGCCGTAGCCTGAATATGAACGCTTCCACTCCCACTGGTTTTCGCTGCGGCATGGTCGCGATCGTCGGCCGCCCCAACGTCGGCAAGTCCACGCTGATGAACGCGCTGGTTGGCCAGAAAGTCAGTATCACGTCGCGCAAGGCGCAGACTACGCGCCATCGCATCACCGGCATTCACACGCTCGAAGACGCGCAGTACATCTTCGTCGATACGCCGGGCTTTCAGACCAAGCACAGCGGCGCGCTGAACCGCTCGCTCAATCGCGCCGTCACCTCGACGCTGACCTCGGTCGACGCGATCCTGTTCGTCATCGAAGCGGGCCGTTTTGGTCCGGACGACCAGAAAGTACTCGACCTGATCCCGCCGTCGGTGCCCACCCTGTTGATCGCCAACAAGCTCGACCGCGTGTCGGATAAGGATTCGCTGTTTCCGTTCATGCAACAGGTGAGCGCGCTGCGTCAGTTCAACGAGATCGTGCCGCTGTCCGCCAAGAATCCGGACGACATCAAGCGCCTGATGGCGACCGTCAAGCCGTTCCTGCCGGAAGGCGTGCCGATCTACGGCGAAGACGACCTGACCGATCGCAGCGAGCGGTTCCTCGCCGCCGAAATTTTGCGCGAAAAAGTCTTCCGCTGGACCGGCGACGAACTGCCGTACACGAGTACCGTGCTGATCGACAAGTTTGAAACGGAAGGGCGTCTGCGGCGTATTTTCGCCACCATCATGGTGGAGCGCGACACGCACAAGGCGATGATCATCGGCCAGAAGGGCGCCAAGCTGAAGCAGATCAGCACCGAGGCGCGCCTCGACATGGAAAAGCTGTTCGACGGCCCGGTGTATCTCGAAACCTTCATCAAGGTGAAGAGTGGCTGGGCCGACAACGAAGCCGGACTCCGTGCGTATGGGTACGAATGACGCATGGATGACGCTGCAACCCGACGCTGAACCGGACGATTCCGAGCCGGACGCGCCGGCGCGCGAGCTATCGAAGGCTCGCGCATCGAAGAAATCTTCTTCCGCCTCGTCAGGCGCCGCGCCGCGCAACTCCGCGGGCAACACAGCGGACGCCTCCGGCGAACCACGCAAGGCGCCCGCGCGCCGGCCGTCGCGCAGTTCCGGCTCCGAGTACAAGGTTACCGAGCAGCCGGCCTTCGTGCTGCATAGCTATCCGCATCGCGAGACCAGTCTGATCATCGATGTGCTGACGCGCGATCATGGCCGCCTCGCCGTGGTGGCGAAAGGCGCCAAGCGCCCACACTCGGCGTTGCGCGGCGTGCTGCAGACCTTCCAGCCGCTCGCGCTGTCGTGGTCCGGCAAGTCCGAACTACGCACGCTGACCGGTGCCGAGTGGGTGGGCGGGATGCTGCCGCTTGCCGGCGACGCCTTGCTGTGCGGCTTCTACGTCAACGAACTGCTGGTCAAATTCTGCGGTCGCGAAGATCCCCATCCGCAACTGTTCCAGCACTATGTCGTCACGCTGGCGCGCCTCGCGCACGACGAACCGGCCGTGCAGGTGCTGCGTTCGTTCGAGCGCGTGCTGCTGCGCGAGACCGGCTACGCCATGGCGCTCAACCGCACGGTATCGCGCAAGACCGTGGTGGCCGAGGGCCGCTACGTGTTCGATCCCGAACGCGGCGTGCGTGAGGCCTCCGACGATCTGCCCGCGCAATGGCCGGTGATTGCCGGTCAGACCTTGCTCGATATGGAAGCGGACGATTACCATCGTCCCCAGACGGTGGCGCAAAGCAAGACGCTGATGCGCTTTCTGCTCAATACTTACCTTGGCGGCACGCCGCTCGCGACGCGCCAGATTCTGATCGACCTGCAGAGCTTATGAGCTTCTTTCTTACGTCGCCTGATGTGATCGACCTGGGCGTGAATATCGATCACGTCGCTACGCTGCGCAATGCGCGCGGCACGTCTTATCCGGACCCGATCCGTGCGGCGCTCGACGCCGAAGCGGCCGGCGCTGATGCGATCACGCTGCACTTGCGCGAGGACCGCCGGCATATCGTCGACGCCGATGTGCGCAAGCTGCGCCCGTTGCTGAAGACGCGCATGAACCTCGAATGCGCGGTCACACAGGAGATGCTCGACATCGCCTGCGAAGTGAAACCACACGACGTTTGCCTTGTACCCGAAAAGCGCGCTGAGCTGACGACGGAGGGCGGTCTCGACGTCGCCGGCCAGTTCGAAGCTGTGCGTGCCGCATGCAAGCAACTCGCGGAGGCGAACTCGCGCGTGTCGCTTTTCATCGACCCCGACGAAACGCAAATCCGCGCCGCGCACGAAGCCGGCGCGCCCGTGATTGAGTTGCATACCGGCCGCTACGCCGAAGCACAAGATCCGGCCGAGCAGCAGCGTGAGTATGAGCGCGTGGTGCGCAGCGTCGAATTCGGTCTGTCGCTTGGCATCAAGGTGAATGCCGGTCATGGCCTGCATTACACGAACGTCCAGCAGATCGCCGCGATCGACGGCATCGTTGAGTTGAACATCGGCCACGCAATCGTCGCGCATGCGATTTTCGCCGGCTGGGATAACGCGGTGCGTGAGATGAAGGCAATCATGGTTGCCGCGCGTCTCGCGGCGCGCGCTTAACGCCACGACAAGCATGGCAATCTACGGAATCGGTACAGACATCGTTCAGGTCAGCCGCGTGGCGGGGGTCATGACACGCACCAACGGGCGCTTCGCCGAGAAGGTGCTCGGCCCGGACGAACTGAAGATCTATCACGCTCGCCACGCCCGCTCGGCTGTACGCGGACTCGCGTTTCTCGCCACCCGTTTCTCGGCGAAAGAAGCCTTCTCGAAAGCGATCGGCCTCGGCATGCGCTGGCCGATGACATGGCGCGCGCTGCAGACGCTCAACCACGCGAGCGGCAAGCCGATGGTGGTTGCCTCCGGCGAACTGGCCGAATGGCTGGAAGCACGCGGCATTACCGCTCAGGTCACGATCAGCGACGAGCACGACTATGCGGTGTCCTTCGTGATCGCCGAGACGGCGGACCCGGCTACTCCCTGACTTCTCCCGGCGCGGGGTCAGCAACCCGCGTCTTCTTCTTTTTTCTTGCGGAATTCGATGAAAACCAATCCCGGACCGGTGATGCTCGACGTGGTCGGCAAAACGCTGAGCGCCGACGACAAGCGCCGTCTCGCGCACCCGATGACCGGCGGCGTGATCCTGTTTGCGCGCCACTACGAGAGCCGCGCGCAACTGATTGCGCTGACCGACGCAATCCGCGCGGTACGTGAGGACCTGTTGATCGCCGTCGACCACGAAGGTGGCCGCGTGCAGCGCTTCCGTACCGATGGCTTCACGGTGCTGCCGGCCATGGGCAAGCTAGGTGCGCTGTGGGATTCGGATGTGCTTCACGCCACCAAGGTCACCACGGCGGTGGGCTATATCCTCGCCGCCGAATTGCGTGCCTGCGGGATCGACATGAGCTTTACGCCGGTGCTCGATCTGAACTACGGCCAGTCGCAGGTCATCGGTGACCGCGCGTTCCATCGCGATCCGCGCGTGGTGACGATGCTCGCGAAGAGTCTGAATCATGGTCTCGCGCTGGCGGGCATGGCCAACTGCGGCAAGCATTTCCCCGGCCACGGTTTCGCCACTGCGGACTCGCATGTCGCAATGCCGGTGGACTACCGTCCGCTTGAGGATATTCTGCGTGATGACGTGGCGCCGTATGACTGGCTCGGCCTCGCGCTGGCGTCGGTGATCCCGGCGCATGTGATCTATTCGCAGGTCGACTCGAAGCCGGCGGGTTTTTCGCCTGTCTGGCTGCAGGAGGTGTTGCGCGGCAAGCTGCGTTTCCCGGGCGCCATCTTCAGCGACGACCTCTCGATGGAGGCCGCGCGCCAAGGCGGCACGCTGACCGAGGCGGCGAGCGCGGCCTTGCACGCGGGATGCGACATGGTGCTGGTCTGCAATCAGCCTGAGGAAGCGGAGAAGGTGCTCGACGCGTTGCGTTTCACACCGTCAAAGGAATCGCAGGCGCGCCTCAAGCGGATGCGCCCGCGCGGTAAGGCGCTCAAGTGGAGCAAACTGGTGGCCGAGCCGCAGTATCTGCAGGCCCAGACCCTGTTGCGCAGCGCGTTTGCCTGATCAGTTCAACCGCATCCGCTGCAGTTTGTTGTAGAGCGTCTTAGGACTGATGCCGAGCAGCGACGCGGCGCGATGCCGTGTGCCGCCCACCGCGTCGAGCGTCGCGCGAATCAGCATCTCCTCCACATCCGCGAGCGGCGTGCCGACGGTCACCTGCACGCGGCTGCCGTTCAGGTCGCGGCCCCCGGGCGAGCCGGCTTCGTCGGCGCGCAGTGTTTCGAGCACGTCGCCCGATGCCTGATACGCGCGCCGCACACGGTCCTGCAGTTCGCGCACATTACCCGGCCATTCATACGAGAGACACTCGCGCAAGAAATTCGGCCCGATCTGCTTGGTCGCGTCGGTCACGCCGCGGGCGCTCGCCTCGCGATTCAACTCGTCGACCAGCGCCTGTGCAAAGAGCGCGGCATCGTCGCCGCGGTCGCGCAGCGGTGGCAGCGCCACTGCCGCGGCGTCTAGGCGCAGCGCCAGATCCTCGTGCAGGCTGCCGTCGGCCACCGCTGCGCGCGGCGACTTGCGCGTCGACGCGATCAGACGGAAATCCGTGACGACCTGATGCGTGCCGCCGACCCGCATGAAGGTCTGCGAATCGAGTGCCCGCAACAGCGCTTCCTGTTGGGCCCGTGGCAATTCCGCGATCTCGGCGATAAAGAGCGTGCCGCCGCTCGCCTGTTCGAACAGGCCCTGTTCGCGGTGCTCGGCGCCGTTGAATGCGCCGCGCTCGTGACCGAACAGAATGCTGTCGAGCGAGCGGGTTGCCGCGAGGTTCGCCGCGGTACGGCAATCGAACGTCACGAACGGCCCTTTGCGGCGCCGGCTCATCTCGTGCAGCGTGCGCGCGGTAACTTCCTTGCCGGTGCCCGCTTCGCCGGAGATGAGCACGGCTGCCTCGGTGGGCGCGTTGTGCTCGATCAGGTCGTACACATGCTGGATCGCGCCGCTTCTGCCGAGCATGGGTCCGAAGCGGCCGAGCTGGCGCAACGTCGCGCGCAGGGTCTGTACTTCCTCGGTCAGCTCGTACGGACGCGGAATGCGCGCGAGCAGGCTGCGCAAACGCGGAATGTTGACGGGCTTGAGCAGGTAATCCCAGATTCCGTGCCGCAGGCCTTCAATCGCGCTTTCGACGGTGGCGTTGCCCGTCATCACAATGACGGGCAGGGCGCCGCCGGGCGGTTGCGCCGGCAGATTCTGGAGCAGGTCGAGTCCGCTGCCGTCCGGCAGGTTCAGATCGACCAGCACGACGTCAGGGATGAAGCGCGTCAGCGCCGCGCGTGCTTCGGCGAGCGTCGTCGCGGTGTCGACCGAAAAGCCATCAGCGGCGAGGATTGCGGACAGGCCTGACAGGCTATTGGGATCGTCTTCGACAATCAGGGCGTGTGGCATGGCTAGCGCTATTTTAGGTTGATGGAAACCCCTGCCGGCACGCCGTGGATCCGGCGCCGTACAAGGGTGCGTTGGCCGGGCGCTGTTCCTCGCGGAATACAGCGCGCCGCGCGCGGTTAGTCCCGGTACTCATCGAAGAAGCGGTTCACTTCACGTACAGCTTCGTCGCGAGTCTTGCCGTAGCGTTCCTGAATCAGCCCGGCGAGCTTGTCGGCGCGGCCTTCGGCTTTCGTCAACTCGTCGTCTGTCAGTTCGCCCCACGCGGTTTTCGCCTTGCCGATGATTTGCTTCCACTTGCCTTCAGCGATGTCATTGTTCATGGTGCATCTCCGTAATGAGAAAGAAGAAGAAAAGCCCTGGGAGGCCAATGCTTCTCTTTAGCAGGGAGCGTGCCATTAGCAATTACTTAAGCTTATCAATGGTTTGGTGAGCGTAGAGGGTCCCGAAATGCATGCGGACTGGAAAAATCGAAAACCGCACCGGTAAAGTTTTCCTCAACCATACACGGTCACGGAAAAAAGAAAAAGCGCCCCGAAGGGCGCTTTTTAATTCGGCCGCGCTCTCCCCGCGGTATGCGGGGCGGGCCTTGCAGGGCGGCGCTCAGTTGCGCGCAGTGGCCTTTAGGCGCGGCTGCGGTACTCGTTCGTACGCGTGTCGATTTCGATCTTGTCGCCGATGTTGCAGAAGAGCGGCACTTGCAGTTCGTAGCCAGTTTGCAGCTTGGCGGTCTTCAGCACCTTACCCGACGACGTATCGCCCTTGACAGCCGGTTCCGTGTAGATGATTTCGCGGACCAGGGTGGTCGGCAGTTCGACCGAAATAGCTTTCTCGTTGTAGAACACGACTTCGCAAGGCATGCCGTCTTCGAGGTAGTTCAGCGCGTCGCCCATCATTTCGGCTTCGACTTCGAACTGGTTGTAGTCGGCGTCCATGAACACGTACATCGGGTCAGCGAAGTACGAGTAGGTCACTTCCTTGCGATCCAGCAGAACGACGTCGAACTTGTCGTCGGCCTTGTACACCGATTCCATGCCTGCGCCGGACAGCAGGTTCTTGAACTTCATCTTGACGACGGCGGAGTTACGGCCCGATTTGTTGTATTCGGCCCTTTGCACGACCATTGCGTCTGCGCCGATCATCACGACGTTGCCGGTGCGGAGTTCCTGTGCGGTCTTCATAAAACTGTCCTGTACGAAATTAGTAGCTTCAACTTTGCTCAACGGCATACGGCGCAAGCGGGTACGGCACCTTTCGCTCCTGTTTGCGGCTAGCTCGTGAAGCTGCAAAGCGCGCTGCAAACAGGGCGGGGGGCGGTGCCGCGGGCGTGGCCGGTACTACGGGCCGCCGCCTGCTTGCCGCGGTTGCCCGCGGCCCGTCACCTTCCGATAACTTGCTTTACCCGGAGCGGGCGCGTACACGAGTGGCGCCGATGCACGAGGACGACCCGGTTTCAGTGAAGATGCACCTCTCGGTGCCCGGATTCGCCGCCGCCATCGTGCCGCGCTTGCGTCGTCGGCCGTTGGATAACCGCTTATTTTAACTGACTTTTTGCGAATTCGGCCAGATTTCCGGCGAGGTCGCCAAGGGTCGCCAGTTCCAGTGCCCAGTCGGCCGCGCGCTGCTCGAAAGCGGTACGGTGGCGCTGGAAATCCGCCCAGTCCGGCTCGCCGACGCCGTTCCAGGCGTGCCAGAAGCGCGCCAGCGCCGCGCGGGCCGCGGCGGGCAACCCCTCGGCATAGTGGGCGAGGGCGGCGTCCAGCTTGGGCAGGTGCGCGTCGTCGGCCTGCGGATAGATCTGCCAGACGAACGGGCGGACCGCCCATTGGGCTCGCACGAAGGAATCCTCGCCGCGCACGAAGTTGAGGTGGCTGGCCCACAGCAGCGCGTCGTAGCCGGGCTGATCAGTGAACGCCAGGGCGTGGGCGCGCAGGTTACCGCGTTCGGCATGCGAACCCGCCGTGAACGACGGCAGGCCGAAAAAGCGCGCGAGCGCAGTCGAAATTCGCCCCTCCGGCACCAATAGCACTACCGGATCCGGGCCGTCGCGCCACTGTTCGAGCAGGCTGTCGGCCGCGGGATTCTCGTAGGAGAAGAGCGAAATAACGGTGGCGTCCGGACCGGGCGCGGACTGGCCGGTGGCGTGGCGCCACCACGCTTCACGCGCTTGTGACGACGCTTCGAAGGCCGCCCGCGCGGTGTCCAGATGGTGTTCCTTCAGCACGCCGCCGGTACCCGCGCCGAGTCCCGGGAAGAAGAACGTCTTCGTCAGCGGATAGCGCGGGTGCGGCGACCGGCGCAGATGGAAGTCCGCGACCCAGTCCTCGGCGCTCAGGTATTCCAGGTTCAGCCATACCGGTGCACGCTCGCGGCGCGCCATCGCGGCCACGTAGACATGCGGCAGTTCGCAGCCGAACGCCTCGATCACGACGTCCGCCACTTCGAGCGTGTCGCCCGCGTGCGCCGGCTCATGCCAGTGTTCGATGACGATGCCGCTCACGGCCTGGCGGCTGCGGTCGACGGCGAGCGCGGGGCAGAGCTTTTGGAACGCGTGCAGATCGTCGACGAAAATGCGCACCTGCCAGCCGTGCTCGCTCGTCAACTGTCGCGCAAGACGCCAGCACACGCCGATATCGCCGAAGTTGTCGATCACGGCGCAAAAGAGGTCGCACGCGATAGCGGCGTCCGCCTGCGCGGTTGTGGACGGCGTAGCTTGCGAAATCGGGGCAGAAGGGCGCGCGGAGGACATGATGATCGGCATCCGGATCTCGGACGCGTGCGGAATGTTCTAAACTGGCGATTCTAAAGCACTCACCCCACTATCCGCGTGAATCCTGACGCGGTGCTCATCCCGATTCTGCATGACCAATTCAGACGCTCCTGAAGCCTCCGAAGCATTCGAGCCAAAGAAGGTGCTCGCCCAGTTGCCGCATCTGCCCGGCGTCTATCGTTATTACGACGCGCTTGGCGCCGTGCTGTACGTGGGTAAGGCGCGCGACCTGAAAAAGCGCGTCTCGAGCTACTTCACGAAGACGCTGCTGTCGCCGCGCATTGCGATGATGGTGACGCGGATTGCCCGCATCGAGACCACGGTCACGCGTTCCGAGGCCGAGGCGCTGCTGCTCGAAAACAACCTGATCAAGGCGCTCGCGCCGCGCTACAACATCCTGTTTCGCGACGACAAGTCGTACCCCTATCTGAAGCTG